>OGOA01000012.1_pt1 | contig 174745 bp, 200 predicted proteins | sample 1573621 | NCBI WGS metagenome assembly OGOA01 (sample SAMEA2581917, study PRJEB24529) | metagenome | biome: Human gut stool | place: China | collected 2011
AGGGTTTACACCCTCTTTTTTATTACTTTGTTTCTTCTGGTTTGATTGTCTCACAATTTCCAGACTCAAAAATTACCGCAAATAAATCTGTTAGCGCGTTTAATACACGTTTTTCTGAATAGTCAGTTACCCATGTATAAACACCCTTTTTATCTTTTCCAGAACGTCCTGCGTTACCCGTAAACGCCCCGAAGAATTGACGTACGTCACTATCTGGAATATCACCGCCCTTAACCTTTACGGAATAGAACAATTCACCGTCATTTCCAACGATACTAGAAAAGATTTTGGAAAGTGACTTTTTAATATTTGATAAACCCTGTCCAGACTCAACCCATTTGCTGATTAATGGGGAAAAATCGTAATTTGTACCGTCATCCTTGACAAGGATTGACTTGTCAAGTTTAATGGCTTTTACTGCTGTGTGTGCCTGAAGTGTCAGGAAGATTTTATCAGTATTGTTAAGGTCAGAAAAGGTTATTTTATTGCAACCCTTTTCGTTAAGGCTTGTAAGAATAGCTTTTACACTTACAAGCTCTTTACGGGTGTCAATAAATTTCTGAACATCCAGACCATCAACGAGAATCAATTTAGAAACATCTTCAATTGTGTTTACGTCTTCAGTTGGAAAGGTGGACTCAATCATAGCTCCCATTTTTGAGAATGCACCTGATAATTTCTCATGTTCATTTGACCAGCAAAGATAGTGGACGAAATTAGAAATTTTATCCATGGTTTCTGGTTTCTGGTTAGATACACGAATAACGATATTTTCTGATTTAAGCATAGTATTTACCTCTCATTTTTCATATTTTAGTGTGACTGTTTTCGCGCCTATGGCGTTACTAACACGTCTGCTGATATTCTTTTTACCTGATTTTATGGTAGGGAATGCCGTACATAATACGATATTCAATATACCGAACAAAAATCCGATATACCACTTTTACGGGAGTCTGCGTCACGTTGGAATTGTCACGCTTTTCCCATGTGCCTACTTCGGTACTTTGAAACCGGTTCGTGCCTATTTAGCCGGCTACGTGCTGTCATCCTTTTTCATATGACCGAACTACTACTTTATTCATTCGTATATACCGCCCACCTACGGTACTTTAACGCTTTTCCGCGCCCCCTTGTTAGGGTTATTGCCTACCATGCTTTTCAGCAACTTTCAAAACTTTTTTCTTGCCTATATTAGCGCAAACCGTCCGTCCGTCCGTCACTTAAGATTGAACATACCGCATTCACATAGAAACTATATAAATGCCTTTTCGACAAATGGTAACATTGATATAGGGTTGCTAATCCCTGTCGCATTTTCATTTCTTGACAGCGACTGTCACGAACCACACTTTAGCCCTGTATGATAAAGGGGGATGGACTGCTGAAAAATCAGCGTTCTAATTGCGATACTACGGAATACTTTGAAAATGCTTTTACTTATGATATGCGCCCCACATGGGCATTGGACATATCACATGTATTTGCATGTTCGCGATATTCAATTGAACCGCTCAAGTGTTTACCGTCCCTTCGGACAACTATATAATACCAAAACCATTTGTCTAAAAATGAAAATGTATAAAAAAGTTATAGAATATTTATTCATATAAATACATAATTCGTGCATAAAACATGTATATATGCATAAAATTAGCTATATTATGCATATAATTAGCAGTAATTGGAATTACTCAAAAAGGGGGTACTTTTAACGCCAAAATGGGCTAAAATTACCCAGAAAGACCTAAGCCGGTTAACTTCCACACTGGCTTGAAAAATACGCCCTCTCTTCCTATTAAAATGTAACGCTCCCCACATCGCCAAACTCCTATAATCACCGCCCATATTGTTCCACACTCCTCAAATCTCACCTCACACTACACTCCAAACCACATCTACCGTCCATATTTCCAATCGCATAACCTCAAATATTCCAGTTAATTTAACTTCTTTTCTTGACAAATCCATCTTCCTATGCTATTATCTCATTATCAAAACAAGTTAAATTAACTCAGTGTGCAAAGAAAATCTACAAAATTCAAATATCCACAACTTGTTTTGATAATTCAATAACATTAAATAACACATCAATAACTCGTAAACCTTAGCAATAACAGGAGGACAAACCAAAATGTCACATCAAACAGAATACGATCTCAGAATGAGATCCTACAAATCAATTACAGATGCTCATCTAATCCCTCGCACCCCAGTGATCATCCAAATCGATGGTCGTGCATTCCATACTTTTACCAGGGGGTTCAAAAAACCATTTGACCCGGTACTTATGGCTGCCATGCGCTATACTGCAGAATACCTCTGTAGAAATATCCAGGGCTGTGTTCTGGCTTATACTCAATCAGATGAAATCAATCTTCTTCTTATTGATTATGAGAAACTTGAAACTTCACCATGGTTTGATAATCGGGTCCAGAAACTTGCTTCCATAGCAGCATCTATGGCCACTAATTATTTCAATCAAATATTTAAAGAATTAGTAAAAACAATCGGCAGAAAATATCATTCTCCAAACCATAGCTATATTCGTGCATCACTCAAAGGAGCAGAATTTGCTGCATGCGTATTCAATCTCCCACGAGAAGAAGTCACAAACTATTTTAACTGGAGGCAGCAGGACGCAATTCGTAATTCTATCCAAATGGTTGGTCAAGCACATTTCTCTCAGACTGAGCTAGATGGCAAATGCAATCAAGAGATCATAGAAATGCTTATCCAGCAGAAAGATATTGACTGGAATAAACTTGAAACCTATAAACAGCGCGGTACCTGTATCATCAGATCTGCTCATAGTTCTTTCTTATTAAATGGTAAACAAATTACAACAGATACATGGTCTTATGACCTCGATATTCCACGATTCATAGGTGAAGGTCGCGATTATATAGAAAGATATCTGTATCCGGATGATCCAAACAACACTACTTCTCGAAAGGACGGAAATAATTAAATTATGCAGAGCAAAGAACATAAAGATACAAAATATGCTTGGCAGCTAGAGCGTGTCTGAAAAATGCTTTCCGCAAGATATATGTCACAATTTGTGGGAGATTTTGCCCGGATGAGGGCGTCGTAGCAGGCTACGGCAACCGAATTCGGGCAAAATATACCGCAAAGTGAGGCGTGCAGATTGTGGAAAGCATTTTTCAGACACGCTCTAGAACACAACAGTGACTACACTTCTGCTACGGCATTTGACTCCATAGAAGAATGCATTGCAGATGTTCAAGACTATTTTGCAGAAGAAAATGTAAAGATCAAATCAATTACAATTCAGGAACTTAGACCATATGAAATCTCTGTTGATGCAGAAAGAGTTCTTGAGGTTGTCTGGGAGGAAGCAGAGGCAAACGTTGGTGATCTTGTAGATGACTGGTTAGATAGTAGAACAGCTTATACTACCGAACAACTGGCTGATCTTTCCGAACGTTTGACGGGGGTAATTAAAACTTGGCTGGAAGAAACTCATAATGAACCTGATTTCTTCAATATTATAGGAGAAAAAGAAATTTCAATATGTAATATACCACAATAGGGGGGGATAAATCATGGTAATACTTATATTATGTATTCTTTTATTTGTATTAACCGGTATTGGATGTTGGGCTTTATGTGCTGCATCTGATACTGATGAATATGATCATGAAGAAATTAAATATGATCAAAATGACGATAACAAATTTAATTAAACAATAAAGGAGAAAAACAAAATGAGTACTTATACAACAAACACAAAACCAGAATCCAAATTTGAAGATGTACCAGAAGAAGTTCTTACAGACCCAACAATGAGAACAGCACTTGGAATGGATCCTATCCCAGGGATGAATACTCCGGTGGATGCAGCTGATGATATTTGCAGTTTTGTAAATGAGCATAGCGGTCTTAATCTGAAAGCAACTCCGGTAAATGGATTTATAGGCAGTAGTAATTCCGAGACTGCTTCTCTTACACTGCTTGAGGAACAGCGATTCCTTCATAAAACAATTCGTGTATTCGGTACTGTAAACAATCCACTGTTCTTAGCTCGTGATGTAGCTGAGTGGATTGAACATAAAGATGTAACATCTATGTTGCGTAGTGTTGATGAAGATGAAAAGGTAAAAATAGAATTAAAAAGTCCCCTCCGCTCATTAAGCGGAGGGTCACTCCAAGCCAATACAACCTACAGTTTTCTCACCGAAGATGGCCTTTACGAAGTATTGATGCTTTCCCGTAAGCCACAAGCAAAGCCATTTAAGAAGAAAGTAAAAGAAATTCTTAAATCCATCCGTAAGAATGGCGCTTACATACGAAATCAAGAGAGCATGACTCCGGAGCAGCTTGTGGCAGCAGGCCTTATTGCAGCTCAGAAGATTATTGAGAGTAAAGAGAAAGAGATTGCTCTTTTAAATGGTCGCTGCGGATTACTGACCCAGACAGTGGATGAGAAGCAGGAAACGATTAATGCAATTTCAAGAAATGTTCCAGCTCCGACGAAACGTATGATCCTGAATCGTGTAATGAAACGTAAAAGTAAGGATCTTATCCAAAATCGCTGGGCTGTGCTTTATCGTGAATTTGAGAATATAAATCATATGAATCTTAATCTTCGTATTGAAAAATATAATAAAGAACCAAATCATAAAAAGTGTCCTACAAAAATTGATTACATTGACAATGTTCTTGGAAAAATGGATGAATTATATGACCTGGCAGTAAAACTTTTCGAATCTGATTTTACACAGCTTATGCAGGAGATGCATTTATTACGTATGACTGATGAAGAATATGAAGACGAAGAATATTGGAAACGTGTACTTTAAGATAAGGAGGGAATGGTAAGAGTGCCTGCCGGTGCTCTTACCTATTAAAAATATGAGTTATTTACCAATCATAAGATTTAAAAATAGATGGCAAACATTCGATTTAAATTTACATTATCCATATTCAGTAAATGGGAAAATTATTAAATATACTCATTTAGGATATAGAGGTGATGCCTGTTATATTGTTGACAATGAATGTAATACATATTATCTTCCTCATGATTACGCTGAAATTATTAATGATGCATTAAAATTACATAGCAATATCTATCATGAATGTGACACAGATTCATGTAGACGTCAAATAATAACAAAACTCGAAAATATTAATAGACGTGAATATGGCTGGAATGATTTTGAATTATTTAATAGTGTATTGGCAGAACAAAGTAGAAACGGCAATTATTATCATGACAGAATCTTATACGATACTACGTGTAATAAAGCATATGTATATAACTGTAATGAAACCATGATTTGTGCTATACGTTTGTGTCACCTTGAACCATCTGATACGCAAAGAGGTCGTAGGTCTGAAGTAATACCTATTTCATTCTCATTTAATAATAGTGAACGGAATATAGGATTTATTAATAATATTATCTCAAACAAAACAAAAACTTACATTCATCAATTTAATTATGTCCCAAAATACATAAAACATTTTATGCCTGGAGAATCAGAAGATACTACTCTCCTGCTCGGAGCAGAGATTGAAGTAGGTGGAAATAATAATATCTCTTCTGATAATGATAAAAATTCCACAGTAAAAAAATGTATTCAGATTATGAATGGATCTGATAGTGATGAAGAAAATCTTATTTACAGTACACATGATAGCACTGTACAGATTGAATTTGACACTATGCCATGCAGTTTGGAATTTCATAAGAACAAAATGAACTACCGTGAAATGTTCGAATATCTTGATAAAGAAGGATATAAAGGTCATGATTGTGAAACTGCAGGTTTACATATTCATGCGAATCGTAGCTATTTAGGGAAATCAAGAATATCACAAGAGTTAGTTATATCTAAGATCCTGTATATTCTTGAGAAATTCAATGATGAAATTTGCGTGATTGCAAGGCGAGACAATGAATACAGTGAGTTTGTCGGTAGTAAAAAAGAAGAAAATTCACTCGTTGAGTTATATGGAAAGTATAAAGATCACGGTAAACGTGCTGCATTGAATTTACAGCATAAGGATACTATTGAATTTCGTATGTTTAAAAGTACTTTAAAATATGAAACATTCATTCTTACTTTAGAATTTGTCAAGGATATTATAGATTATGCTAAATCTGCGAGTATTGAAGAAATTGAACTGATAAAGTGGGCAGATCTCATGAAGTTATTCTCTCCTGCTCTAAGGAATTATTATACGGAACGATACAATAAGCAGTATAAAAAAACAATGAATGAAGATGAAACCTTGCTGAAACGTCAGATCTCAAATATAAAGAAAGCTATATTAAATTGTAAAAATTATATGATGAAAACGAAGTTGCAGCAAGAATATGATGAACTGAGAAGACAATATAATAAAATTCATAAAAAGAACAAACGTAAGAAAGCATATTCTACTGTTACTCATGTAGATTCAAGAATTGACGGGTTTACAAGTGCAGGTGCATATAGCCAGTCTGGAGAACTCATATATAGATTTTGATAATATGCGGAATCTTCACCTTACTGCTATTTAAAGGAGGTATACTATTTGTCTGAATTCGGATTAAAAATAAAAAATATAAAAGCCGGGACACTCTTTGGATATAACCAGGGAGTCAGGAACCGGTACGATTATACTGAAGCAATGTTCAGTAATAGTCTATTCAGTGATTATATCATACAGAATGGACTTAATGTTTGGAATGACACCAGTACACGAGACATTATTTGTCTTGATTTTGATTTTGGAAGTCGTAGTTATGAAGAAGAAATGGATCACTTGCTAAAGCAGTTTGGACCATTTGAACATGATAAATCTTTATCTGAGGAATCTAAGAAACGTATTAGAGCAATATTTCGAAATGTGATTGATAATAAAGACAATTATATGAAATGTTCCAAAGATGAAATCCGGGAAATATTCTATGAAAACGGTGTAAATGTTGAATACATTTCTTCATATACAAAGAAAGAAGGTGAAAAAAAGACTGTTATTAATTATAAAATGCTATACCGAAACTCTTCTAAGGCAAAAGTCGGACAAGTGATGTTTATTAACTCAAAACTTTATAAGAAGGCATATAACTGGCTGACGATGGGTCTTGGAAAGAAAATGCCGATGGAAAATGCTAAGATTGTAGAGATGTCGGCATATGCTCCTCTCACAACCAGCACAATAGTTGGAAAGTTCTATTGTCCTGTAGAAGCCATTCTTATTATTAAAGATACGGATAGTTTCTACAAGACAATAGCCAAGATCGTGAAAGCTGAGGATTATGTAGTTCAGGAGAAGGTTTTAGATGAAACTGCTACAGAAATTGCAAAGCAAAGAGCTATTGCTGAAGGAAAATTTTTAAAAGACGGTGTTACTCCGAAATATACTAAGAGATATAAACGAGTAAATGTTATAAAAAAGAAATGTGTCGTTCATGATGAAGAAACAGAGGTTAAAAATACTCTCTGGGACGGTGAAATGCTGATTGAGTCTGATATTTTGCCTGAATGGGTTAATGGTATGGCACTTTTAAGACAACATTTCTTCAAAGCTTGTGGAATTCGCACTCATATTCAACTATTTTTTAAGGATTGGTGTGAAAAAACTGGACATGACTATGAGACTTATACAGTACAGGACATGTTCGGAGTTTGGCATAAGCTCAAGGATATTCGCATGATTACAACTGATAATGCTATTAAATGGAAGAAATTCATGAATTTAATGGGTAATACTCCTGCTGAAGCTTATCAGTATTGGTGTGATCGCGTAAATGCCGATGGATCTTACTGGGGGATAGTAAAAACCGATCATCCAAGTAAATTAGGCGGTGTGCAGCAGATGAGTTATCAGATGGTTAATACTCTTCCTTCCTATAATATAGATATTCCATCTCCTTGCTCTACTGATGATGTGCGTAAATTGGCAAAAACCAGTGTGGATTATGTAGAGGGGATGAAAGATGATAATAATCTTTATGTACAGTATCTTAGGAAGAATGCTACGATAATTAATCATTATGAAATGTTGGCAGATTTATATGATTGGAATAAGGATTTTGGAAATAGTACATGGTTCCGATTAGAGAAACGTAAAATTATCAATCAATATGTAACCAGGCTTAGAACAGGCAAAATTACAATTGATGGAGATAATCTTACAATATTTGGAAATCCATATGCTCTTCTACTCAAATCTGTAGGAATGGATCCGGAATCAGATCCTACTCTTAATATTGAGCCAGGAACTATTCAATGTTATACAAAACGTTTTCAAGATGGAGAATATCTTTGTGGTATTAGAAATCCACATAACAGCCCAAATAACATCTGTTACTTACATAACACATATAGCGATGAAATGCAACGATATTTTGTATTCAGTAATAATATCATGGCAGTAAATTGTATTCATACAGATATTCAGGATCGTGCCAACGGCTGCGACTTTGATTCAGATTTCTTTTTTGTGACAAATAATGAAGTAATGGTTAAAAGTGCTAAGGCTGCATATGAACAGTATCCTACTATTGTTAATAAACTCAAAGAAAGTGGCCTTACATATAAGAATACAATGAAAGAATACGCTCGTATGGATAATAAATTCGCCAAATCACGTATTGGTATTGGAGAATCAAGTAATCTCGCACAGCTTGCAATGACTTATTATTGGACTAACCCAAGTCGTGAATTATATGACAACTTTGTTATTCTTTCGGTACTAGCTCAGGTTATTATTGACGGATGTAAACGTGAATATGAAGTGGATGCTATAGAAGAAATAAAGCGTATTAAAAAACTTCCTTGTATGCAGCAGTTAGAGGAAGTTGAGGACGAATTTGGTAATAAGAAACAGGTGCGTCGAGATTTTCCAGAATTCATGAGATATACGCGTAAGATTCAATATACAAAGAACGGTAAAGAAGTGGAAAGAGAATTGGTTGATCAGCAGAAAGAAAAGTTATCTGGAAGAATTTCTTCCTATTATATATGTCCGATGAATAGTTTACAGATTGTTATGGATGATATCAAGCCGATACATTCTACTAATACTATTCCTACTGAAGATCTTGTAATAAAAGTAAAAGGTAAAGCAAACGCTAGGCAAATGGAAAAAATTTTAGGATATGCAAAAGAACTTGAGCTTTTAAGTAAAGATAATATGTCTGATGATGAAATTCTTGCATATACCGAGAGATTCGATCAGATTTTAGCGGAATTAAGAAAAATAAAAATAAAAAATCCAAAGACTATGAGCAGATTGATTGAAATTGCTCTTAATACAAGTAATATGGGAAGAAAAAAGGATTATTCACGTTATACAAGAAATCTTCTTAATCTATTATATAGAATGGACAGAGAAGCATTCTTACAAAATTTCTCGAAAAACTGCAGAATGTCTGAAAAAAAATCAGCCTAAAACCCTTTAAAAGTAACAAAAATCGTAAATACAAATTCGTCCGGTATATGAGGGGAATAACTTTTCGCTTCGTTGCATCTTCAGGCACATATTTTGCGCAGGATATGTGTACATGTATGCAGACAGCTGTTTGAAGAAAAGCGAAACTCTCCGCGCTGTCTCCAATGCGTGTTTAAATATGGGATTCGAATTTTTTTGTGTAGTAGCCTGCCGTGGGCGTTAAATACACGGCTAAAAAAAATCAAATATATTTGACTACAAGGAGAAAAATCATGAGCAATTATAGAATGTCCAAAGGGACAACAGAACACTTTACATCACTTGAAGAAATGAGAACTGCATGGGGAATGAAGCCCGTGACAAAGAAAACTTCTGATAAGAAGAAATTAAAAGAACAACAGGAAAGATTTCTTAGTAAACATAAGTGTAAAGCATGTGGCACCCCAATGACATATATACATGGTAATGTTATGGCTTGTAAAAATCCTGAATGTAAAGGGATTGAAATCAAGCGCGAAGATAAAGACGGTAATGAAATGGTATCATATATCAATTCCTTCTGTACTTTAGACGATCTTGGAGCTGAAATTGCATCAAACATTTTCAGCGAATAATTGAAAATTAAATATTGATAATTCAAGGCAGTGTGCTGGTCAGTACACTGCTTTTGCTTTATATAACTATTATTTTTATGAGAAAAAGGAGAACTAACAATGAATAAAGTTGAATTAATTAAGGCTGTTGCAGAAGCAACAAATAATACACAGAAAGATATTAAAGTAATTATGGAAGCTGTGCAGGACGTAACATATGGTGCGCTGGTTGAAGGCGACGAGGTAAAACTGATGGATGGTGTTACTCTTTCTGTTGTACATAAGGATGCACGTATTGCACGTAACCCAAGAACAGGTGAATCTGTTGAGGTCGATGCAAAGAACGCAGTAAAATGCAAATTTGGTAAGGCAATTAAAGACGCTGTTAATGCGTAAATAATACTTTGAGCCTGTAGAAATACAGGCTCTCTTTTGGCCCATAGCTCAATAGGTAGAGCAGCTGGCTGTTAACCAGCATGTCGTAGGTTCGATTCCTACTGGGTCAGTATTGGAATGTAGGATAGTTTGGCAATCCGCCTGGTTTGGGACCAGGACATCGCACGTTCAAATCGTGTCATTCCAACTGCGGGATAGAGGAGTGGATCCTTGCTAGGTTCATACCCTAGAGACGATGGTTCGAATCCATCTCCCGCTATTTGTCATATACAAATGTATATGCCAACCCTTTCTGTTTAATTAATTACATTATGGAGGCTTGGCTCCGATAGTGCGCTGTGAGGCGTATAAAGGCAGATTTACACACTGTCGCTGCGGTATAAGCAATTATATTGCAGTCAATCTAAGCAAAACTGACATGCCAGAGACTCAAAAGGTCTCGTTTCGTATAGGTAAATGAAAAGATTAAATCCTATGCGGAAATAGTATCATGAAACAGGGAACGATAAGGTGGTCCAAGGGCGACTGCTGAGGAACACTTTCCGGCCGCAAACTGGATAGTTCATGCAAACTGTGAAGATATGATGGTGAATCAGGAGGTTATTCAATCTGAGCATTTATTAAGCAAAGGTGATAGCCATTTGTATAAGTGAATTGGTATATACCAAATTAGCTTGTATGGACATTTAGTAGGGATAATAACCGAACGATATGAAGGTGTGATGTATTCTTATCCTCAAAAGGGATCGGAGCGTCTGGTGTAGCACATCTTCAGTAGAGAAGACTTTTCAGATAATAAATAATTACTTATACTTATTGAATTTTCAAAGGATTTAATAGAAACTACAAGTGGGATATTATATTATACAGCGAAAGTCTACACCTCTGCATAACGAAAGCAGCCTAATACCATAGTATATTTTATGCAATATGGTCATTGATGAGTCTCGCAAGACTCTGATATGTTTGTCCGATTCTGCACAGTGTTCTTAGCGGAACTTTGTGGCGCGGCAGCGTCAATGGAATGATGACAACAGAGTAGTTATGCGGTTAAAGAGAAGTGCCACTCTTAAACAAGGCGGTTGTTGAAGCTTACTATATGTGCGCGAAGCGGCGTATAGTGGATAAGAAAAGAAACCATAATGTTTCGAAAGAGCTTCTATATTTATGTGTAATCTCAGCATAAATAAAAAATATTGGAAAATAGTTTAACTGGCAAAACATGATCTCGCGAATCAAATGTAGGTTCAACTCCTGCTTTTCCAGCTTAAATATATGGGAAGTGCCAATACGAGGCTACTTATGATAGAAATGCGGCATTTTTTGAATAGGTCTGAACGAACACGAGCCGCGGATAATTGTGTTTTAGTAGGTAATAAAATAAAAAGAGGGGCAGCACCTCTGCTTCCCAGATGAATATGTCCGGTTAGTCTAGCGGTATAGGACACTGCCCTTTCAAGGCGGTAACATGGGTTCAAATCCCGTACCGGACATTTTTGCTACTTTGGCGTAATTGGCAGGCGCAGCAGACTTAAGATCTGCTTCCAATAATGGAGTCTGGGTTCGAGTCCCAGAAGTAGTATTTGAAAGTATTATACTTTCTTTTGATTTGTTTGGTTACGCATTTTGTTTATGAGAAGGATTATATAGTCCTTCTCTCCCCTCCTATTTTGGCTCTATAGTTAAGCGGTTTATAACACCTGCCTGTCACGCAGGAGTCCGGAGTTCAACTCTCCGTGGAGCCGTCCATTTGCAAAGTAAATTCACTAGGTGTGGAACTGACCTGCTAAGTCATGTGATCCTATATTGGATTGAGTTTCGATTACTCTGCTTTGCGTTACAAGATATGTAGATTACAGCCCACCTCCTGTGGGAATTCGTAGGTGAAAACCCTACCATGTAACTCTATGTTATGTGATTGTAGCATATCATGAATATAAAGATAACCGGATTGATTCCGGTTGAAAGGCAGGATCAATTTCCTGCCTTTTATTTTGCTGCATGTCCGGGTTGGTGAGGAAGCGGTCTTGAAAACCGTTGGTCCGAAAGGGCTTGCAGGTTCGAATCCTGTGTGCAGCGTTGTGACTATGGCAGACTTGGCAATGCAGCGGATTGTGGTTCCGCCTTATATGGGTTCAAATCCCATTAGTCACCTTTATTTACGCCTTTCGTATAATTGGTAGTACAACCGGCTCCAACCCGGTTAGTCAGAGTTCGAGTCTTTGGGGGCGTGTTAGGTAAGTTCCAGATACCTTGTAGCGAAAAAATCTGGCGGGATTTAGTCAGGACGAGACGCGGCTAAGTTTTTTAATAATTTTACCGAAAATTATATGGAAAGTTAAGGTTCCAACAGAATATATGACCTCCACTTATGGTTATATATTCGATAAGGGTAGCTGCCCATCTTAACACAAGGGAGAGTAGCCTAGCGGCGAAGGCAAGGGACTGTAAATCCCCCACAAAGAAACATCGAAGGTTCGAGTCCTTCTTCTCCCACTAGGTTGACAAATTAAATCAAAACTCCATAAAACAGGTAGATAAGTTTTACTATGAGATGTGTATACACATGGATTAGGTTTATTAGAAGGTTTTGTCTCTGATTGCAACAGATAATGAGCCTTTTGAGTCTACAAATATATAAAAGTGAGGAAACTTAATTGGTAAATATCAGTCAAAAAGAAGCAGAATATCTGCGTAGTCATGGAAGAGCTTTTGATGTGCGTGTACGTAATAAGCACCATAAAAGTAAAGCAAAAAGCTATTTTCTTGTAGAGCATGTTCGTAGTGTCGAGATGTTAAACAGATACAGAGAATCAATCAATCAGACCGATTTTCTTACTGTAAAACCGAGAGATAAAGATTTTCGATTTTAAGCAGTAAAATAATTTGAAAGTTGGTGTTTGACATAGGCAGGAAGAAAAAAGAAGATGGCATTTACTTTATAGGTCAAAATGCTGACGATGTTACAGGTAGCTGCACTTACATAAAATATAATGGAAAAAAAATATTACTTGAATGCGGATTATTTCAAAACAATAATTATCTGGATTCATATAATATCAATTCTCAGAAATTTCCATTTAAACCTTCAGAGATCGACTATGTTTTTGTAGGACATACACATGTTGATCATATTGGTTTACTTCCAAGGTTAATAAAAGAAGGTTTTAATGGAAAAATTATCGCTTCACATGCAACTGCTCAATTAATGAAGCCATTATTATATAATTGTGCTTTTATATTGTTGAGTGAAGCAAATGCTTTATCATTTAAATATAAACGTAACTACTCTCCTATTTACACAGAAGAAGATGTAGCTGCGACTTTAAATTATATATATGAATATGATAATGTACATGAATTATATGTTCTTGATGAAATAGTTTCTTTTAAATGGTTTGAAAATAGCCATTGTCTCGGAGCTAGACAGCTTCAATTAATTCTTAAAGATCAAAATGGTGTATCGAATTCTATATTGTACACTTCTGACATTGGATCCCTTAATACAAAAAATCATTATGTTCCAAATACTGAAATCCCAGATACTTTTAATAAAGTAACTATTATGGAATGTACGTATGGAGAACCAGGCAGAATTAATAAAAAGACAAGAAAATTTGATTTAGAACATTTAAAAGCAGCAGTTGATACGGTTACAGAACGTGGAGGAACAGTAATCATGCCATGTTTTAGTTTCAGCCGTACACAAGAAATTCTTACCAATTTATATAACATTTTTCATGATGATATAAATTTCAAATATGACATTGTAGTTGATTCAATATTATCATGTGATATTTGTGATCTATATACTACTCTTCTATCTGAAGACGATTTGAAATTATGGAATAGTGTATGCAATTGGGAGAATGTGAAGTTTATAAAAGAAAAAGAAGATTCCTTAGCATGTGTAAAAAATCATTCACCAAAAATTATACTAAGTAGTTCCGGATTCTGTACAAACGGCAGGATCCTTTCTTATTTACATGAATATTTGAATGATGAAAAAAGCATGGTGATTTTTAGTGGATATACCGGAGTAGACAACTCTTATTTATCCTATCGTATTAAAAATTATAAGGAAAATAAATTTATAAAAATTAGTGGCGATAAGGTCGAAAATAAAGCTGACTGTATTTCTTTAAGTACATTTTCAAGTCATGCCAATAGAAATGAACTAATTGAATTTGGATCGAAGATAAATACAGAAAAATTAGTTTTAGTTCACGGATCTGTTGTCGCGAAAAACAGTATAAAGGAAGACTTAAAAGAAGCCATATCTAAAGAAAACAAATCATTTAAAGTGATTGCTTCATCAAAAGATATGGTTATTTATTTATAGGAGAACAAGGAATATGGAATTTTTAGACATTTTAGAAGACGATAGTCTCTATCAGAGCACTATCAAGGAGCATTTAAAAGAAAGAAAAATTATTGTCAACGAAACTATTGATGACAATGTTATTGAAAATATATGTTTAATGATCATGAAATGGAATAAAGAGGATAAGGCACTTCCGGCATCATGTAGGAAACCAATTTATCTCTATCTCAATTCAGATGGTGGTGATGTTATTTCCGGGTACCAGGTTTTAAGCTCTATTAAGACGTCTGTTACTCCAATTATTACAGTGGGATTTGCCAAATGTGCTTCTATGGCATGTTATATTCTGGCCGCAGGACATAAACGTTACTGCTTCCCAAATACAGTAGTTCTTTATCATGATGGACAGACTGGATATGTAAGTTCATCTAATAAAGGTAAAGATATTCAGAAATTTTATGATAAATTAGAGCAACATCTGAATGATTTTATGGTAGAACATACAAATATGACTGCAGAATATCTTGAGGAAATCAAGGATCGTGAATATTATATGTTCCCAGATGAAGCAAAAGAAAAAGGAATTGTAGATAAGATTATTGGTATTGATTGTGATTTATCAGATATTCTTTAATACTGAATATTATTTTAAACTTTCACAAATATCATTTTACTATTATACGTTCAATATGTCAAGGAGAATAAGGAGAAAATAACATGGAATTAAAAAAAACTGTTAAATATGATGGTAAACTCAAAGGTCTTCATATGGTAGACGAACAACTTGTAGATATGGATGGTGAAATCATTGATATTTTAGATATCTTTGAAAAGGCATATGGTGATAAACCTTTTGACATGTCTACTACTACTAAGACTGAGGAAATCATCAATCTTGATGAATTAGATTAAGGTATTTTATATGGATAATAACGAATTTCTAAAAGAACAGCTTGATCTTATTAAGAAAAAACAAATAGATACATCTATTGAGTGGCAAGATGTTGCAGATTTTCGTTCTAGTCATGGTAAAGAGCCAGAGCACCGCGATACAATTCGTAAAGGGTCTAAATTGCTTTTAGAATATATAGATGCAGGATGGGATTTATTCCCATCCTCTTCTATTCAATTAGGACGATTTTCTGATGAGATAGCTTTAAAAAAAGAACGTATTAAATTACAGACTGAAAAGCAAGAATTTAATAAATGGATTCGTGAGTATTCTAGGGATGAACTAATTGCCGAACATATTGTAAATGCTGTTAATCAATTACAGCCATTAAATGTACCAGGGTACATTCCTCCAGTACATATGAATAAAGAATATCTTCTTACAATTTCGGATGCTCATTTTGGAGTTGAGTTTGAGATTAAAGATTTATATGGAAATATTTTAAATGCATATAGTCCGGAAATATTCAAGAATCGTATGTGGGATTTATACAATAAAGTTATTGAGCAAATTCAAAAAGATCATATTCAAGTTTTAAATATTTTTGAACTAGGCGATGCCTTAGATGGAATTCTTCGTGCAAATTCTCAGCTTATGCAGTTGAGATATGGAATAATTGACTCTGCCATATTATATGCTGATTTTTTATCTACATGGCTTAATGAATTAAGTAATCATGTTCGAATTAAATTTCAAATGGTAAAACGTTCAAATCACAATCAGCTGAGATTAGTAGGACAGCCTAAAAATGCTTTTCCAGATGAAGATATGAGTAAATCCATATTGGTTTTTATGAAAGAACGTTTGAAGGATAATCGTAATGTTGAAATTATAGAAAATCCAACTGGTCTTGTATATGCACAACTTGCAACATATACAATTCTTGGAGGACATTTTGAGACAAAAAATCTAGGTGATTCTTTGAAAGATTTTTCAAAAACATATCAAGTGCCTTTGGATTATATTATTTCAGGCCATTGGCATAGTTTAGCTACTGGAGATGTTGGGATCAATTCAGAATATATTTCTGTACGTTCAATTATTGGCGTAAATCCGTATAGCTATTCAATTAATAAGGTGTCAAATGCAGGAGCCTCTATGTTTGTATTTGAACAGGGAAATGGTCTTGTAGATGAACATCATTATAAATTGTAAAGGAAAATATTTATGGAAACAAATAATGAAGAACAGTTTGTCGAGTTCGACGAAATATTAAATTTTATACATGAGAATACTGGATTTGATAAAGAAGTTATTGAAAAAGTGCTTGATGCAGAAACGAGATTTTTAATTAAATCTGGTATTGCTACTGAACTTAAAGAATAGTATGAGTGGCGTTGCTGCTTATATTATACATTTCAGGAGAGCGTTCTTGCTCTCCTATTTTCTGGACGTATGGCGCAATTTGGCAGACGCGCCTGACTTAGGATCAGGTTTTTGTAGGTTCGAATCCTACTACGCCCATTTTTTTATTATGAGTACAAGGAGGAGTTGTTTATGGCAACAACTAAGAAAATTGAGCCGGTAAAAATGACTCCGACTCAGATGAAGAAAAAAATAGAGGCACTCGAAGAAGAAATTCGAGTATATAAAGAAGATACCGCATGGTGTTATATGTGCGGAAAACCTAAAAAGAAAAATAGAGAAAATTTTTATAAAAATACGGATCCTTTAGTAAAGTCTGGATATGCAGCTATTTGTTCTGAATGCGCCAGAAAGATTGCATTAAGAACAGATGAAAATGGAGAAGAACATAAACCGACAAAAGAATCAATTATTCTTGCTCTGCAGTATTTGAATAAACCGTTTTTAGAAAATGTCTATAATAGTAGTGTTCAAGCAGCTGAAAGAAATGCTGGTATTCCAGGAGCAAAACAAAATGCATGGAGTACATATATAAGAACCATTGCAATGCAGCAATATTCTGGAAAACAATTCAAGGATTCTGATTTTTTTAAACAAAAAATTATATATGAAGATGAAAAGACTCCTGCAGATGTTATAAAAGGCAAGGAGTTCCAGGATAATTATGAAGGTTTTGAAAAGAATAAAGCTGATGTAATCAGGTTGATTGGATATGATCCATTTGAACAAGAAGCATTGTCTGATCAACCATTTTTATACTCTCAATTAATTGGGTTGCTTGATTCTAGTGAAGACGCAAATGACGATATGATGCGTACTGCTTCTGCTATTTCTATTGTAAGAGCATTTTTACAGCAATCGAAAATTGATAATGCTATTGCTACTTATATGTCTGACGTTCAAAAACTTAGAACAAATTCCGCTACAATAAAAACACTACAGGCGAGTAAAAAAGATCTTACTGCCATTATTAAGGATCTCGCTGCTGAAAGTTGTATTTCTTTAAAGAATAATAAAAATGCTAAAAAAGGTGAAAATACTTGGACTGGTAAAATACGTAAAATCAAAGAAATGAATTTGCGTGAAGGTGAAGTAAACGGATTCGATATTGGAACTTGTCGTGGCATGCGTCAGGTTATGGATATGAGTAATGCTTCTATATTGAAGCAGCTCCGACTGGATGAATCAGAATATTCTGATATGCTAGCAGAACAAAGAGAAATGATAACAAAGCTTCGTGATGATTTGGACAATTACAAAGAAATTTCTCGTATTTTATTACGTGAAAATATTGATCTTAAAGATTATATGGAAGAACATAATTTAATAGAGCCGGATAATTTAGTCGATTTAAATGAACTATTCTCCTGCTTCTCCTCCGATGAAGAAGAAACGGAGGTGGCCGATGATGATGAATCCGGATCTGATTCAAGAGCTTCCGAAGCTTAATTATTGTGAACAGGGAAATAAGATTTTTGTAAAGCCTGGAGTTTACCCATTATCTTCACGCAAACTTGAAGGTTTTATGAAAATTGCAAATCTTCAGAAATATTATCAATGCAATCCTGTAAGATTTATAAATGATTTTTTTAATATAGAATTACTTGATGCACAGGCATGGGTAATTCAGAGAGCCTGGAACTGTCCGAATGTTTTATTAGTGTGTACCCGTGGATTCGGTAAATCTACATTGATAGATATTATGATCATGGCGAAAGATATGCTATTTAATAACTATTGGACATATATTGCTTCCGGTTCTGGATCGCAGGCTGAACAAACGTTTACGACGCTCGAAAGGCTTGCGAATGATAATATAGATACTATGCTTGGTTCTACAGGTTATATTTTTAAGGCAGAAATTGAAATTAAAAATGCTGCTGGAGATGGCTTCAGTCACTCTTCTAATGGATTCTCATATTCCCTTTATAATGGCTCATTTACTCAAACACTTAATAGTAATGTAGATAAAAAAAGAGGTATGCGTGGTAGTGTTGTATTTGATGAATGTGGATTCCTTGATGAAGAAATGATGTCGGTATATGCAGCTTTTGCAATTGTAAATAAAAGCTTTAAGTCTGGTAAGGATCGTGATGGCAAATCAATCGATCGTAACCGTCTAAGATGTATTCCATCAAATATTCCAAACCAATTATTTTATATTTCTTCTGCTTCTTCTACAGATACAAAATTCTATAAGTTATATAGAGATTTTAGTAAACGACAACTTATGGGAGATCCTGATTATTTTGTAGCTCATATTGATTGCGAAGTTGCATTTAAACCAACTATTCGTGGTGAAATAATGGAACCACTATTGACACCAGGAACTGTGGCAGCAGAAATGCGTTCTAATCCAGAAAAAGCGCGTAGAGAGTATTATTGTGAATTTACTTCTGATGCAGGTGCTAATGCGATTATTCGTAGAGGCGTTATTGCGCGTAATGAAGTGATTCGTAAACCAGTGTTATATAACGATACTGGTAAAAGAAAAATTGTTATTGCATATGACCCAGCTCGAAGTCGAGATAATTCAGTAATTTTGGTTTGTGAAATTTACTCTGAAAAAAATCAAGATGGGGATCTTGAATATAAAATGAGACTTTTAAATTGTATAAATCTTATTGATATAAGCAATAAAAAGAAAAAGAAACCTATGCAAACACCAGCCCAGATTGAATATTTGAAACAAGTTATTCTCGATTATAACCAGGGTGGGGATGAAAACTACAGCAATATTCTCGGAGTTTATATTGATGCCGGTTCTGGTGGTGGTGGTGTTAATATTGCTGACTATTTAATGCCTGATTGGAAAGATAAATCCGGTAAAACTCATAGAGGACTGATTGACAAAGAATATTCAGAAGAATATGTTAAAAAATTCCCAAATGCAGTCAATAAGCTTCATTTAATGGAACCAACTAAATACAAATCAGAAATGTATGAAGCCATGATTGAGATGATGAATCAGGATAAAATTGAGTTTACGGCCACATACGATAACAAAGGATATCTTACAATATTTGATATTGATAAGGATAAATATGAAAAAACTAAAAAAGATCTAATTGCCAAATATAAAAAACAGAAAATGACAGATGAAGAAATTGATTACAATGTTCAAAAAGAATTAGATAAACTTCAAAATGTTAAGAGCCATATTGAAAAATTAAATTGGCAAGAAGAAGCTTCTCTCTCAAGTATCGATGCATTAAAAGAGGAACTTGTAAATATGATCCGTATTCCACGCCAATCAGGAAAAGATTCATTTGAATTGTGTCCTGAAAAAGCTAACCGTCTTCATGACGATAGAGCTTACGTTACATGTATGTGTTCTTATGCTCTTCAAACTGAACGCCGGAAAAACATTACTGCAAAACGTAAACCTAAAGTTGACAAATCGTTAGTTCAAAAACTTACGATCAGAAAAGGCGTTGTACGTTCTATGTTCGAAACTTAATATAATTATATGATATTTCAAAGGAGGTGCTGTTACTTGGCTAGACAACAAGGAAATATTTCTGCAAAAAAAGTTTCTACTGCAAAAAAAATTGATCCAGCACCTTCTCAGCTGAATAATACGGCTGAAATGCGTGATTGGTATCAAAAAAATAAAAAAAATATTGAAAATTATGCTGCTGCTATGGAAGGAGCAAAATCTCTTCGTGATATCACTAAGACAAGCACTAAAGCGGTGACAGCTTATAGTAAGGACAGTCTACGTACTTACCTACAAAATATTGGAAGTAATGAAAAGAATTTAAGAAATTTATCAAGATATCTTTATTATCGATGTCATGCTTATTATAGATTAATTGCATATAATGCAAACATGTTTTGTTTAGATGCAAGATCTGTTATTCCGGAATATGATATGGTTGCAGGCGTAGATACGAATGCTATGCTTAGTTCTTATCAGGACACATTAAATGTGTTGGATAAGTTAAATCTTCAGTATGAGTTTTTAAAAGCTTATACTATTTGTTTTAGAGAAGATGTTTTTTATGGATGCGCTTATTATGATGAAATAGGGATGTTTATTCTTCCGCTTGATCCAGATTATTGTAAAATTTCTGGTATATACAATACCGGTGATTTCGCGTTTGTAATGGATATGAGTTATTTCAGATCCAGACAGACTATGTTGGAATTATGGGGTGAACCCTTCCAGTCAATGTATCGTGCCTATGAAAGTGATACTACAAATGGAAAGTGGCAGCCTATGCCAGATGAATATGCTATTTGCTTAAAAGCCAGAGCTGAAGATTGGGAAACTGTAGTCCCACCATTCTCTGGTCTGTTATCTGGAATTATCAATCTTATTGATTTAGACGATCTACAGGCTATTGCTGATGCTCAGGATATTTATAAAATGATCTGGTTAGAACTTGAAACGATAACTGGTAGTGAGGATCCAGACGATTGGAAAGTTAATCCGGATATTGTTATTGAGTATTTTAACAGGATGATTAATGAATGCCTTCCTGACTATACTTCTGCTGCTATTGTGCCAGGAAAATTAGATCAGATTTCGTTTAATAATGATAAAGCAACAGATACGAACAAAATAGCAAAAGCTACAGAAACTCTTTTCAATTCTTCTGGTGGCGCTCAAATTCTTAATAGTGCTACCATCTCAGGTACAACAGCCTTTGGAGCAGCAATTCGTGCCGATACAGAATTAGCTATTTCTATGCTTCTACCACAGACTCAGGGATGGGTTAACCGCTTCCTTACATATTGGGTCTCTAACCCAGCCAAGGTAAAATTCTTTGAAGTTTCTGCTTATACAAAAGATGAATTCAAAAAAGAACTTTTGGAGGGGGCGCAAAATGGTCTTCCTACAGCTCTTGCATACAATACTCTTAATCAATTTTCTGAAAAAGAAACTCTGGCATTAAATGTATTAGAGCAGCAGGTTCTTGGAATATCGAATTTATTTGTTCCATTGCAGACTTCATACACTCAAAGTGGTAGCTCAGATACTGGTGGTGCCCCAACAAAAGATTCTACAGAAATCACAGACGACGGAGAAGCATCAAAAGATAAGGCTGATAAAGCTAAATAAGAGGATAATAATTATGGATAATAAGAAATTTATAATTACAACAAACGATGAATCAGCTTCATTGCTTATTCAGACTGGTTTTCATCTTGTGAGCCAGAATGGTAAACAGTGGACTTTTTTAAATGACAACAAAATGCTGTTTAACAATTTAAGCGATGTTGTCTATTCAGATAAATTATTTATTTGATTACTCCTCTTCTATTTGAGGAGAATTACTCAAAGAAAGGAGGAAAATCTTGAAGAAATTCTTAACTATTGACGATTTGATTGAATTTTGTATGAAGAATAATTTTTCTAAATTCAGCAGCAAAGAATCTAATGCAGAAATTAGCGTCCAAATGCCAGCAGTCGCTACATTTGGAAAATCTGATGATAATAAGCATACAGAAGGATTATGTCCTTTTAACGCTACTGCATATCATGATCATGTCAACTTAAACAAATCTAATATCAACGAAGATACATTTCAGGAAAATACACAATCTATACCATATCGCCCTATTCTGGCAAATATCGTTGAAAATTCTGATGGTAATAAAGATTTTGGATCACATGATTTTACAGTGGAAACTGATGAAAATGGAGAAGAAAAAATCACTTATCAGGAACGTCCAGTTGGTGTAATCAAAAAAGATTATACAATTGAATATGATAAAGAAGCCGGAGTTAACAGAGCTGTAATTCAGGGATATCTCTGGGAAGGATATTGTCAGGATGCAATTGACATTATGCAGCGTAGACAACAGGTTGATTGTAGTGTTGAATTGAGTATTAGAGAATTATCATTTAATGCTAAGGACAAAGTGTTAAATCTGGATGATTATTATGTTAGTGGATTGACTTTACTAAATGAAAATGTTGGTCCAGGTATGGCTGGAAGCAATGTTCAGCTTGCTGATTTTGAATCAAAAAATTCTGTATATTCTAATTTTGATGTAAATACTAAAATGCTTGAAATGTTAGAGAAGATCAATGCTACTCTCTCTAATTTCAATAAAAAAAATGCTGATGGAAAGGAGGACAATCAGGTGAACAAATTTGAAGAACTTTTAAAGAAATACGAAAAAACTGTAGATGATATTACTTTTACATATGAAGGTCTTTCAGATGAAGAACTGGAGGCTGCCTTTGCTAAGGCGTTTAATACTGATCCGGCAGGTGATCCTGCTCCTACAGAACCAGAAAAATTCGTAAAATCATTTGAACTTTCTCACAGCGATATTCGTTGTGCACTTTATAACTTATTAAATGCATATGAAGAAGCAGATAATGATTGGTATTTTATTAATTCTGTATATGATTCTCATTTTACATATGAGAATTGGGATGGAGATAAAATCTTTGGACAGGCATATAAAAAAGATGGCGACAATGTTTCATTTGATGGTGAAAGATATAATCTTCATCGTGAATTACTGACTGATTCTGAATATTCTGAACTTCAGAATATGAGATCAAATTATGCTGCAATTTCAGATAAACTTGCTTCTTATGAAAAGAAAGAGGCTGACGAGGCTAAAAATGCACTTTTTAAGTCAGATGATTATAAAGGAATTTATGAATCAGAAGAATTCAAGGGTTTAAAAGAAAATCATACAGAATTTTCAGTTGATGAATTGAAGTCTAAACTTGATACTATATTGCTGTCATATGCTAAGTCTGGCAAGTTAAATTTTGCTGTTGAAGATGGTGATGTGCATGATGATAACGCCGGAAAAAAAACAGTAAGTAAAAAGACTTTTGGAAATCCATCACAGACTAAAAAGAAAAATAGATATGGATCTTTATTTGCATAGTGCAAAATAACATATTTGTTTTATAAATCAGGCCGTAAATACGGTCTTATTTTTTTGCCAAAATTTATGAAAGGAGAAAAAGTCAATGGCTATAAAATATTCTATTGAAAAACATGCCGTGGCCTTCCCTTCTAAGCTTGTTGCTCAGAATGGTGGAGAACACATTTATAACATTACACTGACCTCTGATACAGATAATGGAAATCTTGTAGCAAGAGGCGATTTTGAAGATCTTGACCGTTACACAGAAGCTGCTGTTACTAAATTTGAAGGTAAAATTCAGAAACAGGCTGCTAATGGTAATTGGTATGTAGAGGTTGTTGATCCAGGAGATGCTCTGTTTGTTTACATGCAGGCATTTATTGCAGAGGATTGGACAAACAAATGGAAGAAAGAATCTAACTTTTATAACGCGAAAGGTGACGTTGTAAGAGGATATGATCTTCATAAAGGTGACGTATTTGAGGTTTCCGCTGAGGGATTTGACGGAGAGCCAGCTGAAAAAGCGACAGTTACTTGTGAAAACAAGAAATTAAAAATTGGTTAATTTAGGGGAAAGGAGGAAGAAATATAATGAGACGTAAAATGTTATTTAGTGATTTAAGTGCACACGTTCAGGAAGTATTTACTAATCTGTGCAAAGACGGTGTTACACCAGAAGAAAACTACGAAGGCTTTAAAAAGCTTACATATGATCTGAATCATAATCCGAATGAGATTTTTGATGAAGAAGGAAATAAGAAAACAAAACGTGAAGCAGAAGATTCAGTACGTAAATTTGTTTATGCAATCATGGGATTAAATGAAAATTCTACAAAACGTGACAGAAAACGTGCTATGAATAAACATGGTATTGAACTGTTCGAAGTTATGGAAGAAGAAATTGATATTAAAGTTGAGACAGGCTTTAAAGAGTCTGAATTCTTTAATAACTATGTTGAAACAAGAAACCTTTCCCGTGGTGATTCACAGGAATTCTGGACAGATGATAAAGTTGTTTTATCTACAACAAAAATTGCGGGCGATCATCATGACTTTACACTCCAGAGACTTGGTTCTGGGGAAAGCTACACTGTAACAACAAGTGTATACGGTATTGCTGTTGGTGCTGATATTGATCTCTATCTGGCAGGAAGACTTGATTGGTCTAAATTTACAGATCAGTGTGCTGCTGCATTTGTAAGACAGATTCAGAATGATATCTATGCAGAAATGATGAACGCAGGAAAGAAACTTCCAGCTCAGTTCCAGGGTACAGGTGCTCTTTCAAATGCTACAAAAGATAAGCTTGATGAGCTGCTTGAAGATGTATCTCTTGCAAATGATGGTGCTCAGGTAGTCATCATGGGTACAAGAACTGGTCTTGCTCAGTTCCAGAAACTTATGGATGTTGACTGGATTACAGATGACCAGAAGAGAGATGTTGCTACAATGGGACGTCTTGGATATTATGGTCCATATACATTAGTTGAGATTCCGCAGAGATTCGCTCTGAATGATACAACTAAGAAATTAATGGATCCTAAGACTCTGTTCATTATGCCACAGGTCGAAGATAAATTCATCAAATTTGTTGATGTCGGAGAGACAGAAATTCATGAAATCACAGATAAAGGTGACCGTATGGACGATACAATGAAATACGAAGTACAGAGAGCAATGGGTGTTGGAACTCAGATCGGACGTTATTTTGGCGTTTGGACTCTCGCTTAAAATTTTGTTGTAAAATAATATTATAGTCGCGTGTCATATAGATGCGCGACTATTTGAATAAAAGGAGGACATTTTCATGGCAACTACTGCAGTGAAAACAAAAGCAAAAACTACCGCTGACACAACTGTTGAAACAGAGTCTACTACAGAATCTGTGAAAGCTGAACCAGTAAAAACAGCAGATGTTAAAGAAGTAAAGAAAGAAAAGAAATCTTATGCTCCGTCTGATGGAATTCCATGTAAATCTATTACAAATGGAGGACTCTATATGCCAGGGCTTAAGTCAAATATTTTATATTCTTGGGTTGATGCCGGTGATATCGTTGAGGTTGAATATCAGGATTTGCAGGCAGCAATCAGATCAAATAATGGTTATGTTATGAACCCACTTTTCGTAATTGAAGATGAAGAACTTGTTTCACAGTTTCCTCAGCTTAAGAAACTTTATGAAGCGTTATATTCCGTAGGGGAACTTGAAGACGTAGTTACAGAACTTTCTCCAGGAGATATGAAAGCAACTATTCTCTCACTTCCAAAAGGCGCTCAGGATGCTATTAAACATCTAGCCTCTAAAATGGTAAGCGACGGAAGACTTGATAGTGTGAAGAAAATCAAGACTCTTGATGAAATCTTTGATACAGAAATGAGTATTATGACAGGACTATTTAGTTAAAACAAAGGAGGTATATTATGCCTTCTCTAAATTATGAAGAAATATACTCTAAATTCCGATTAAAAGCTGAAGCTTATGATATTTTAGAATATCGTGATGATGATGTAAATGCAGTATTTATGCCGGAATATTTACATGCATCAATAAATAAACCTTATATTCGAAGACTTTTTTCTGAATTGAAACTTGGAGATACAGTTCAGGAATTGACATATATAATGAAATATTCTGTTGATGATGATTTTGATGCAGAATTTATAACTGATATCTTAGGTATAGGTATGGTAATTGAATGGATCACACCCAAAATTAACAGCCTGAATAATATTCAGCAGGTATTTGGATCTTCTGAGGAAAAATTTTATTCTCAGACTAATCATTTAAATGGTTTAAAAGATTTAAAAAAATCATTAATCAAAGAACAGAAGAACTTGATTAAAGATAGAGGTTATATATGGAATAGTTATCTGGATGGAAGTAATACATAATGGATACAATTTACGGACATTTTGATGATTTACAAATTGAAGAATATAAGGAAAAATTACACAAAGAAATGTTTTGGCTTCTTTTATATAAGGACCCAAAAACAAAAGATAAATTTAAAAATGTTGACTTTGAAAAATATTTTATCAATTTAATGAAGAAAATCGATGGTTTGAATACTCTTCTCTTCTATCCTGTAGAAATTATAGCAATTATGAGTTTATTACAGGCGGCTCTCAATGAGACAAGAAGTGATGATTTTAATTATCGTTCTTACCGAAAATTGATACTAGATGCGCATTCGTTAGTAGACAAAATTAATTCTAGGAGTTGATTCTATGGTTACTGCAGAAATGTACAAAAATTATTTGTCATCATATGGCAGTAATCTAGCTCAGGTAAAGAAAAATCAGTCTGATGCAATTATGAATAATTCTTTTACTGCCGATGCACAATATAAAAGAGTTTATATTTTAACAAAAGATGGATGGAAATGGGAAGATGCTAAATATCAACGTCATGCCAAGCTTTCCATTCTTAAAGATGCAGTGGATTATTATTTACAATTTCGGCCTAAAGTACATTATCCAATAGGAAGTTATGTGTTTGTTCCTGATGATACTGACTTCGATATTAACATATCTGGGCACGAACTTGATAATCCGCTCTCACTTCCAGACGAAAGAATTACACAACTGTGGTTTATTGTCGGTAGAGATGATGCGAATGCTTTTGTTAGATATAATATATTAAAATGTAATTGGAAATTTCAATGGATTTACGATAACAAATTATATAAATGTTGGGGTTCAAATAGATCAGCTAATAGTTACACAAGCGGTCGTTGGGACGATCAATATACATCTTCGCTTGATAATCTGACAGCTGCATGGCTTCCTGATATTTATTATGCGTATGGTAATAATTTATATGATTTAGGACTTAGTGACGATCGTACTATTATGCACGAACAACGTTTTATGCTTACGAATAACATTCTTGACCCAAAAGTCTATCAGGTCACAAAAATAATAGATCTTAATCCTTCTGGAGTAATTAAACTTTCCATAAAACAAGATGAATTGAATAAAAAAGTTGATAATGTTCAACTTAGAATTTGCAATTATTATAAAGGTTCTGGTGATCAAAAAACAGAGATTATTCAGAAACCTCAAACAATGATTACAAGTTCACAAATTGAATGGATGTATCTAAATGACGATGGTGAAATCGAGCCATTATTGGACCGTTCAAAACAGTTTCTTTATATTGGAAAAAATTCATATTTTGAATATAAACTTCCTTATTCCGATCTTACTTCTGAATGGAATATTAGTCTTGTTGACAAAAATTCCGAATATACAGAAGAAGAAAAATCATATTATGAAGGATTAATGAAATTGACTGTAATGGATAATGTCACTATATCACTTAAGCCTGGAAAAGCTCATAGTTTAATAGGCAAAAGATTTAATTTATCAGCCACAGATAATAATGGAGACAATCATTCTTCTATTGAAGTGGAGGTGCAATTAGATGAATAGAGATATATCACATATTACACGAGATCTTGAAAATAAGAAAAATAACGACATCATTTATAAAAAAGATAAACTGTTAAAACTATTCAATGAGGATCCTGATCTTAATGAAATTTTAGGAAAAAAAGATAAACGCCCGTTGAATAAATATACAGATAAAAATAATCCCACAGCTCAAGAACTAAATGAGCGAAATTTAATCATTGAATATAATAAACGAGTTGATAAGAAGCAAATTCTTCCTATATTAAAATTGAATGGTATTAATAAAGAAGTATTAAATTTTATTATGTTTGATATAAATGATACTGATACATCATATTACAATAAGGCTATGAAAATACAAACACTTATAGTTATGTGTTTAGTTCATGAAGATGATCTTGATACAGAATATGGGATTGTACGAACAGACTTATTGAGTTATATCGTAAAAGATCTTTTATGTTGGACGAATTCTTTGGGAAATCAACTTAAATGTATAGATGATTATGGAGATATTATTGACTCTAGGTATTATTGTAGAACGTTGAAATTTGAAATTGAATGTCCTAATAATTTATATGCAGGAATGAATAACAAATATGACAATTTCCAAAGAATCTGAAATTGATGCACTGAAATTATATTTTGGTGAACCATTTGTTATCGAAAATGACACATATAATGACATTATAATTAATCAACCTACAATAGGAGACATCATAAAAAGTGGTGAGAAAAAGATTTATTCTACTATAAATATTTTTATTGCTAATCCTACTATGTATCGCATGCAATTATGGGATCTTGGTATTGATTGGAATAAAATGTCTGACTTTTCTTTGTTTTGTATGCTTGTTCCAAGTATAGACTCAAAATCTACAAAGTTACTATTCGGTGACTTGAATTTCCAATTATTTCAATTGCAACAAACACAAACAGAAGACGGGGAACCGTTTTTTTATTTGCTTAATGAAGAACAAAATGTTCAGATAGATGAAACCGCATATCTACAGATGGCTTCATATTTAAGAGCTATGTTCAACACTTACCCAAAAGTGGAAAAAGCTAGGGGAAAATCTACAAAAGAATGGATGATTGAAGAAGATCGCATGAGCTTCGAACAACACAAAAATGATGTTTACAAATCCACTCTTCTGCCACTCATATCTACTTGTCTTAATCATCCCGGTTTCAAATATAAAAAAAATGAATTACGTGAAGTTGGCATTGTTGAATTTATGGACAGTGTTCAAAGATTACAAGTTTATGAATCTTCTACTGCTCTACTTAAGGGTATTTATAGCGGCTTTGTTGACGCTTCAAAGATTGATAAGAATGAACTTAATTTCATGAGAGAAATTTCTCTCAAAAATTAATTTCTATATACAAAAATTTTAAAGGAGGAAATCATAATGGGATTTACATTAGATGATATTGTAATTGATCGTGTTCAGTATGGATATGCTGAAGATCTTAGCGGAAATCCATTATATGCATTAACTCAGCTTCAGGATGCAACTATTAATATCAGTGCTGAGTCAACAGATGCAACAGATAATCAGGGTAACCTGATCAAACGTTTCTGGAAGGCTAAAACAGGTGAGTTTACTGCAAATAATGCAATGATTAACCTGAACGTTATTGGCGCTGCGTCTGGCGAAGGTAAAAGAACTGCTTCTTCTACTAATAAAATTAAAATGCCAAAAATTATTACTGTAAAAGCTGGTGCAAAAGCAACATTAACAGGAGTTGTTGATGGTACTGTAAAAGTTAATGCATTCAGCGCAAATGGTTCTATGGGTGAAGCATTTGAGAAGGATACTGCTGCTGCAACAGATAAATACGCTCTTACAGAAGGGGGAGAATTTACACCACCTACAGCTGCAGGCGTAGATACTTACATCGTTATGTATGAAAGAGAAGTTGAATCTGGTGTTGCTATTACTAATAAGGCAGATAAGTTCCCACAGACAGTAAAGCTTACTTTAAAGGCTCTTGCTGTTGATCCATGTCATTCTGACGTTCTTAAAGGAGTGTATATTGTACTTCCATCATTCCAGGTATCTCCTGAAATTGAAATCTCTCTGACAACTGACGGACAGCTTGCTTACTCTGGATCTCTTCAGGTAGATTACTGCTCTGCTGATAAAGCTCTTTATCACATTTATTGGGCTGATGAAGACGAAGAATAATCATTAGATAATATAATATTATTCTAATTACGGTCGGTATGTGTCATAGCATACCGGCTGTTTTACTATCCATATTCAAGGAGGAAAACATGGTTAAGAAAAATAACAAGAAATGCATTTTATGCGGAAAAACATATACATATTGTAGTCGCTGTGAAGAATTCGACCATCTTCCAAGATGGATGGAGATTTATTGCAGCGATAATTGCAGAACAATCTTTAATACATTAACAGAATATAATGCTGAAAACATTACAGCTAGAGAAGCTGCTGAAAGAATGAAAGATTGTGATATGTCTGATGTCAGTAAATTTCATGAAGTAAATCAGAAAATGATTGCAAAAATTCAGAAAGAAACTGCTGATATTAAATTACAGAAGATCTCAGAAAAAGATATTGTTGAGCCGGATTCTGTAGTTGACGAAGAAAACAGCGAGGAAATTGAAACTCGTAAACCAGTACGTACAAGAAAACGTAAATAGTATTTGAATAGTGATTTTTTAGGGGTATGTCTCACTATTCGAGACTACCCCTTTTTTCACTTTTAAGGAGTAAAAGGAATATGAGAATACAATCAAATTTGAAGCCGCGTGATTATACGGAGAAAGAAGTTTGCAGGATTATAAATCCGAAGCAGCGTGATTTATATATTAAACATAGAGTATTTCCGATAGATATGTATCCAAGTGTTACGGATGACGGAAAAGATATTATTGTTTACATCTTTTTAATTGAAGAAACCAAAGAGCTGTTTCAGCAATGGCTTAATCATACACTTGAATAAGGAGAACTATACATGAAAGAAAAAATTTTAGATAAACAAGTTCTAAGATATGTTATTGCCACTACTGTATCAGGAAGGCCGACATACTTAAAAAAGAAATTGCAAAAAATTGAATATAGTTTTGTAACAGATATTGATGACGCTACTAAATGCTCATCTTATGCTATTGCAGAGACTGTAAGAAAATACTACGAACATGACACTCGTGATACTAATGCAGGATTGATTATTATTCCGGTTGTTATCAGTTATGAATTAGTAAAAGAGGTTTAAATATATTAGGAGAACAAGGAATATGGAAAATAAAAAAAAATATATTTTAGACAAAGTAACAAACGTTATCCTTCAGTTTGAAAATGAGCAGTTTTGCGAAATTGAAGATATTTATACTTTAAATTTAGATCTCCGCCAGGGAGATGACAGTTCTTTACATTTAGAAACTGGTTATTATGATTCAAAATTAAAAAATAATTTTGATCAAAAAAATAAAGTAATAAAGGTTATTATTACATATGCAGTAGCCGAAAGAGGGACTTTAAATCCAGAAAAAATTATACATGTATACCGAATAAGAGAAAAAGAAAGTAACATGGAATTTAATATTTTATATAATGATCTTGGGCATATTGAATTTACAATTTGGGGTAATTTTTATGCCGAGTGAATCAATTATATTGACAATTGATCAAAAGACATTAGATTTGTATACAAAGTATTATTTTTTAGAACATCCAAGAGCCAAGAAAATTCCTATTGAAAAACCTTGGCATCCTTCGATTAATACTTGGATGATCCTGCCTCGTATACAGATGAATGCATTAAAACAAAAATGGAAGGAATTCGTAAAATTCTGGGTAAAAATAAATAAAATGGATAATAGACAGTTAGATGATTTTGATCTCATCGTAACTGTCTTTTTTAATACCAAAAGACGACACGACGTAGATAACTTGACGCCAAAATTCATTTTGGATGGGCTTACTGAAGCCGGAACTATTGTAGATGACGATGAAAAGCATCTTCGCTCTCTCACTTTAAAAACCGGATACGACAAAGAAAATCCAAGAACAGAATTTGAATTTATTATCCATGAACATACTGAAAATAAGGAATAAAAGGAGATTCATTATGAGCGAAATAAATAAAGTTAATTCAGATACAATTGAAAGAAAAATTGATGTTCCAGAGTTTATCAGAAGATATAATCTCCTGAAAACAGATGAACAGCGAGATGAATTTGTTAGAAATATTATTTGGAGAACATATTGCCCTGTTTTAGAAAAGAAACTTGTTCTTCAGACAATACTTGACAAGTCTATTACCACTGGAAAAAACGGGGTTCAGTATATTGATATGTTTTTATCTAAAATCAATATGACTACTACTATCCTTATTTTATATACAAAATTGAATATAGTAAAAACTGATGATAGTACTACAAATGCATTTCAAGATTATGATTTATTATTTGAAAATGGTTTATTAGATCAAATTTGTGCCATTGTTGGTGAGCATGAATTGGATGAACTTATGACTATCAATGGTTTACTTATGGATAATTTTCATGATGAAAATAAAACTATTGATGCATATATCGCAAAATATACAGAAGCATTTGCTACCACTGTTGGTGTATTTGCCAATGAAGGTATTTCTGAATTAATGAAATATATAACTGAAAATGGAATTAAACTTAACTTAAAATAAATTAAATTATATAGGGGTGAATGTGTATGGCTACAATTACTATGACATTAGAACATTATAATGCTATTGTAGACGAACTTTTAAATGGCTTAAAATCTTCAGAAAAAGAAATTGCAAAAGAGCTTTCTGCTTTAAAAACAAAAAAAATATACGAAGACGCTAAACGTGCATATAGTCAAATTATTAATAATTGGTATAATTCATATTCACCATTATATTATAATAGATTATATAGTTTAAAATCAGCTGCCGATATTACTATGTTAGATGAACATACTATAGATATATATTTAAACGAGGATCATTTAGGAGGTCATCATTTAAATAATGCAGGATTATATAATTTAACAATGAGACAAGGATATCATGGCGGTTCAAAATATCGCGGTCCACTTAATAAATGGAGTCACGAAACTAGACCTGCTGTAAAAACTTTCTCTCCAGTACGTGCAATGCAAAATTGGGCAAAATCTTATAGTAGTCCTCATGAAAAAGAAAAACATGTTGTGCAAATTGTTAAGAAATATTTAAGTAAATACGAACTTTTTAGATTGCTTTATGGGACGAGGTGATAATTAATGGGCGATCATATTATATTAAAAACAGATACCGATGTAACACTTATGGCTAACGGAATACAGAAAGGCACAAAAGATTTAATAAAAGATGTTGCGGATTTAAAAAAAGGACTTGATAAACTTAACGGAAAGGAAGTTACACTGACAGTTAAAGGTAAAGTCGATATGTCAGAAGTTGAAGCTGCAAAAAAGGAAGCGGCAAAACCAATCGAGACCCCAGTTAAATTAAAACTTGACGCCTCTGAAATAAAAGCACTTCAGAACCTTCCGACAGCAAAAGCAAAAGTGGAGTTTCTAGTAAATAAAGGTACTATCAGCAAAAGCATTGGTAAAGATTTACAGGCCGCTATTGGGAAAGCTTATTCAAATGTCAGTAGAAAATTCAAAGATTTTCCAGGGCTAGATAAAGAGCCTAATATATCTCTTGATAATTTCATGAAAAGAGTTCCTGAATTATCAGCTCGTCAAAGAAGTGGCATAATTCAGACACTTACGGATAAGGGCATAATATCAGATAAAAATATTCCTGAATCATACGAAACTGTATATAGATTAAAAAGCTACTTAGAAAATGCTAAAAAAGCAGTATCTAAAACTATTCCGTCCGAGGCGTTTACTGCCCCGGATCTTTCTTTATCTGCAACAGAATATGGTAATGCAATTAATGAACAAGTGAAGCTCGTACAAAATGTACTTAATGCTTCTAAGTTTTTTGCTGATTTAAGTTCTAAAATGAATGTTAAAGCTGCTGCAAAAGTTTCACCTGAAGAAATGTATAAATTAATGGGCGTTGGTTCTGAAAAGGCTGATACAGGTAACTATGTTGCTTATCTGGCAGATCAGATTGCTAAGAAAGCAAATGTATATGATATTATCGATCAGGTTGTAACGGGCGCTCTGGATCCGACGCAGATCAGTCAAAAAGATATTGCAAATAGCATTTCAAAAATTACTAAAAAGAAAGAATCTACACCTAAGGCTTCTTCTACTGGTAAAACTAAAAAAAAAGTAAAACCTGTTATTGATGATTCTGATGACTCAGATCGACCAGAAGGAAATATTGAAAAATTATATGATGAATTAAAAGATGCATATAAAAATTTTGTAGAAGCAAGAAAAGCAAGAAAAACAAATAGTATTCATCCATCTGATTATGCTTTAAAAAGTGCAGTATTTAGAGAAGCGTATGCAAAAGTAGCACCACATTTATTTGATGATGAGAAAGAAAAATTTGTTGGTCCAAAACCTATGAGTCAAGAAGTAGCACAATTAGCTGCTGATTCTACAAGAAAAACAGTAGAACAGATTTATTCGATAAAGAAGCCGCTTAAAGATCTGGGTTATTTAGGGAATAATCCCGATGTGTCTAAGATATTCGATAGAATTTCCAACAGAATTATTAAAATTAATGCCGATAAACTCAATAACCGCGATAATGAAAATGGCGATACTGATGAAATTATAAAAAATATTGGAGTAATGAATAAATTAGCAAGTCAGCTTGAAGATATGATTCATGCTGACGGGCATGTGGATTTTGCTATTAAAAATCTTCCTACTATTACGAAACCAGCTACTACTGCTTCATCGTTACTTGATAATTCTGATATTAAAAAACAGACAGAAGAAACTGCAGATGCTATTACTAGAACAGCAGATCAAGTTATTGATGCAAAATCCAAAGAAGCTGATGCTGTTGTTGCTGCAAATGATAAAATTGCTGAGTCCGAGAAGAAAGTAACAAATCAAGTTACAGATGCTGCAAAAGAACAGAACGATACAATCAAAACTGTGTTTGGTTTGAAGAATGTTAATTCTAATTTAACAGAAACCCCTGTTACTCCTCCAGAATTAGATGGTTTAAAACAGCTTTCTCAAAGGGAATTTGGCGACGCTCAGAAATATATTAAGGTGTATGAAGATACCAATAGAACTATATACACCCTTACTCAGACATATAAAAAACAGTTCGATGCTAATGGTAATCTCTTAGCTGAGGGATATGAAAATGCTATTGCATATTATGATAGTTATGAGAAACTTGAGGGAGAAGCTGTTAAATTAAGTAAAAAGATTAACTCTAATTATGCGAAGCTTGATACGGAGAAATATAAATCAACTGATAAACAGAATCCTAATCTTCTTAAGAAGTTGCAAGATGATATAAAATCTGACCAACAGGATTTATCTGAATTACATAGAATTGCAAGATTACATTCATCTCTTCCTGATAATGATTATGTATATCAGAACTTTACTCAGGCACTTCGAAAAGGTTCCGCAGAATCATCCAGAGCTTTGGCATCTACTCGAAAAACAAATCGTGATAATTTTGATTTTCAGAAAGAAACTATTAATACCGATTTGTCAAAGCAGATTTCAGATGTAGAATCTCTTGGTCAGGCAGGTTTAATTGCCGCCGCCAAACTTCGTTCCATTCAGCAGGCTTTATCTGGTATTACCACTCCTACTGGTCTTGAAAATGTTAAAAAACAGATTAATGACATTGGTAAACAGTTCGATACGAATAAAATTCGTGAAAATGCTCTAAATTATGTTCATAATTTGGGACAGAAACTGAATGGTAAACAAAATGTTGTTATCGGGCAAAAAAGTGTTTCTGACGATTTCGTTGATAGTATTAAAAATGGTGAATGGACTGGTCCATTAGCTGGTTTGAATAGCAAATTTGAAAGTAAGTATCAAAATACTTCTGCTGACCTGAAGAGATATGTTGCTGACGCACAAATGCTTGGAGACGTAGGAAAAGAAGCAGCTGCATCATTTTCTACATTGCAGAAAAATCTTGAGAATTGTTATACAGAATCTGGGTTAGAACAAATTCAAAATGGAATGAAAACGACTCAGAAACAGCTTGCTGCATCTAAAAAACAGGCTGATGAACAAGCTGCTGCAATAAAAAATTCCGATGTTGCCAAACAATACGATAATGCTATTGATAAGGCAAAAGAAGTAAAATCCCTTAATGCAGAATTGCTTGGATATAAAAAAAAACAAAGTCAATATTCTGAAGGTAGCGATACATACACAGAAATTGGAAATCGAATTACTGAAACAGCTGAGGCAGCCAAAAAAGCAAATGCTGCATTTGAGAAGTTAACTCAAAATGACTTTGTGTCAAAGAATTCTGAGGCATTAAAAAATGCTGGAAAGAATGTTGAAGATTATGACAAAGTTGTTCGCGAGATGAAACAGGCTCAGGCAGATGTGTCTGGATTTGATGAAAAGGTTATTCAAGCTAATAATAAAGAAGCATTTACAGAACAGTATACCAAAGCTATTGAAAAAGTAAAAGAACTAAAATCTGCTATGCAGGATTTGTATAGCTTTGAAGCAAAAGGTGCAAAAGGTCAAATTTCAAGTGATGATTTTATTTCTGGATTTACTGATAGATTTAAAAATATAAAAAAGCTCAAAGAAAATGTTGACGAATTCAAGAAAAATACATACCAGAATAATAAGGATGATGCTGATAGTGTACTGAATCAGTTGCTTTTTGGTAATTATGAGAAAGCATTTACTGATTCTGAGCAGAGTATGTCAGATTATGAAAATAAAATCACTACTTTAATGACTCAGGCATATTCTCGTCAGAGAAAACTTAGCAATGATTTATATAAAATGGCTGGCAATAAAAATTATTCTGAACAAGAATATACTGAAAAAATGAATCAGCGTAATGGTGTTCAGGCTACATATGAAGCATTAAAAGCACAGATCAAAAATTCTGGTAAAAATATTGATTCAGATAGTTTAATTTCAGATATAAAAAATGCCTCCGATCTTGACAGAAATAATATTCTAGGAAATTTAAAAGAGTCATTATCTAGCCAAATAAATGATTTTGAAAATTCTCTCAAGCATATGCAGAATACTATGAATCTTCCGGATGGTATTGCTTCATTAAAAGAGAAATTAGAAAGCGCATTTACATTTGAGAATGGAGCCGATAATCTTGGCAATTTCAAAAATAGAATGCAAGATTTTTATCAAACTTTTGATTCTCTTAAAGGAAGTTCATTTATTCAATTTGCAAATGAATTTGGAACAGCTTTTGATAGTTTAACTAAGGCAGAAAATTCTTCTGGTAAGGTTTCGGCATATACGGATAAATTAAATGGTTTTGTTGAATCATATAATGATATTGTAACCAGGTTTCATAATAAAGAAATTGATACTAGCAAAGCTCAAGATGAAATTTCTGAATTAGCATCTAAAATGCAAGATTTTCAAAAAGTTGCTAAAAATTACGATAAAACAAATAGCAAAGGAACTTATTTAGAAGGAACAAAAGGACTGGTACAAGATACAAAAGATGTTGAAACAATGCTTACAGAGTACGCTAATTCTATCGGATTAACATCTAAGATTTCTTCATCTATCAATGAAACTACCGGACAAGTAAAGATGCAATTTGCTGATATATCTGGTAATGTTGTTACTTTAACTGGTAATCTTGAAAAAGCAGGAAATGCAATGCGCATTATATCTAGTACTGCCTCCAAAGCATCAACCGGGATGTCTTCATTCGGAACTTCTATTAAAGGAATGGTATCAGGGAACTTTAAAGGTGCTATTGCAGATATTGCAAGTTATGTTTCTTATTTCCAGGTAACCATGAAAGCAATTCAGCAGGCCAAACAAGGCTTCAATGATTTCTTAAATTTCCAAAAAGACTTAACAAATGTTAGTTATACAATGAATTTATCGCCGGATCAATTACAGAATCTTGGTACTTCTGCAATTGATATGGCAAAAGATTTATCAATGTCCTTGGATAATACTATGGACATTTATAAAATCTATGCAAACATGAATACTACTGCTTCTGAAATTCAGCAGACAGCTAAACCAACTGCTATCTTAAGTAACTTAAGTAGTGTTGATGCCTCTACTGCTGCCGATCAGGTACAGGGTATTTTACAGCAGTTCCATATGTTAGAAGATGGATCTACTACTGCTGCTGATGCCTCTATGCATATTGTCGATGTTCTGGATAAAGTTTCCGGAAGTGTGGGAATTGATTACGCTAAAGGTATCAAAATTATTTCTGATGCTGTACAGGCTTCCGGTCAGGTTGCTTATGATGCAGGTATGTCATATGAACAGCTTGCAGCTATTACTGCTAAAGTATCAGAAAGAACTCGTGAAGATGGATCTTCAATTGGTAATGCTTTGAAGACAATTATCACAAGAACTACAAAAGTCGGTAAAATGCCACAATATGCCGACGAAGTTGACAATGCAACTTTATCTAATGCTTCTGCATCTTTGCATGCTATAGGTGTAGATGTTTATAATCCGGATGGATCTGATCGTGGTATCATTACTGTTATGTCTGAGCTTAAAGATAAGTGGGACGATTTAACTGATGCACAGCAAGCCAAAATCGCATTCGATGTAGCAGCCACACGTCAGACAAGTAAGTTTAAGTCTATGCTTGATGCATTCACAGACTCCATGTCACTGGCAGAGGAAGCAACAACCGCAAATGGTAATGCTGAAGCTAACCAGGAAAAATACATGGAATCAACAGCTGGTAAACTACAAGCAATCAAAACACAGATGCAAGATTTCTGGGTTAATTTCTATAATTCAGGTACTGTAAATGGCGTTCTTGAATTTGTGCATAGTTTAACAGAAGGATTTACGTCACTTGAAAAAACACTTGGACCAATACCGGCATTACTTACTGCTGTATTTGCAGCAATGACAGTAAAAAATGCAACAATGGCAGGATTAAAATTCCTGAGTGGTGGAGGTCTTGCAACAGTCGTAGGTTGACCCAAAAATCTAAGGGTTACACGTTATTTTCCGATTTTTAACAATGAGCCTATCTACATAGAGATTCATATCAATGTGTGGAGAATAGCGACTTAAAATAAATAGAGGATTAATACGTCGAATTCACTATTCTATGCTGATCGCATAGTGAAGTGGGCGAAAGCTCGTGACAACGCACGTACCAACCTGATTTACGATTTAGTCATATGTGAAACGTTAGTAACAATTACGCAAGTAATGACGAGGGAAACATATTAATAATCAGGAGGAGTAGAGAGAGCACCCTTCCTCGGAGTATATTATATATACTTTTAATGAATGTTCCATGAGCGGCACTTCTCTTCTGCCGAATCGCTTTATGCGAAAGAGAGAAATTATATTTGATAAAAGAAAGACACCGCGGTGATCAAGCGCAGTGTCTGTAAGATAAGCTTTGAATTTTAAATTATTGAAATTTAACCTTTAAAACTTTAATTGTGTGGGTTTCACCCCACACTACCAGAGTTGTATTTCTACTTCTCCGGTGTCTCGCTTGCAAACTCGCAATTAAAATCAATACTTTGTTCTTCTAGGTTTATTGATGTCACGAGTTTGATTGGATTGTGCTGTAACACCATCCATAAAGCTGCAAGTAATGCTAAAACCCTAATGATTTTTTTAATTGCTATTTTTGCAAGCTTAAATTGATGCTCTTCACTCTTCATAGTCCACCTCCCTTCTGCCATATGGCTAAAGTAAATATAGGGGATTTTTGATTTGGACAGAACATCCAATTTTGATATTCCTAATTGTAGGTGTGTGCAAAGCCGAGGCACACTCCCGGCTATCCTACGATTAGAAATATATCACTTGACTTTATTGTTGTAAAGACAGAACGTAGGTTCATCATTTTTCATATGTCATACATCCAATGATTAAATATCGTTTTGTCCTGCCATATTCTTCTGAATCAGTTTGGGCATAAAGTGTGTAGATGTTTTCAAAAGGTTTCGGAACAGGTTTTTTACGAAACGGAGCAGAATATAAATTTTTTCCATACGGATCTAATTCTTTTCTAAAATTGTCAAGAAAATTCTGTTTTTTGATTTGTATTTCATAATCTGACCTATTCTTCAAATCTGACATTGTAATAGAATATTCTGTTTGACAATATTTGCCAGGAAAAATATCTTGGATGACAATAACTTCACATCCACATATGTCAAGAATTAAAAATGGTTTACAGGAACAATAAAATTCTGTGAATACCCATCGTGTACTTCCATATGAGTTCATTGATATACTATTTTCAGGAGTGACTGTTAATGATAAATTTGCAATATTTTTATGTAATGCTTTCGTGTAAATATCTTTGACCGGTTTATACTTTGCATATTTGCTTTGTGAGACAGAAATTAATTCTTGAAAATCGTCTGGAAGATTTGAATTTATGTGTCCAATCATTCTTATACTAAGGCTTATATAATCAGGATCAGATATTGATAAACCATTATTATGTACCAGAATTTTCCTTAGAAGTTTTTTATCGATAATTCGATAATCTTCCCAGAGAGTATTTGATTCTTCTTTCAATTTTAGAACATCTGGAGTATTAATTTCATCCCAAAATGATTGCTTAATTTGTTTTTGAGATTCACCAATTTCTATAATCTTTTTTATTCTATCGATTTCTTCTGGGCTATGATTTCCAATATACATATGCACTCCATTCTGAAAGTAGGTGTTTATATGATTAGTTTAACAAAAAATAATAACATTATTATTCCGTCTCAGATTCAGTTTGAAAACCAATTTGCCGTCTTGGGGCTTCTGGAATCTCCTTTGGCTGCGCGCTTAAGAGAAAATCCAACTGATTTATATGTTGTATCAGTTTCTGCGGTTTGCCGTAACTGTCCTCTCCGTAAAACACGATTAGGTTGTACCCAATGTAGCCGACTTTGTTGACAATTATCCTTGTTTAAATGCTACAACTTTGGCAAATTCTACAGCTACATCATGTGCTACACCCTCAACAAATTCAAGAGTATGATTCCCTACTTTACCAACAATATTTTTAGTTTTATCCCAAACAGGTTCTGGTTCAGTAGCATCAATGAATTTATGTCCTACATATGTAATTTCATTTATTAAACACTCATTAATATACGGAGAAGCCTTAGGATTTCTATTAGAAATTTTAATAAACCCAATTTCTTCAAGTTTCATGACGGTATACATAATATCTTTGCTGTCATATGTCTGATTTAATGGCGATGCTAATAATTGTTTAAAAGTTACAGGTATAAGAGAAAATAAACCATCTTGCAATTCTCGATAATCAATATTGTTTTTGCAATAAATCAAAACATCTCTTACACATTCTTCGTTTAACGTCATACTTATTACCTCCATAAGAAAGGATTAAAAATGAATACAAATTATAAAATTTTATCAACTGTTGTAGATATTACGCAATTGCTTCATGAAAACAATTGTACATATAATGAATCATATAAAATATTACAGATGGTTACAAATGAGTTAAAACAACAGCAGGAAAATATAGAATATCCTACAGTAGATGATTATTTATCTAATCATAAAACACATAATGCAAATAATCAAGTTATTGCTGCATTAAATCATATAGATGGATATTGCTAATCACCTTCCTGGCCACCATTTGTGACCGCACTTCTGGCAGAGATTCTTCTTTTGAGACGCGCCAATCCAGCCGAAGAGTCCATAACCTTGTTCTTCTGTTGTGACTGATGTGGAACCGCAACGAGGACAACGAACGACGTTTTGGGAAGTTGCTGATTGTTTCGGAATTGGAATCGGATAATTATCAGTATTAAATTCAAAATATTCAAAACCATGGTTGACACATTCAACAAAAAATTTATATGTCAAGTGCATCTTATCATTTTTTTCCCACCAGTTAAAAGTTTTACATATTTCATGAGTAATATCTCCGCCGAAGAAACTTTTATCTCCACCAAATTCAGGAGTTTTCTTTTTTATCAATTCTGGATTTAAACAACAACGATATTGCCAAGATGCTCTTTTATAAAGTCTTTGTTTATTTTCTTCTGAAATCATATCGTATTGTTTTTTTATATTTGATATATCATATTTTGTACCATTAACTAAGACAGTATTTGTTTTTTCATTGTTAGTAAGAGGATATCCGCAATGAGGACAAGTTTTTGCTTTATCTGATACTTCTTTACTACATTCTGGACATTTAATAAGAGCCATTTATTATTTCCTCCCTTTTATGCATTATTATACACTTTACACTCGCAAATGTCATTAGGTAAAATCGGAAAACTAACTAATGTATTTAATGCATTTAAACAAAGTCCATTTAGTAATAAAAGTGACATGATTTCTTCCTTAGCTGCTTTCGGGAATATTAATAAGGCTGCTAGTTATCTTAATAAAGTTAATTCAGATGGAGCCATTAGTAATACTGCTTCTAAAATGTTATTATATAAAGCCTATGCAGCATCCGGAATAACAAAGGAAGAAGCTGGAGAAGCACTAAATAACAATCTTGCTGGTTCTTCAAAATTTGGATTATTAGGGAATATAAAAAATGTTGGTTCAGGTATTGCAACAGTATTTAAATCAATTGCTCCGATGATGATTCCTCTTATTATTGGTGCAGTAGGTATTAAAGCAGGAAAAATGCTTTGGGATAATGTACTCACTGATAATGCAGCACAAAAGAATCTACAAGAATCAGTACAGAAATATAAGACTGAAAAATCAGATCTTGATAACCTTCAGTCACAAAAAGAAACAAATAAACAACGTGTTTATGAATTAAGAGCTAAAAGCAATCGTACTGCCGCTGAAGATAATGAATTAAATAATTTACTTAATGAGGATTCTATTTTAGATACACAAATAGGATTAAAAAAAAGAACCGTTACTTCCGCTCAGAAACAGCAGGCTCTTGATGCAAAAAAAGCTTTAGAAAAGCGAACCTTCCAAGGAGAACTTTTTGGCAAATCACCATATCCAGTATATCAAGATACTAATATTGGATATGCTCAAAAATTAATGAATGGGCTTGAGGATGAAAAACAAGCTAGAAAAGATGTCTTTAATAATAAAGAATGGTCATCAGAACGAAAAGAAGCTGAATTAAAAGCGAAAGATAAAACAATCGCATCATATGAAACTGAACTTGCTGATGTTATGTCAGATATCTCAAGTAATGCACAGGATCTTTATGATGAAGATGGAAATTTGATTGACAAGAAAAATACACAAGATCTTGCAAACAATATCAATGATTTATTTAAAGCGTATTCTATGTTAACCAATTCTTCTGATTATGTTTCAGATAAAATGGATAATATTTTTGCTTTAAGTAAGTTTTCCAATCTAAAAGATAAGTTAATCGAAGCTGGAAAATCTGGTGGAACGGATGCTATTAAGGATTTAATTAGTCAAACTAAAGATCTTGATGAAGCTATGAGCAATGCTGGAATTGATGCGGATGATTTGGCAGATGGAATTATGGCGATAGCTGATCCTGATGCTAAAAATCTTGAAGGCATCAAGGATAATCTTAAAGATATTTTTGGCAAAAAATATAGCTTCTTTAAAGATAAAAACGACGAAGATATTGAAGGATTCTGGGATTATCTTCAGGATAATAATCTTAACCCAGAAAAAATGAAATGGGGTAAAAAAGATATCTCTGATAATTGGGAAGATTATCTTAATTCTAAAAAATCTACCGAAATTGTTGATGACACGACTTTTGCTTCTCGTTTCAAAAACTCCGCTGAAGATACAGCAACTGATCTCGACACAATAACTGACAATTTCCAGACAGATATGTCAAATATCAAATCTTCAATGGATTCTATCAAATCCGGTACATTCCAGAATTCAGATGTTACTGACCTTATTCAACAGTTCCCGGAACTTGCCACAGAAACTGATAATCTGCAACAGGGATTACAGAACCTAGCGTTTGATAAAGCAAGTGACGCTATCGGTAAAATCAGAGACTCTGTAAAAGATGTGACTGATCCGAAACAACTTGCTGCTGCAGATAAATATATTCAGAGTATTATGGATACTATGGATCTGAGTGGATTTGACTTAGATAAGAAAACAGTGAAAAATCTATTGACTAATAATTTCACTGGAAAAAATAATGGCCCGATTACATTAGATCAAGGATTCACAGTCTCCAAACTTATGGATTTATATGGTGATGATGAACTTGCTCTTCAAGCAATCGTAAAACTTTCTGCCGATCCATCAATGGCTGATGCAGATTGGGAAACTTGGAAATCCAAAATTGAAGATACTAAAGTACAAATTCAGTTGGATACTTCAGCTAAAAATCTGGATAATCTCTCAAAAGAACTGACTCGTCTTCAGACTGATGCTTCTGATCAGCAGACAAGACTGAATAATAAATCTGCTTATAATATGAAAGCTACTGCTTCAGATTACACCAATCTAATCGAAAATGGGGACAAGCAGATTGAGAATTTGAATAATCAGATTCAGGAATATCAGAATAGTATCGATGCTTTGAAAAATAGCAAAGGTCTATCTCCTCTTTCTGATGAAGATAACGAACAGATCAAGCAGTATCAGGATCAAATTCAGGCAGCTAACATGTCTATTGAGAACATGAAGGCTTCTCAGGCCGATTGGAGAAAAACAGCATTTAATCTTCCAGTAACTGATACGCAGAACACTGTTACCGCTCTTACATCAGCTATTAGCGAAATGCAGACAGAAACAGGTCTTACATCTGATACTATGGATAGTCTTAGAACACAATTCAGTGATCTAAAAGATGCTCATGTTGATAATGTATTCGATCGCACTGCAAAAGGTTTGAAAATCAATACAGAAAGAATGAAGGATTATCTGGAACAGCAGAATGAATTCATGAATTCTGATTTTGTACAACGGATTCAGGATTATCAGGATCAATTATCAGCAGGTAACAAAGATTATACTCAGCAAGGATTAGAAAATCTTAAAAATCTGCAGGCACAGTATTTTGCTCAGTATCAGGAGGCGGCAAAACAATTCTCTGATTTCCAAGCTATGGTTAATGCTGACAATCTTTCTACTGAAGGCAATGAATATACTACAGCTAAGAGTTATCTGGATAACGCAAAAGATCTGTATGATAAAGGCTTAGTTGGTACCCCTCAGTTTAAAGCAGCTGCAAAATATTTCTCTCAGAATGGTTTTGAAGATGCTGATAATTTCATTGAGAACTACAACAAACTTAAGAATTATTACACTGATGATGCTTCCGGTCCAAAGAGATTTTTAAGCGATCTTGAGGCTAAGGGATTAGCTACTTACAAAACTCTTGAGGATGGAAATCAGCAATGGATGTACTCTTTCACTGATACTCAAGAAGCTGCAGATGCGATGGGTATGAGTCTTGAATCATTCGAATCTATGTTTGGTAGATTGAAAGATTACGGCGATACAAATAATTTTGTATCTTCTCTTGAAGAAGGTGCCCTGAAATCTGAAGAGATTGACGATAAACTCATTGATGCTCAGATTAAAATGGGAAAACTGAAAGCCAATGGTGCAGATCAGTCCGCTCTGGACGATCAACAAGCAGTTATTGACAATTTAATTGCACAAAAAACTGGTATTACTCAGGCTATATCTGACTTCAAAGATGGTACTGTTGATCGTAAGATTCAGGATATCAAGGATGCCAAAGGTTCTATTGACGAATTGAATCAGTACATAAAAGATAATGGTATTGATAAAGATTCCGATTTAGGTAAGAAATATATCGAATCAATTCAGGAACAAGCTAAGAAGGCTGGCATTAAATTAACACCTGAATTTGAAGTTGATGAAGCTGCTTATAATAAAATGATCCAGGGTTATGAAGCGAAGGCTAAAGGGCAAAAAATCAAACACTTCCAGGATGTTAACGAAGGAATTGAAAGTGGTAACACTGGAGATTATACAGATTCTGATGTTGAATTGGTTAATAAGATCAAAGATGCTCAGGATAAAAAGAGCGATAATTATAAGCAACTACAAGATCTTATTCAAACCCTTAATAAAGAGAATCCAGCAGATCTGGCACAAATTCAACTCGGTAATGGAGCTTATGAATCTGAAGATGCTGGCATTCGTGGCGCCGAGGATGCCTTACAAGGATTTGCAGATCAGCTTGATTTAACTCAAGAACAAGCCAATGCTCTTCTTACTGTTTTACAGGCTTTAGGCGAAGTAAAAGTCCAACCTGAGATGTCAGAAGAACTGAAAGAGATGCAGAAAAATAAAGGTTCTGTTGATCTTGCACATAGACCTGTTATTGATGCCAGCGAGTTATCAGACATGGGATATCAAAATGTCGGTGATGGAACAGCTACTGTATTTAGTAGTGGATATTCTACAGACGACGGAAAGAAAACTGTAGTTGTAACTCCAATCCTTCCAAATGGCGACGTTCTTGAACCTGAAGCTTTAGATCATTATGCAAATGAGATCCTTGAAACCGGTAAAGACACCCAAGGTATTGGAATTCGTACTTTTGAAGGTGATGATTCTATTCAGCAAGCTAACAACTATGCTGAAATGTTACATCAAGTACAGCAGGCTTATTATGGCGAAGATGAAGCTGCAAAACAAAGTCTTGAAACTCTGAAAGACTATTCCGCTCAGGAATTAATGAATATTGATTATACTGACGGTCAATATAGTGACAATGAAAGATATGCCAATGCAGAAAAATCTGTAGATTCGCTCATTGATAGTTATAAACAGATGGGTATGTCTGAAATGGAAGCTCAGGCTGCTGCTGAATCTCTTATCATGGTTATGGATGATATGGGATTACTTAAGGTTACTCCTGAAGTTGATACTTCCGGCATAGATGAATTGGATCAAGCTACTCAGGACGGAATGGCTTCATTGCGTCAGATGAAAGCAGATGGGGATATTGATCTCTCATTCGAAATTGATAGTGATACTGACGGATTATCGATAGATGAATTACAATCTCAAATTGATGAACTTGAAAAAGCTAAAGTAGAATTAAAGTTAGACGTTGATTCTCCTGAATACAATGCAATTCAATCTATGATTGATCAACGAGAAGCTCAGATTCATCTTCAAGTTCTTATGGATCAAAGTACTGATATTGATAAATGGTTAGCACTTGCGAATGGCGAAGATGGCGATAAGCAGTTAGCTATTGCTGCAGGAATTGATTTAAATGATGAAGATGCTCAATCTAAAATTGATGCTTTAAAAGCAAGTCTGGAATCTTTATCAGGTGATACACCTGCTATATCGGTTAAAATTGACGAAACTCAATTCCAAGCATTGACAAAAGAACAACAAGGCCAAGGAACTGTAACTTTCAAACCAGAACATAGCGAAGTAGACGCCTACCTTGCTGAAGAGAAAAAAAGCGAAGGAAAAGTAAAATGGTCTAATGAGACAGGTTTAGTAGATGTTTATGCTGCTACCGAACATTATTCTCATGGTACTGTTCATTGGGGAAATGATATTTCTGCCGTTCAAACTTCATTCACTGCTACCGGAACTGTTAATTGGATAAATTCAGGTGGACCAAGTGGTGGTTTGAGTAAAGAAGTTAAACTCTCAAGTGGTACGTTCAAAGCTGAATCTACTGGAAGTGCTTACAATGTTTTAAATATTACACCGGCTCATGCAAGTGGTACGAATGTTGCTATTAAACAAGATCAGCAAGCTCTTGTAAATGAAGTGGGTATCAACGGTCACGCTGAATCAATTGTTCGTGATGGTGTTTGGAGTTTAATTCCTGGCGGTGCTCATATAGAGAACCTGAAAAAGGGCGACATTATATTCTCTACTACTCAAACTGATGCTCTTCTTAAACACGGAGCTATTCAAGGACATGCCAGAGCTTATGCAAGTGGTACTGTTACTTCTCCAGGCGTTATGAAAGCCTATGCTGCTGCTGGTAATACTCCGGGATTTCACTTCCAAGGCGGAGCTGCAACTGTTAAACCTGCCGGATCTGGAAATTCTGGTAACTCCGGTAATTCTGGTCTTCAACATGCAATCGAAGATAATACAGATGCGGTATCAAACAATAGTGATGATACAAGTGATGCGGCTGATGAAGTAAGCGAAGCTCTTCAAAATGTAATCAAGAAGCTGAATGATAATGCTATGGATTGGGTTGAAGTTGCTATGGATCGTCTTGATCGTATAACTTCTAGGTATACAGATCTTGCCGAAAGTGATTATAGTCATTATACAAAAGCTCAAAAGTATTATAATAAAGCTCTTGAAAATACAGATAAAGAAATCAAGGCTGCTAAAAAAAGCATCTCTGTTTATAAAAGGAAGTCAGAAGAAGTTGCAAACAATGGCGAAGTAAGCAAATATCTTACTCCTGCTCTGAAGAAAAAAGTTCAAGATGGCACTATTAATATAGAAACATTGGATGCAAATCAGAAAGCTGCCGTAGAAGCATATAAACAGTGGTACGACAAGTATCTTGACGCCGTTCAAAAATATGGAGATAAGAAAACTCAGAAACTTGATTTAGCTAAATCTAAAGTTGATAATGTTTACGATTCCTATGATCTGATCATCAGTAAGCGTAAAGCTAAAGAGGAATATTATGCAGCTAAAGCTGAAAATCGTATAAAGAGCGGAAAATCTCAAAAAGTTGGTTCGGTATATTGGAAAGATCTTAAAAAACAAGTAAGTTATGCTCAATATCAGAAAGACTGGATGTTAAAAGAAAGAGATAAAGTTCAGCAAAGCATGACAGATTATCTTAATGTGAATGGTCATAACAAAAAAGATAAAGCTTATCAGGAAATGAAGAAAAATCTAACTGATTTGAACACGTCTATTGTTGAGGCTGATACACACATCCAAGAAGCTAAAGCTGCTCTTGAAGAAACCAGAGAGAACTTAAAGCAATGGCAAATTGATCGTTGGGAAAGAGCTGGTGATAAGCAGGACGCTTCTCTTAGTTATAAAAAGAATGCTGATGATATTAATTATCAGCTTTCAGCCAATGATTATGAAGAACGTTTGAAAACTTATGATAAAATTATTCGCGCTGATGAAGAGAAAAGACAGCTTCTTGCAGAAGAAATTGCAGCAAATCAAGCTAACGGTGGAGCTTGGAGCAATGAAGAGATGCAGAAAAAGATTGAGGAATACGATAACCTCACTGCTTCTATTATTAAATCCAAAGAGGCGATGCAACAATTAGCTCAGGAAGAAATTGATTTTCGATTTAAACCTCTTGATGAAGCGCAGAATAAACTTTCAAATCTTGTATCTGAGCTTCAGACTACTCAGAAGTTACTTGGTGATACCGAGAGTTTCTATAATGATGATGGAGCCTTCTCTACAAACGGTTTAACCAATATTTTATTGGTTCAAGAACAGATTGACGCCACTAAGGATAAAATAGCAAATTATCGTGAGGGATTAAATAAGCTGGATGAAATGTATAAAAATGGTGCAATTGGTCCAGAATATTATAAGACTAAAACCGATGAAATGCTTAAGAGTTTGCAACAAGAGTCTGCTACTCTTGCTGATCTTAAACAGAATCTTCTTGATATGTATACCACTCAAGTTACTAAAGAGAATGATCTGTTACAGGAAAATATTGAAAAACGTAAAGATGCCCTTTCTGCTAAAGAGAAATATTATGATTATGATAAAACTCTAAAGAAGAAAACTAAAGATATCAATGCATTAAAAGCACAGATTGCTGCACTTGAAGGAACATCAAATGCAGCCTCAAAAGCTCGTCTTGAGAAATTACGTGCGGAACTTGCAGATGCAGAAGACGATATGGCCGATACAATGCATCAGCATGAAGTCGATATGAAAAATACCGGCTATGAGAATTTTTCAGATGAGGCAAATAAGGCATTAGACAATACTCTTGATGCTGTTAAGAAAAATGCAGCTTTCCAAGAAGCTATTATTGGCAGCATGCTTTCTAATGTAAAAGCAAATTACGACAGCACCTATAAACATCTGGGTGACGTAATGGATCAGTATGGCATGAAAGTTTCTCAAACTTATAGTCAAATGATCACAAAAGCAGCTGATTTTAATACTGCTGCTGTAAATGCAACAAAAGCATGGGAAGGTGTTACAAAAATTGACACCAGTAAGCCTTATGGCGGTTCATCTGCTGGTAATAGTGCATTTGATAGCGCAATGAATAACGCAGGATCTTCTCAGACTGCTGGAAGTCCAAATATTAAACCAGATACAGACTATACTCTGAAGCTGAGTGATACAGATATTTATCTGACATACAGTCATATCAAGAAACAGCTTAAAGCAACATGGTCACCAAAGAAACCGGAACACTCTGATATTGAGTGGAAAAGTTCTGATGAATCTATTGCGAAAGTTTCTTCTGATGGTACAGTTCGTGGTGTGTCTTCAGGTCTTGATAAGAACGGTTTAATGGCGCGTGATGAGTCTAAAACAAGAAAATGTATCATTACTGCTATTGGCGGTGGTGGTCTTGCTAAAGCTACTTGTACTGTTCATGTAATGCCGGATTCTCATTATGAGAAGATCAAGGATTATGCAGATAAAGCTGGAATCAAAGAGACTTCAGGTAATAATCTGAGAGATGCCATGGAATATGCTTATAAAAACGGCGCAAACCATAGCAATCAATCATATACCGCAGTTGAGGGATTTAAGAAAGCATATCTGAAGGACTGGACAAATTCTCTGAGTAATCGTCCAGATGGTGCAACAGACGTTCCTGCCGGAGTGAGTCCTTTGATAGGATATTTTAATGCTAAAGGTAAGAAAGTCGGACCAAAAGAAATGCAACAGCTTGCAGATATTCTTCAGATCAATACTCCGGGTGTTAAGAATTATGATTCTTGGGGATCTACTCTGAAAAATAAAATCCTGAAGGCATATAAATCCTACGGATTCTCTAAAGGTGGTGTTGTACGGAAAGGTATTCCTGCCAGCATACTTGATATGATCGGCGGAGAAGCTTTAATACCGCGTGGAGATTCTATGCTGATCGGTGCAAATCCGGGTGAAACTGTTCTGACAAAAGAATTCACAGATCAACTGAAACCTACAGTTGCTACTCTGAATGAATTTAATGCTAGAATGGCGAAACCAATTACCACTATTCTACCATCGTCTTCAAATGATACAAGTGTGAATAGTGAGTGTAATATTACAATCAATGTTGATAAAATCAATAATGAGCAAGATATTAAGAAACTTGCTTATCAAATTGGTGATATTATTACTGAACGTAATAAACGTGACTGGAAAAAAGTCCGCTAATTTAAAAGGGCTGTCTTATAGGCAGCTCTTTTAATGTATAAAAATATGAAAGAGGTGAAAAAATGTTACAATTTGAGTTTAATGGACATACTTCTGATGAATACGGATTAATCGTGACTAGAATAGAAGAAAATGATACTCTTGTAAATCGTTCTTTGCAATTAGGAGAAAAGAACAAATATCGACCAAAAGAAAATCAGTTCGGAACATTATATAGTGATAATTATTCATTCAAAATGGGCGTAATGAGAAATCCATGTAGAAATAAAAATGTTGTCCCGGAATTAAAAAATGGAATTTTAAAATACGATCCGACATATACTCCATATTTGGATAACGGAATTATAAAATTTCCTATGAATTATACTGCAGACATAAAAAATGGCATTATTATTCCAAATGATTCTGATTATTTAACTTCAAATAATATTAGAATCATTAATGCATGGTTAACATCCCCTCAATATCCAAGGCTTCTTAAATTTATTGGAGACGATTATTTTTCAGAAGAAATCGAATTTTTTGCTACAATTACAGAGGTATCTACAGAACATGCATCTCTTCCATATGAACTAACATACACAGTAACTTGTGATAGTCAATGGGGATATACTCCTCTTATTTTATGTAAAACAACTTCCTCTTCTACTCTTACTAGAGAATATTCTATTCAGAACAATTCTGATTGTTGGGAAGATTATGTATACCCCACAATTAAAGTTTCTCCAAAATCTCATGGGATAATTACTATAAAGAATAAAACCGATAATGATAGAACAATGAAAATCAATGCATTAAAAAGTGATGATTTCTATATAGATTGTAGAAATTTAAAAATCTATGACATCACAAAGTCAATTGTTTCATTTGAAGATTTAGGGATTGAGGATATAGATGACATTTATTGGCCTCGTCTTGCTTACGGAGAAAATATATTTGAATTTACAGGCGACGCGACATTTGAAATCTCATATAGAGAACCACGAAAGGTTGGTGCCTTTGCATGAAAATGATTCATAATTACGATATTTATGGAAATACAGAATCTGCAATCATTTATTTGGCTAAACCTGGGAAACGATTCTTTTGTGCATTAGGCGGAATTGATACTTCTACTGTTTCTGTTACGCTAAGAACTAATAATACTGCAGAATTAACTTTCACAGTTGATAAATATGTAGATGGCGTAGAATCTCAGGGATATGAAGAACTTGATGAAATGATGGAATTGTATTGTGACGGAATCTGGTATAAAATTATGGATCCTCCAACAGAAACAAATGACGGAACACAATGTACAAAGGATATTACCGCCGAATCATATGAAATCTCTCTTACTCAATATAAACTAAAAAATTTTAAAATTAACATGGGTGAAGAAGATTCTTATGAAATGATGTACCAAAAAAATCATGATATTAATAAGTTTTATCAAATTAAATTTCATAATCCAGAGAATGAAGATCTAAGTTTTCTACATATTGTGCTGAAGCATGCAGATGTACCTGGATGGAAGATCGGATATGTAGATAACATCACTCCGGATGATGATAAGGTATTACTTCCGAATGAAATTTGTAATTTCGATGTGGACGATCAAAATGTATATGCGTTTTTCACTCAAACTGCTGCTCCTGCATATAAATGTGTTTTTGAATTTGATACCGAAAATTTATTAATTAATGTATATAAGCCGGATAGTTTAGGTAAAGATACAAATGTAGTACTTGGTTTTCGTAATATTCAAGATAGCGTAACAATATCAAGAGACGACAGTTTGGTAACACAATTTTATGTTGATGGACTTGACGATTACAATATCGATCTCGCAAATTTTGGAAACTCTGTCATTACAGATTGTTCTCATTTTTGTCGTGAACCATATATGAACATCGTCCTACAAGAAAAATATACAGCTTGGCAAAAATACATAGAATCAAGAAGAGATGAATACTGTAATCTATCTAGGGAGTATAATAAAAATCTTGACATTCTTGCTGAATTGATGAATAGAGTCCCTATTGATACTGCTCAGACAAATTGGTTCGGACAAAAAGTTGAAGATCTAAAAGATGCATATGATTCAAACATGGCTATAATCAAAGGTTTTGAGTCTATTCATGTTGATGAAGAAGGAAATTTTGATCTTGAAGATTTGAAAAATTCATCCGATTGGCCTATGTACGAATCAATCATGAACTATACTCTTCCATCCATTGTGGCTGCGTTACAAGCTCAAGACGAAACTATAGAGGGTTTCGGTAAGGGAAACATCATCTCATGTATAAATCCAGTTGTATTAGGTCAAGATTGGTATATGGTAGGTTCCGGAACTTCTTCGTTCCAAACAGTACAAATTAATGACGCACCTGCATACGGAATTACTCGTGGAGTTAAAGTAACCGGTACAGATGGTGGTATCTATCAACACAATATCAGTATCGAACCATCTCAGAGATATACTCTTAGTTGTTTTGTAAAAGGATCCGGTACATTTTATCTTGGTTATAATAACACCGGAGAGGACAGAAAGAATATTTCTTATAACATCACATCTTCTTGGACCAGAGTTTATACTTCTTTCAATCTAACATCACATCTTATTGATGTGGCATTTACAGGAAGTTCTGACTTTACTGTCTGTGGTATGCAGCTTGAAATGGGAGATGCCCCATCTCAATTTGGATACTTTACTCAGTCTGAAGCAATCATGAAAGCGTATGAAACAGATTGGAAATTATACGGCATTGCAGAATTAAAAACTAAAATTGCCACATATGATTCATGTATCAAAGAACTAAAAAAGAATGGATATGCAGATGGATATAATCCTCTTTCTGGATACGAAGAGGCATATTTCACTCAAATGCATCAGAAATATCTGGATTATTTGAATTTAAAAGATCAGGCTGAAACTGCATTAAAGGAACGTCAAGCTGAATATGATGCGGCTAAGAAACCTGAAATTCAAGAAAAACGAAACCAGATTGCCAAAGATGTTTTAATGGAAAATTTTGGTAAGGTACAGGAAAAATATCCAGCGTTTACAGATAAGGAAACGTATATTATTAAGAGCCTATATAATCAAGCAACTTATTCAAATGAAAATATTATTATTACGACTCTTGATAGCACAGTTGATGCAGTCGATAAAGCGATTACGTTATATAAAGATGCTGTAGAAGAATTGTATGTAGAATCTCATCCGCAATATACTTATACAGATGAAATTGGAAATATTTATGCTCTTCCAGAATTCAGAGAATATCATGATCAGCTTGCAGTAAATGATTTTGTTCGATTAGGACTATCTGATACACGATATGTAAAACTTCGTGTTGTAGAAATCAGATATAATCCTTGTGATATGGATGAAACGATGGAAGTTACTTTTTCCAACATGGTCCAATATAAATCAAAATTAACAAATGATAATGAATTTTTAACAAATGCATTAAATCAGACCTCTGACAGAACCGGTGGTCGTGTTAATTCAGTCAACAAATCTTCTACTTCTGATTATGTCATCACATCAGAAGCTATTAAACAAATCTTTTCAAATCCTCTATTCAATTCAATGCTCGGCGGGACTACTACAGGAGGATCCGGATCAGGCGGTACTATCACTGCCGGTATAATCGTTGCTGAATTAGTAAAAGCTAAAGAGGGTGTCTTTGATAAACTTACTGCTGATACAGCTTTTATAAAATATCTTGATGCAAATCTCATATCAGCAGACACTATTGCTACTCGTGTGCTTAATGCGGAACAGGCAAATATTGAAAAGCTGTCAGCCAAGATTATAGAATCTAATCAGATTAATGCTGATATGATTAATGTAAAAAATCTTCTTGCAGGTCATGCAGGAGTTGGAGAATTACATACAATTCATCTTACTGTAGAAAATGCAGAAATTGATCAGGCTGTTATTACTAATCTCATCGCAAAGAAAATTGCAGTTGGAGATTTAATGGCTCAAAATGCTCTTGCAAATCAAATTGTACTTATCTCTAAAGACAATAAACCTACTATTGCATTTCAAGAAAGTACCCAACAGTTTTATGATTCCAAAGGAAATGTTCGTGTGCAGATTGGTATGGACGGTAAAGGGGATTTCAACTTTATTGTTAAAAATGGAAACAGAGCCGCTTTATTTGATGAAAATGGTATTACCCAGACAGGTATTCCAGATAATACAATTCTTGGGGACATGATTAATAACGCCACCATTACCAAAGACAAACTTGGATTCCAAATCATAGAACCAAATGAACAAGGTGGTATTGACATCACTAATATTTATGATGGTAAAGGAAATCAATGGTGGGGAATAGAAAAGACGACTATTACAGATGACTACACAAAGCAGATTAAGAATGTTACAGATACTCTGACCGGACAAATCGAAACTAAGGTTAGTAATACTCAATATCTTAAAGACCAGGAATCTATCCGAACAGATTTTTCTGATATCAAACAAAATGTTTCTGGGATTACATCTACTGTAAGCAGTATGCAAACAGATCTTTCTGAAGCTCAAGAAAAAATTAAAGCAAACACTTCTTCTATTACTCAGAATGCAGATAAAATCAGTTTTATGGTAACTGGTGACAAAGAGTCTGAGTTCACAGTTACTGATAAATTTATTCAGATGATCTCTGACCATATTAGCATTGATGCCAGCACCATTGACATTAATGGTATTATCACTGCAATGAATACACACACTGGACCAGGTAAAACTAAAATCGACGGTGGTATTATTGAAACTAACACTATTACCGCTGACTCTATTAAAACAGATGCTATCATGTCTAAAGTATTCGAAGACAGTTTAGTATCTTGTTATTCAACTAAAGGAATATGGTTTGATTTATCTGGTAGTGGAGCAATTAAAGCAAAGAATTTTGCTATTGATGCAGATGGAAATGCTTATATTCGTGGTGACAGTACAGTTGAGGGAACTATTATCGCAAATCATGGAAAGATTGGCGGAGAAAAAGGGTTTATAATTGATTCTGAAAAATTATATTCTGGATTAAAAGATTTTCCTACGAAGCAACCATCTTCTGTTTCAAAAAATAAAAATGTATATATTGGCACAAATGGTATTGCTCTTGGTGATGGTAATTTCATGGTCGATTCTAACGGTAAGATGTATGCTAACTCTGGTACATTTTCTGGAACTATTTATGCTGATGGAGGAACTATTGGTGGTTGGAATATATCTGCAAATTCATTAAGCAACAGAGATGGATCCATAAGTTTAAATCCTGATGGTTTAAAACTTGGCAATCAGTTAAATGTAGATAATCAAGGGAATGCAACTTTTGGTGGTAAACTGTCAGCTGCTACTGGAAGTTTTTCTGGCGAATTAATTGCGGCAACAGGTAGCTTCTCTGGAGAATTAAAAGCAGCTACTGGTACATTCTCTGGAGATTTAAAAGCTGCAAGAGGAACGTTTGAAGGAGCTTTAAATGGTGCTAATGGTACTTTTAGTGGAGAGCTATCTGCTGCAACAGGTAGTTTTACAGGTGCAATTACTGCTACTTCTCTTACTTTAAGTGGTTGTAAAATTGATTATAATACAGATATTGAGAATAAGCCTGATATTCCATCTGATATGACATTATACATTAAAAAAGACGGTACTATTGGTACGCTTACAGAAGAAGTGCAAAATATTCCAGTTGGATCAAAAGGATTTAAAATATCGTCGGATGGTCTTCTTCAAGCATCAAATGCTATTATTTATGGAACAATTTTTGCAAATCAAGGAACAATCGGTGGATTTAATATAACGACTACAGCAGATGTAAGTCATTACTACACAAATACATTATATCGTATTACAACAGACGGAACGTATTATTATCAAGCGGGAATTAGTTCAGACGGGACTTCTCCAACAAATGCAACTTTTTATGTAAGAAAGAGCAATTACTCTAATAATTGGGAAAATTCTTTAGTACCATTTTTCGTAAGAAATAATGGTAGCTTGTATGCACAGGATGCTACTATTGGAACAACTTTAAACATTTGTACAGATAGTAGCAAATATTCTTCTCGTGTTCCAATTCTTGCATACGATAGAAAAGGTGATACTTCCAACTATCAATTGACATTAGGATTGCTTAATAGCTCAAGTCGTATTTCATTTGATACACAATCAGTAAACTTTGAATCATTTTATGGATATGAAATGATGTCTGTTGTAAGCTACGATGGTACGAGTGCATGGCTTTGGAAAGGTGATAGATGTAAAACTCTTGATATAGGAACATCAGGAAGATCGTTTGATAATGGATATTTTAAGAAATTATATTTAAACGGTACAGATATAGAAACATTAATAAAAACAGGTTCTACACCTACTGGACTTAAAAAGAACAAAATTCGTATAGGTTCTTCTGATAGTGGACAAGGTATGGGTGGTGGCAAGGAATACGTTGTATATAGTGATAGTACTTGGAGTGACACTTTACCAATTACTTGTTACACAATTGGTGCAGCTGCATCAAGTCATAATCATGATTCTATATATGCAAAAATATCACATTCCCATTCAAGTTCTGACATTAATTGGAGTACTACATTAGGATATAAAGGTTTTGGTCATAATCATACTATGATTTATGACGGTAAAGGATTAAAAGGTATTTCAATTGCAGGCTCTGAATCACCATCTTATATGGGCTTAATTCCATATGATGTTACGTATACTAACGCTAATAGTATTTCTCTAACTCGTGGTGGAACTATGTATCTTGGTGCAGCTTATTATTCTAATAAATTAACTGCATATCCTTTTGAGTGCGGATATTTTAAAAATATTAAAGTCTACAAAGGTAGTGGAGATGCAAGCAATATTGACAATTATATTACTCCGTCCGGTGGCGGTTCGTCTATTACATCTGCTAAAGTTATAAAAACTGAAACAGGTACTGCAAAAGCTGATGTAAATCTTGTAGGGAACGAATTACAGTTTTCGTTTGCTATTCCTAAAGGAGAAACTGGAGCGCAAGGTGCCCGTGGACCACGCGGACCAGCTGGCGCAGACGGTAGAGATGGTAGAGATGGAACCACATTAAACTATGTGACTTCCGGAGCAGATTATTTTGGTCCAACTTCAGATAATAGTATTTATTTAGGCCGACTTAGTGGCCCAGCTGCACGATGGAAAAGAGTATATGCTGCAGATGGAACTATACGGACATCTGATAAAAATTGTAAAGCTGAAATTCATCATATTACAGAAGCATATGAAAATATGTATATGGAAATTGAACCGGTGACATATAGATATAAAAATATTTATGCGTATGACGATCATGATCGTACACACTGCGGAGTAATCTCTCAGCAAGTAAATGAAGCAGCGCTTAACAATGGTTTATCAAGTATGTCTTTTGCGGGAATTTGCAAAGATACACTTGACACGCCTATGCCCAATGGTCAAACTGAATTATGGAGCATTTGTTACGATGAATTTATTGGCTTAAACATTCATATGACACAGAAAGCCCATCATCGTATTGACTCTCTCACAGAAGAAAACCAAAAACTCAAAGACGATATTCTCTCATTACAAGGAGAAATTGCAATTATAAAACAAAAATTGGAGGAATTAGCATGATTAAAATTAATACAACAACTAATGTAAGCGCAAATATTTATGTTGGTGAAGCAGAAAATCAGAAGAATGTAGCTTATGCAAATGCATCTGTAAGCAAAGATGGCAATGTAAATATCAATAAAGCCATTCAAGATAGCGAAGCATTTAAAGCAAATAAAGAAGCTGTACTGAAAGATTTTACAGAGTTTGAAACATACGTATATGGAATTATTCCTGAATAAATAAGAGGCCATGAGCAATCGTGGTCTTTTATTATGCAAAGAAGGTGAAATATTTGACCAGTCGAGAATATGAACTTGAATTAAAGAAAATTAAAGCCAAAAATCGGCAGATTGAAATGAAACGAAATCTGAAAGCAGCAAAAATTAAAAGATTCAATTTAAAAAAGCCAAATACAAGTAAGCTTATTGTGTTTGTAGTCTTTGCTATCTGCTTACAGATTCTTTGGTTTAGCGAACATATGATAAGTCTCACCGGAGATACGAGTTATATGTATGCGCTCATAGGTATTCCGGCAGCGCTTATTCCCACAATTTTAGGATACTATGCCAAAGCTAGTAAAGAAAACCAGGTCGGAGGCATTACCTATGATACTGCAATGAGTAATTTAGAAATACAAGAAAGACCAGTCTTCGATCATGCATCTGAAGATGAGGCTGTAGGATGAATGGAGGAGGTATAACTATGGATATTAAACAGGGTATTCAGGACGTATTATATCTGATTATTACAGGCATCGTTCCACTTCTTATTACTTATGGGATTCTCTTCCTAAAAGTAAAGATTAAAGAACAGGAAAAGAACCTGGAGAATGATCAGCTCGTAAAATATATAGATGCTGCTACTGATGCTATCAGTAAAGCAGTGCTCACAGTTAATCAGACTTATGTTGATTCATTAAAGAAACAGGGTAAGTTTGATGCGGAAGCTGCTAAAACAGCTAAACAGATGGCGATTGATAAAGCTAAAGCACTTATTACAGAAGATTCTAAAACAGCAATCGAAACATTATATTCTGACTTTGAAGCATATCTAAATGATGCTATTGAAGAACTTGTCAGAGAAAATAAAGTTACATATTAATATAAAAGGAGTACAAGGATTATGAAAAAAGTTATTGTAAATGCAGACATTATGGCAATGTATAAAACATTAAATTCTATGAAGAGTCGTGCAGATTTAATCGCAGGAGATGTCGATGTATTCTGGGCAAATACAATGAACCTTAAGACTCTTAAGGCACAGGTTGATAAAATCTCAGAGGTTGAGCAGGAGTTAGTTGATTCTTATTTTACAGAAGAAAATTCACATCCTATTGTTGACGAAAACGGTAATGAAACAGGAAATCGTGCTCTTAATGATGACATAAAAGATAAAATCATCCCTGAAATCCAAGAAAGTCTGCAGAAAATTTATGATAAAACATGTGAACTTGATGTTGAGATGATCCCAGAGGAATCTCTCAAGAAAATGCTTAAATCTAATGAAGACAAACTGTCTATGCTTGATATGACAGTACTATATGAATTTGTAGAAAAAGGTGAGTAATAATGGCAACATATGTTCAGGGAATTGAAACCTCTGCTGGTGTTGCTAAGTATGATTATAATTATCTGGCTAATCTCCCTGAATCAGATATGACATTATCTAAACAGGGTGCATTCGCTGATGCCCTTGTTGTTGGAAGAAAACTTACTCAACTGGGAGCTGATGTGGATAAATTGAAAGAATCTATGACTGCCGTACAGAAATCTATCTCTGATCTGCAGTCTGCAGATTCTTCTTCTAACACTTCAATTGAACAGATTAATACATCATTACTTAGCATGACCAATAATATCGAAACAATACAGAACAATATTACTACTTTGACTCAGAATACTGCTGAGATCAAGAAAAGTGCTGATAATGCGAATTCATCAGTCACAACACTGCAGGAAACTATTAAGTCACTACAGACTAGAATTGAAGCTTTAGAAAAAACTCAGACTAAATAAGGAAGGAGGCAGTTATGTATACACTAAAAATTACAGATGAAAATACTGTTGTAACAACAGTCAAAGAATCAATTGTGGAAAGAAGCAATTATGTAGATAAGATTCAGATTGTAACAAGTAAAATGTACCGGGAACAGATTGATATGTCAGATACAACTGTTTATATGAAGTATAAGCTCCCGGTGTCAGACAAAATTAAAATGACACAACTTATTATAAATAATCTTGAATATGAACAGAATTATATCCAGTATTTAATTCCTGTCGATGCAGCACTTACTGCTGAAGCCGGGGATATCGAAGTATCTTTCACGTTCTTAAAACTTGTTGCTAATGAAGATGGGACGTACACTTCTTATATTCGAAAAACCACATCAGGTGTTATTCATATTACTCCACTTGTACAATTTGATAAATATGAACCTTCTGAATTGTTTACTGAAATTGATCAGAGACTCCTTGCTATGGAAGGAATGATTAAAGATCTCAATGCTCAGAATAAAGCAGCTTATGAAGGTATGGTAAAAGATATTCGTCTTAATACAAAAGACAGAAAAATCACTTTAACAGACAGAAATGGTGAAGATACCGGAAATGGTATCGTTGTAAAAGATCTTTCTGCTATGGTAGCCGAAGATATGACAGGTAAAGATCCTGATGGCACACAGGATGGAGTTGTTCATCTTGATCAGGTTGTCGATCTGGATAAATTATTAAAGTAAAGGAGTCATGATATGTCATTTAAAGATTCTAAAATTGCTGCTGCGGCTAATTCGGCAATGACTTTGAGTGCTGAGTTAGCCGTAGACACTGAGGAATATACATTATGTACTGATGGTCGTTATGAAGTATATACCAAATATCAAGACAATGCATATTCAACAGTGGATAACTTAAAAAATATTGCCGTTGATGCTACACAGATTAATATTATGCAGGAAGAAAACAGCCAGTATATGCCATTTAGGATTCCAAGATATTGGGATGGTATGGATCTTATGGATATGCTCATCCAGATAAGATATGAATCTGTAGCTGAGAAAAAAGGTAAAGTAGCAACAGTTATCAATGTAGCTTCCAACAATACTTATATTCGATTTGGTTGGCTGATTGATGCTGCTGTTACAGCAAATGCCGGAGATATAATTTTTGAAATTATGGCTACTGGCGTAAATGAAAAAGGAAACAATTATATTTGGAGAACCAGACCGAATGGTAAGTTTACTGTTCTGGAAGGATTAAATTATGACGGAATCATTGAACCTTCTGAAGATTGGTATACAAGTTTTGTAAATATGATTCTTGGTCATGTAGCCGAAGCAAAACAATACGCAGATGAAGCAAAAGCTTCCGCTGCTTCTATTAATGTAGATGATATAAAAGCAGATGTAACCGCTTCTGTAACAGCAAATTTAAATCAGACTGTAGCTGCTTCTCTAAAAGATTACTATACAAAAACAGAGATTGACCAGACTGTTGAGGAACTGAACACTGCTATCTCAGGTATTGATAGTCTGAAAAATCTGAAAATTGAATATGATAATACTTCTGGACATCTTGTATTTAAAGATAAAGAAGAACAGATTGGTGAAATCACTATTAACAGTCTTTCAAATCTTGTTGTTGAATATTCTGTAGTGAATGGCAAAGGTTCTCTCGTATTCAAGAATGGAGAAACAGAGATCCAGACTGTAGAACTTAGTTCTATTGAACCGTCTGCCGCATGGACTTCTGCTCTTAAAGAGGACATTTCTAAGAGTACAGATGAAAAGCTCTCTCCTGTTGTAGATCGTGTGTCTGCTCTTGAGACTGCAAAAGATGACCTGGCAGGCAAAGTTGAAACAAATACAACTGATATTTCAGGTCTGAAAACAGATGTAGCTGGATTAAAAGAATCTAACGAAACAATTTCTGCTACTACTACAGAAACCAAAAATACGGTAGATATTCTGAAGCAGAATGTTTCTGGTTATGATTCTCAGTTTGAATCCATCAATAGTGACATTACTGCGATCAATGAATCTATTAAGGATTTAGGTAAAAATACAGGTCATGAGTATGACGTTTCTTATGAAGAAAATGTTTTTACTCTGTATGAAGATGATGTAATTAAGAAACAGTTTACAATCACTGGTGGCTCTGGACCATCTGACACTACTACGGTCACAATCGAGAGAATTACAAGTTCTGATGCGATCTTCTTAGCAGGAAACTCTGCAGTGATCGAGTATAACTTTACCTCTGTAGATAATACAGGAGATACAACCGGTAATGGTACTGCTACATGGCGTGTCGGAAGTACAACAGTTGCTACTACTGTAGCTGCTCAGGGTAAGAATAGTTTTGATATTACACAATATCTGAAAAATGGTGCAAACTCTATTAGACTTTCTATCACTGATAGTTTTGGTACAATCGCTACTAAGACTTGGACCATTACAATTGTTGACTTTAAAATTGAGAGTATTTTTGATGATACACTCTTCTATTCAGACGAGGTAACATTTAGATATACTCCATATGGTGATATTAATAAGACTGTACATTTTGTTCTTGATGGAAAAGAAATTGCAGGAGTTGAAACAACTGCTTCTGGTAGACAGATGACTTATACTCTGGCAAAACAGAGTCATGGTGCTCACCTTCTGAAAGTGTATATGACTGCAAGTATCAATAATCAGGACGTAACTTCTGAGTCAGTATATAAAGATATTATCTGGGTTGAACAAGGAAATACTACTCCTATTATTGGATGTTCTATGGTTGAATTTACTGCAAAACAGTACAATACAACAAGCATCAAATATGTTGTATATGATCCAGAACATAATCCTGCTACTGTAAAACTCTCTGTTGATGGCAAAGTTGCTTCTACTCTTACTGTTGGAAGAACTGCTCAGATCTGGAGCTACAAGTCTACCGCAATAGGCAAACAGTCTCTTACTATCAGTTGCCGTAGAATCACAAAGATTCTTACTGCTACTATTGAGAAACTGGATATCAATGTATTTCCGGTAACTACAAACCTTGCATTTGACTTTAATCCATCTGGTAAAAACAATGGTGAAGCTGACTGGCTGAAGATCAATGATAATCTTACAATTGAAGTGTCAGATAACTTTGATACAACAAATGGTGGTTATCAGGTCGATGAAGATGGAGATACTTATTTCTGCGTAAAAGCAGGAACTGCTGCTACTATCCCATATCAGTTATTTGCTGATGATGCAAAGAAAACTGGCAAGAACTTTAAATTCATTTATAAATGTACAAATGTAAAGAACTATGAAGCTCAAGTACTCTCCTGTTTTGCAGATAATCTTGGTTATACTGTAAAAGCTCAGGAAGCAACACTGAAATCTGAACAGAACGAAATCTCTGTCCCATATTGTGAAGATTACTATATGGAGCTGGAATTTAATATTCTGCCGGACAGTGAATATACAGAAATGGTTATGTGGGTTGATGGCATTCCTACAAGAGTAAAACTGTATGCCACTTCTGATAGTTTCACGCAGACAAATCCTGTAGGTATTACAATCGGTTCTGATGACTGCGACGTTATTGTATACAGAATAAAAGCTTATACAATGAACCTCACTGATGATGAGATTCTGGATAACTTCATTGCTGATGCAAAAAATGCAAATGAAATTATCAACCGATACAACCGCAATGATATTCTTGATTCTTCTGGTGGACTTGATCCTGATGTACTGGCCGAAAAATGTCCAGACTTGAGAATCATTAAACTGGAAGTACCAGTATTTACAACTGGTAAGAAAAATAAAGTACCATTTACATCTGTACAGCAGATCTATAAGAATGGTCGTCCTGTTGATAACTGGATCTCTCGTGATGGTATTCATAATGGACAGGGAACCTCTTCTGAATATTATGGTGATTCTGGTCGAAATCTGGAAATTAACTGTAAGAATGGATTTACATTCGCAGATGATACAACTGCCGATGTTTATTCTATGGATGAAAATGCTATTGGAATCAACTATTTCAATGTCAAAGTAAATATTGCTTCTTCTGAGAATATCAATAATGCAGGTCTTCAAGGAGAATATCAGGAATTCAACCCATATATCCGTCCTGCTAGAAAGAAAGATCCTCGTGTACGTGATACTATGCAGTTCTATCCTTGTGTTGTATTCTTAAAAGAAACAGATGTAGATAATGCTGTAGAGTTCAAAGATGGTCAGTGGCACTTCTATGCTGCAGGTGATATTGGTAACAGTAAGAAGAATACAGTTGCACAGGGAATGGATCCAGAGAATCACAAAGAATTCATTGTTGAAGTGTCAAATAATACTGATCCTCAGTGCCGTTTCTTATCTGATGACTTATCAAATGAAGAATGGGGTGGAGATACTTCATTCGAAATGAGATATCAGAATCCAAATTGTACAGAAGAAGAAATTCAGGCTGGCAGACAGGCTTGGAACGATCTTTTGACTTGGGTTGTAAATGCTGATTCTGAAACATTTGTAAAAGAGTTTGAACAGCACTTTATTAAAGACTCATTACTCTTCTATTACTTATTTACCGAAAGACATACTATGGTAGATAACAGAGCAAAAAATACTTTCTGGCATACAGAAGATTTGGTTCACTGGGATTTATGTATGGATTATGATAACGATACTGCAATGGGTAATGATAATGAAGGTGGATTAACTCTTACTTACGGATATGAAGATACTGATACTATTGGAACAAAATCAGTCTTTAATGCATCTGATAGTAAAGTGTTCTGTTATATCAGAGATTACATGTTTGATGATCTGCAGAGTATGTTCCTTCAGATGGAGGCCAAACTTACATGGTCTGCAAACCGTATCTTAAATAAATTCGAAACTCTTCAGAATTATAAACCGGAACGTCTTTGGATCGCTGATATGAGAAGAAAGTATTTCAGACCTTACGAGGATAAAGGTACGACTTCTTATCTGGAAATGATGAACGGAAGCAAGAAACAGCAGAGACGACAGTTCCAGAAATATCAAGAGAAATATATTGCATCTAAATATGTAGGTTCTACTACTACCTCAGATGTAATCACAATCCGTGGTTACACTCCAACAAACTGGACTGGTGTAAAACCGGACGGTACATTCCATATTGTTCCTTATGCTGATTCTTATGTTGATGTAAGATTTGGTTCTAACCTTGTTCGTCAAAGAGCTAAGAGAGGTCAGACTTATACAGTCAAATCTCCTATTGCTGCTATGAACGATACAGAGGTCTATGTATATAATGCATCTTTGATGCAATCCATTGGTGATATTGCGCCATTCTATCCGGGATATACAAATTTCAATCAGGGTGTAAAAATGACAGACATTCTTATTGGTTCTGATGTTGAAGGATATCAGAATACAAATATGAATGATTTCTCAATCGGACAGAATGTCCTTCTGGAACGACTGAATCTTGAGAATCTGCCAAACCTGAAAAAGACAATCGACCTTTCTGACTGTAAAAATCTCGAAGAGTTTCTAGCAGAAGGATCTGGTATTACAGGTGTTATCTTTGCTCCTGGCGGAAAGATTGAAACTGCTCATCTTCCTGCCATCGCATCTCTTACCGGAAAGAACCTGTATAGATTGACCGATCTTACTATAGCAAGTTATGCAAATCTTACTACTCTGTCTCTTGATAACTGCAATACTTTGGATGCAAAAGACATTATCAATAAAGCTACTGGATTAACCAGAGTTCGTGTAACTGGCATCAATTGGGAACTGGACGATACTACTCTGCTTGACAGATTAGCAAAAATGACTGGTATTGATGATAACGGATATAACTCTGTACATTCTGTTCTTATAGGAACTGTACACATTCCTGTTATGAGACAGCAAAGGCTGGATGAATTCGCTGAATTATGGCCAGATTTAGAGATTACCTACGATTCAATTATCACTCAGTTCAAAGTAACATTCGTCAACGACGATGAAGAAAATACAGTTCTTGATATCCAGTACGTTGATAAAGGTGCAAATGCAGTTGATCCTATTACAAGAGAAATTGATCCGATTCCTATTCCTACCAAAGAAAGCACAATCAAACTTGATTATACATTCAAAGGCTGGGATGGATCTCTAACTAGAATCTTCGCTGACAGAACTATCAAAGCTGTATACAATAGCAAAATTCGTGAATATACTGTAAAATATGTTTCTAAAGGATTATCTCTTCAAGAATCTACTGCCCAGTATGGTTCTTATGTAAAATATACAGGTGATACTCCTGTATATACTGCTGAGGAATCTGCTTATAAGTACAATCTGTTTAAAGGATGGGATAAGTCAGGATTTGTCGATGGAAATAAAACAATCAATGCAGTATATGAAACCTGCGAATATGTAGATGGATACTTTGATGGTAAGGATCTGGCCAATATGACACAGGTTGAGCTTTATACTCTTATGAAAATGGGACTTGAAGCAAAATCATTATCATTAAAAGATACATTAGATTTCAAACTTGGTGTTGATTATAGCTATGGCGACATTGAAGAGCATGAAGTTATTTCAGCTGCGACTAAATTTGATGGAACAAACTATATTGACACCGGATTAAAGATTATGGAAAAAGACAGAGACTTTACAATTGCTATTGACTTTGAATTTGATTCAGGAAATAGTGTAAACTCCACTCTTGCTCAGTGTTTTCAAGGTGATGGTTCAAATGGATTCAGACTTTGGTATTCTCAGGAACCTCGTTTCTCATGGAATACTGATAGTATAACTCCATCTGCTGGAACAAACCGAGAGATTATTGTATTCCGTCATGAAGCTGGAAGTCAGAAGCTTTATGTGTACAATTCAAACATGACTGGGAAAGAAGTATCTTCTACTACTCTGAATGCGATCAGGATTCCAGAGCATAGTTCCACTCTCGTATTTGGATGTTCTAAAGCTGACGACGGAGCATATGAAAACTTTGCAAAAGGCACTATACATTGGGCTAAAGTATGGTACGCAGATCTTGGTGAAGAACAATGTATGGATATTGCTGCATGGATCCACGAAATAATCCCTATGGAAGTGGCTAAGTTTAAAGGATATTATCTGTCTGACGTTGCTTCAAAGAGAGCTAACATTACATTTGTTGCTTCAAACCTGTTAGGTACTGAAAAGCCTTATAATAATAAGAGCACAAATGCAGGTGGATGGGCTGAATCTTCTCTGAACACATGGCTGAATACACGTCTCCTTAAAGCTATTTCTCCTTTATGGAAAGCCCTGATCAAACCTGTAAAAGTATACTCTTCTATTGGTAATAAATCAAATGATACATCCGTATCTAATTGCAGATTCTATGTTCCATCTCTGTACGAAGTTGATCCTACTGCTACTTCTGAACCATATATCTCTGAAACAAATGCACCTATTGCTTATTTCACAGATGATGATACCAGAAAGAAAGCAAACTCTTCTATTCCTGCAGAGTATAAATCTTATTGGACCAGATCTCCAAATGCTACAGTTGCAAACTGGTTGTATACGGTTAATGAATCTGGTGCAACATATGGATTCTCTTATCCAGGACAGAATTCTGGAATTTTACTTATGTTCTCAATTTCATGCGAGGGGTAACTATTCCCCTCTTATAAGGAGGATATCACATGTATTATAAAGTAATCAAAAATGATGAAGTCGTAGATGTCCTTAATCATATCCTGTATATCAAATATCAGGAAAAACATAGTCTGTTGCTTCTATGTGATATCACAGAAGCACAGGCTATTTTAAGTTCAGACGGAAAATATGGATGGCACATTGAAGGTCTCTATAATTTTCCGCCTGATAATGACATCTATGTAATAAAAGAAATTTCAAAATATGAATATGACAAATTGAAGAGGTGATCACAGCATGGCGTTAATTCCAACCTGGTATTCTGCATCAACTAAGCAAATTGCAGAAAAGGCTTTACAAAGAGGGGTGCTAAAATACCCAGGACTTTGTTACATCCAAGACAGTAAGAGTATAGCGTGGGTGACCATCGACAACACATTAGAATATGTCAAAGGAGATAAACAGATTACAGATGTAAAATGCATCGGATCAAATCTTATGTTTTTCTCTGGAGATAAACTGCTTTTCTCTTATGACATATCTATGACTGACGAAGATAAAGGTCATATTATTGAAGAGGTCAAGAAAACAATCGGATTGGATAATTATGTCAAGTCTTCTGAGCTTTCTACTCTTTTAGATAATATAATCGGTAATCTTGAAGATAAGTCCACTGTTGTAGACTATATCAACAGCTTATCTTATAACAAATTATTTGACGTACCTATTGTAAATCTTATAGGTACACTTACTGTTCCTGTGAAGATATCATCACTCGATGATGGTATTTATAAAGTAAAAGGCCAATGTATCATTGGCGGAAACAATACTACTGTTCAATCTTCTGCAGACGATGTTCTGTATCTTGTATCTCATGATGCTGATACTTCCAGCACAACAATCACAAAAATGCAAGGAAAATCTATTACATTGTATTTCATTCAGCAAGATGGTGAATATACGACTGATCGTTATGTCACTGAAAGCTGGATTAATGAACAGAATTTTGCAAGTGCTGATTCTGTAAAAGAATATGTTTCAAATATCATTGAAGAAACTGTTCTGGATGTTTTAGATGAACATATTGACGCTGCTTTAGATAGAAAACTCGGAAGTATTGATTCCGAAGATTTAACAAATATATTTCAAGGAGGAAATTAATTATGGCAAAATTACAGTTCGCTACACTTTCTAATCTTCAGGAGTTTTTAAATCTGCATAACGTACAGATCGACTCTAAAATCAGTGAGGCTGTTAAAAGCTCAATTAAAACAGTATCCCAGTCAGAAGACGGATACACACTTTATTTCTACACAAAAACTGCTCCAGTAACTATTGATGAAGCAGCATTTACTATTACTATTCCTCAGCCGACAGGAAAAGCTGACAAAGTAAAAGGTGCAGTAAAAGGTCATCTTGCAGGATTAGATGAAAATGGTAATCTGGTAGATTCTGGAAAGACTGTTGCAGATTTCGATGCTGCTGGCGCTGCTAACACAGCAAAAACAGAAGTAATGTCTTATGTTGGTACCATTCCTGCTGATGCAAAAGCTAAAAATGTAGTTGCTTATATCAAAGAAGCTGTTACTACTGGTCAGTATGATGATTCTGCATTAAAAGCAAGCGTTGCAGCTAATACAGCAGCTATTGGAACACTGAATGGCACTGGTGACGGATCAGTAAAGAAAGCTGTTGCAGATGCAGTCGCTAAAATCGTTGCAGATGCTCCAGAAGCATATGATACACTGAAAGAGATTTCTGATTGGATTTCTACACATACATCTGATGCTGCTACAATGAATTCTCAGATCAAAACAAATAAAGAGGATATCACAAAGCTGAAGACTCTTATCGGTACTCTTCCAGAATCTGCTACATCCAAAGATATTGTAAGCTATATTGCTGAGTATGTATCTAAAGCTCTCGCAGACTCTGATCTTTCTCAGTATGCAAAAGCTGCTGATCTTGAAGCTGCTGTAGGTAGAATTGATGCTCTTGAAAAGAAAGTTCCTACATTAGAAGCTGCTGACACAAAGAATGCAGAAGATATTACTGCTGTTAAAGGCAGAATGGATACAGCAGAAGGCAAAATTACTGCTGTAGAAAAAGATCTTGCTACTGAAAAACCGAAGATTGCTAAGAACACATCTGATATCACCGCTCTTAAAGGGCTTGTTGGAGATGGATATGAAGCAATTCCAAGTGCGTCTATCAAAGGTTTATTTACTGCGTAAAAATACAATTGATTTTATTGGGAGGAGGGCTGCAATGCTCTCCTTCTATTTTAAGAATAAAAATGGAAGGATGTGACTAATGCAAAATGAAAGAACAATTTCTTAATCTCACTGGATTAACAGAACTGGTTGGTTATTTGAAGACAAGTATAGCTAATCATAAAGAAATACTTCCATATGCTTCCAATAAGTTATTTCCGTCTGTTGGAGATATAAATACTATTTATATAAATACTGCTACGAATACTATTTATCGTTGGGATAGCTCAAGCAAAACTTATATTACTCTAGCAAAAGCCGTAAAGTCTGTTGCTATTTCAGAAGCTACTGAAAACGGAAAAATCACACTCACTGTAGATGGTAATAAAACTACTGTTCCTATTCATGGATTAGGATCTGCTGCATATACAAATTCAAGTGCTTACTCTTCTGCCGGGCATACTCATACAAAAGCTCAGGTAGGACTTGGTAATGTAGATAATACAGCAGATGCAAATAAGAGTGTAAAACATGCAACTACTGCTGATAGTGCAACTACTGCAGGAACAGCTACAAATGTATCTGCTGGAGAAGGTACTGCTGATGCAGCTAGACATGTTTGGTTTTCTGACTCTACTACAGAGACAAAGCGAGCATACAGCGATAAGTTTAAATATAATCCTATTACTAATAATCTGACGGTAAATGTTACAGGAAATGCTGCGACTGCAAGTAGTGTCGCATGGGGTAACATTACAGAGAAACCTTCTACCTATGCTCCTTCTGCGCATAATCATAATGATTCAACTATTACTTCTCTCAACGCAAGTAAACTCTTTGGAACAATTGATATTGCAAGGCTTCCCCATGGAGCATTAGAACGTCTGGTTATTGTTGAAGATGATACTGCACGTTTTAAACTTACTACTGCTGATATTCAGCTTGGTGATACCGTAAAAGTAACTAAGACTGAAAAAATGTATTATGTTGTTGATGAGAGCAAATTATCTTCTGAGGCTGGTTATTCAGTATATACTGCCGGAACTGCTACTTCTGTACCATGGTCTGGAGTTACTGAAAAGCCTAGCAGCTATCCACCAGCATCTCATAATCATGATGAACGTTATTATACCGAGACTGAGATGAATAGTAAATTAGCTGAAAAAGCTACAAAAGTACATACGCATACTAAAAGTGAAGTTGGATTAGGCAACGTTGACAATACTGCTGATGCCACAAAAAGTGTTAAATATGCTATTTCTGCAGGTAGCGCATCATCTGCTGCTGCTCTTACTTCTAATGCTGGATCATCAACTCAGCCAGTATATTTCTCAGGTGGTAAGCCAGTAGCTTGTTCATATACACTTGGTAAGTCAGTGCCTGCAGATGCATTATTTACCGATCATACTTATGGAAACATGAAGGGTGCTACTTCTTCTTCCGCCGGAAGTGCTGGTCTTGTTCCTGCACCTAATATAGGAGAACAATTAAAATTTCTTCGTGCAGATGGTACATGGGTAATTCCTACAAATACGACATATTCTGTAGGTACTACAAGCTATTCCGGTACAACTAAACTCTATACTTCCACAGGATCTGCTACAGATGGCACTATGACTCAAAATGCTATTACAACTGCCCTAAATGGAAAATCTGCTACTGGACACACACATAATTATGCTGGATCATCTTCAGTTGGAGGAAATGCGAACGCAGCTGTAAAATTAGCTACTGCAAGAAAGATTGGTAGTGCTTCATTCGATGGTACTACTGATATTACTTTATCTCAAATGGGACTTAATGTTCCTGTCGAAATCACAAAAGCGGACTATCTTGCAAAGAAGAAAGCAGGAGCTTTAGATGCGAATACATACTATAATGTTATTGATGAATTTGATTCCGCAACAGTTATTAATGATTCGACTATAACAATTAACAGTGCATTCTCAAGTAACATGTCTGAAAAAACTTATGCTAAGAAAAGTACACTTGTTAATACTACTCTCACAGCAAGTAAATGGACTGGATCTTCTGCTCCATATAGTTATGTATTATCCGTATCTGGAGTAACTTCTTCAAATATTGTAGAAATAGATTATGCTTCTAATGCTTCATCTGCTGCTATTGAAGCTTATCAAAATGCAATGTTAGCTGACGGAGGACAGACTACAAATCAAATTACTATAAAAGCAACCGAGAAACCAACTGTAGATATTCCCATTACTATTGTTATAAGAAATGATTTATAAAAGGAGGCGATAACATGGCAATTTATAAAGGTGAACAATGTCTTGCCGGAGTTGGTAAGAATGCAACTATTAAAATTGGTACTGCCGAAACTGGTTCTTCAGCTGCAGTAACTAATTCTGGCACCGATACAGATGCTATATTGAATTTTACATTACCTAAAGGTGATCAGGGAGTCGGCATATCAAGTGTTATCCCTCATTATCTTGCTAGTTCTCAATCTCAAAGTGTTACTAAGGAAACTACTGGGTGGGCGACTTCTGCTCAGGTTATGACATCTACAAACAAATATTTGTGGTGTTATCATGAATTTGTTTTGACAAACAATAATCATTTGTACACTACTCCAACAGTTATAGGTGTTTATGGAGATAAAGGTGATCCGGGTACAACTGATTATAATGGATTACAGAATAAACCGGTCGTTAATGGGGCTGTAACTGCTTATCAGTCAGATATTATGAAATCTCAGTTAAGGAATGTGACGTTCTCTACTGAAGAACCTAAGACAACTGATGGTAAACCTGGTGATATGTGGGTGGTGTATGGCGATGAGTAAAGAAATAGATTATATAAGTTTTACCGGACAACAGTATATTTTTTCTGGAGTCACAGTTAATGGTAATAGTACTATAGAAATTACATGCGCATATACCGGTACTGGTAGTGATACTGGTGCAATTTTTGGTTCAAGAACTACAGAATCTGGAACTGATTCCACAAGTTTTACTATGTTTGTAGTTAACGGTGCTATAAGAATAGATCATTTCGGAACAAGCAAAACATTAGATAAAAATAAATATAATCCAAATGGGAAACATACTTATAAAATCACTCCAGATACTGTATATTGTGACGGAACAAAAATATATACACATACAGTTTCATCAAATTCCGCTCCGAATAAACTTCATATTGGTGCAGTGTGTACGAACGGCACAATAAGTAAACTTAGCAATGTAAATATATACTCTTTTAAATTCTATGATGGTTCAAATTTAATATTAAACCTTATTCCATATAAAGATAATAATAAAAAATATTGTTTTAAGGACTTAGTAAATAATAAATTGTATTATAGCGGATCGCCTGAAGAACTTAAGGGGTTTGATTCTAATAATATTAAAACTGGTGATATTTTAAATTTTAATTATACTGGTGCTGTTCAGAGTATCACATTACCTAAAGGAATTTATACTTTAGAGTGTTGGGGTGCTCAAGGTGGAAATCGGAGCCAAGATAGTGCTTCTGCTACAGTTACAGGTTCTGGACTTGGTGGTTATTCTATTGGAACACTAACTTTAACACAATTAACTACTTGTTATATTTATGTCGGTGGGCAAGGTGGAATGTCTAGTTCTACAGGTAATGTGAAAGTTGAAGGAGGTTTCAATGGCGGTGGTTTTGCTTCTCACGAGAGTACAGGTGAACCTGGAAATGGTGGTGGCGGAGCTACTGATGTAAGAATTGCTCAAGACTCATTATATGCAAGAATTATTGTTGCAGGCGGCGGTGGCGGTTCAGGTGAAGATAACGAAACTGGTGGATATGGTGGTGGTGAAACCGGTGGCGCAGGATCTTGGAACACTTCATTAACACAAGCTTCTCAAACTTCTGGTGGAACTAATTCATTTGGCTTTGGACTTGGTGGCAATACATATAATGGCGGAGCTGGCGGTGGAGGATGGTATGGTGGAGCGAGTAGATACTCCGTTTCATCATACTCTACTGGATCTGATTCTGAAGGTGGCGGAGGCGGTTCAGGCTATGTTTACACATCATCCACAGCTAAAAACTATCCATCAGGTTGTTTATTAAACTCTTCTTATTACCTTACTGACGCTCAAACAATCGCAGGCAATAATTCTTTTGTTTCTCCCACAGGTTCATCTGAGACAGGGCACTCTGGTAATGGCTATTGTCGAATTACTGTTATTGAATGCAAGAATACGGCACTATATGCCAGAATAAATAATTCAATAAAAAAAGCTACTGCTTTTTATTTTAAATTAAACAACAACAAAATGTACGGCGTTGGATCTGCTAATTATAATGGTTCTGTTATGAATTTTGATTATACTGGTTCGGTTCAAACTGCTACATTGACTCCTGGTGCATATAAACTTGAATGCTGGGGCGCTCAAGGTGGAAATAGCAATCAATCAAACGGAACTTATGGTAATGGTGGAAAAGGTGGTTATTCTACTGGTATTTTAAATGTTTCAACTAATACCACTATATATATAACAGTAGGAGGGCAAGGTCAAAATGGCATCCTTAATACTAGAACTGCTGGTGGTTTTAATGGCGGCGGTGATGGTTATGGTACTCACAACTTTGGCGTAGGTGGCGGAGGCGGTGGAGCTTCTGATATTTCTTTAATGAGTCCTGTATTTTCACACTCATCTTATTTTATAAATAACATTCGAGATACAAACTCACTATTAAGTAGAATTATTGTTGCAGGCGGCGGCGGATCTGCAGGATATGACGTTAGTAATAATGCAGCTAATGGTGGTGCTGGCGGAGGTACTACAGGACAAGATGGATTATCAAACCGCGTTTATCATGGCACTGGCGGAAAACAAACTACTTTTGGTACAGGAGGATCATCAGAGGAACCTAAGAGGTATTCCGTCCAAGCTAAATTCGGATGTGGAGCATCAGCCAGTAATTCTACAGATGTAGCACCTGGTGGCGGCGGCGGCTGGTATGGAGGTGGATTACATTGTGATTCTGCTGGTGGTGGATTAGGTTACGTTTATACTTCTGCTACTACTTCAAATTATCCTTCTGGATGCCTACTAAATTCTACTTATTATCTTTCTAATGCTCAAACCATTGCTGGCAACCAATCATTCCCTTCACCAACAGGTTCATCTGAAACTGGTCATTCTGGTAACGGACATGTAAAAATCACTAAATTATCAGATGTAATATATCTTACTCATGCTAAGAACAACATAATGGATTTTAATTATACAGGTTCAGTACAATCTAAAACTCTAAAACCAGGTACGTATACAATAGAATGCTGGGGTGGCCAAGGAGGAACTTACAGTAGTTACATAGGCGGATACGGTGGTTATTCCAAGGGTACTATTACTCTTACTGAAGCAACTACTGTTTATATATCTGTTGGTGGGGCTGGATCTTCCTCTTCTACTGCTGCAGGATTCAATGGTGGAGGAACTGGTATTTCTTCTGGTAGAGGTGGTGGAGGAGCTACAGATGTTCGTATAGGTCAAAATTCTCTATATTCAAGAGTTATCGTAGCCGGAGGTGGCGGCGGAGCTGGTGTAACAAGTGCCAATGCTAATCCTTGTGGTTGTGGCGGTGGAGAATATGGTGGAGATGGATATTACAATGATACCACTGGTTCTTATACTATAGGTCAAAATAGATGTGGTGGTAGTGCCTCACAAACTGCAGGTGGCAAAACATGGAGCACGAGCACTCAGGCTACTTTTGGTCAAGGCGGAAATGCTTCAGGCTACTCTTGTGGTGGTGGCGGAGGCGGCTGGTATGGCGGTGGTGGAGCCTATGACAGTGATTCTGACTCTGATGGACGTTGGGGTGGAGGAGGCTCAGGATATGTTTATACCTCTTCTACAGCTAAAAATTACCCTAACGGATGTCTACTAAATTCTACTCATTATCTCACAAATGCTCAGACTATCGCAGGAAACACTTCTTTTACTTCTCCTACAGGATCAGCAGAAACTGGTCACACAGGCAGTGGATTCTGCAGAATTACAAATTTGAACCCAACACAATATGGATTATACGTAAAAACGAACTCTGGTTGGAATTACATAAATTTATAAAGGAGGGCTTAAAATGCCAATTATATTTCATGGAACTGGCAGTGGCGGCTCTGCTAAAAAATTAAAAACCGCAAGAACTATCAATGGTACAAATTTTGATGGTACAGAAAATATTACTACTGCTAGTTGGGGAACGTCAAGAACGGTTACAGTAGGAAATACAAGTAAATCTGTAAATGGATCTGGGAACGTAAGCTGGTCGTTAGCTGAAATAGGTATTCATCTTTCAACAACGGAACCTGCAGCTAGTGACGGAAAGAATGGAGATATTTGGATTACTTATGAATAAAAGACTGAAAGGAAGGTGAGGCTTATGGCTTGTAGTAATGGATGTGGAACTTCTTGTGCTACCAACTGCACTCATTCATCATCTGGTGGATGTGGTGGTTCTTGTGGTGGTTCTTGCTCTACTAACTGTACTGGTGGATGTTCTGGATATTGTGATGGAACTTGTAAGGGAGGTTCAGGAAGTACTTGTTCTGACTGTACTGCCAAATGTGCTAATGACTGTACCGGAGCTTGTACAAATGCTTGTGTAACCGGATGCACTGGCTGTGGGAACAACTGTGATGGAGACTGTACAAGCGCCTGTGCTCAAAGGTGCTCTAATGATTGCAATGCTGCATGTACTGCTACTTGTGCTTATGATTGCGAACATACTTGCACTGCTTCTTGTGCCAACGACTGCACCAGTTGTGGTGGATCTTGCTCAAGTAATTGCTCAGGAAATTGTGATTCCGGTTGTTATACTGGTTGTTATGGTTGTGATTCTACCTGTTCTGGTGGTTGTTCTGGCACTTGTAATACTACTTGCACTACCACTTGCGCCAATGACTGCACTGGCGGGTGCAAAGGAACCTGTACAGGTGGATGTGGTGGTTCTTGTGATAATTCATGCGGCTTTTCTTGTGAAGCTTCATGTGATAACAATTGTACTGCTGTTTGTTCTGTATCTTCTGTGTATGGTGGAAACTCAGAAAAGAGTGTATTGAATTTTGCTTATACAGGTAAAGCTCAATCTGTAACCCTTGAGCCTGGAAAATATGTTCTTGAATGTTGGGGAGCACAGGGAGGTTATCGTTCTAATTCTAGTTATGGTGGAAAAGGTGGCTATTCTACAGGAACTTTAACATTGACTCAAAAAACTACTATATACATATATGTCGGTGGATCTGGAAATTCTGTTACCTCAGCATCAAATTCAATCTATCCCGGAGGTTTCAATGGTGGTGGATATAGATACAATTATAAAGGTGGTGGTGGCGCTACTGATATTCGTATTGGAAGTGCTTCTTTATACGCCCGTGTTATCGTTGCAGGTGGCGGTGGTTCTGATGGTAGTCCTAGTTATAGTGGTGGGTATGCAGGTGGTGTATCTGGTACTAGGGGAAATTTTGGATGTGGTTCATATGGATATGGTGGATCTCAAACTGCTTCATATTCATCTTTAAGTGCTATTAATTCACAAGGCACCACAAACTCTTCTTCTAATTGTGCTGCTGGTTTTGGTTTCGGTGGTTTTGGATGTTATTACGCTTCAGGTTACGGTGGAGCCGGTGGCGGAGGATGGTACGGTGGACAAGGTACTTATCCTGATGGTTCTGGAGATGATGATGGCGGTGGCGGAGGTGGTTCAGGTTACGTTTATACTTCCTCTTCTGCTTCTAACTATCCTCAAAGCTGTCTTCTAAATTCATCTTACTATCTTTCTGATGCTTCTAATTTATCTGGCAATGAATCTTTTAAATCTCCTTCTGGCTCTACAGAAACAGGTCATTCTGATAATGGCTATTGTAGGATCACCTGTTATGTTAAAAAGAAAACTCTACATTGTAAAATGAACAATGAAATAAAAAAAGCAGCTCCAGTATTTGTAAGGATGAACAATAAAATTTATGATGCTGGCGCTAATGCTGTAATGGATTTTGCTTATACAGGAACAGCTCAAGCTATATCACTTCCAAGAGGACAATATATTATAGAGTGTTGGGGTGCTCAAGGCGGTTCATATAGTAGTTATTATGGTGGCGCTGGAGGATATTCTGTCGGAACCATAACTCTAACTAAAAATTCTACGGATTTATATATTTATGTTGGTGGACAACCAGAAGCTACAACTTCAACAGGTGAAACACCTGGTGGATTTAACGGAGGAGGAAAAGGTTGTTCAAGAACTTATAATTATAGTAGTTATGGACAAGGTGGCGGCGGTGCAACCGATGTTCGTATAGGAAAAAATGATCTTTATGCTAGAGTTATTGTCGCTGGTGGCGGTGGAGGTTCATCATCAGAAAATTCGCTTACAACAAAATATGGCGGTGGAACTACTGGTGGTTCTTCTGCTTCTGGATATGGAGCTACACAAACTGCTGCAGGTACAAATGGTTCATTTGGTCAAGGTGGTTCTGCAACAACTTCTGGAACTAATTATAATTATGGTTCCGGTGGTGGTGGAGGTGGATGGTATGGCGGTGGTGCATGTTCTAATTATAGTGACAGCACTAACTACCAAGGCTATAATGGCGGAGGTTCAGGATATGTTTACACTTCAGCTACTGCTGCTAATTATCCAAGTGGTAATTATGTAAATTCTTCTTACTACCTTACCGATGCGCAAACTATAGCAGGAAATCAATCATTTAAATCACCTAATGGAACAAATGAAACAGGCCATACCGGAAATGGTTTCTGTCGAATCACCCGTAAATCAGGAAAAATATTTGTAAAACAAAACGGTTCATGGATCAAAGTATAACACTTTGGTCCATATTTAAATTACGAGGAGGAATTGTTATGAAACTTATTTTTAAAGACGGACAAGAATTAGTTATTACTCGTGCTAACGATACATATTCATATGAAGGATATAAAGATGGGTTGGGAAATGATATGAACAAAAATATTGTAGCTACTATTTCTATCTTCAATTCTGATAAATCTTTAAACACTATTAAGGATATGATTACTGATGAAAATAGAACAGGTTTTAAAATTATTTATGGGAATACCCAAAAAGATTATACTGGAATGAAAATTGAAAGTATTTCAGAAGAAATCTCCAATGAAAGAAGTGTTATTAATATCTCATTAGCTACAGATAAAACCATAGCTCCTACTGAGACCACTGGAACAACAACAGAAAAAACTAAAGAAGAAACTAAAGAAAAAACGGAAACAGCTTCTGATAAATAATTAAGAATGAAAGGAATATAAGGATATGAGAAAAATAATCGTAAAGGTTGATAAAGAAAAAGCTACAGAGCTTGAAAGAGTTAATTTTGAATTAAACTTCGTAAAAGACATTGTACAGAGAGTTATTGAATCACATCCAAGCGATTTAGAACTCATCAATGGAGATACTCTTATGTCTTACAATAAACGTGGTGCAGAATTACAGAGAAAGTATGCTGCTCTTGCAAATGAGATGGAAAAGGAATACATCCCAGAATACCTCGAAGGTCATCAGTATAGTTGGATTATTCCAAATAATTCTGATGAAATGACTATTACTATTAAATGTAATTGTAAAATTCCAGAATTAGAGGGAATAGCATGAAAAGGACAGAACAATATTCGGACCAGATAGCTAGACTTTATCCATCTAAGAAGGTAAAAACCGATGACGGACAAAGAATATTAACACAGAGTATCACTTTTCAAGTAACTGATGATTGCAACCTTGCGTGTCTATATTGTTACCAAGGACACAAAGGAAAAAATCGAATGTCGTTTGAAACAGCTAAGAAATTCTTTGATTTAGTTGTATCAGGTGAAAAAGGTTTTAAATCTTATATCAATCCAGAGAAATCTCCTGGATTGGTTGTAGATTTCATTGGAGGAGAACCCTTTCTTGAGATAGAGCTTATAGATCAAATCTGTACTTATATTATGGATAAACTCATAGAGTTGGATCATCCTTGGGCCATGAAAACTATGTTCTCTATTTGTTCAAATGGTGTTTTATACAGAGACGAAAAAGTACAAGCATTTCTTCGTAAGTGGGCCAATAGATTATCTTTCTCAGTTACTATTGATGGGAATAAAGAATTACATGATTCCTGTCGAGTTTTTCCAGATGGTGGTCCAAGTTATGACATAGCTGTCGATGCTGCGTCAGATTGGATGAAACGTGGAAATCATATGGGAAGCAAGATCACAATTGCTCCGGGCAATATCAGCTTTCTATACGATGCTATTAAGCATATGGTCGATCTTGGATATGATGAAATCAATGCCAATTGTGTATATGAAAAGGGTTGGACACCTGTACATGCAACTGTTCTTTACGATCAAATGAAACGCATATCTGATTATTTCTTGGAACAGAATTTTGATTTTGAACGTGATTTCTTCTGTTCCCTTTATAATGAAGACTTCTTTCAGCCTAAAGATCCTGATGATTTACAAAGTTGGTGTGGAGGCGTTGGTAATTCAATGATTGCTTGCGATCCTCAAGGTCGCATATTTCCATGTATCAGATATATGGAATCTTCTCTTAATGGAGAGCAAGAACCGTACTCTATTGGTGATGTAGATAATGGTATAGGATGCACAGAATGTTATAAATGCAGAATTAATTGTATGGCAAAAATAGATAGAAGGACACAGAGTACAGATGAATGTTTCTATTGCCCTATAGCTGCAGGATGTTCTAATTGTTCTGGTTATGATTATCAAGTGAATGGTACTCCTGACTCAAAAGCTACTTATATATGTGTTATGCATAAAGCTCGTGCTCTTGGGAATCTGTATTTCTGGAATAAATATTATAGAAAAAATAATATGAGTAAGCGAATGAAAAACTATGTGCCAGATGAATGGGCGCTTGAGATTATTTCTGAATCAGAACTTAATATGTTGAAAGAACTTGAAAGAGAGGATTAAAAGCCTCTCTTTTTTATTGACTAAAAGGAGGCTTGATATTATGGCAGAAATTAAAGGAATTGATGTTTCCAGATGGAATGGAAACATCGACTGGAAAACTGTTGCTAGTTATGGAATGGGCTTCGCTATCCTAAGAATTACAGAAAAAGGAAATATTGTTGATAGCACATTCGAACCTAATTATAAAGGCTGTATTGAGAATAAAATTCCTGTTGGAGTCTATAAATACAGCTATGCTACTACTATTGCTCAAATTAAAAATGAAGCAAATGTAGTTATTAAAACATTGAATAAAAGAAAACTGGATTATCCTGTGTTTCTTGATATAGAGGATAAATGTCAGGAGAATTTATCTGACAGTTTAATGATGAAAATGATCGAAGCTTTTAGAGCTATTATTGTCAAAGCTGGATATAAATTTGGTATTTACTGTGGTTATTCTTGGTATCAGAACCAGTTACCAGAGGGTGCGAAAAAGTATGATTGTTGGGTTGCCCGATATCCTAATAATGATACCGGTGAATTACAGGAAAGATTAAGAGTTCCTGCTTCTATTGGTGTTATTGGATGGCAATACTCTAGTAAAGCAACCATTCCTGGTATTCCAACAAAAACTGATCGAAGTGTATTCTATAAAGACTATTCTAAATCTTCTACTACTTCTACAAACTCTCCCAAACCAACAACTACACAAGGAAGTGATACTATGAATAAAGAAAAGGCTATTGATGCTCTTATTGCTTGCGCCGAAAATGAGGTTGGATATTTAGAGAAGAAATCTAATTCTCAGCTTGATGATAAAACTGCAAATGCAGGTTACAATAACTACACTAAATACTGGAGAGATGTATATCCTCAGTATCAGGCACAGGCTTGGTGCGCTGCATTTGTGAGCTGGTGTATGATGGAAACATTCGGTCTTGATGTAGCTAAAAAACTCCTTAAACATTGGCCTTATGTATACTGTCCTACTCTTGGAAATCTCTTCACAAAGTATGCAAATCCACAGCGAGGAGACATTGTAATCTTCTATCGTAACGGTACTTTTGCACATACAGGAATTGTCACAAAAGTTGAAGGTGATAAATTCTATACTATTGAAGGTAACACTTCTGCCGGTTCTACTGTTGTTCCAAATGGCGGTGGAGTCTTTGCTAAATCTTATTACAATTCTAATCTTCCAGGCACTAAATTTTGTCGTCCAGATTATTCTATTGTCAAATCTATCCTGACATCTAATGCCTCTTCTACGCCATCTCCTGCGCCCGTACAACCATCCTATACATCATGGGTGGGTTCTTGTACAACTGATGACACAGATGTGTTTTCAGGCGCTACAGGAGCATCTAAGCTAAGTACATATCCTAAACTTAATGCAGGCAATCTTGTAGACATTATCGGTGAATCTGGCACAAGATATCAGGTACGTATTGCTGCAAAATATGTTGGTTATGTAGAGAAATCTAACATTAAAAATCCTAATACTCCTGCTGCAACAACTACAAAGAAATATCCATTTGTAGGAAAAGTAACAGCAAATAAATTGAATGTTCGTAAGAAAGCTGGTACTGAGCATCCATTACTTCCAGAGTATCCGCAGTTAAATAAAGACAATCTTGTTAATGTCCTCGGAGTTACAAAAGATACTAAAGGTGACAGATGGTACAAAGTATCAATTACTAAAAATGAATATGTTGGCTATGTATCAGCCAAATATATTACTAAGGCATAAGGAGGTACGTCATGGGTATTGAACAGATACAGAAAATCCATGAATTTGGTGAGATCAATGTGATCATATCTTTACTTCTTTGTGCAATGCTTGTTATAGCTTTAAAAGCTGGATGGGAGAAACTTCTTGATGCTCTTGGTCTCGAAACAAAAGCATCTCTACAGAAGAAAGCTTTAGAGAAGAAGTTGTCTGATATGGAACAGAAAATTGCTGATTTTGAGCAGTCTCAGCATAATTATCATGATCAGTCCATTAGTATTAGAGATGATCTGAGAACAAATCAAAATACTCTAAGCACACAGCTTACTGATCTTACAACTTTGATGCAGAACTTTATAACTAATCAAGATGAGTGTACTGTAGCATCATTTAGAAGTTCTCTCTGGAGAATGCATAGAGACTTTATGGCACAAGGGTACATCACACCGGATGGATTAAAGACATTCCTAGAAATGGGAAAACTTTATGAAAAGGCTGGTGGAAATGATATTTATCATGAGAAATTACTTCCGGATATTGAATCTCTGGAAGTCAGATATACAAAAGATAGTGTACTATAATTTATGGGTAGTCAAGCATTATACTTGGCTACCCATTTTTTTACTTTTATGTTATACTTTTTCAGAGAGGTGAACACAATGATAAGATATGAATATGAACCGGGATTTTGCAGGCAACTACATTACAATGGTCTCTGGAGAGTTCAATACGAAGGTCTGACAGGTCATTTTAAGAAAGTAAAGATGGCATGTGCCTGTATGAAAGATGGATGTGACCAGGATTGTGAAGTGTTTGGAACTGTACCGGAAGTAAAGGATCAGTCTATGGAATGGCACATGAAAGATGAAAAAGGAGATATGGTTGGATAAAAAAGAAAGACGGCTGGATATATTGTCCAACCGTCTTTTTTTACCGGAATATTAATATCATTATATTATCTACCTCTTCTATTGCTGTTTTAGAAAAATTGTCTCATTGTACTGTTCGGTTTTGACACCATTTGTACACCATTTTTGTGTTAAGTTACGTGAAGATATAACATGATACGTGAATGTTAATCCTTTAAATCTGCGAAATAGTGTTGAAAAATGGCTCTATCATTACATCTTTATGGTCGTATTGTTATTTCACAAAAATGTCAATACAATTCGTGTATATCCTTATATTTACATGTAATTTCATTTTAAATTTTAAAATTACACCATTTTTACACCATTTAAGTCTCAACCTATTTTTTCCATTACTTCTTCTAATAGTTCCATATCTCTAAATTTCTGATCTTCTAATACGGCTATATATGTATCCATTGTTGTTTGCAAACAAGAATGTCCAAGATATGTCTGAACTGTTTTGGTCGGAATACCGGCCTCAAAGCAACGTGTGGCAAATGTGTGTCTGAAAGTATGTGAACTGAAAAATGGTATTAATTCTTGTTCGTTTTTTAATCTTGTTTTATTAACTCGATTAACTACAGTTCTCATGCTTCTGCGCCATATCTCGTTACTCATAGGAGTGTTAGTTCTAGTTACAAATATCAATGTTCCAAATACATCTGTATCATAATTAGGTCGTGGTAAGGTATTCAACATTTCTATTTGATTTTTTAAAGCTGCTTTACAAATTGAATTTATCGGCACTTTTCTAATGCTTGACTTAGTTTTAGGTGTGCTCAAAGTAAATATACGTGTTCCATCTTTGTTATAATAATTTAATGTTTTATGGACGTATATAATATTATTCTCTAAGTCAATATCATCTATATTGAGTGCTCTTAATTCTCCAGATCGAAGACCTGTATTTATAGCCACTACATATGCATTATAATGAAAACTTTTTTGAGCAGCTTTAAAAAAATCACGTTGATCAGCAATTGATAATGTAACAATTTTTTTTGACTCTATACCATTGATTTTTATATTATGTATAGGATTTTTTTGACACATGTTATTTTCAATAGCGCATTCGAATATATCATGCAGCATACTTCTATAGTTATTAATTGTATAGGTCGTATGCTTTTGCATCAAATCATTAAAAAAATCAACTGCTACTAATTTAGTTATTGAATTAATTGGCATGTTTCCTAAAACAGGCTTTATAATGCTTTCGTATGTTTGTTTATAGTGGCGTAGAGTTGTCGGTTTCAAAACAGGTTCTTTATACACCCTCATCCATTTTTCATACCATTGATTCAGAGTCATATTGGGATCTACTACATTATTTTTGCTGTAATCATCTACAACTTCACTCATTAATGCATTTTTAACTTCTTTTAGAGTTATGCCGTACACACATCTGCGTTTCCCGAACCTATCTGTAAATCGGGCTTGATATCTACCGTCCTTTCTCTGTGAAATGCCCTTTCCGAGTTCTTTACCTTTTAAATCTTTTCCCATTATACATCATCCTTTCAAAAAGTCCGTATGTACAATGAGGCAATTTTCTACATTAATCATATCATACATACGGACTTCTTTCAATTATAAATAGACAATGCTATCTAAATATTTTTCAAACTTCTGTCTTTTTATCAGACACCTGTTACCGGAGTACATGACAAAAGTACATCCCGGTTCTTTAACAAGCTCACGTAGCTTATTCTTTCCTATATTAAAGTATTGAGCAGCCTCATCTATAGTTAGAGCATATTTCTCAGATAATGCGATCATCTTCTTCTACTTTCCAAAATCCAAGTTGATGCTCCAGATCTTCTATTAATTTAGTATTGTCACTCTGAATTACTACATCAATTACTTTCGGAAGGCCAAATGATAATACTCCTAATATAGATTTCAAATCTATAATGTATCGTCCTATACTACCATCAATATCGCAATCTTTAAACTTATTTGCAATAGATACAACAGTCGTAGCGTCTGCTGAATTATTTAGTCGAATTTTCATAGTTATCCTTTCTTAATCATCATATTCCCATTCACGAGTGTGTCTATTATAATGACTATTCGCTTTGCACCGGAAGTCATGTTGAGTAGGATCTCCTTTAATAAGTGGACACTCATCACAATGGACACGATTATTTTTATCATATGCGCTATATTTTTCGCATATAGCTTTTTCTCTGTCTGTTGTAAGCATATGTTATTTGTCCTTCACCTCTAATTTCTTCAAGTCTTCAACACTCCAAGGTTCTTCATCTTCCCATTTAATAAAACTAAAGATATCACCATACATATCTTTTGGCATATCATGAGATGCATAATCAGATATCCACATTTTATTACCACGTATTGGCTTGTCATAATAAACATAAAGTAAATTATCTTCATCTCTTGCAATATATATACAATTAGATAAAAAGGCATCAAGGAAGTTCTTTTCTCTTGATGTAATTGTAGGTTTTGATTCTACATATTCTGATTCAGCCCATTCATGTAATTTATCTCCATATGATTGTAAATGTCCAATATGTTTAATATATTTATCACAATCATCAAATATACATGATCCACACGGTATTTCATCACAATCAACAACTTTATTATCTTTTGTTACTGCAATCGTACCGCCTTTACACGCGACATCTATAATCTCTTTAGCAAATTTCTCTCTGTTTTTCATAAGCGTTTTATACCTCTACTTATTCTCTGTTGTACTTCCAAATCCGCCATTTCGTACTCCTGCAGCTTCATCATCAATAGTAATACCATATTCAACAAAAATACCCTGAGCGAATCCTTCTCCGCGAAGTACATTAAGATTTTTCCATGGTCTTTTACTATCATTGGTAACTTTAATAAAGATATGACCTTCATTATCAGAATCATAGTAATCACTGTCGATGATACCTACTGTATTATCAAGCTGCAGACGGTATTTGAATCCAAGGCCGCTTCTTGGATAGCATTTCAGTACCCATCCTTCATCAATCTTACATCTAATTCCAGTTGGCACTTTTACTGTTTCACCTGGTTTCATATTAAGTGTAAGCGGTGTGAAGAAGTCATAACCGGCACTTCCTACTGTTGCTCTTTTAGGAAGCTCAATACTACCATAAATGCCTTCTATTTCACGTCTCGTATCAGCGTCAGAGGTGTCTAATTCGAATGTATCACACCAATCTTTCATGAATTCTTCTAAGCTTACTTTTTCAAACTTTGCTATTCTTTTCATTTACAAATCTCCTTTTTTAAATATTCAATATATTCATTCCATTCGCCTAATGAATGGATATATTCTTTAGTTTTTAAACATTTTTTCTTCATATCTTTTTTCAAATCAATTGTCCTATACTGCTTACTTTTTTGAAGTTTATTGGTCAAAAAAGCATCGGTTACCCTAGAGACTAACAAGTAATCCTTACTGTCCATAGAATCCAAAATAGCGTTGTATTCTGCCAAATCTTCATCAGGAATAGGGTAATTACATTTGGGTAAGTTCTTAGTCGAGAAAGGACTAATATCAGCTCCTGCAGTTGCAGGTTTAAGAAAAGATGCTATGTATTCTAACTTGCGAGCATGGAACTTAAACTCTATTTCTTTGTCGTTTTCCATGATACTTCGTACAGTTCCTTCATCTTCAAGTGCCTTATATAATTCTTCATAAGTTTCATATTCCGGTAACCCAATATCATGAGCTATAGCTTTTAAAATATTGTGTCCTCTTCCTATAGATGGGATATAAGCTACAAGAGTAGAAAAACCATAATGATATATTTGAGCACCACCATAACACTTAATATAAATATCATCAAAACTTGGATCTATTCCTCCAGAATCATCTCTGGGATAATCATTGGTGTTTTGATCTATTGCAGCTTTTAGTCTGTAAGTACCTTTATATTTCATTAGATATTTTGCCATTTAAAACCTCATTCCTCATATTGTCTTAACTCATTGATAAAGGTAACAAAAACGCCCATAAGCACCATGCTGAATGCGTGACTTCAATGCCTACAATTACTGCTAATGCAGTTGAAATCCATGCTGCTGCTTTTGTAAATTCCATAATTAATTCTCCTTTAATACCATAATAACTGCATTACACATACCAATAATCCTTTGAAATTTTTCATCTTTCGAATGAACGTTTGTGCTAGGCAAGGCATATCCATTTTCTGCAATTTCTTTTATTGCTGACATCCATTCAACAACAATGTTACTACCAGATTTTTCCTGAGACGTTTTTTTATCTGGTGGTGATGCGTAAGGCAATTGTCGCGGCCTTCCTGGTGTCATATCTGCTTCCTCCATTAATTTAATATAATTCCTTCCATAAGTTCACTACGAATTTCATCATACATTTTATGTAGTTTAGGATTAACAAAAGTCATCCATTCTCGCCGTTTATCCTGTATCATAAGCTCTCTTAACATAGTTCCTGAAATAGGTAATTCTTCACGATTAATGATTAATTCGGTTGTGTTCTTTAAATCTTTCTTATCAAACCATCCGCTCCGGCTATCATCATTACCATAAATCATTACATCTGGATTTTTATAAATATACCGATCCGCATTTTGAAGAAGATATCTACCCCAATCTGGAGTAATATCATTTTCATCAGTGAGGTCTGATAGTGCATAAATCATAATGTTTGGATCATCACCATATACTTCACGTATCATCTTGATTCTAGTATTGACATTCAAAGGATTGCGTTCTGTCCCGCATTCTTGAGCGCTACCGACGAGAATAAGCATCCGATCACAAAGTAATAACCCAGTATCAATAAGTTTTTCATGGCCTTTGTGGAATGTTTGAAAACGCCCACAAACAAGCCCAACATCATATGGCTTCATGTTATTTCTTCTCCTCTTTAATTCCAAGTGTATAAATAAATGTTACTAAGAATACAATGAACAAAGCGATATATATAATAATTGCTGCAGGAATAGTAAATATAATTGTAATAAATATATATATCTTACCGAACCAATTTCTATTTTGTAACCACGTTTTATATTCTTTTATTGGTAATAATTCATCTACTGCACAATTAACTACTAAAATCGTTGTAAAAAGGAATTCGATTAATATAAATACATCTCCCATTATGCTGCCTCCATTTTTAATCCAGGATTAAATACCGGGATCTTCTCTGATTTAAAAAGGCATCGTTTGTGCATTAAATCAATCTTAGCTTTTACATCCAGATCGTCAACCTCTCCTGTACGAAGATATCTGTCCAGAACTTCATATGGGAATCCTAAATTGTCCTCATCTGTCTTTCCACATAATCCATCAATTGGAATCTTTTCAATAAGCTCTGTAGGAAGCCATAATTCATATCCAAGTTTTTTAACTTCATATACAGTTAATTTTCCTAACGGACTAAAATCTCCTGCTGAATCACCATACCTGGTTTCATAACCGACATATGATTCTGAAAGATTACATGTATTTGCTACTCTTCCATTACAAGACTGAGATATAGCATATAATGTAGACATTCTAATACGTGCCGGAAGATTTATTTTTGTCTGTTCACTGATCTCAATTCCTGAGCCTTCGAGTCTTGACAATACACTTCGAACTGTGTCGCCAATATTGATTTCGTATGATTTAATATCAAGAAATTCACAAAGCTTGTACGCAGCATAAATATCTTTCTGCTGACCCTGTGGCATCAGTACACCAATTACACGATCTTTTCCAAGAGCTTCTACACAAAGTGCTGCTACTACAGAAGAATCTTTTCCGCCAGAGATTCCTACAATTGCATTGCAGCCGGGACCATTCTGATCGAACCAGTCTCTGATCCACTGTACAATTTCATTCTTGAGTTCTTTAAAATATCCAGTGTAATATTTCATCTTATAATCCTCCTAAATGATCAATATATTGTTTAACATTGCCGTTATCATATGTTTTAGTAATTAATACAGCAGATACTATTTGACCTATTCTTCCATGATATTTACGATATGTACTTTCATCACTAAGAGAATATTCCACTCCGTTATAGTCTACCGTAATTTCATACTCGGCATAATCAGTTCGAAATTGCGGAACATGATTAACCATGCCTGTAAAACGGGTTTCTTTCGGCTTATAGTATTCATTAACAATTTTGACTTTTACACTTTCTTCCTTCTTATCAATACATTTAGCACAACCAGTCAACATAAATGCACTGATAAGCAGAAGAATTAATATAGTAGCTGCCTTTTTCACTTTGATTCCTCCCGTAATTCATCTCTCACTCTCATAAGTATCTTCCCAAGCCTGTTTTCTCCAATACCATTAACAGTTCCCCAAGTTGTATCTCCCCATGTATTTCCTTCTTCCAAATGTTCATCACCTGTAGCAAGTAACTTTTCTTTAAGATCTGGATTTTGATTAAATTTAGCCTGGACAATTTCATACATTATTTGGGTTTTAACTTCTTCCCAGTCTGATCTTAAATCAATTCTTCTACCTGCCGATTTTGCTTCTGATGGGTTAGCTTTAGAAAATAATTGGAATCTTAATCTACGATTCTTTGTTTTTTGCGCTTGAAAAGCTGCCTCATTATTTGTATAGTCCCATCCGTTGTAACTTACCGGTGCCATATAAAAGTTACTTAAAAAGTAATAATCTCCAGTAAAACTATTAACCATTTTTTCATTCCTTTCTATAATTTAATTCTATTTTTTCGATTTATTAAATTCTGATCTCTTGCACCCCAATTTTTACCTGTAAATTCAGAAGTTATCATGGCATTTTTACCGAAAAAAATACATGGTTGGTTATCAAACGTATGGAAAGTAATTTCGAAATTTTTCATAATCCTAGCTCCATTAATACAGAAAGCATTTTTTCTTTTAATTCTGGATGAATCTTTTCTAAAGTTTCTCTGGCATTTAACGGCTTATCTGGTTTAGTTAGCCTTGCACATTCCCAATCAATTGCCATCTGAACATAATCATTATGCGTTCTTGCTCTCAGATGATGTCTGCTATGATGTCTATGCCAGTTATGTACTTGTTTATAATCGAAGAATGGATATAAGAATACTTTATCCAAATCGTGGAATAAACTTCTTATTGTGTTATGCCCTAATAATTGTTTTTCTACTTTACGGAATGCTTTTCTATGATTAAGTGTGTATTTGATTCTGTCTTTATTTTTCATTTCCACTGTTTTCTCCTTTTACTCTGCATCTTCCAGCCTGATACTTTGGATCCTTTTTCATAATCCCATGGGTCTATTTTTCTTTTTGGTTTTATAGGTTTGAGAGTAATACCATATTCATTTCTTACCTCTACAATCTCTTCTGGTGTAATACTTTTACGCTGATCCGGCACTGTTGAAGCCCAATGAATATTCCATCCATGATGTTTATGATATGTACGATAATATTTCTTCTTATATTTCTTAGTAAGCTGATGAAAGTCTCGTACATTACCATAATCATCCATAATCAAATATCTGTGATATTCGTGGATTGTATAACCATAATCGTTATAATTATTTTTGATTTTGCTATATTCATCATCAAAATAGTTAAATGAATGGTAAAAATTAATACTTCTCATACTATATGGAAACTTTGACTTAAAGTATGTATATAACTCTTTGGTCCCTTCTACATATCCTATATATTCCCATGGGAGCCATTTATATATGTTATAATCGCAATGATATTCAACTACTTTTGTTCTTTGCATATAAATATGGTACTCTCTCATATGTAACTCCTACTATCCTTTATACTTTGGCATATTTACTGTTGTTTTAAAGTATTTAGCAATTGTTGCAATTGTTGCACAAATAACAGGGATCATTCGTTTCGTAAATCTAGTTGTATTAAATATGATATTTAATCCATTGACTAATGTGTCTCCTACAAAAAATTTCAATATACATCCACCTATGTAAGCAAACATAAATGATAATGCCGGACTAATAACAAGTGTAAAAATCGCAAGTAATATTACTGTAAATGCACCTATTCCTTCTAATGTATTATTGTTTCTGTTCATTCATCAAACCTCCATAATTCTACATCATAATCTTTAAGCTCCTCTTCAATGATTTTATAAACCACTTCCCAATCAGCTCCTCCTCTTCCGCAGCCAATCTTATACGGAAGTGCAATGGAAGTTCTCCTAATGCATATGCCGCATTCTTCATGCCACTTAGGAATATGCTGCGATATAAACCATAGACCTCCACGAAATGCTTTAAGGTTTGTATACTGTTTACCATCGTATCCATAATTATTCTGAGCAAATAAAGACAATACAGTTTGAGTACCATTTTTAATAGTATATTGAGCACATGCACCAAGAAGGATTTTGGGATCAAATTCTCCAATTTCACACATACGTCTGTAATCTGTATAAATACCTTCGTCATAATCTCTTAATGCTTTAGCAACTCCAGATCCCATAACACCCTGGCAATTAACTTGATGAATTATAAAATCTGTCTTTGCATTAACAATATTACCTTCAATAATTTTAATCATTTGCTTCCTCCTATAAATCTTGGAAGATAAATTTCGCTCCACAGTTACATTTTACTGCACCAATAACACCAATACTCGTATCAACGAATTCGTAGCTGTATCTTCCGCCGATGCATCCACCAGCATGAACTCTTTCTTTAAATGTTTTAAGTCCATGCATCTCAGCATCATGCTTATCCTGCCACTCTCTGATTTTCTCTTGTTCTTCTTTAGAAATTGGAAATCCTCTATAAAGATCCTCTTTTGCTTCTTTTAACTCAGCTTTCATTCTCTGCATTTCTGAGTCTTTATAATGCTCATCTTTGAGTTTCTTGTTTTCTTCTTCTAAGTATTTAATTCGTTTTTCATAAGTGTCTACTTTATCAACAATCCCATGACAAAGATCTGAAACTGAATCGGTAAAATATGTACTACTCATTTTTATACCTCCTTCATTAGATATTTCTTTGGAACTTTTTTAGTTAACCAAATTTCATTTTTAGATAAATAGAATTTGTATCCATCTTTGTACATCTGTTCACTATTGATAGAATAAACAACTTCTTTACCATGTCTCTTGCCGACAGCTTTGGCGGTTTCAACATCTTTTGACAAATGAACATATAAACGACTTTTAGGAATCAATCCATTCTGATCAATAGATGTTACATATTTCTCGCCGGTTCCATGATAAAGAATTTTAGGCGGCTCTTTCTCTTCCAGTTCTACATCTACCGGAATTGAATGTCCCTGATTCGCTCTAATCAGAGTCTTATCATCATTAAAAGAATATCTCTGCTTATTATCTGTTTTGACAATTTCTTCTAAAGCCTCCATATTAAATTCTGAATTATCCTTTTTAATACCCTGAATCAGTTCTTCTACATTCGCCCAACCATGTTTATCTATAGTAATACCAATAACTTCAGGCTTATGTCTTAATATAAGACTTATATATCTACTAATACTTTGTAAATTCATTCTCTTTACTCCTCTTTACTCCATAAATGATGAAACATGTACGGTTACAAAATCGCTATGTGCACGAATATAATCCAAAGTTTTCACTGTATCCTCTACAATTGCAATCTGAGATGGTTTAAGTCCGAGCTTTTGCTGTAGCGTCTGAAGCACAGTAAGTTTTTCTGTTTTTTCTAAAGTGAAATAGATATTATCATCTGGAAGATTATAGTTGTCTTTGATAAAAGCTCTTTTGCTAGGGATCTCACTAGAAGGACTCTTTGAACAAGTATATACTTTATCAATACCTTTCTTTTGAATAAACTTTTGCATTAATTTAATCGGACGCACATCTTTATACGGATTCTCACCGGAAGCTACAAGTCTATCCCATTCATCATCAGTCATACTATGACTTAATTCAGAAAACTCATACGGAGCAAGTACTCCATCTACGTCCATTACTACAATCACATCATCTTTTAATAAATAATCTGTAATTTTACTTATCTTTGTTTTTTTGTTTCCTCCGTTTAATCTTTCTCTAATGTCTTCAAATGTTTCTTTATTGCAAGCTTCCCCATCTACAAATACAGTTCTTAATGTTCCATTACCAAATATACTATCATATCCGTCTTCACACTGTAATTCTCCATTGTCATCGTAATATATACAACAACACCCCTTATGAGATTTTTTCAAATGACTCGTATCGGTTTTTGGATCTTTATAGATCATAATTGGCTCGCCATTGACAATTCCATAGGTGGCTTTCATAGCAATACCAAACATATCTCTGGTTACAACAACCATATGTCCATCAGGCTCTATAACTGCTGAGAAGCAAAATGCTCCGACTCCGAATACGATATTGTTTGCAGCAAATCCTTTTTTCTTCAATTCTTCCCATACCTGCTTTACATTATTAAGAGTACATCCGTCCCCATAAATAATTCCAATATGAGAGTCAAGTACTTTATATCCTTTGCTATTTACTATTCCGCCGAATGTATTCCAAAGTTTCTCAATTGTCTTTACGGCAATTTCTACCATATCTCCGGAATCTGGACGAACCAGAAGTTTGCCATTATGCTGCATGATTTCTTTTTTACAAGCCGGAAGAATATTATCAATCATATTCCAGTAATCATAAGTATCAGATACCATGCTAAAAGATGCATTAGGATATAGTTCCGTAAGTAGTCTTTTTACAAATGTGATTTCATCACCGTCTACTGCATAATTTGAAGCCATAACTGAATGTTCTGTTGATACAGCGCCAATTCCAATCTTTTCAGCCCAGCAACAAGCATCATAATATGTATCTATATAATCAATAGCAGGAATTGTGCTTGTCTTATCAAATGATAATAACCAAGCAGATGAACATCTTACGGCCTCTTCCATACAAGACATTCCTCTCATACCAAAGTCTGAGCAGGCCATTTCAGGTCTTAAAAAGTCATCACAGGTCATTTTATAGTAGTCATTTGCAAGTTCTCTATACATATGACCAATTGTTGCATGAGCACATGGTTTCCAGAGTTCAACCTGCAGGATACATTCGATCCACTGTACTACCCAAGCAAAATCTGGATGTGTATTTGTAATTTCAATACACGGAACCCCCATAGGTACCAATGTTCCCTCCGGAATAGCACGTATCCGAATTGGAAGATAACCTAATTTATGAAGTTTCATAATAGGCTCTAGGTCATAATTGTTTCCTAACTGTATATCCATACTGTATTTATATGTATGTTCAACTTCTGCTGCTGTTAATTCAAAAAAGTTTTTATTAAAATAATCAACCAGATACTCTTCAATAAATGCCTGTAAACCAAAGAATACCATTTTGTTTTGATTCTTAAGCATTGATCTTCGTGGGGTCCAGTAAGATACTAATTGATCCAGTCCTTTCGGATAGATTTTATTATGTATCTGTTTATATGTGTCTGAGAGTAAAATTGCCATTGTATTCATTATTTTTTATTCTCCTCTTTATCATTTATAACTTTATCAATCTGATCTGTAATGTAATCAATAACATCCTTGCCGGTTTTCCCAATTGCTTGAATGTTGTCAGGTGTAATTTCTTTTACAACTGCCATCGTATATATTGTTTCTGTACTTGGAGTGATAACCAAAGTAACTGCGCTGATGACAGATACTATCGCACATTTCTTCATAAAACTTTTATGAGTTAATACAGATCCATAGTCTATGTCACCCTCAATGAATGCTATACATATCGCAATTATGCAGCATATTAAAATACATCCAGCAAGAATCTTCAAAGAATCTGCTCTACTAGCAAAATAAATCGTCCAAGGACTAACAATCGGTTTCATAATATTTCTCCTTATCTAAACCTCTCAATCAGTTCAATCTTAGGACTTTCCAGATTTGTCAGAATCGTATCTGTCGTATAAATCTTCTCAATTAATCCATTGTTTTTCAGAAGTTCTCCTTCATAAATAGTATTCTCACAATGAGTTATATAAAGATAAATCTTACCTACACCGGCCTCTTTCAGCTTTTTAGCACTGTGATAAAAAGTTCCGCCTTTACTACAAATATCGTCTACAATAAGGATATCTTTACCTGGTAACTGATCAATTTCACCAGATAAGTTTAAACCTTTAATCTCTCCAGTCTCCCAATCTCTATTCTTAATACCGAAAGCATATGGAAGATGTACTGCTGAAGAATATCTTTTCATAGATCCCGCATCCGGATAAAACATCATAAGATTATTACTCGCAATCTTCTTAACAGTATCCTCAATCATTCGATTCGGGGATTCTACATGTACTTTATTAAATAATGCGGCAGATACATCAGAATGCGGATCTAAAACTTCTACTCTTCCAAAATGTAATGAATTAATAGTCTGAGCAAAATATTTTAAAGTAAATAATTCGTTCTCATGTTTAACTCGGTCCATACGTGCATCTGGGATATAAGGCATATATAAATTAGGTACTACTCTATGGTCCCAACAATATCTAGTAATATATTCAACTGCTGTTAATTCTTCCATTGATTCAAAGAACCATTCAATATTATCTCTGTGCCATCCGCCAATAGGAGGAATATCCTTAAATAAGAATGTTCCATCCGGATATTTGTCAAGTTTGATTTCTACGCCGTTTAATTTAATCATTTAATTCTCCTCTCTACCAAGTAATTTCGTTAGTTTGCTTATGAATAGTTTTACTATCATATCTTTTGTTATACTCTTTCTCTAACTGTAAAAGATCTTCTTCTGTAAGATTTAATTGTTGCAAAATGTATATTATTTCATTCATTACAAATGCTAAATCATCTAATGTTATTTGATAAGGATAATCCTTTCCAAAATCACTATATAATGCTAAATCCATGCATTGCTTACGTTGAGACAAATCCATAATATATTTTTTAGCTTCAATCAATTTAATTCTCCTCACGTTCAAACAATTTTAATTTCCAGTTATCTTTGAATATTTTATGTATTTCATAAAGAGATATATTAGACTCGCAATATTCATTCATATGAGTCATAGCCAATGTCTTCCGACATGGGATTCCAGAGGTTTTTATATCTGCTTGACATCTTTCATGTAATTCTTCCACATTTAACTTCCCATATCTCAAAGTATCCTGATGCGGATTTGAAACATTAGTTAAATCTTTTATGTCAGGATTAATTTCTTCCTTATTACACTCAGTTGGGAATGCGCCGGCTCCATGTCTAGTCATATATGTACGTGTCACATAACAAGCTTCTATATTAATCTCATCAGTCCAATTTACAGACTTTATAATTCTTGCAGGATTTTTAATACCAGTGTTGGATGGAGTAAGATGTGGATAATATTCAGTATTATTTTGATCTAAAAGAAGCCCCTGCCCATTTTCAAATACTATGATATCGTATCCATTAAGTAATTGATCATCATTTACGACATGTATGTGCGACATCATAAAATCAAAATCTTCATTGTAATGGTCTTGAAGCCCAGGATTTTTGAAAGGATTAAATAATTCTTCTTCCTGCTCAGATAACGTAATTCCCATGCGCTTGAACATATCCATATAGTATGACCATGATAATAAATATGAATTAATATGTTTTTCCCAACGTTGAATTGTATTATAAATACCCATTCCACAGCTTCCGTGTTTATTATTACCGCGACTTCGTTCAATAATTTGATTTGCCATCATATCAAGAGGATTCGTAATCATACATTTTTCATGAACGTACACATAAGGTTCCCATCCTAATTTCTTCAACTCTTCCCATTCTTCCCTAAATACCAGAGGATTTAAAATAAAATCCTCCGGTAAATAAGTATCTGCTCCATTTAACGTTCCAGATCCGAAATGGTGAAAGACATGTCGGGTTCCATCTGATTTTAATACTGTGTGTCCTCTTTGAGCGCCGCCATTTGAACACACAACGATACAGTCATCTGCATTTTTAGTATAATAATCTGTTAATTTGCCCTTACCCTCGTCACCAAAGTTTGCCCCGATGACAATTTTTATATCTTTCATAAGTTATTCTCCTTACCAAACAATATCTCCTGATTCGTCTGTTTTTGTCTGGACTAATGGTGCTGCTTCTGAGATATTGTTACTTTCATTTGCAGAAGTAATAATTTTTACAATTATATCTGCAATATCATCAAGCTCATTAATTGTACAGAAATGTTTATCATCAAGATATTTTAAAAATGACTTTTTAATTCCATCTTGGTCATACCCTCTACGATGATTTACATTGATGTGATAGACATCAAATTTTTCTGCCACTTCTGGATACAAATCTTTTGTTTCTACGTCAGCTTGAAGCAAATCTCCTGTAACATTTGACAATCCATGACCATAATAATTGTCTTTTATTGGAAGATAAGGATTGAGTCTCTCGTCACCAATTGTGATAATTATTCCTTTTTTACCTCTGTTCCAACAATCAAGCTTGGTATGTCTGGTACCAAAATACCATGCAGCAGTATAAGATTCATAAGAATTACCACCACCACCAAACTCAAAATAAACTTTTTCAAGCTGTTCTGCGATTCGAATATCGGATTCAAACTGAGATGCCTGTATTGGGCAGCTATCATATGACAAATCTCCAATACCCATTACCATGAATTCAATATCTTCAACTTGTTCATATAATTTCGTCATAATATTATTAAGTCTTTTAGATATTTCAACAGCTGCCTGCCCCATAGATCCGGTAACATCTAAAGCTAAAATAACTGGAAATGTATTTGGATGTTCTTTACTATCACAACATTCTCTAATAACACCTTTAGGATCGAGTGATGCATCAATATTTTTTGCTTTAAACATTTCCTGGTTAGAATAGTTAGAAGTGATAGTTCCTCTAGTATCAGTCTCGTATCCTCTTGATGTTGCATAATTTACAAAACTTGTCGTTGTCCAACTTCCGCTTCCCATAATTATTCATCCTCCTCTACATCATCTTCACTATCTTCTGTGTCTGTATTATCCATGCCAAAATCAAACATACCGTCAAATACATCACCCATCCCACCATTCATCATCATAAATGGCATCATAGCACTCATTGGATTACTGTCTGTTCCAGTTCCGGTACCGGCCGCTCCATTCATCATCTGAGACATCATCATGTATTTAAAGATTTTGTTTGCACTATTCTTATCTTTTCCAAGATTACTTCCAAACATAGACACGATTTTCCCATAGAAATAAGTATTTCCCATAAATACATGGCGCTCCGGCAGGATTGTTTCAACTGTAGAGTCCTCATAATTGATTACAGTAATTTTAGTTTTATCTGCTTCGATGACGCACTTAGGTTTGCCATTTACAAGGATAATATCTCCTTTAGTTACCTTATTTGTTGGAATAACGAAGAAGAAATTTTCATCTACTCCAGGAAACACGAAATTGCCACAGTTTGTGAGCTTGCCGGATTTAACATTGTAACTCTTATATCCATTAGAAGTTTTTACTGCAATATTACCGCTCATGGATAACTTACACATTCCGCTACCAATTTTTCCAAACATTCCATTCATAAAATTATTCATCATTTTAATTTCCTCCATTGTTTAATTTAATTTCTATTGATTACATTAATCTGGCAGCTTTCCATGACATCAAGTGCTGCTTTATGCTTCTCCGGTGTAGTTCCGGCACAACATGATGCATCCACTGTGATTTTTGCCTCTGGATAATAAGTTTTAATCAAAAGAACGTTCGTAATAACACAAATATCTGTGCATATGCCAATAATTTCAATATCTAATAAAGAATCATCTGCGACATCAAATGTTTCTTCCCAATCCCAGTCATCAAATCCAAAAGTAGATTTACAACATACCATAAAGTTATTGAAATTTTTGAAACCTTTATAATTAATCTCATCAACAATTTCCCAACCATGAGTTCCATGCATACAATGCTCCGGAAGCTTTTTACCTTCAGCAGTATCTAAGTAATCTGAATCATGAGTATCTTTTGTAAAAATCACATAATCGTTATTATTTTTATACTTATCAAATTTCTCTTTTACATTCGGAATAATAGCCTGAGCTTCCGGTGTACCAAGTGAACCGGTTACAAAATCATTCTGTACATCAATCACAATCAAAACTTTCTTTTTTTCTTTTTCCATCTTCATTCTCCCATTCTTTAATTTGCTGTACCCCATCTTCAACTTGTTTCTCTTAAATACCATCTGTTACGTTCCGGCATTACTATTCCTCCAGTCTATACAAAATAATTGGTCCACCTTCAATATAGAACGTCGCATTGTAATCTATAAATTCTCTAGCCTCATCTTCTGTCATATCTTCATGGTTAACTAAAGATTCAACCATTTTTTCGTAATCATATATTGCTCTATCATCAGAAGAAATACCAAGAAACGCATCTTCATAAGATGGATTTGTAAAAAATATCGTTCCTTCATACCCAGCCTCCAACAATAACTGTTCTGTTTTTGATACTTTATCTTCATATATATTATCTGATGTAAGTTCTGACATATCTGCCATTATGCGATCCTCACAATCTGTTCATATAGAACTATGTCTTTTATTGTTATTGCTTTATTGTCGTGGTAATGACCACATAACCAATGCTTATAATCAACATTGCACCTTATTTCTTCCAGATAATTAGTTAACTTATCCGGCTTATATAATCCATGTGATAATAATGCTGCCGTAGAAGAAGCTGTGCAATGTGTTAGGATAAAATCTACCTTATTATTATGTTCTGCCAAATTCTTTATACCCTCATCCATCTCTTTTTGATTTGGCATTTCTCGCTCCCACCATGAAATGTGATTAATTCGGTACATTTTATTCGGATCATCTCTCCATTCTTTTATTCTTGGATCATCAATCTCTAATACTCCATCTGAAATATCATGACTAGCAGCTCCACCAAAGGTAAAGAATTTTAACCCGTCTATATCAAATACCTGTCCTCTCATAAGATGAATTATCGATGGTTTAATAAAATGCACCTTACCACCATGCCATTCTTCTACTGGATAAGAATCTAATATGTCGTAGTTTTCATGATTACCATCAATAAAGAGTGTTGTGAAATGCTTCTCTTCAAGCCAATTCAGATACCACCTTTGCTGCGGTGAATCTCTCCATATCCCAAAATCTCCAAGAATTATCACATAATCGTCCTTCGACATCTCACGCTGTTCGGGGAAAGAATCCATATTAACTCTATGAATCCAATCCCCATGCGTATCTCCGGTTACCCAAATCATGTCCGTGATCCCCAAATGAAGTAGTTAACACTTAAAATAAATAATGATATTGCAGAAGGCCAATAACCACCCGGAACAACATTATTCAGAACAATGCTCATGCATATCCCACTGATAATAAAACACACAATATTTTTTAATATCGTTTTAATCATTATTTCGTTAACTCCTTATACTGATCAAGTAAGGCCGCTAACTCCGGATTCTCAGCCGCATACATTTCATATTTCTTTGTTACATCCATCTGTTTAATCACTGCATCCATATCCTTTTTAAGCTTCTCGGCTTTCTTTCTGTTTTCAACACGCTGGTCATATGCAGATGTATCAACTCTGCAAATAATTTCTGCAGTAATATTTTTAGTGAATCCTGCTTCTGCTTCCGGCACCGTCAAGATTTCTTTAATTGTCATAACATCTTTATTACAACCACTTACTAAAACCTGGTCTCCGGCCTTATATGTATTACCGTCATCAAAAATTGCATAATAGTAGTCTTTCTTACAACAACCGGTTCCTTCTTCAATTACTGCTACTGCATAATATCCTGTTAATTTTGCCATTTGTCCATTCTCCTCTTCTAATTTATATAAATGCGTCAAATATTGTTTTTCTACTTCAAAAATCATAGAATCAGAATTACATACTGTATATAATTCGCAATTAATGTCCGTGATGATTCCCACAGTTCCCTCAAGGCGTTCGTAACCTTGAGGGAGGTTGGTTAATTTTACATAATCGCCAACAATAAATTTTTCTATTTTCCATCTAATCATAGTTTATTTCCCAAATACTGATTTAAGTAATAAGAATACAAGCCAAATTCCTGTAGCAATCAACCAGCTGAAAGCGACCCCGAAACATAATGTGATTAATTTTATAATTCCACATGTTACGATCCAACTTAAAGCTAATGCCAATAATGACATAATAATAAGTAACATTCCCGTCATATTATTCTCCTTTTACAGTTGCCGTTCCTGATGTTAAATCACCTGCATCAACAATTGTTGCAGCATTTCCACCTTGTACCTTCGGCACATCACCATTCCACTTATCAATCTTCTGTTTCTCAATAAGTTCTGGAGTAAGTGACTCAGCGATCTTTTTATTTGCTTCTGCTTCAGCATCCGCTTTAATTTTTGTAGCTTCCGCCTTACCTTCCGCAGTGATTTTTGCCTGTTCAGCTTCAATAGCAGCTTTCTCTTTATCCTGTTCAGCTGCAATAAGAGCAACTTCTTTATCTTTATCTGCCTGTACTTTTGCAGTCTTGGCTTCAATATTTGCAAGTTCAAGCTCCTGCTGTGCATTGACTTTCTTCTGAATAGCTGCCTGAGTTTCATCATCTGTAGAAATTGAAGTAAAGTTTACAGTATCAATGATAATTCCATATGGCTCAAATTTCTTTTTCAAGTATTTGTCAAGTGCTTCATTCAGTTCCTGGCGTTTATCACCAAATACATCTGTTACCGGATACTTAGCAGTTACTTCCTGTGTCCACGCTTTCATCTTTGGTTTAATGAAAGTATTTTTTACACTTTCTCCGGACTGACCTTTAAATCTTGTAAATACATCAGCAACTTGATCCTGATCGAACTTATAAGAGAATTCCAAATCAACAAGAAGCTGTTTTCCATCAGCAGTAGGTGTTTTAAAGCTCTCATCCTTTGGAGAGTCACCTTTATCTTCTGATGTAAGATATGACTGTTCAATTCCGATAGAATACAAAGATGTTTTTACTGTAGGTGAAATCAAATGCCATCCCTGTGGAAGAGTATCTTTTGAAATTCCACCGTTCATCTTGTATTCTACAGCTACATAACCAGCAGGCACTCTTACCGTACACTTTGCTACACAAATTAATCCTGCTACAATAATTACTGCTAATCCAATACTACCTAAAAATCCTTTTTTCATTAATCTTTCTTCTCCTTGTTTTGATCTTCTCTATTTATTTCATCTGCTGCATCTTTCCAGATCCTATGTAAGAATCTACCAAATGGATAAAACAATGCAGATAATAGAAACCATAAAATTACTGCTCCAACTAATACTAAAAATATAAATACCGGATTCATATAATTCTCCTTGCTACGGTATGCGTAAGAAAACGCATACCGTATAATTAAATTATCATTTATTATTCTGCTGAGTCTGACCGTTCAGAATTTTAACTCCACCGGTAGATTCTACAGTCTTAGCAGCAAGTTCTCTCATCTGAGCATATGCATCGTCAAGTTTCTGCTGTAATTCAACTTTTTCTGCTCTCGCATTAGCCAGATCCTCTGCAAGTCTTTCATTTTTATCTTCCAGAAGCTGTTTCTGATATTCAGCATCTTTCTTAAGTGCTCTAACTTCAAAAGCATTTGATTTATCAGCATCGGCTTTACCTTTTTTAATACCTTCCTCTGTTGCTGCTGCAATCAGTGTCGGAATCTCTTCGACTTTTGCTTCTAATTCCTTTACATGATCAGCTTTTGCATTCAGTTCTGTTTCTTTCTCAAGAGCCGCTGTTTCTCTAAGTTCCAAAATCTTTTCTCTAGCAGCTTTCTCATCTTCCCATTTGTCATTTTCGGCTTTACGACTGCGTTTCAGATTATAAGCATATTCATCTTCCTCACGACTACGAGTTAATTTAATTTCATTTTCTCTTGCTTTAGCTTCTGCATTGACAGAATCAATAATTTCCTGTTTCTGCTGCTTCAGTGTCTCAATTTCAGCTTTCAGTGTATCTTTTTTCTCACCCAATTCAGCTTCAATCTCTGCTTCTTTCGCTGCCTGAGCCTCTTTTAACTCTTCATTTTTCTCTTTATAAGCATTAATCATGGCTGCCATAGCATTTGCTTTTGTCTCAATACCATATAATTCATCTAACTCAAGCTGTTTAATTTCAATAGCTTCTGTAAGATCATTGTATTTCTTGATAATCTCTGGATTAAAGATATCCTCTTTTGCTGTTGCATCTGCAGATTTGATTACTTCTGTTTTCAGTTTTGCTGCTGCTTCTTTTGCCGGATCATCAATCATTGCACTTTTAGAATCCAGTTTCTCCACTGCTGCCTTATACGCTTCCATAATTTCTGCCTTTGTTGATTTCATTGTAATTTCTGCCATGTTTTTAGTTCTCCTTTTTCTCCGTATTTTGTTTAATTAAATTTTTATATCAAAGCTTTAATAGCTTATCAATCATTATTAATGCCATCTTTATACAGAACGATCTTTTTCTCTTCGAGTGATCTCTGCACATCAATTACTCTTTGATTAGTTGATCCAGCCCAATGATAATTTACATCTGCCAAATCTTTCTGAAACATACCGTCTACAATTACATTTGTATTTAACAAAATATCTGTTAAAATAGGAAATGCTTCTTCTATAATTTCATTCCAAGTGTATCCAGTATAAATCCAAATAGATTTAGAATTACCATATCTTGATTTAATTTTACTTATCAAACTACAAACTTCAACTCTGTTATTTTCATTTAACGGATCTCCTCCAGAAAAAGTAATTCCAGAAATATAATCATTATCAAGCTGTTTAAAAATCTCTTCTATTGCTGTATTATCAAATGGAATTCCAGATTTGGTGTCCCATGTTTCCGGGTTTTGACAGCCATTGCAATAATGATCACAACCGGAAACAAAAAGTGTGACTCTTAATCCTGGCCCATTGTTCATGTCATCATGTTTAATATCGTGATAATTCATTACATTGATTTCCTCTCTGCGATTTCAACCATCTTCGCTTTATTTAATCGTGTATCTCCATGGACTCTACTATAAGACAAATATCCATTCATACGGTCAATCTTTGTCAGATTCTTGGAACCGCAGACCGGACACACATCCATTTCAAGTTCCTCATGCCCACAGTCATCACAATAGGCAAGTGAAAGATTTACTCCCTCATAATATCCCAAAGACATGGCTCTTCTAACTAATGTAACTACGGCCTCACGATTATAATTGATTGGATACCGAACATATTGAATTTTGCCTCCATTAAACAGATCCCAGAATCTATTTTCTAAATCCTGCTTCTGAATCGGTGTAATATCTTCCCACACTCCACAGTGGAAACTGTTGCTCACATATTCTCTGTCTGAAACTCCCGGCACAATTCCATACATTTTACGGAATTGTTCTACCTGAAGCCCGCAAAGGCTCTCGGCTGGAGTTCCATAAATCGCATATAATAATCCATCCTCATGTTTAAATTGAGTAATCTTTTTATTAATGTATTTCATTACATCTACAGCAAACTTACCATCCTCAACTAATGACTTCTTATTATAAAGTTCCTGCAATTCATTCAAAGCAGTAATTCCAAATGATAAAGTCATAGGTTTAAGAATTGAACGTATTTTTTCATCTGGTTTTAAATAACCATTAAGGAAGCCACCTTCACAGTATGCCAATGGATTCGTACTAGCTTTCATTTCACCAATATAGTCATATGTTCTCTTATGAATGCTACGTATCATCTCAAGATAATAATCCAATACTTCATAGAAATCTCTACTTTCACGCTGCGCTTTTGCCAAAATCATTGGAAGATGAAGGCTTACAACACCAAGATTGAAACGTCCTTCAAAAATTGCTTTATCGTTCTCATCCTCCGGTTCTATTCCACCTTTTTCATACCAAGGGCTTAAGAATGCACGACACCCCATTGGACTAACAACCGTACCATATTTTTTGTACATACTTGGTACATATCCTTCACCTGTTAGAGATAACCAGTCTGGATACATTGTTTTCATACTACATTCAATACCTGCATTAAATACATCTTCATTAACCTTTCCTGGTCCATGTAAATTCTCATCATATAAAAATACCAATTTGGGGAATAACACAGGTTTCTTATTACCGGCCTTACCTTGACCTTCTTTATGAACATTTAAGAATGTAATAGAAGCCATTTTACCAAATTTTGTGGTTGAGAGACCGAATGTCATTGTTACAAATGGGTAATCACCTCTTGATGATCCTACAGTATTTAACTTATATTCAATTCCTTGCCAGCCCTGTTCAAAATCACGTTTTACTTTATTTGTTGCATATTCACAAGCTTTTTCTTCAATCAAATGTTCTGATGTTGAAAAAGCATCAACATAAACACCATCAATATCGGAATCAAAAACTTCAAAAAATTCTTTATAATATTTCTGATAACTTTTTTCTGCATATGGTTCCAAAATCTTGTCTACTTCCGGCACTGTGAATCCGCCATACTGCTGTGCAGCAGTGCTCAGGATAATATCACCCATAACATCAAACGCAGTATCAAGAGAATTTGGTTCGTTATACCAGACATTTCCCATTTCGAAGCCGCCTTTCATAACTTCTCCAACTCTAAATAAGCAACAGTTAATAGTATCAAGTCTGGCAGACTGATCATGAATATAAATATATCCGTCCTTACATGCCTGTAATTCATCTCTTGTCATGAAGAATTTTCTATACAAGTTTTTGTTCAATTCATTAAAGATCAGGCTTCGCTTTGTAGCTACAAGCGCACTATCTGTATTGGCATTACTCTTATCACCAATATAACGGATTGCCTGACTCTTGGTGAAAACGTCATCCATCATATGAACAAATTCTTTCTTATAATTACGATAATCTTTATAAGACTTTGCAATCTTTGGATTAAATTCATCCAATGCGGATTCTACTGCATTATGTAATTCTTCTACTGTACATGTGGTATTTTCATCTATATCATCAGCAATAAGCTCGTCCCAAACAAGATCTATGATTCTTTTATAATCATCATTTGTTAACTCGACCATTACTCGTGATGCTGACTTATTTACGGCATCAACAATTTTCTGATCGTCAAAAGGTTCAACTGTTAAATCCTTTTTAACTACATTCATAACGATTTCTCCTTTTCCATTTCACTCTTAAGTAAGTCACGTAATGCTTCTGAAGCTTTCGAAAAGCTCATATCATTCACAAATAAGTGGTCATACCCTTCAGCTTCTTCATATTTAGTGAATTGTTCATCTTCACTGTTATATCTGGAGTAAAATTCTTCTTCTGATCCATCTCTTTTAAGGAACCTGTCTTTTGCTAATTCAAATGGTGAAGAAAAATAAATCTCGATAAATTTAAATTCATCTTTGCAATGTTCTTTCAAATACTTTGCTCCGTTCGGATCAATTACATAAATATCTGAGTTCACAATTTCATTATATGTAGTGCCATATTTAATTCCGTTAATTTCAGTATACGCTACAAAGCCTTCTTTAAATTTAATTTCATCGAATTCACTCTCAGATACAAAGTAATGATCTTCATATCCTGTTATTTCATCTTTGCGCGGCAGTCTTGTTGTAATGCTTTTTACCTGTCGAAGTCCTAATGTCTCGCATATATATCTTGCAAGCGATGATTTACCAGAAGCGGTTCTTCCAATAAATAAAAATACTAACTTTTTATGCATTATTTGTTTCATTCCTTTCCGGTATATATAAGATGTGATGATTTTCATCATTACACATAATCTTAAAAAGTCTTGTGCTTACATTGCCATCTGAATCAAGAAATCTTTTGCAAGTATCTTTCTTGCAGCACTCATTACCATCTTTCTGGCAAAAATAATAACTATCTTTTTCATTATCGCATCCAACTACAATATTAGTTCCGTTTGCAAAATATACATTCATACATTATTACTCGCAATCTTTAAAAGTAATTCTCTATTAATTCCCGGATACCAAGACTCAATCTGATTAATTAAATCTTCAATCATGATCTGAAGCTCCGGTGCAGCTGTTCCATGAGCGCCACCATCTTTTGATCCTCTCTCAACATAAATATGCGCTAATTCAGTAATATTTATTTTGAAAGTAAAATTCATGGGAATTGCCAGTGGATATAAACCACGTTTTACATCTTTATTATTTTCTAATCCTTTTTTAATGAAACCATTATTTGACCTTACATAAGTATCACCATAATAACTAATCTCACCAGGAATTTTCGTACCAAGATATTTTAATACTTCATCCCATGTGATAATTTTATCTTCGTACCATTCAGAAACTTCTCCCTCATGGTAATCTGCAAGCCTTGTACTGCTACGAATAATCCTGTTATCCATTCTCTTTGCGTGGGAATCCAGATCATCAGTTGCCCCTCTATGAAGACCTTCTACAACAACGGAAATATCTTCAAATCGTAGCATTGTGATATGCTTTTGTCCCCATTTAAGAAGTTTTGCTACTTCTTTGTCGAATTTAATTTTTAATTCATCATCATCTGGCAGATCTAATGGCCTCCCATAACGATCTGTGCAATGATCTACCATTTCTTTAAGCTGCTGCTCTATCTCTACATTCCATGTTCTTTTGCTCATGTACATTGTTCTGATTGCATCTCTTATTGAGTGCATTTCTGTAAGGGTTACTTTCATGTCTACATATCTCCTTGAGTTAATTTAATTTGTTTTCCCTGTGCCATTATAATAGCACTATAGGTTTCTGATGTCAATAGCAAAAGTTAATTTAATTTGTTTTGTTTTTTAAAAGTTCATTTACGAATGTTTTCATAGGTTCTCTCATATTGACATTCTCAGATAACCATTCCAGATATTCAGGATCTGTCTTTGCAACGTCTACCAGTAACTCGTCCTTATGTTTCTTATACGGACATTTGTATGTCTCGATATCCGGTAAATCATATGCATCAGTATCATCTTTAAAAGAAATATCAATGTCTTTTCTGGAAGCCAAATAATCTGCTACATGTACAATTTTATCTAACTGTGATTTTGGCTTTGGTAAGACAATACTTTCTCTATCACTTGTGTTCCATTGTCCCATATGAGACGAAACAGCATCAGCAATAATCTCAAGTTCATCATCTTCGAGATATAATCCTTTATAATTACGAATATATTCTGCTGCCAACAACGGATGATTAAATACAGTAAACACCTTTTTTCCATCCTTTGCCTTTTCTTCATATATTTCTGCAGTACCAGACTTTTGAATATCATGTGCCAAACAAGCAACACGTCCAAGATCTATCCATCTCTCATCAAACTGATTCTGGTACTGTTCTAATCCGATGATATAATTGTAAATCCTTAATACTGCTTTTGTATGACGCATTAAACCGCCATCACCCAGCGCGTATGCCGGGTGATATTTACCTGTAGAACTTGCCGCAACTTTGAAAAAATAGTCTGGGGCATCGTCCAAAACAACTTTTGCAAAATCACGAATATCATCTGAAGTAATTGTTTTTAATTCGTTTTTAAATAATTCTGACTTCATTTGCTCTCCTTTTTGTTTAATTTAATTTTTAACTTCTTTAATATATCTAATAAAAAAGTGTTCCTCTTAAAATTCTCTTTCTTTTTAATGGATCTGTTTACAGTGTCTTTATCTCCAATATGAAAGCATTTTTCTTTTGTACGTGTTAATGCCACATATAATAAATTAGAATTCATCATATAAGCATGACAAGATGGTGTAAGTGTAATCGTCACCTTAGCACTTCCTCCTTGGCTTTTATGAATAGAAATTGCATATCCAAGCAGCAACATTGACATTTCTGATTTTTCATATTTTACTCTGACACCATCAAAATCAATAATAGCGCCTGTCTTATGTTCATTTGTATATGGAATAATTTCGTCATAAATATCAATAATCTTTCCTAACATACCATTAGGAATAAATGTGTTATTTATAGAAGGTTCATCATTTTGAGAAGCATTTTCTATATTCATATCCCCCATATCCACTTCTGCTTCATAATTATTTTTGATCTGAATTACTATATCACCAACGTAATATGTCGTATCTCCAGATTTGATACATTTTTCTGATCCATAGTTTGGATTAGCAATTTTCTGGATTGCATTATTAATTGCAATAGTACCACAATCACCTTTATTGAAAGCAGATAGAACAAGAATATCTTCAGGAACATATTGAGAAAGAAGCTTCTGATATAATCCAATTGCACATTTTACTGCCTGTTCATTATTAGCATTAATAAAAGTATAATCCTTGCCAAATTTTACCATACCATTACTCAAATCATATAAATATGGTTTCATATTTCTCACATCTGTGGCAACTTTCATTAATCCACCTTCAGCATATCTGAAAATCTGATTTAAAGTTATTGTAGGTATAACAAATGAATTGATCATATCATAAAGTAAATTACCTGGTCCAACAGATGGAAGCTGTGCTGAATCTCCCACAACGATAAGTTTCGTTCTACTAAAATCAATTGCCTCACATAAATGTAAGAACAGAAATATATCTGTCATAGAAAATTCGTCCACAAGAACAACATCAAATGGCAATTGACATTCATCATTATACCCCCATCTATTCTTAGGCATATAACCTAATCCACGATGAATTGTAGCCGCTGGTCTGCCTGTATAATCACTCAGTACTTTTGCAGCGCGTCCTGTTGGAGCCATCAAGGTATATGAAATACTGTTATCTTCTAGCATTTTAATGATCATTGCGGAGGTAGCACTTTTGCCAGATCCTGCAAAACCATTTAAAATCATGATATTATTATTGCATATACATTCCAATGCACTGGTTTGCTCATCAGTTAAATAATACTCTCCTGCTGTCTGGTAACTCTTCCAGTCAAAATCCCATATTGTAGGTTTTAAGTTTGCTACAAATAATGACGCTGCTATTTGACATTCAGTATCATGTGTGGTTTTTAATGCTACTTCAAAAGTTTCTTTATTATAATAAATATCTGGATCTTTTAAACACTCAACATAATGTGAAGAACAAGCCGGAACAAGTTTTACAATTTGTTTTCTGAGATCACGAAGATCCATTTTTGTGTTTCCTTCTTTTTGATTCTCCTCCAGATAATATTCCATGCATGCAGCACATCTTTGAGCAGATGATTTTAATTCAAAAGAGAAGTTGATTTTACCCAATCTCTCTAATTCTAATAAAATACTATCTGCCTTAATAAAACCCACTCCAGATATTTTGGTCAATGATTTATATGGTCGCTTTTTCAATTCCTGTTTCATTTTAGGAATTGATCTAAATTCATCGTATAGTTTTTTCAGCATAGACATTGTAAGAATTCCGCCGAATTCAACTACTAAGTCATAGATACAATAATTCTCAATTATTTTCGTCTTAATAGTTTCAAATGTTTTTTCGCCAATGCCTTTTAATTGATCTAAATCAACAGTGTCCGCTTCGCCTCTTAAAATAATATCAATAATATCTGGATAATGCTGCCAAAGTACTCCTGCCTGGTTCTCAGTTAAAATTTCTCTTAAGAACATATAAACTTCTTCTTCATTTTTAGGCTTATCCATTCTCACATTTACAATATTATACCCAAAACCATATTTATCGAGCTGTTCCACAGCCGTAATCTCATACGACTGTGAAACTACTAAATTATGTACATTTCCATAAATAGTAACATTATCATATTTATTATGTTTAATATTGGGAAACTTTTTTTTATCTACATCTGTAGCATAAATCTTATAATCCTCCGAATTATACATGCATTTTACGATTTTACAATTAAATTTCACTTCTTTTTTACTCATATTCACACCTATTTAATTACTTCATATTCATCAAGTATATTTTCAAGTTCATCTGTTTCCTGCCATGTTCCATTCACACATTTTTTCTTCTTTTTCTTTGTAAAGTGTGGAACTTTCAAAATAGAAAATTCACCAAACGGATTATCCTGATATACTTTTATACTGGTTACTCTTGCTTTTACATCCTCTCCGGTTTTAATATTATGTAATACACAATATGGTTTTCTGACTTCCTTGAAAGTTTTATAATCTGTCACGACGTAAAAACATTGATTTACTTTTGGATTCACATATACAACATACTGAAGATATTCCTTTTCGAATTTTACCTGATCAATGACAGACATTGCTTTATTTTCTAAACGATTAGATAACTCAGCTATAAGCCCTGTATTATCCAAATCCCTATATTGAGAAGCAGTCTCTTTTCCGGCATATTTCTTCATCAAATACTCTGTCAAGCCAAGACTTTCCATCTTTTTTTTACTGATAATCTTACATAAAGCAAATTTGTCGTAGATCTCGGATACTTGCATCAAATACTGATTTTTTCCAAACTCCTCGAAATAATTTAATCCAATAAGAATCGTTAACTGTCTGGAATTCACAGATGTTTTTGTATTTACATCTGCCAGAACTTCTGTAAAATTGTTATATCGATTCGTCGCCAACTCAAGAAGATCGTCTGCTATTTGAGCATTACAGAATTTAATTGATGCAATACCCTTATATAATGCATGATTCGCTTTATCTACGGTATATTCGGCACCGGATTTTCGGAACTTGATATTTTTTATCTCAATGTTCTTTATCTTCGCCAATTCAGTCCCCATCAGAATATCGTCTGTATTGTTTGCACAGTTTAAATATGCAGCAATGAATTCTTCTGGATAATAATACCTACAGAATGCACACATGTAACCAATCATAGAATAGCCTGTAGAATGATTATACCCAAATTGATAATTTGCACTATCCTCAATAATCTGTAAGAACGCCCTTGCTTCCTTCTCTGCTATTTCTCTTGGCTGAGAAGACATTTTACAATACCCATTCAAAATATCAGGCAAAGCTTTCTGCAGTCGATCCATCTGTTTACGTCCGATTGCTCGTCGAACGTTATCAGCAGCAGACCCACTTAACCCGCATATATTTTGAAGAAACTTAATGGTGTCCTCCTGAAAAATAAGAAATCCTCTATTATCTTTCAGCAATTCATCAATAAGTGGTGATGGATTTTTATTTGTTTCACCTGCCAGCAGCCTATCTCGATATGAAGCCCCAGATGGTCTTAGTGACGCATTTATCATTGATAAATCGTTGATACATTGTGGGCCATAATTCTTAAGCATTTCATATGCGTATGGCGATTCGAACTGAAATACGCCAGCAGGACAAAGAACAATATCATTCCATACCTTCTTATCATTCCAGTTAATCTGATGTGATTTTGGATATGGAAGTCCGGCATATTCATAGCACTTTCGAATAATTTCCAGATTCTTTAGGCCAAGTAAATCGTATTTAACAAGACCGGCACCATCATGAATTTCTTCCATATTAATACACATAATACGTTTTCCATCATTCCAAAACGTTCCATAGTTGTCTGGAAGTGTTACCGGAGAAACTACAATGCCTGCCGGATGAATTGACTGAGAAACCGGAGTGCCATTAATTCCATCAAAATAATAGAACAATTTCCTGTACTGATTATCTTTCAAATCATTCATATGTTTTATAGCCTTATCATGCTCAGTTATCTTATTTTCATAATCACGACGTAAGCCATAATATTCTGATTCTTTATCTGCCTGTTTAATCTCATCGAAATGAATCATATCTTCGATTTCTTTAATTCTTTTTCCGGTTGATTCAATTGCATCTTTATAGGCACTATACATCTCCTTGATATGCGCAACCTCATCAAGTGGAATATCTAAAGCGCGCCCGATCTCATCAATAGTGCCTTTATCAGACACAGTTCCGATAGCAAGAATATATGCTGTCTTATCATATCCAAATGACTCAATGATGTGATTGTAGACTAATTCTCGCTGATCTGGTGAAATATCAAGATCGATATCTCCAACCTCTTCACGATCTTCATTCGCAAATCGTGAGAAAATTGTATTCCATATAACTGGATCAACATCAATGATATCTGTTATGTATGCAACAGTAGAACCACCTACAGATCCTCTACATGGCCCAACTGGTATACCATTTTCCCAACACCAACATACCAGTTCGGACATAAAGAGCATAAATCCAATCATATTAATCTTTTTAAATACACGCATTTCCTCTTTGATACGCTTCACGTATTCTGGAATTTTTTCCTTTTTGATAATTCCTGCATCAATTTTCTCATGCAATTTATCAAAAATTCTTTTCTTTAATACTTCCTCTTCATTGTCGTATAATTTTGGATATTTTACAGAAGTGTCAAGTTCGAAATCAGTAACAGAATCGGCCATCACATTTGTATTCTCTATTGCATGCAGAATCACATCAAATGGAATATCGCAATTCTGAATACGGAACATTTCAACCAACTCTTCGTAAGTCTTTAATGTCAGATCAAATTTATCTTCATCAGCATATTCGATACGTTTTGCTTTCTGTAAAATGCTTCTGCATTCAGCTTTATAATAATCAATGCTATGTGTATCTGTTCCGGCGATTAAAGGTTTCCCTGTCTGTTTTGATGCAGCATATAAAAATTCGTTATATCGTTTCTGCTCTGGAAAATCGTGCGGCTGAATCTCATAATAGTCATATGTCTCCAACAGCTTATGGAAAATTTCCCTCGCTGTAACATTCATAAGCTGAACTTCTTCAAGCTGATTGTTATAATACTGTTTCAGTTCATCAATTTGTGCTTCGATATAATGCGGATACAAATCTTCAGGGATGCATCCATTTTCATCAAACTGTTTCAACCATTTTATCATGGCTTTTTGATCATTCTTCTGTTTTTCAAGTTCAGCTACTTTATTTGCCAGTTCCTGCTTTAATGCTGCAGACTTTTCCGCTATTTGCTTTTGGATATCCTTTGGGTATTTATTCAAAGGTGATGCCAAACAAGCAGAAATCTTGATTACATTATCTGAAATATTAAAAAATTCTTCAAATGTAATACGTGGTTTATAATATCTATGATCCGGTTGTGTAGATTTATCAATCAAAAGATTGATTTCTTTTACACCTTCATAGTTTTTAGCCAAAAGAATTGTATGATAATTGTCCCTCACCTTCTCTTCTAGTGAAGCTGTTAAATAACACTCAACTCCGTGTATGTATTTCAATCCTTTTGAATTGATATACATCTTTTTTTCAACCCAATTGTAGGCATTACCATGTTCCGTCAGAGCTAAGGCTTTATACCCTAGCTCCGATACACGGTCTGCATATTCTTTATAACCAGTACAACTATCAAGAAGAGAACGGTTTGAGTGGCAATGATAAATAGTATACTGTCCCATTTTATCTCCTTATAAATCGTTAAGCCAATCTAAATTGTCAATGTCGTATTCTTCATCCTGCTTATTTTTCGTATCCAAAATATTTCCATTTTTCTTTGCATCTTGAGCATCAAGATAAGCTTTTAACGGTTTATAAAGTTTAGTGGAATAGCCACACAAATTCGTAAGATAATAACTTTGCTTTTTTAGACTCTCTTCATCTTCCCACCAAAGTTTATCTGCTTCATCATATTTTCCTGCTGCCTTTAGTTCCGCATATATAGCTTCTTTGTCACGAATCATTTTCATAGTATTGATAATAAAATTTTCCCAATACTGAATTAGCTCCGGAGTCAAGTCAACATATACATAACAATCATGCAATTCATATTTCTCCTGCACTTCCGGTGGAAGACAGGTAATATCATTTGTTTGAGCTAATTTATCCAGATACTCCAACATGTTTTCTTCATATCCGAATTCTTTTAACCACATCTTTGTATTTGCCTGTAGCTTCTCCCCAAGCTCAAAGCGTTCGATTTCTCTTACTTTCTTTACACCTTTTTTAGATTGAACAGTTACACACTGATATTTAAGGAAATTCCATGCTATTTTGATTTTTTCAAATGGTATTCCCATCTGATGTAAAGCTATAGAGTACATAACCAACTGCCCGCACTCATTTTTCGCTTTATCTCCCTTATATATGCTGCTTGTCTTCCAATCTAATATAGTATAATTACCATTTTCATCTGTCACCAGAGCGTCAATATACCCCTGGTAATATTCATCACCAACCTTTACGGTTACAAACTTTTCAATATCAATATGATCAGTAATCTTCTCGTGTGTCTCAAAGAAATTTTTCAAATCATAATAATACTTAGTTGCAATACTATTGTTTCTGGCACCATCTCCACGAACAAATTTTAGATCAGCAATATCAAATGCCATCATCCATCCTTCGTCAAACTCTTCAGCCATTTTTTCATAAGCTAATTCTTCAGTATAAAATCGCTCTATAATATCATGACTAATACCGCCAGTTACTTTATAAATAGAATCATCACGATCCTCTTTTTTATGTAATACATACTTCAAAAAATACTCATAGAGACCATTGTGTACGCAGTTTACACGGCTCCATGAATTGAGTCTATCGACTCCAAGTGCCTCGCACATCTTCTGCAGTTCTTCATAGCTTAATCTCAACTATTTTTTCAAACTCTTTAAATATTCTCTGTGTTTACTTTCATCATAAGGAATTCTCCATTTAAATAGGAAGTTATATATCTTATTTGGCGCATCTGCAGGTGAGTCCTTTGGCCCAAGCAGTTTCCATTTATCACGAATGTAGCTAACTTTGCGTAATCCGTAAAACTTCTCACACATATTCCAAACCTCTTCTATTGGAACATCATTATCCATCGCGATAATAACTTCTTCTACTCCGATGCCAAGTATAATTCGCACCTGCTCATCTGAAAGTACATGGCCTTCAATTGCACCGCCGGTTGGATCCATTCTGCTATCTCTTTTAAGAACAGATTTCTCGGCTTCAAATATAACAATATATCCTGCTTTCTGAATATCTTTATAATTTTCCCACAATCCATATATATTAATTTCTTTTCGCATCCCAGGTGTTATAAAGTACTTTGATATTCCAAATTCAGAACAATTTTCGATAGAACTTCTGGCATTATATCCCATCAGAGTTCCATCTAGCCAATATCTAATTGGAAATATTGTTCTCCTCCATCTATACGAATATCCAAGTCCAAATTTTTTAATTGTTCGTTTTATAATCCCTTCGCGAAATAAATCAATATGAATATATGGAACAAAATCATTTAAAATATCTTCACTCATAGGATCAAAATCATTTACGACACATTTCCTACGCTTAACCACAAATCTTGAGAACACGAACCAGGAATCATCCGGCTTTTTCTTCTCCTCTTTTACTTTGTATAAATTTTTCAATCCTAAAAGTTTATGAAGATATTTCATTGCATTTGCAAAATCAATATTTTTATTATACTGAACTAAAGAAATTAAATCCTTACCATCGTCATATTCAACTCCTCTGGTATAATTTCGATAATTCAGATATTTATTATTTCTTATATTGATGGCAGCTGGATTGTTACAGTCACCACCCACCGCATTAGAGCAGCTATAATAATCCTTGTTATCATGATATACTATATTGCTACACCCAATGCTTTCTAAAACATAAGGTATTTTTCCATTTTTTTGAATGTATTCCTTAATCTCTAATGCAGTCATTTTTACTCTCCGCTTAAAAATCTTGTGCTATGTTACAAATAGCAACATCTTTGTGCATATTGGTACTCAGATCATACTCTGAGATTATCTGGAATTGGTCTGTAGCCCCAAATCTATTTTTAGTAATAAATGTGATCATATAATGTTTATCCGGATCCAGATGATACGGAATCTTTGAGGAATTATTTTTTCCCGCCAATTTATAAGCTTTAATCTCATGTGAACCTCCAGGAAATTCATCTTCAAATGGTTTACGCATCATTAAATTCACACTAAATACATCCAATATATTCTTTGCTTGTCCAATTTCATTATTTGTAAGATACCTCATCTTTACTGAAGCTTTCCCTAACTGATATGTAACAAATAATGCTACATTTTTAGCAGCTGGTTTCACAACATCGTAAAGATCAACCATATCTCGTTCCATAGATTTCCATGTTTCTGTGTCTCTTGAATCAGATGATTCTTTTAATGTATCCAGAACAAACAGCCTTACTCCCATGCTAGAGTATTTTTTTATTACTTTGATTGCTGCTTTGACAGTATATTTTTCAAAGGGAACGATTGTAATATTTCTGCGTTCTTTTAACTCTTCAAGATATTTTGCTGCTTTACGAAGCTTATCTAAAACATCTTTACTAAAATGGCCGTCGCGCAAAATATATTTATGTAGTCCAGCACTATATAAATTATTTGCAACCCAGACAAGTAACTCTTTCTTTACTTTGTCCTGATCTTCTTCATTAATCATAATGACCATTTTTTCATTATGTTCTAACACTGAAGGCATTAAGTAGTTGATTGCTGTTGTTGATTTTCCAACACCTGAATTGGCACCTAGACCATAAATGTTTCCATTAAAATTAATGCCGCCAATTTCTCTGTTCAAAATATCACAATGTTTAAGTGGCATTCCTACCTGACTTCCAGCATTTAATTTATCAATCAAATCAAATAATCCGTCGCAGGCATTATAAGTTTTAACTTCAGATTCCACATTAATAAATGTGTGATTCAAAAGTGCCTCAAGTTCGTTATATATATCTTCAGCTTTAGCATCGACATATTTACTTAACTTTTCTTTTACAGGAAAGCCCATTCGAGCTAATTTCATTACAGCATTCCACTTTTTTACCTCATTCACATAAGAATCAAAATTAGCCTCTTCGATATATGTAAATGAACTTTCAATCTTCCCATATCCACCATATTCATCGTATTTCTTACTTAATTTTGAATGTTTCGATAGATACATATTAATTGTAATTTCATCTAATGTATTTTTTTGTTCTACATTGATGATATCGTTCGCAATTGAAAAATATACTCTCCAAGCATTATTTGTTATATCTTCCAGTTTCAAAGAAGTGTCTCTGACTAAATCCGGGTTCTTGTAAATAGAAGACACTGCATTTGCTTCTGCAATTAACTTATATTCATTTACCTTTTTAATAGTCTCAATACATTCCTTTTCAAAAGGAGACATTGTTTTCGCACTACTGCGATCCTTCGTCTTAGTAGTGATAGATGTCAATTACCAAATCCCCTCGAATGTAGAATTTATGACCTCTTCCGTCTGACGTTGATATTTAGCGGCTTCACTATTTTGCGCTCCTATATCAATCTTTTCAGACTTCTCTTCACTTTTCTTTGCATTTTTCATTCTGGTGTACATATCATTAATTCGGCTACTTACAATAGCACAAATGTAAGCCATTTTCTGATCTTCGCTGTTAAATGTTTTTCCTTTTATTGCTTTTAAAATGACATATTTGTTCGCTTTAAAAGTATTAAAAATAACATCAATAGGATATTCTCCATACATTTCATGAGAATTATTCGCCATACTTTGTCCTTTTCTTAGCCCCTGCAATCTTAGACATGCGTTCTTATGCAAACGCTGCGTCCCAGAATACCCCATCAATTCTCTTTCAACCCAATCACACATTTGTAAGAAGTCTTCATTTTTCCAACCAGTTGTGTCCTTTTTATTTTCCTTACTCAATGTTATTCTCCTTAGAAATCCCAAGGCAGAAGCCCTGGGATCAATATTTATTTACGCAACAGTAAGTTCAAGAATCTTTTTTGCGTCATCAATATTTGTTACTTTCATCGGATTGTCATAACCCATTTCTTTAGCTGCAGCTACAAGTGGTTTTAATTTTGCTGTTTTACCTTTATTAGCAATACAAAACGCCTTAATCTTTTCTGTGATTTCACTAAGTTCTTTCTGTATTTTAGCTTCTGCTTCAGCTTCTGCAATCTTTTCAGCTCTTTTTTCTGCAGCTGAATCTTGTTCTTTCTTTAATTCATCAACAGATTTACTCCCTTTAGATGCTTCGGCTTTGATAGCATCTGTAAGAGCCTTAATTAATGCATCTGAACTAAATTCAATTTCCGGAACAATGTCAGCAAATCTTGATTTGGAATCGATAGAATAAGAATCATCACGGAATGTAATTTTACGGCTTTCGCTTGTAATTACACCTTTCATAATATCTACATCTTTTTTACCTTCCTTTTTAGTCTTGCCAGTCTTTTCCTGCACGATTTCTCTATCAATAGAAGCAACACCAAGAAAATGTAATTTTGTTTTGATTGCATTAAAATCTCTCATTGACATATTAGTTGTTAGAGAAGTATATGTCTGTCCTGTTGTTACATCATCTTGTGTACGCTGCTTAACGTGTCCAATAATAATGAAATGAACACCAACCGATTTCAGTTCCCATAACTTATTCAGAACAATTTCTGTTGCCTTATCCTCTCCGGCCATATAACCACCAAAAGCTGCTTTGATAGATTTTACCGGTTTCTCAGGATTCTCCGCATTATGCATACGAATAACTTCTGGCTTTGCAATTTCTACAAGCTGATCATATGTATCAATAACAACTGTCTTTAGATCAGGATATTCTGTGGATTTATTCTCAACGACATCATCCACAAAATCTTCAAATCCAATACTGTTTGTTTCTTCATCATAATCCATTGACCATTCCGGACAATTCAAATAGTTGATTCCATTAATACCGTCAGCACCATCTTCTTTACCACACTCAAGAAAACGATATCCATCTTCACCTACAAGTTTCTCGCACATCTCTTTAATAATTGTTGTTTTTCCGATACCACTTTCCCCAATAAGTCCAATATTATATGATAAAGGATCAATTTTAATTGTATTCTTTTTTCCGTATCCCATAGTATTTGTTTCCTTTCTGTACTTTGTATAATTTAATTATTATAGTTAATCATCAAGCAGCGAATCTAACATTGAATCATAATCAATTTCTTCATCCTGCTCCGTTGTATCAGTTTCTGAATCTTCTTCTACTTCATCCACTTCTTCGTCATCATCTGCTTCAATCAGATAATCTAATACAAGATCATCTTCTGAATACATAGAATCAAATTTCTGAATCTGTGGAATCTTAGATCCGTCTTCTCCAACTAACTTAATAACTGGTCTAGTAAGTAACATCCTGCGTTCTTTACTAGCATTTTCTGTACAAAGTGCTAATGCTTCTTCCAAACTATAAGCTCCCATTTCTACCAGTTCTTTAATATCGTCTGGTAAATCGTCTTCAGTTGTCTGGATCACTGCACCGCCTTCAACAAATACTCCTTGACAAGTAATCAATGTCACGTTTTTCTTAACTTTGAAAAGTTTTCCAGCGCGCTCAATAGATTTTTCATCTTCCGGATCATAAGCATATTCAAATGTCTTTCTCAAAGGTACAAACTTTCCACCTTTTACAGTACCACCTTCAGTTAAGTCATTACCGTTATATTCCTTAAATTTTTCCAGAATATATGCCGTTATCGGGAATACGCATTTATCTTTATCTGCTTTGCCGATTGAATACTTGTCAAGAAGCATTGACTGAGTAAATGCTGCTTCATAAGTATTCAATTCCTTCTCCCTTGGAAGATAAATACTGTTAATTTCTTTTCTTACTTGTATATGTTTGTCATATACAGTATATTTTAACTGCCCTCTTACCTTAATCTCCATACCATCCTGCAATGCTTCAGACAGATATTTAATTGCATCATATGCATGTAAGAATTTATTGATAACAACTTCACCTTTTGTATCCTTCTCAATACCAATTTTGATAAAGCAAAGCTCTCCGATATCTTTTAGAATATCATCGTCAAATCGATCATCAAAATCAATCTGATATCTGTTATCAAAATCATCTCCACCATTCTCATCTTTACCATGGACATAAATAACATTGTTTCTGCCAGCTCCATAACCACCCATTAATTCGCAGCCAACTTTTCCGTATTTATCACCGCAGTCAACATTCAGGTTAATAGAATTGTAAATCCAGTCACTTTTCTTAGAATGTTCATCAATTTTGAATGTGTAATCTTTAATACATGCCTTTCCAATCAATTCAAATGTCTGAACCCAGCCTTTTTTATCTAACGGTTTTTTTTCTTTCTGTTTTGCCATTATTTATTATTCTCCTATTCTATACCATGTCATAATCATAATATTTTCTATCATTGTTTAATTTCATCGAGTCATCTTCAAAATATCGAATCACATTTAATCGCCCACAATGTTTGCATTTCACAAGCTTGGTTGAATATCCATATCCATTCTCATCAAAGATGGCGTCTGTTTGTTTGTATGCAAATCTTTTTTTACAAGAAGTACATAATCTACTAAATGCTGTTGCCACCATTCGTGTCCTCCTTTCGCCTTACTTTGCTCCAGTCGGACCGAGAATAATCTCTCGTGCGTAATTCATCGAAATAACGGAACAGAATTTTCCAAAATATTGTCCTGCTGCTCGAACTACTTCCGGTTCTTCTTTTACACAATCTGTATAAATTCTGTTTGGAAGATTCCTTGCAACAGTTTTCATATCCTGTTCACACCACTCTGTTGGGATGATTCCTTCATCACGCATTTTATATAACTCTTTTTCAACTCTACGCCGCGTCACGACAGATTTTACAAGTTCCTGTGCTTCTGTTCGTTCTTGCAACTTTTGTGGATCTTGAATCTTTTTAACATGATTCATTTTTGCGACTTCATGAAATTTATCTCCAACGATTTTCACTACAAATGGTAATCTGCTATTCGGATCGTTTAATCTTGTTTGGTTCTTTATAACAATACCTTCTTGAATTTCTCCATATCCCGGATGATCCATAAAGCTTTGTACATGTTCCCAACTGACAAACGGTCCAACATAAAATGTATTGATATATGTAAGTCCATGTGTCTCTGTAAATGCCTTTACTTCTGACTGAGGAAGATATTTTTCTTCCTTTGTGTCATAAATATCGAATACATACCATTTCCTAGTATTCTCCGGATAATAAATAATCGCGTTTCTTGCTCCAGACCATTCTCCAAATATTACATAGTCCGGAACGTCTTTATAATCTTCAGGATTTAACTCCTGCACATAATTATAAAAACCATTTAATGTATTGTTCTGATCCAACGTATGTCTTCTGGAAAAAGCTACCATTCTGCCAGTCTCTGCATCATATCTAGCCGCTGCATTAGATCCATCAAATTTTTCCTGAATAACAATTAAGTCACCCGGTACAAATCCATCTGCATATCCTTCTTTCAGACGTTGAATATCCATAAATTTCTTCTGCTCCATCATTTCACCTCGCTTTCCGAAGTGGAATAACTTTGCAGTTTGTTGTCACACTGACATCTATGCACTGATCTTTTAAGATAGTGCTTCAAATATTATTTCCTATTTCTCATTTATACGTGCCTGTATAATTAAATTTTATTCCTTTACAATTTTTACTTTGCAGCCAAACTTTTCTTCAACTTCAGCCATGGTTACTTCTTTTATCATAAGTTCTTCATAGATACATTCAAATCCATGATTTTCTGCTGCATGATACTTTGTAATTGCTTTATCACCAAGATAATGTTTGTCTTTCGTTCTCCATACCTTAATAATACGATTACCTAAATCATATTTAAATGTAAGATCTTCGTTAAGCATAGAAAAGGATCTAAATCTGTTAATAACTTGTCCTTTATTATTACTGTACCATTTAATCTGATCGTCTCCATTAGTTCCAATTAGCACAATACCGTAGCTTCCCTTTGTGGAAAGAACGATGTCACCAGTACATAAATCATGCTTAGTCATGTTTATTGCCTCCTTAAATATACATTTCAGTAGTTACTATTTTCTTTTGTAACGATCCGCGCGACATCATTACAAAATAAGGATGAGAGGAGTCGAACCATCTGTTTCCGTTCACTGTCACAAGAACGATGTTTTCCCACGAAACTACATCCCCCATATCGTCTTTAGCGATATGTGACATTTTTTAAAATTTGTTTCTTTACATGCATGACCTATCGTGCTGCAGTCACAACAGGATTATGTGTACTTTGAATCACTCAATTTCCTACATTTTCTATAAAGCAGTACGTTTTTTTCTCACAAACAATCTCTAAACTATCTGTCTTTCCAGCGTCACCAGTTTACGCCCTAACTAGAAACGGCTTGTTTCTTGTTGAAACTCTACAGCCTATAAAAGTCACTCCTTCGTCAGGAGAAATGGAAACTTTGGGACTCGAACCCAGAACCGACCGGTTATGAGCCGGTTGCTCTAACCAACTGAGCTAAGTTTCCATGTAGTGGGCGTTATAATTACACCCACAATATAGAAATGTAACAATATCTGTAAAAAAAACTTATCTATGCAATCGTGTCAGCTACATGAATGATCGTCATCATTCTCAGACCCTCTCTCTTTCCATCACCCTCGCTGACTCAATTACTTTTTTCGTCTTATACCAACTACACGTATGCAGACATTCATACAACCTTCCCACTCCGCTCACCTCATTAGTACAAAGCACATCTATATAAATGTTTCCTTTCAACGCGTCCAAACCATACAACCAACGCGTCTGCAGCTTCCTCATCACTGGGTTCCAGTCTTCCACCAACTTTTTCAATCTTCTTTAATGTCCTATAGACGATATATAATATATAAGGTTAACCTTTCGGACTTATTTCTCCTCATTACTATTTAGGCCATCAAGTAAATCCGTAAGAATAGTCCGAATACGGATAGTGGGATTCGAACCCACACGATTCCTCCGAAGGGTTTGAGCCTTCTACGTCTGCCATTTCCGTCATATCCGCTTGTTGTATAAGGTTACTACCGGCTTACCCTTATACAGTTTATTTATACTCGTAAGACCTGCTTCAAACGAGTTATAAGAGGTAAAAAGTAAAATGAAAGACATATGCTTATAACCGAACTTCTACATATCTAAAGTTTTTATTCATCGGAATGTTTAATTAAATTTTTATACAGAAAGATTATAATGAAGTCCCTTTTCTTCTTTTCTTGCAAAAACGATACGATCAATTTTAATATTTTCGTATTTTTTCTTTTCTTCTTTTGTAAGATCCGCATAGTCTTCATCCGGAATAATTTCAACATCTTTTCCATCAACAAAATCAATGTGTCTGTCAAAATCATATCTTACATCAACACCAGAAAATTTTGTATAGAACCATTTTCCATCTATTGTAAAATATAAACTATGATTAGAAGTCTTATCAAACAAGTCAAGAGTTTTTTCTTCTGTATCCTTTTTCCCATCTTTAGTATACAAAGTAGCTATATAAACTGTATTATTTATATGAAGGATATTCATATCTTTAATTGCCTCTTGAAATTGTAATCCTGTATTAAGCTCAAATGCGATAGCTCTTAAACAATCATAATTCAAGCTGACTCTTTTAGAAAATGCAATTACCTTACTAATTTCTCCATAATACTCTTTATGTAACTTATCTCTCATATATTCTGTAATCTCAGAATCTGTTGGATAATCAAATCTAAAATGATAATGAAATCTTCCAGGTCTATTTACCAAATAATCACTCAGAGTATTAAGATTATTACAAGTAATAACATATAACTTTTTCCCTTGAGCTAATCCATCAAATAATGTAAGCAGCTCTGTTTGCGGATTAGCCATACCATCAGCAGCTTTAATATTACCAAATGTTTTATCAAACTCATCAAACATTACTAATACTTCCTGTTCAATTTCTTCAATAAAATTAGCAATTCCAGGGATATATGTATCAACAATAATTACTGGCAATCCTTTTTTTACAGCTTCTACAGCAAGAATCTTAGAAAATAAAGATTTGCCAATTCCTTTGGCTCCAGATAAGATCACGCCAAGATTTTTATTGAAATTTGGAAAAGCATTTAATACTTTATTTACTTTTTCCATGTGCACACCGTATATTTTATCTTCATTGATCTCAATATCAGCATGTTTCTCTAAATAAAATCCTGTCATCTGTGAACATCTGATAGAATAAATTTGTGCCGGAAGTTGATTATGTGTTACAAGATCATCTCCGTAGATTCTAAAAGTGGAACCTGTACTAATAATTTTACTCATTTTTATCTCCTTTTTGTATAATTAAATTTTCAAGCTGGGCTAGCTGGATTCGAACCAGCGAATGCAGCAGTCAAAGTGCTGTGCCTTACCGCTTGGCGATAGCCCATTGTTTGTATAATTAAATTTCTTTCTTCTTTTTATTTAGCACAGGGAGCTTTCACTCCTCTGTGCTGTTGTCATCCTTGACTATGTATTTAGTATAGCATATCAAGTTTCGTTTGTCAATACATAAAGTTAATTTAATTTGTTTTGCTGATTTTGCTTATATAATATGAATTTGCACGTTTCTCAATCAATTTCGCAATCAATCTTCGCTCTGCCAGTTCCCTACCAAACTTATAATCAAATTGATCTCCTGCTTCAATATTACAAGAAGCCATAGCTTTTACACCGTCGAATTCTACCTGCACTCTCTTACCATTAGTTCTAACATTATATACTAATAGTTTTTCTCTACGAGAAAATGGGTCCATAAAATAAGTGTAAACTTCTTTCCAGTCTCCCCATTTGTACTTAGGTTTATGGGCTGGTGCTGCTTTTTCTTTTTTACAATTTGCCCCTTCAAGTATCTTATTGATTTCTTGAATCTGCTCTAATGCTTCTTGATAACCTTTGTTTATTGGGGCAATCCCTACAAATATCTTCCTGCCATCCACAAGCATAGCATTAAACATAATCATCTTATTAGGTGTTATCAATCCATTTATAATACAATCCACTTCAATCTCTCCAAAACTACCTTTTACAACAAAACTCATAATTGTCTCCTCCTATAATATCCTACTTCCTTTTGCTACATTGCATTTCACACACATAGTTTGATAATTAGAGATATTATTCTTTCCGCCTTTATTATGAGGAAAAATATGATCTTTTGTCATTAATACCTCTTTTCCATTACCATCTATAGCATATAGATTTAAATGATATCTCTTATCTCCCTTTGTTTTTTCCTTTGCGAAATATTTGCCTTCTATTCCACAAGAGACGCATTTCAATCCTTTTGTAAAAAACGTCTGAAATCGCTGACTATTTCCTTTAATTAAATCCCCACGAATATTAACAAAGGATTTCTTTCTATTTGGTTCGAACAATACATCTTTTACTGCTGAATATACCTCATCTATTGGAATAATTTCTTTTCTTATCAACATATTGCACACCTTTATTTTCTCGATATAATAGTTTTTACCACCACGCCTGCTAGAAAGGCAAGCGCGAGGCATATAACAAATGTTCCCATATTTAATGCGACCATTTTATTTTCCTTTCCTTACTTTTAACTCCTGCAGTTTCTTATCAATGGCCTCGTCTTTCATCTTCTTATCAAGGCGCTTCTGCTGTACATCTGCAGATGCATCAAATGCAGCCTTTGTACCGTCTGCAGCTTCTTTTTGCTTTTTGATACCTTCACGAACAACTTCAAGCATTTTGTCTTCTTCCTTGTCTGAAGCGCCAGGAGTAACCTGTAAGGATTTTGTAACCTGCGCCGTTTCAAGAGTAAGAATTGCCTTATCCTTTTCAGACTTAAGATCATTTACCGCCTGAAGCGCACTGTCAAGCATTTCCTTTTGAGCGGTTGCATTAGATCTAAGTTCTTTAAGTGTATCTTTTAAAACAGCAATCTTATCTTCTGCATCCTGCTGTTTCTTCAAATATACTTTAGCCCCTTCATCATCGCCTTTATCGATACAAGCGTTAATGTTTAAATTAAGCTGCATATTTTCTTTTTGTAATGCTCGAAGCTGCTCCTCATAAGAAGTGATCTTGCCAAGCATCTGTGTATAGATCTGATTTGCCTTATTATACTGATCCTTTTTAGCATCAATAGCTTCGTTATAATAAGCTTTTGCCCCTTCCGGGGTGGAGGCATCTTTAATGATAGCCTCCGTTGCTGTACCCGTTGCTCTTGTTTTTACTCGTTTCCCTGTTTTACTTCTGAAAAAGAAAAACGCTGCAACAATAATAGCAATTAATAATACTGCTCCAAATGTAATTTTCATGATTAATCCCTTCCCTCATCAATGTCAAGACCGAAATTCTTAAACAATTCTGTCATTCCTCCGGTATATCCTGATCCAAGTGCCTGGAATTTAAATCCATCTCCGTATTTATAAAGCCTTCCCATCTCTACGGCGTTCAGATTTTCAAAATTCTCATTCTCAGACAGATTATATTCGTACTTATCTCCGTCTGGATTATCATAATCACAGATCATTATAGTTGCATTACTTACCATACCAAAATTCTGAAGGCGCTGTACCGCTCTGAAAATAGTAAGACAAATGGTAAAGTCTGTTTTATTCTCCGGAAACTGATCTGCGTGGACAATAAAATATTCATCGTAATGTTTTCCATTAAACATCATGCCCTGAGAATCATTTCCAGTGAGATTATCTCCGGAATAATCAATCCACGGATAAGCAGATCCATCTCCATATGTATTATAATTTACCAAATCTCCCGGACATGTCACCTTCCGATCTCCATTAGTAAGCATTCCATTGATGTCAAAATCAATATCGGCTTCTCCGGCGTATCTATTTTGCTCCCAGTTCACACCAATAAAAAAATTCTTTACTGCAGATCCATCTTCCTTTGTCATACTGATTTTCTGTTTTTTGCTCATATTAATTGTTGCCATAATCTTAATCTCCTTTAATTTACTTTATTTATATATAATTTATTATTTACAGTATAGAATTATTTTTTATTGAGCCAATCTTTATACTGACGAAGAATCTCTGTATACAGCTGCTCATCAGTCATTTTGTTCATATCTTTTACTGCTGTAAAACCAGTATTGTCATGTTTTCTGCCTTCCATATGATCTAAAGATCGAAGATAATTAAAACTTTCATCTCCAATTCCAATAAACTGTACAAACATATTGTAATTAGAAAGTTCTTTTACGATTTTATTTGTCTCATTCGTATCCCAATTTTCTCCATCTGTGATAAAAATAATAAATGCTGGCACTTCACTTGGTTCAATATCTTTATAATAAGAAACCATTTCCTTTAATACGGGTGCATAGTTAGTCCCGCCCATACTCATATTTGCTTTATTCATTACTTTTCTTACATATGTTGAATAATTGTCTTTTGTAACAGCTGCAAGTCTTTCACTTCCGTTAGAAAATAACCAACTCTCAAGTTCACCATTATCATCAAATCGAAGAGCAATTGGTAACAGCCGAGAAACTGTTTCCTGAACAGATCCATTACGGAAAAGATTGCTCATGCTTCCGGAATAATCCATGGCCAATGCTACTCTCGCTACATGTTTTGTCATGTCAATTTTGTTATCTTTTGACATATTGATCAGGACAGTATTTAAATTCTCTTGGTGTTTTGACATATCAATTGGCATCATAGGAGAATTTGACTCCTCATCATTCTGGTTCTGTAAATCTTTTTCTGTTGTAATCTGCTGCGTTACCGTATTCTCTATCGTATCATTTTCTTTTTTTCCAAATAACTTTCCTAAAAATCCCATTTTCTATTCTCCTTATTTCTTATTAATCATTGTCTTTTCAATCAAACGTGCAACCAAAGTGTCAATAACAATACAGAATGGAAGCCCAAATACAATTCCCCACTGATATAAGCTAAGTACTGTAGTCTGTACAAAGCTACCTACCACATTACATAACAGAAATGTCATTACAAAGATTCCAATTGCAATATAAATGAACAGTTTATTCTTCCCAATTCCTTTGAATAAATTGATGCTATCTGTGCGAATTAAGAATCCATTAAATACTGCCATGATACAAAGTGTGGCAAATCTTGCGGTCATCGCTGATACATCTGTTGTAAATATATTGTCAAATCCAAATATAATAACTCCGAATATAAGAATAAACATAGCAGTTGTAGAAAGTATTCTTGCCATTGCACCATTAATAAATAATCCAGATCCTTTTCTTAATGGTTTCTCTTTCATGTACTCTTCTTTCGGTGGTTCTCCGCCAAAACTCAGAGAATTCAGAGAGTCCATGATGATATTGATAATAAGGATCTGTACTGCTGCTAAGAACGGGCTTCCTCCAGAAATAACTGGATATAACATACTCATAATGAGTAATGATATATTGATTGGCAGCTGGAACTCAAGAAACATCATAATATTATGCATAAATGTTCTACCAAGCTCTATACCTTTTACGACACTTGCGAAGTTATTATCTGTAAGAATAATGTCTCCTGCTTCCTTTGCTACGTCTGATCCGGCCTGCATTGCGAATCCAACATCTGCCTTTTTAAGTGCCGGGGAATCATTTACACCATCACCTGTCATAGCGACAGACATCCCAGCGTTTCCTTCAGACATTCCGACTCCAACAGACATCCCTGTATTCTGTGCAATATTTATAAGACGAAGCTTTGTATTTGGTGAACATCTTGAAATTACTGTGAGCTTTGGAAGAATTTCTCTTACTTTTTCATCCGTCATAGCTTCAAATTCATCATTGGTAACAGCCAAGTCTCCTGTTCTGTAAATACCTGCTTCCGTTGCTACAGCTTTTGCTGTTTCAAGACAATCACCAGTAATCTCAATAACTTGGATACCTGCGTTATGTGCTACTCTGACCGCCTCTGGCACTTCCGGTCTGATCGGATCAACAACACCAATCACACATAAAAAACTCATATTGTTAGGAAGATCATTTTCTTTAAAGCTATCAGACATAGTTAATACAATACAACGCATTGCTTTTTCTGTCATTCCTTTAATATATGATCTTAGTGCGTCCTTTTTAGTTTCTCCGAACTCGTCTATGTAACCATCAGAATGAACAAAATGAGTACATCCGTCAATTAACTTCTCTGGTGCGCCTTTGTAAAATGTTACAACATTCTCACCATTGTCTACCATAATGGCCGAATATTTGTTTTCACTACTGAATGGCTGTTTTGCCTTGACTGTAAATCTATTCTTAACACCGGAAGTATCCGTTGAAGAATACATACCAAGTACAGCACGATCAATAGAGTTACCTCCAGTAATATTTCCATCAGAATCAAATTCTGCACTATTATTCAGGCAAATATTATTCATAATCAAATCATTAAGCACAGATTTTGAATTCATAATATTCTCACACAATCCGTTTACCATTGTCTTCGGAGTCATTACTCCAGTGGTGAGAGTTCCTGTTTTATCAGTACAAATAAGATTTACGTATGCAAGCTCTGGAATCTTTCCTGGATTTTTGGCCAGGATATTAAATTTTTCCATAGTACTTACATTTTGCTTTGTGACAAGTTTAATAATAAGTGGCAATCCTTCCGGGACCGCAGCAACAATGATCGTCAATGCATTTGCAAAGTTCTGTGCAATTTTCTGTACGATTTCAAGAATATCTCCTGAAAAATATGAGCCAAAACCACCAACATTCATAATTCCGGATACAGTCATGACAATAAAAGCAAGAACCGCTGCGATTGTTCCCCACTTGGAAATAAAATCGCACAGATTATCAATTGCAATATCAAGAGCTGTTTTTGGAGCTTCAAGCGTCTGCATTTTAACAAGTGTGTCTCCATTGACTGTATTTACACCAACATCCGTCACAAACATTTTGCCTTCTCCAGAAACTACTGTAGTACCTGAAAAAAGACAATTTTGATTTGTATATGTATCTGTAGATGTTGATTTAGTATAAACAAATCCTTCTATTGGAGTCTTGACGCATTCTTTTGTTTCTCCATTAATTGCTGCATTATTTACAGAAATTTTCCCTTCGACAATATATCCATCTGCAAAAATTTCCTGGCCTGTTCTAATAATAGTAAGATCTCCAACTACAAGATCATTCTTATTAATAGTCTGCAATTTTCCATTTCTAATTACATCGCAATATCGCACGGATGTTTTGGCCCTTAGCTCTGCAGCTGATTTCTGAACACCAAGCCCAGTCTTAATTGCCAAACCAGTAACAATGGCAAGAACTAAGAGGATCATAATTGGTTCGGATAACTCCGCTACACCTAATATTCCAAGCACAAGTTCAAATACAGCGATAATAATCAAAATCAATGTAATTGGTTCTGTCAGTGCTTCCTTTGCAAAATGATACCATTTCTTTTGTTTCGGTTCAGGAAGCTTGTTACTTCCATGTAATTTTCGACTCTCTTCGACCTGTTCATTTGATAAGCCGTTCTTCATTTAAAATTTCCTTTCTATTTCTTCTAGTATTCTGTAAAGCTTTCCCAGCTTTCCAGTGAATCTATATATTATCATTACTACTGCGTACATAAAGGTTGTAAGAAACACTATAAAGACTAATATTCCCATTGATACCAATACAAAGTACACAGTAAGTAATGTAATATTTAACAATTCTGTAATCAACATCATGCCTTAAGCATTGCCTGCAGTTCCTCAATAGACTTTCCGGCAAGCTCCTCATTCTGTTTGCGTTCGATCAGTTCAAGCAGCTTCTGATTGTATTTTTTTTGTCTTTTGCCTGAAGACGCTCTTCAATCTCTTCCTGCTTAAACTTAACAATATATTTTACAATCTGAATTTTATTTTCCTTAAAGAAGATGGCGTAAAATATTATACAAAGCTTCTAATTTTCCGGTTTCCTCGTATATAGCTTCTACAATTACAGCTAATACCGCAGCACATATAAAACACAAAATTAGCAATAAAATTAATATCACAATTGCCATAAACAAAAATGCTGCAATATCTCCAAGTATTCTCATATATTACTCCTCTAACATAGCTGTCAGTTCTTCAAGACTCTTGCCTTCCAGAGCTTCGTTCTGCTTTCTCTCAATGATTCTCATAATCTTCTGATTACGCTCTTTCTTATCTTTCGCAGCAAGTCTCTCTGCAGCTTCTGCCTGTTTTACCTGTACAATGAATTTCACAATCTGAATTTTATTTTCCAGCTCCTGGTCTGCTTCAGATTTAACCTGTAACAGACTTTCTTCATCACTCTGCTTTTTCTCTTTATTCAGCAGTTTAAATACTGAATCCAAATCCTGTAATTTCAGATCCCATAAATCCTCTACTGAAATCATTCCTTTGAACGGGAATCTGTATTTATATCTTGTTGCCGCCTCAAAAATATTTGTAAGTTCCATGTTTTTATTCCTCCAATACATATAATTTTATTTAACAAACATCCAGTCTTCTGCGAGCATATCAGACTGGGTAGCAAGCCATCCCATCTGTACGCCAGATGTTCCAACAAAAGCGATGGCTTTATTTCCGATTGCGTCATGCTCACAATTTACAATCTCATTATCAGCAGTCTTATAAGAAATCCCAGTCGCAAGCTGAATATACTGTTTCTTACCGTTCCAGCCTTTACGTGCCACTTTAAATCCTCTTTTCAGGTACTTAATCGCTTCTCCGAATGAGAATGTTGCTTCTCCACCAAGTATTGGGCAGTTCCGACTATCCGCATAAACCCACTCATCGGAAAGAATATTCTGAAGCGTATACTCCACATTCTGTGTTTCTCTTATATCCAGACAGCCGCCATCTTTTGTGTACATAAGGATTGTCTGGGATTCTTCATCCCACCACCAATAACCCGCCCATGACGGAAGTTTTATTGGAATTCCAGATTTCATTTCTTCAAATGCTTCTTTAAATTTCATAACTTTCTCCCTTCTTTGTTTAATTAAATTGTATTAGAATTTGATTTTTAATACTCGCTCTGTAGCGCCTTTTACTTTAATAATTAGATCATTTCTCTTTGTAAGTGAAAATCCTACTCCTGAAAGCTGATCATCAACATCTTTTACATGTGCTTTTGCTCCAAGCGCTTCAAATACTCTTCGGTGCTGCTCAAGTTCCGGTTTCAAGAATTCATTATAATATCCATTCGGCTCTTCTGGATTGATGCAGTCCTTCAGCATAAAGAATAAGTGCTGATGACCAATTCCCTTCTGTTCATCCCAGTAATTTGGTGAGTAACATACAACTGATACCGGTGTAAACTGCAAAGTTTTAATTCCCCAGACATCTTTACTGATTGTTGCACAATTTCCTGGAAGTTTGTCCACTACTTTGAAATTTCCTGACTGATCAAGGATTACTTCTGCAACATCTACATTACCACGTACTGGAGTATTGTATTCGTAAGAATGAATTTCACCATTTACCTCTACCTCAGCCTTAAATCCCTGAGAATTTCTGAATGAATACTGATTAACATAGAATTTATATGTACCAGGTTTCATTCTTTCTTTTGATGGATATGTGATGTTTTCAACTGCTACTCCACCATTTGATTTACATTGATATATTGGATCGGTAATATCAATATCTAATTCACCACCAGTATATCTTGATATTTTATGACTAAAATAAATATGATCTCCGCCTTGTGGTTCGAGGCAATGAGCATCAAGATCTGAATTATCCTTACCGTTTCCATCATTCCATTGAATAGAAAATCTTACAATGCCTGTGACTGAACCACCAGCAGCTTTTACATTTTCTTTGATATCTGAATCTGTAATATTACCGGTATACGCCCAAGACATTCCATTGTTCCATTTGAACATTGTTTTCGCATCAGCAACTTCTGGAGCAATCAAAGATACCATATTTTGAATATGTTTATTCTCCAGGTATACTTCCAGTTCCTTTGCCACTGGCAAAACATTCTTAATGAAATCTTCTGCACTTATTTCCTCTACCTTAGAGAATCGTTTTGGATCAATTGCAACATCCTGTTCCATTTCATCAAACAAATCCATAGCGCCGGTAATTCTCTTTGCTGCGTCTTTATTAGAGAAAAGTATATTGTTCACTGTGATATCATCCAAGGTAGCAAATCTTCTCTGTAATGAATCCATATAACCAAGTTCTGTAATAGTCTTCTTTGCATCTTCAAGCATCTTCTTTGTAAAAATTGCCTTTGGACGTTTATAATTTACAGGGGCTACAATCTGCTCATATTTTCTAACGGCAAGGTCAAGATCCATTCCTTCGGAAATATTTACCAGCAATGTTCCAATACTATGGTTACGAATCTTACCGATAACGGCACCTGCAGCAATTGACTTTTCCCAGATCCAAAGTTCTTTCTGTTCATCCGTAAGCTTTCCATATTCTTTCTGATAATTCTTAAATTCAGTAAGTTGCTTTTTCCATTCGGCACCTTTATATAAAGAATTTTGAGCAATCAGTTCAAGTACAGTATCTACAGCTTCTTTACTAATTTCATCAAGAGAACGTTTAAATACATTACGGACATCTCTGAATTGACTTAAATCACCTTCAAGTGTATGTCCATAACATTCCTTAAAGATGCAAATTTCTGGCAGATCTACGAAGAAATGCTCGTATTTATTAATTTTTCCTGTCGGGAGCATTTCTCTATTTTCAGGAGTACCAATTCGTTTCTCTTTTTTGAGGAATACCCCTAATACCGCTTTCTGTTTTACATAGGCATCAAGCGCAGCTGCGACTACATTATATTTATCATCTGATACTGGATTAATTCCCCAAATGGTATGTAACTCACCATTTTTAATAGATACAACGTTACCAACGTCTCTGATAAAATGTCTACAGCAACTACAGTCATATTCTCTTCTTTCTCTGTAAATTTCATTTGTACCTGCCGGAAACGAATCCAGATATAAATTATAAAGCTCCTCGGTATCCACATTTACTGTGAATAATCTTGAAGAATCTTTAGACATCTGCTGTAAATTTTTCTGGATTGCCTTTACAAAATCTTTAAACATATTTTTATCTCCTTATTGTTTAATTAAATTTTTATTTTCACTGATTTTTCTTTTCTTATTCGTGACTGATTCTTTTTGAACAATTCATCAAATACTCTTGGAGTATATTTTTTATCTGGTACAATTTTTTCTATTATTTTAGTAGCATTTCCAGATAAAACACTTGCACACGATTGATGTTTTATCGTGTTTATAATTTGTATTTTATTTTTGGCTTCTCTTCGTCTATCACAAATCTCTTGCAACTTTTTGCATAATTTATATCCTTCTGCCGCAGAAAACTTATGAAATTCAATATAATGCAAAATGTCTGAAATTTGTAAATCAGTATATGAAATAATAGAATTAAGTTCTTTTGAATAATCAGTAATTTCATTCATCTTACTTGAAAATTCATTTATACTACCGATAATTTCACCAACTATATCATCTGTCGTAATTGCTTCAACTCCATTATAATCGGTTTCACAAATTTCATATGGTCCAAATTTTTTTAATACGTCTGGAATATTATTTGCTTGAATTGCCTTAATCTTTTTCTTTTCAATTTCAGGAACCAAGAGTGCATCACCAAGATCAGATACTAATTTGATTCTTCCTGTTGGATCTCTTGCGATGTACTCTCCATTTTTTCCTTTTAAATAGTAACATATCATTGTTCATGCCTTTCTGATTGAGTTAATCTAATTCGTTTTGATAGGTCAACTATATCACCATTATTTGCATTTGTCAATAGTAAAAGTTAATTTAATTTGTTTTTGTATTCTTCTTCACTGATAATAGGAATATTCAACTCAGAAGCTTTCTTATTTTTACTAGATCCACTGTTTTTATCATTGGTAATTAGATAATCAGTTGCCTTTGTAACTCCGGACACAACTTTCCCTCCTTTTGATTCTATATCCGCCACAAGTTCATCCCGGTTAGCAAAAATATGTAACTTCCCAGTGATACAGAATTTCTTTCCGGACAATGAATCGCTTTCAGAAGATATTTTATCATTATTAAGTTTCGAAAATATGAACTGTTCTGCCAAAGCAACAACGTAATCATAATTTTCCTTAAAATATCTATGGATAGAAATATTTCGCTCCGTCCCTAATCCTTCAATACAGGTAAAATTAAAATCAGAAGCAGCATCTTTAATAAAAGTTTCAAATGGATATAGCATTCCTAATTCCCTGGTTCTTATTTCTTCATATCTAGCAATATCCTTTGCAGCTCTACCACCAATTAACGGAATATTTAATCCTACAATAAATTTTTCTATGGTAGTATTCCTGCTAGACTCAATAGAATCTAAAATATTCGCAATTTTCTTTGCTCCCATTCTAGGTAATCTGGACAATTCTGTAGAATGATCCTTCAAATAATACAGATCAATTGGTGATGTCACAAGCCCAGTATCAATCAATAGCTGCAATGTGGCCTCAGATAATCCATTAATATCATGGGCCTTTTTCCCTACAAAAGCATTCATCTCACCCAAAAGTTTGCCTTTGCATCCAGCATTCATGCACATCAATACTTCAGAATCGTTCTCTTTTACGACAGACACTGGTTCTCCACAGATTGGACATATTTTAGGAATTATAAACTTTTCACCGGTATTATAACCTCTTGTTATGTTTTGAGAAATCTGCGGAATTATCTGGTTTGCCTTATACACAGATACGGTATCATATTTATGGAGATAAAATCCTTTGAATATACTCACATTGTGTAGACTCGCTCTGCTTACAGATGTTCCATCAATATCGACCGGTTCAAAAACTGCTGTAGGCGTTAATTGTCCAGATTTACCCATAGTCCATTCAATATCAGTCAAAACTGTCTCAAATTCATCATCATAGAACTTGTATGCCAGAGAATGACGTGGATACTTATCTGTGACTCCAAGTGATAATCCATAAGCGATATCATTATATGCAGCAACAAGCCCATCAATTGGATAAGATAAGTATGCTGCCTTTTCCTTTAACAGATTAATAAGCTCTTCAAGATTCTGATTTTCTTTATATACACGAATATAAGGTACAATATCAAATCCAAGTTCTCTTGCTTTTTCAAATCTTGCTGACATTAAAGGTAGTTCATCCATACCGGCAGGTACCTTCCATACTATAAAACGAACATGACGTTTGGCTGCTATCTTACTATCTAGCTGTCTGACTGATCCTGAAGCAAGATTTCGCGGGTTCTTATATCTATCTTCTTCGTGTTTAATTAAATTATTAATTTTCTCAAAATCTGTATATGTAATAATAGCTTCTCCTTCAATTTCAACGTGGCCTTTCTGATTAATATGCATAGGAATATTTTCGAACGCCTTTGCATTGTGAGTAATAATTTCTCCTGTGACGCCGTTTCCGCGAGTTTCAGCCTGGATCAGCTCTCCATCTTCATACGTCAAAAGAATTGTCAATCCATCCATCTTACACATTAGCAAAGAATCTTTATCACCAATAAATTTTCGAAGTATATTCACATCTTTAGTTTTATCAAGAGACATCATTAAATGTGAATGCTCAATTTTCTCTAATTTACTTTTTACTTCATATCCAACACTATGGACTGGAGAATTACTTAAAATAACTCCTGTTTCTTTTTCCATTTTTTCCAACTGATCACACAGATCATCATACTGATGATCCGTAACAATACTTTCTGCATTATTATAATAAGCATCTCGGTACTGATTAAGTTTTTCAACCAATGCTTTCATTTCTTCAATCTTGTTCATTTTTTCCTCCTGTATTATGTATAATTAAATCGTCAAAATATCAAAATGTACTGACCAATGATCACACATCATATCAATTGTTGCATCCGCGATATCGTTAACGCACTCGTCATCACATTTGACTGAATCAAACTGAGAAATATCAATATAATGCTCTGCTGTTCCCTCTTCAAAAGTAATAATATTATCATTTACTGTAATATTAACTGGATTCAACTGCATATGAGATATTATTGCAGATTCTTTTTCTCCTACAGAGAAATGTACCGCAACAGTTTTATTGTCATATGCTGCTTTTTCAAACATAATATCGATTTTCTGAGCTACTTTACTTGCATTCTTTACAAATTCTCTAACCATTTTTTTGTTCCTCGTAATAAATTTGATTTTAATGAAAGTTAATTTAACTTGTTACTTTATTTAAACATGGCGACTATATTAAATAGTCACCATATTTTTTAAGAAAATATGAAGGTCTATTAATCTTAATTCCATATTGGTGTTCAATCATAGACCGAGTTTCAACATCATATAAAATCTTGTTTTTATTTGAATTATACTTCCGGATTAATTCATTTGTCATATGAATTTGTCCGGAAATGTTAATTTTTTCAGCAGTCATATATGATACATCTATAGACTTCAATGCTGCTGCTAATGAATTATACATTTGCCTTCCAAGACAATGCGGATCATCTTTTACAATATGAGATCTTTTTATAATGGTTCCATCATCCATGAGTTTGGATTTAGTTCCATATGGATATGTTAATTCCATTGTCATATTACTCTTTTGTGCAGTTAAAATTAATGCTTCACTTACATTTACAACTCTTCCGGAATACAATTTCATTGTATGATTTTCTACGTCGATATCATCAAGTTTTGCTCTAATCGTGTCTTCAAAATCTTTAGACTTGCCATATTCAAAAATGCTCAGAATCATGAATCGATCTCTAGGATTCTTTAATGCTTCGATCCATGTTAAAATCGTGTCTCTTGATACAATCTGATGATTTAACAATGTCTTATTTAATAGTGCTGCCAGCATATCAGGTGTGATAGTTGCATAGATATTTTGTCCATTTAACACTAAATTCTCATTAACACACCAGTCCGTATATTGTGTAAGAGTATTATTTACTACAATAATGGACTCTAATGTTGTAAATTTGAACAACTTATACATTTCTGTAATCTCATTTAAATTAAAGTCACATAAATCCTTTTGATACATATGTTCAAACGGCGCAACTCTCTTAAATCTAGGCACAAGAGGAGTAACGCTTGCAACAGTTTTTAACTTAAATTCGTAAAACCTTTGTTTTCTATCTTCGTTATACATTTACATTCTCTCCTCTAAAAAAGGAATTAATCTTTTCCTTATCCTATTAAAGTTTCTCGAAAAATCATATATTATTTTTTCCTCACGTTCCGCATCATCAATAAGAAAACGCTTATAGTTCTCTATCATTGATATTTTATTTTTTCCATCATAATAATGAAACAAGATCGTAAGAATTATAATTTCTTTCTTTGAATATTCTTTTTCAAGATACTTGTCATCTTCTTCTGTAAGCATATTAAGATCTTCGATAAATTCCTTTGATACTCTAATGATTTCTTTTCGTTGCTCAGGAGAATCACTTTGCCTTTTACTGAAATATAATCTCTTAATACATTCTGCCAGGGTTGTTGAATCAATAAGTCCACCTATTTTTATTTTCCCTTGCAAATTACACATACTGCTTTCATTAATACGCTGGACCACTTTATTTTGAGCTGCATATGAGTTATATGTGTCGCTTAACTGTTTGCTCATTTTAGTTTTCTGGTCATACTGATATATCATACGGCGAGATTTATCAATGTCAAAGTTTGTAATTCTCAGCTCCATTGGATAGTTAAAATTTGGATTTTTACTTCTGGCCTGGAACATTGATACATATCTATGATATCCATCGTTTATATCAAATGCCTCTAAAGAATGAATAATAAGCTGACGTGATTGCTCATCATAATGAAAATCTGCGTATATATCATCTTTCGGGATATTCAAAGTGATTGTATCCGGAACATAAATATGTTCCAACATATCTGCCGTAATTTCTTTTACTGCACTCTTATTCAATGTAATACGATATAGCTCATTATTATCTCGTGTTACTTTAGTCATAGCACGTTGTGTGACAGGATTATAGTTAATTAATCCTGATTCTTGCAGAGCGCAAAATGCATCTACATTTAAAGATCCTATCCATTGATCATCGCTTACCTGAATCATATTGAATACTAACGGGAATTCAATTTTATTTGGTTCTTCGTATCGCATCCCACTATATTTACTTATTTCTCTGTCTGTAAAAAAGTCAGATAACTTTTTGCGATAATCTTTCTTAGTGGCATTTAAAATACTATCTGCAATTACAAAAAGTGTATAATCATTTGCTTCTTCAATACTCTTTCTACTAGATAGAAAATCTGAAAAAATGCCTTTTGGATAATTATATTTCTCATATGCATAATTGTAAATTTCTAGTTCTTCACTCTTATTAATTAAGATATTAAAAAACTTTTTGGATAAATAATCTTCTAAAATACTTCTATCGACATTCATTTTTCTCACCTCTTTCCTCAGATTATATCACGCAAAGTTAATTTTGTCTATATTTTTGATGATAAATTTTTCGACATGAACTCCGTTGCTTCCTTTCTTGAGTTATTTTCTTCAACTGTATAAATACTGGTTGTCTGTATATCCGCATGCCCTACAGCATTTTTCGTAGCAACGATATCTTTTGTCTCCTTATAATATAATGAAGCAAAAGCAGCTCTTAACTTATGCGGAGACACATGTTTACCAATTCCTTTCTCGGCATATTTGACTACCATACAATAGATCGTTTGTGGATCCATACGTTTTCCATTTTTTGATATAAAAAGAGCATCCTCTTTAATCCCCATATTATATAGTATTTTATCTCGATCAAGGATCCAATCTCTTAATACACGTATGGAATCATCATTTAATTGATATACCTGTTCTTTATCTCGCTTGTCGATAATAGTCAAATTGTGAGTCTCAAAATTTAAATCACTTAAGTTAATTTCGCTTAATGCAGTTTTTCTCATGCCGGTAACCATAAATAAATATAATATAGCATAATCTCTTGAATGCCATTCTTTTGGCATGTAAGAATATTTTACGGCACCCAATATTCCATTTAAATCATCCATTGATAAAAACACTCTTTTAATCGAGTCTTTTCTAATAGGCCGGTTTACATTGTCCATCGGATTCCTTTCAATATCTCCTCTCCGATACAAAAAATCAAAAAACCTATTTAATGTGCAACATACCAATTTAGTATATGCCACAGACGACTTTTTAATTTCACCATTACCATCTTTTACGTATTTAATATGCTCCAGATACCTTGCGATATCATCTGCGTCAATTTCGCTTATATCTTCTACATCTATATAATCTAAGAAATGATGAAGTTTTCTGACATAATTTAAACAAGTATTCGGGCTGCGAACAGCCTGAATACTCATATAAAAATCACTCACGCATTGTGGCATATCATTAAGAATTTTCTTAACATTCTTATTTAATTTTAATTCATGCTCCAACCTTCCATTCATAACTTCATTCTCCTCTCTAACATAATTCCAGCTTGTTGATACCATGGCAATATCACACTACAATATTCCTTGACTTTCCATGAATACCACTCTCCAATTCCCATAAACAAAAGTAATCCAATTGCTGAAATAAGTCCTTTGTTCACCACAATACATAATAATAAACATGGCGCTACCCATAACCAATTCGTAGAAAAGTTGCACCATCTTACTAGCCATTTTTCGCTCATACGATCAAAACTCGCAATTTCATCTGGAGTCAAAGAAGTCTGTGGTGGGTTTGCTTTCGCTCTCCTTTTAACAAGTTCTGCTCCTCCGACATTTTTTTCTCCTGGTTTTATATACTTAGTATATTCTTCTGTTATTTTTGATGCTGCTCTTTCTTGTGGTGTCTTTCTTACTTCCGGTATACTCCAAAAAATCATTTCTATTACTTCGATTGGATATTCAGGATATAATATTGCTAAAGAAAATCCATTGTCCATTAAATAATATAGAAAACTTACCATTTTTTCTGATTCTGTAAAATCATCCATTTTATATCTTGGATCATATGGTGCTACAGCTGAAGAATTGTAAATACGTTCCCTATTTTTAAATTCTTCATATCTTTTTTCAATGTCATTAACACAACGCATATAAAATTCTCCAGTAGTAAGCCTTTCTACCTCCACTTTTTCAAATTTTATATTATTTCCATAGACAATGTATTCCTCATCTCTTTCTTCGGGTGTTAAATCATCATAAAATTTCTTTGCTTTCTCAATGAGTTGCTTAGGAGTTAGAGCATATCCCTTATATGCTCTGGCTTCTTCTTTTGTTAACCTCATTTTAAAATCACCTTACCCCTTTCTAAACAAGTATATCTAATATAATAAGTTTTACCATTTTTAGTAACTATTCCCCAATTACGAATTGGAACCCCTGTATCTATCATCTTCTTCAATTTCTCAATTCGCCTTCTGTCAAAACACCATTCAATCATGTAAGAATTAAAGTTCTCAATAAATTCTTCTTTATCAAAAACAAGAACTCCATTTTTTAAATATGATATGGTCTCTTCTTTTGAGTGACCATCCTCCATAATTATTTTAAAGTCAGTTAATGGTTTTTCCTCTATTATTTCACCTTCTAATGTTTTATAAGACTGCTTATATGTATATTCTGTAAATTTTTGTATTTTATTACAAATCGGACAATACAAATCTTTAATATGCCCCTTTTCTCTCTGTTGTCCAATTTTTCTTGGGATAGGGAACTCAAGACCACATTCTGGGCATATAAAATTTGATATAGTGCTTCGTTTCTTTTTAGACATTTTAATACTTCCTCCTTATGCTGCAAATCCAAATTCTGATAAATTAATTGTTTCTTTTCGAGGTAAATAATCTGATCCACATGAATCACAAATTTCTTTGACTTCCTGATCGCTTAATATCTTGATTACTTTCATTTCTCCGGCAATGATCCATTCTCCAGTCATTACAGGAGACGTTTTATACCGGTAAAATCCATGTTTTGGAATATAATCTAAGTCAGCTTTTATATAATTAAATTTTCCAGATTCAGAAATCCCATTTGCTTCTGCTTCTTCACAGTAATCATGATCAATACAATATTCAACCATAGCCCATACAGTATCCGGCCGCATATAAGTAATCTTGCCATTTACCTTTTGCCCTATATGTGAGACATACGGAGCTACATCATTAATATGGAAGCCAGGACGATATCTCAATGGCCCAAGTTTACTTTTTACTTTTCCATTTTCTAATCTTTCTCCTGGTTCTGCACTAATCCATTCTCCAATTGGAATATTCGTATTTGCATTTACATACAGAGGAAATAATTTCCCCGGATATTTTTTAGACACCCTAAAAAGCTTATAACCAATTGCTGTTTTCATTATACCACTCCTCTTTTACGTTTTCAATATTTTATTAATCATGTATAATTAAATTTTATTTCAGTTTTTCATTGATATATTTTATTTTACTTTTTACATAACATTTATGGCATGTAAGGCAACTCTTTGCTCCACAATTAATATTTACATCGCGCGCGTTGATATAATCTTTATCATATACTGTAAAGATCTTATCAATAAAATCATATCCAGGATCTGCTTGATCATTAATACAAGGGCTACTATATATAATCTGTAAGTTACTTGGCTTTTTTTCGCTGGTCTCTAACGCTTCTTCGATAATCCAAGGATTTTTTGTCCATAAAGCAAAGTGTACATGCTTGTTTCTCTTACAAATATTAAAGTAATTAATAACTTGTGTAACATTAATTAAATCACCAAAACTCTCGAATCTAAAAAAGGAAGCATTGATCATTGGAATCTCTGCTTCCTTTAATATTCTGCTAGTTAAAATCTCTGTATTTCGCTCCAGGCATGCATTTAAATTTTTATACCTTTTCATTTGTCTTTGTGCATAACAATGTGAACACACCAGTTCAGAATTGCTTGATCGATTCTTGCAATATTCATTACACAAGCAGCTAGTTGATAAACTCTGCATTCCTTCCATTTTCCCTGAATGATTTACAGTATAATGAACTCCAGTTACCTTTTCAGCCTCTACTACTGTTAAAAATTTTTCTCTTACTGCTTTCATTTCATCAGCTCCTATGTTATTATATTGTTATCGTATTATATTTTTGCAATAAAAAGAGGCAGCTCTTAGCTACCTCTTTTTAGTCCCTCTATAAATCAAAAATCTTATTTCCGTGTAATTTCTCTGCTACATTTCATCAAATACTGATCAAATTCCATACCAGTAAATTCAAAGAACATTTCTTTTACCGCTTGTTTGTCACTACTTTTATGATAAATATTGAATATGTCTTGAGCCATACCAGATATTTCAAAATCCTGCTCGTCCATTATATCTTTTAAAATAGTGTCAGCATCAACAATTTGACCATCCGGAGTGTTTGTATTCAATTCTTCTACATATTTAAGCAATTGTTCCATAACATACACCTCATTCTTTCTTAATCCGAAACAATCTCGATATCATAATAAAAATCTTCCCACTGCCATCCGTATTCATCACAAATAGCATCCATAAGGTCTACTGGTGATTCAAACTCCACATTGTTTGTTTTCTGATAATTTTTAATTACTTCTGTAACATGTTCTTTACTATCGTCAGATATAATAATCATGTTCCATGATTCAAATTCCTCATTAAATTTCCATTTAATACTTAAAGAATACTTGTTCATACTTTTACCTCCTTAAAAGCAATTCAATCTCATAACACTACCCATAGATTTCTACCATAATATTCTTTTCTTATATGATGAATATCATTGTCAATTTTCGATAACTCAATCTTTTCAAAAGTTACATTTTTACAGCCATCCATAGTTCTGTTTCCAAATCTATTTTTAGTACATTCAATTCCATTTGATGATTCCTCAACCATAACAGAAGTCACTTTTCGTAAATGTTTGATTTTTTGTGTTTCTTCATACGTCATATTATTTACATCCTTTACAATGAAAGCAATTTTTTTATCGTGTCATAAATACTACATTTCCGACTAATTTTTCATTTTCCATTTCTTTTATATAATTTTCAATGACGGTAATCTTAACCAAATCATCTAAATTTGTATAAATCACAATCATTGGAATAGGTAATCCTTCGTTATCTCTTACTTTTTCTTCTAAATTTTCCATCACAAACTTACAGAAACTTATAGGATCGCACTCTGTATCATACGTCATATAAGTATCCAGATAACTTGGACAGAAGTCACCATAAGAATAAATAGTAGATTTGTTATATTTTTGAATTGCATAAGCAATTTCAGATTTCTGTTTTTCTCCTGTTACTCTAATCATCTTTTCACATCCAATCAAAAATTTATAATTTACCGTTCATAAAATTCATCATAATAAATGAAAAATTTTCTTCATATTTCTTTTTGCTCACAATACATAAAGTCATCTAATGAATCAATATGTTGTTTATTCATCTATTCCAAACGCATTGTATAAATCCGACTTTAATTCTTCTATAACTTTTGCTTTTTCATCATATTCCTGCTTGTCAAATAATGTATATTTTTTCAGAAACACAATTTCGTCAATTATTTCTTTGATTTCGTTACGATCATACATAAAATTTCTCCTCACAACAAATCATTGACAGTTATTCCAAATTCACACACCTTGCTTTAATTTTTCCATATTAATCTCCCACACCTTCTAATTTTGCTCCGCAATTAGGACAATACTTTTCAACATCTTTAATTAAAACCTGCTCTTTACAACCTGAACATTCCATAAAACTATAAATATCATCATTAACAAACATCCATCTTCCACCATGATTTTCTATAATCATTCTATACCCTGTGTCTTTTACTTTTGCCATTTGTAACACCATCTTTCTCACAAAATGAAAGTCGAAATTTATTTATTTTCTTCGTACCACAAATCAGAAATTGCATGAGTTAATTCTATTTGCAACATCCATGTCGTATTTGCTCCAAAATCACAGCTGTAAATTTCTCTGATTCCACCCAAATCTGTCTCAGGATCAAAAAATCCAGTTTCTTCTACTTTAAGAAATTCACCATACAATTTTACTAATTCTTCTTTTGATTTTGTTTTAAAAATATTAACGTGTCCCATATATCATACCTCCATTTTAATAAATTCAGTCTTTCAATTCCATTATATATACTCCAAAACATCCAGTTTTCCACATCTAATCATCCTCCTCGTTATAATCCCATCCGAATATTTCCGCAACTTCTTCTCTTATATCTTCATCAGCCCTCATAGCACTGCAGCAATTACAAACTCGAATTGTTTTCTGTACTCTTTTCCCTAATATCTTGCCATAATAAGTATATTTTGAATTAGGTGACTTAATTTCACTTGCTCCGCATAACCAACAATGTGTCATATTATCACTCCATTTTTGATACTGAATTACAAATTTTCTGATTAAGTTTCTGATATATTTTCACTGATTCATCCAATGTTTTAATTATAGATGTTTCACATGTTAATTTTTCTGCTTTGTAAGCATTATCAATTAAGCAAATCAATCCATTTGATAAAATACTTATTTCTTCTTGTGTGAGTTCCAATTTAATTTTTTTCGCCTCTGTTCTTTTTACATAAAACTTATGATCAAATCCCCATTGTGAATATAATACTTTTAATGTCTGATCATAAGTTCCACCAATAACACATCCATCTTCGTAACAAAATCCTTTACTATCATCAAAATAAATATATTCATCTTCTTCTAATCCATCAGAAAATAATTTATCTGTATTTCCTAATTGGACAGAATTAAGACCTACTTGTAAAGTAACTTCTCTATATTCATTTGTTGGATAAAATTCCATATATTTCACCTTTCTCAATCTGAAATCATCATTTCATCAAAGTCCTAAAATCATCAATGTGAATGCTATTATCAGCATTATAAATGATAAGCAGAATAGACATCCTCTAGTCATACGCTGTTTTCTTTCATCTTTTGGTAAACAAAGCCCTATATAAAAAATTACAAAACTGATTATCGCACTTGAAATACTTCTCATAATTTCCTCCAATTCTTCTTTTATATTATAATTTGTTAATTTCTTCTGCAATTTTCTTCAATACATTACCGCCTTCTATTTTCTCAATGCTATCTCCATTTTCCCAGATTGTTAAAATTGGGTAATCATTATATTGTGGATCAAAATAAGTTTTGTCACACATTTTCTTTCTTATCATGTTAATATCTTCTGATATGCAAGCAACGCGCCCTGTGTTGTATTCTTCTAATACATATATTTTCATTTAATTTCCACCTCTCAATCACACAGATGATTAATTCTCTCGTTATAACATTCATCTTTGATATGTAATGCATAATATAAACAGGTCTGAATATTTCCTATTTCTTCCATTGTCAAATCATATTTTTTCGCATATTGTTTTTCTTTAGTAAAAATTCCACCACATAAAAATTCTTCATCATTTAATATTGCTTTAATAACAGGCATTAATGTATTCGTCTTCATAATATTTTTCCTCACTTTCTGTCAGTAAATCATCGTTTCATTTACTTTAATATAATTAACTCTGCTTCTTCGACATATTTCTTTGCAGCATTATATCCATTTCTATTAAGTTCACCTTCAATACTAAACCAAAGTGAATCTAAAAAATTTGGAATAGATGCAAAATCTTTGTTTGGATATTTTTCTCTATATCGTTTATACGCCGTTTTATATAATTCATCTACTAAATCACGCTTCATTATATTTCCTCCATTTTCAACCTGAAACTTTTGTTTCAAATACAATTCTTTAGCATTTCTATCGCTTCATTTAACGCTGCCTGTTTTTCATTCAATTCTTTTTGTAACCTCTTTATCGTCTCATCTCTGTCCTTCACCATAAGCTTTAACTGTTCTTTTGTAGCATTATGTATATTCAAATGCTCTCCATTTTCATACTGTTTATTTGTCATAATTTTCTACTCCCATATTCTCCGTCAATAAATCAACTTTGTTCCACATTCCGGACAATGTTTAGGCCGTAACTCTTCTTTCTCATCATTTCTAGCTAATGAATAACCACATTCCGGACATAAAATTTCATCATCAGCATCATCTCCCTGGCGTTTTACCTTAATTCCGTCTTTATATTGACACCGCATTTCTGCAAGAATAAGAGCCACTGTCTGAAATAAAATTGCCGACTCATGAATTTTCTTTTCTAATTTCAATAAATTTTTATATGATTCATAACAATCTTTGATTAAATTATTTTCGTTTCTTGCAAATCGTGGAACAAATGTTCCAAAATCATTTTTACTGGCAAAATGTTTTGAAGAAATTGCATCACGATCAATATTTTTATAGATTCCAACATAATCATGAATAAAATCATTATTAGTAGAATCTAACCAAGCCTTTAAATCAATATCAAATACCTGCACTGCATAATTAATATCCATAGAATGACTGAGCCGGGAACTATACATAATTCCCAGCTCCGCTGCTCTATCAATTATTTGATTAATCAAAACTACTCTTGTTTTTGCTTCTTTTGTATCTTTTACGTTTTCCATTCCACTTACCTGCCTTTCGCTTATAATATCTGCTATTACAGCAGATCCACATTTTTATTCCGAATACACCAGCAGATACTTGAGCATACTTAAAACTTCTGGATATAAATGAATGCTCATAATCATAAAACGGTGCTTTTCGAATTTCATCTACGTATCGCTGTTTCATATATTCTATTGCATCACTAATATTTAAACACTCAATCACCTCTGCCCTTTTATTGCTATGTATAATAATTACGCTTATCTTCTTCATGTTATCCTAGCCTCCCAGTATATGCGAACGTTCGTTCTGTTTTTTGATATTATTGTTATACCATACTGAGAGGCTGAGGTCAATATTTAATCGAACATATTTTCGATTTATACAGATTTTTTAGGATACAGCTCTTTCATCCTCTTATTGAAATCAAAATTATTTGCTTCAATAACGCGTTTCATATAAGCGAATAATTTATAGTACAAACCTCTATACTGCTCTACTGCACTTTCTACATCTGCAAGAGAATCATTCAAAGACATCATATTGCCTTTAACACCAGGAACTCTGCATCCATGAAACTTAATTAAATTCATAAGTGTATAATAAGAACCTTCTCCCTTGAATGCATCTTTCCATTCTCTACATTTAGGAGTTTCATTAGGCAGTCTATACATATTGGCACAGAACTTTCTTAATACTCTATATAAATCTTTATATGAAAATGTCATTGAGTGATTTCTGATGTTAATAACTACTCGTTTTACATCTGCAAAGTTGCTTTTCTGTGGATAATATACATATTTGTTAAGATCTTCAACAAATATATTTCTACCAAAAACCTTCTTATAAGGAACACCTTTACATTTATGCATCGGAAGTTTATTAACATAAATCTCAAGTTTATTTATATAATCATTACATGTAGCAGAAACAACATCCGGAATAAAGAATCTTGACCTTTCAGCAAAAGCTTCTGGATCCCTATCCTGTAGTTCAGCTAATACTCGAATTTCTTCTAACATCATTTCAAACTGATACTGATATCCATAGTGATCGTTTAAATATGCGTCATATCCAGATTTACCTGTATAATAACTCTTGTAATTCAGCATTCTAAACATTTGTGCCATAACCCATCTTCTATGAAGACGAGTATTTCTTACATATCCATCTTCATAAATCTGAGATAAGAAAGACTCCTCTTCTGAATTAATTCTTTTCTTCTCCGGATTTACAATGACAGGACTTCCATCTTCGATGATTGTTACATTAATTGTACTGCCAGGTTTTAAACCTTCCGGTAATGTTACGCTGAAGTATTTTCCTGTTTCAATGTTTGCTGCCTTTAATGCTTCCATTCTGTTCTCTCTTGATTTTTTCATAGTTTTATTCTCCTTTGTATTTGTTTTATTTTCTGTAATTTCTCTCCAACCAAGTACAGCGCTATCTGTATAATTACGCCATTCATAATTGTCATATTTACCTTTGATCATCATGTCTTTTTTGGTAGTTCCATTTTTTAAAAGAATTTCTACTTCCTTATATAATTCTGGGGTATTACCATAATTCCAATTCATAATCTACATTCTCCTTTTAATTTAATTTCAAAATTCTATTTGCTGTAATTAATTACCTCATTATTCTAATTTCAACCCAAGCATCTCTTTCGCTATTTCCTTCACGGCTCTTCTCGCTGTCCAGTCAGTATACTCTTCCGCACAGGCCACGCAGTGGTCATACATAAACCTCACCAGGTCACCGGCATCTTTGATACTATCCTTGATTTCGGCAATCTTTTTTCTTTCTTCTTTTTTTAATTTGTTTTGAAGTTCTTCTCGCGAAGCATACAAATCTTTCAGCAGACAGCTGCTGTCTCCGCCGTCATCCCAATGTATATCTGCGTATGGATACTTCTCCGGGTTTCTGGCAGAAACCTCTGTTTCGCCAAGCGCCGTGATTTTTGCACTATGGATGTCCTCTGCCCACGGTTCGAAAAACCATACTTCCTGCCCAATTTTTGGATTTTTAATCATTTTTCGTTCCTCCTAACATTTGATCCACTTCTTCAGTATAATTAAATCTTTATCCTTTCCCTGATAGAACCAATGACTGCCCATCTGCTCTTCGTCCCAAGTCAAATATCCTGCCAAAGAGGCACAAAGAATGAATGCTTCAAGCGCAGCTCTTGCATAATTTCGGTCTTCACCAGTAACTAACTGTTCATCCGTCATTTCGTCTGGCTTTAATGCACGAAAATATTCTCTTTGTCTGTATTTTTCGCTTCTTTCACTTGGAATGGAATATTTGTATTTGTGATACAGATTTTCAATGATCTCAAAACATATTTCATTACATTTCTTTCTTGATGTATCAGAGTTAATTCCGTCAATCACGATTAAATCGTGACGAATATCATACATAGAAGATTCTATATATTTTTTATCTTCACAAATTAATGTTTTATTCTTTAAATCTGCTTTCCATCTTTTGTTTTCACTGCTAAAATTGGATAAGAAATCTCCATAAATACTCATTCTATCTACTTCCTTTCATTTTATTTTATATTAACTCTGTATTTCTGAGACATTCCTTTAATGGTTTCATATATGAAGGTTATCCGGAGGATATCCAGCTCCGTTAGGGGCTGGATTTCCTCCAGTTCATCACCTTCTTATTAAATATTAAATACCTTGTTAATATTCACTGCCTTGTGGTTTTATATCAATTCAACATTTCTGAGGTATCACTATAATCATTTCATATCTCCAGAGCAAGTCGTGAGGCAATTTATTGCCTCAGGTAGTTGTTTCTGAAATTAAATTAAATGTCTTATTGATACTCGTTACCTTACGATTTTTTTATATTAACTCAACATTTTTAAGACATTTCTATAATTGTTTCATATTATGGAAGCAAGGGAGGTAGCAGCCGGAATGATAAGTCCGGCAGCTTCCTCCAATATTTGCTTCCATGATTAAAATTAAAATGCTTTGTTAATATTTCACTGTCTTGTGATTTTTTTGTATAAGCTCTACATATGTGGCATATTTCTTTAATGGATCAATATTAGGCGGAATGCGATGACGCATTTCTTCAGAGATATCTGACAGAATTGGGTCATCGTCATGTACCGCTTCATTAAATAGAATATATCTTGCTTATACTTGGTATGCTCCTAAATTAATTTATTATGCAAACTCAATACTTACGGTATATTTCTATAATTGTTTCATATAATGCAGGTTACTGGAGATGTAATCTTCAGGAAGTGCTGGGGATACCCAGAGGTTCCTGAAGAAGACATCTATCTTAGCCTGCATAATTAAATCTTAAATATTTTATTTGCATTCCGTTATACTCCGGACTGAATATACTCAATTAATCTGGCACATTTCTTTAACAGAGTCATATTGAGCTGCGATTCTCCTGGTGGAGGATCTTAAAGCCGGTTCGGTAGACCGGATTTCAGATCCGTAACCAGGAATAATGGCAGCACCATTGAATTGAATTAATCTTGTATATTCCGAGTGTGTTCTCGTTTAATTAAATTACTTATTCAATTACTTTCCAACTTCGTAGAAGTGACTCTAATGAATCTGAAATAGAATCATAATCAGTGCCATAAATATTAGCATTCATGCTACCATCTAATTCCATTTCATAGCTTTTTTTAGGAGGCTCCAAAGTCACACCCTTTTTATCTAAAAAATCTTCAAAGATATCAATAATACCTCCAATAAGTTCTGTTTTGTCATTCTGGCCAGTCATGTTTTTTGTATCTCGTATTACGAGTTCTGTTTCAATTGGCATCACAGCATCGTCTGATAATGTTGCAAATTTGCATGTATTAAGATTGTATGCATTATTATCCTCACCAGAAGTATCTAACTTTAAATAAATATCTCCTGAATATTCGAACACATTTCCGCACACTAAATCTTTAAATGTATATTCTTTTTTCTCAGTTCTTTTATCTATAATTTTCATATTATTAATCCCTTTCCTAATAAACTATTTCCATTACATCAGGATAATCTTCTCTATAATCTTCATCATTTCTTGGTTGCCATACAACCAGATCATCCAGATCATATTCATCAGTACCGAAATCATTATACATTCGCCAAACCTTATGTTCGGCTTCTGTATCCGTATTAGCTATAACAAAACCAACTGTCTTCAGACCGTTGAATCCATCAAACCCATACAACCAAATATTATCCGGCATACCTTTATCCCTCCCTAATCATCGAAAATAATTGTATCATCTGTGTTTCCCCAATATGGTTCTTTTTGAAAAAGCTGAATTAATGTTGAGAAATCTGCAGGTTCAATTATGTATAATGATTTTAATGTTAAATCAACATCTTCTATTTCACCAACGGTTTCATTAGCCTTCACAGCAGATTTCAAAGCTTCTTCTTCTGATGATTGATTAACAAGAAATTTTGTTCCGCATGGCAAAAATGTTATTAAGTACATTCTTTATCCCTCCAATTCTTCAACCAAACTCCAATAACTTTCGTTTTCATCAAGCCCATCTTTTTTATTCTCTTCGACAATTTCATCGGCCTTCTGTTCTGTTGTACAAATAGCTATTGTTTCTGTTACATTAAATCTAAATTCATCGTCATATTCATGAACTACTCTGTAAACTTTTTCGCCTGCTAAAAATCCTGGAATCTTTGTTACAAATCCGGACCATTCATGCACATCATTCCCAGATTCATCTGCTGAAAATATATCAAGCTGTCCTTCAATACTTAAAACCACACACATTCCATTATATTTTTTCAAATAATCAATGCAGAATTCCACTCCGTAGAACTGTAATGTCCCGGCATCTAACTCATCCCAGCTTTCCCATTTAAAGAGATCTTTTCCGCAAAATGTTTGAATGTTATTTTCTTCCACCTTCATGTTTTTTATCCTCCTCCATTAATACAAGGTTAACTGCTTTTTCAAATTTCGCACGTAACTCTGGATTGCTATCAACGACCTTTTTTCTACTATACCCAGCACTTCCATGTTTAGAAACATATCTCTTTTTCAGATTTGCCCAATTAATATTAGGATCTGTTTTTCTAAGCATTGCGTATACTTTTCGATAACTTATAGTGTAATTTGCGCTTTCATCATTTATCTTTTTTATTAGAGGTTGCATAATTAAATCTATTTTGCATGTATTTTTATACTTTTCAGCCATATCTGCCAGAGTACAATCGAAAATTGAACGCAATTGTTCATCTTCATAAATAACATCAAATGTAGAAACTTTAGAAATATTGGAATGTCTTCTTCTGTACTCTCTCTTCTCCTGGTCCCATACAATTCCATATGTTTTATTTATATAATCATATAAATATTTTAAAACACTATTTCGATCAGTAAATTTAGAACTTTCTGAAAGCTTATCAACAAATTCATTCGTTCTTTTCTTCCAATCGTAATATTCCTGTTCTGTTGGTGATACAACTTTCTTTTTATCCTCTTTTTTAACAGGTATTGCATTGTTTAATTTAACCGGATCAGCATTCTTATTCATCATTGCTGTTGCAAACTTTCCAATTTCAGTATATAATTTATCGATCTTGTTATTAATTTCATCGAGTCGATTTGAATAATCCGGAATTGTAGGCATCTGAATATCCGGAAATTGCAGCTGAATCATATTCCCTTGTGGTTTATATACTGGAACAATTTCTTCTGTCGTTTTCTTGTCTCCTAAGAATGCAGCTGCAAGGACATCTTTTGCCTTTAACTGATAATCGATTAGTTTATTTACTAATACAGGATTTTCTCTCTGCATTGTTGGTGTAATAGCAATTTTTGCTAGCCATAAAGGGACATAGTCAAGATCAAGACAAAGAACCTTTGTATTTGAATTCCCAGATCCCAAGGAGTGAAATTTTACTCCTTGGGATATAACAACATCTTTTTGTATTTTCTTCCGTTCATTATCGATCTTATCTTCTCCAAAACCAATACCCTGACACATCCAACGAACACCAACCCAAACCTTTCCGTCCGGATCCTGTGCTGCTCTTAACATATCTCCATGAAATTCCACATCTTTTACTATTAATTCGCTATTCATATTCGCTTTCCTCGCTTTTATCTATTTGATTAATCCCAACCTATAATTGTTCTACCGTATTCATCAGCAGCTGCAAAATCCCATTCAATATCGCCATGCTCCATCTCCTCATCACTAAATTCACTTTCGAAAGGATTTTCTCCTCGTCTGAGGAATTCAATTTCTTCTTCTGTGGCCTCAATCTCTTTGCATACTCTAAGTCGTTTTTCTACTGTAACTTCAATTAATTTTTTCTCTGGCTCTGGCATAATCTCACATCCTCTCTTTTATATTCGACGATCTTTTACTTCGCTTACCGGAAACAAAAGTAATTCTGTAATTCCATTTACTAATTCCTCTAATGAATTAGCCCATCTATTATGATAACCATGAGTATCTTTCATATCGTCAGCATATCTGTACATATATTTCCTAGGTTGACCGTTCCATTTAACTCCTTCTGTATTGACATATACTACTGAATTATTTTCTGGATTTCTGATCCATCCACTGGTGCCACGTTTATTACCATTTACAGAAATTTGATGCAATGAAAACTCCATACCAGGTTTCTTTTTGTTAATTGCGTTTTTTAATTTTGTCGTTAAAATCAACATAAAATCACCTCCATTTTGTTTAATTAAATTTTAATAACTCAACCTTACAACTTTTCCATTATATAATTCCATGAAATATTTATCATCTTCAACTAAGTCTTCTCCAAATTTCTTATAGTCAAAATATTTAGAAGAAATTGAGTTATTATCTTTGACATATCCTAGCTGCCAAGCTTCTTCGCGTCCAACTTCTTCACTATCATCATATACATAACTTACAATACTGCGATCTCTAAAGTCTTCTGCGTATTCATTAAGTATCTCTTCAATATTACGATCTGATAAATTGTATTCTTCTTTTAAATATTCCATTTCGCTTTTCTGAATATCTTCAAAGAAAGCAAACGCTTCATCAGACTTTAATTTATCATAGATATGTTTAATAGAATCAATAAGTTTGATACCTGCTTTATATCGGCTATCCCCCTTTCTAATTCCATACCCAAGAACTTTGATAAATATGTTAAATGTAAGAATCTCTTCATATTCATCTTTTGTAAGGATCGTTTCAATTTCTTCGTATACAGGAAATTCACTGCCAGAATAGCAGCTACCACATACAGTAATTGAGCTGAAATAGTGGTTGCATTCAAATTTTGGACCGGATGCATCAATATATGCACAACAATCACGATCATCAGAATCTTTAATTCTATATAAAAATAAATGTTTGCTCATATAATCACGTCACCTCATCTAATACTTCCAGAAGTAAGAATTGTTGTAAGCCGTTCTTTCGCTTCTTCTTCGGTACCTCGCATAATTTCCAATACCATATAACGATTAAAATCTTCTCTACATGATAAACACAGTTTCCATCTACATGTACCGTCCAAAAAACACTGCGTTTTCAAAATATAAGCATGAAACAACTTAGGATTTATTACTACCGGATAGAATACAGCTCCATGTTCATTTCTACGTTTTGGTACATCTTCCAACAACGTTTTCTTTTCTTCAAAATACTGATTCATGTCTGAATCCATTGTCGTGGCGAAATCTACAATATCTTCCGCTTTTCTTACTTCAATTCTCGGTACAATATACATACTCACATCTCCCTTACAATCGTATCATATACCGGCCTGCAGATATTCAAAGCTTTCTGCATACACCGGATACTGTAATATCCTTCAATTTCTTTTTCTGTGTTCTTTCTATTGGCAGATACATTTTTTCCGGTTCCTCTAAGAATCGTGCAATCATTTCGATTAGTTACAGTCCCTAATCCACCAATATTTCTTTTACCTGTCTGGCAGGCTCGGATACAATCCATAACAAATTCATTTAATGTATCAATATCTTTCTCCACATTAATAATCGGAAGTACCTGCGTTGCCCAAGAATAAGTTCCGTCTCCTTTGTATAGATATCGGTTGATAGATTTCAAAGCAATTTTACCGCCGACATGATAATTTAAATTGCCAATGCTTCGTTTTGAAATTTCTTTCTGAAATTGTTTTACACGATTTGGTGATAATGTGATTTGATTTCCCTTTATCATAAATCCCAGGAATTTAAACCATTTGTCACCTGTAAGATATTCTACTTTCTTTGGATTCAATTTCATCGACATCTTATTTAATTCTTCTTCAAGAATACTCATGGCATTTTCATATTGAGTTCCAATGTATAAAATATCGTCCGAATATCTTACATACATACTAGCCATGTTAATGTGTGCCTTTCCATAAAGCTTAAGATCAACATGACGTAGCATTACATCAGCCAGAAATGAAGCCACTGCACATCCCTGTTTTAAGCTCTGGTAATGTTTAATTAAATTTCCATCTGGATCAAAACAAAGGTCTGTATGATAATATTTTCGTAAAATTGTAATCACCTTTGATTTTCCAGTTCTTCTTTCCACACGATCAAATGCGTCATCGATAAATTCAATCGGGACAGAATCAAAGTACTTACTTAAATCTGCTTTGAATCCTAAAATATCATTCGAACGCTGATGTAAATCTGGTTGAAGTTTACGAGATATCTCCTGCACGACTTTTCCGCAGCCGATTCCCTTCTGATAACTTTTGCAAGCTGGATGAATCATATCTGAACATAATTCAAACAGTAAATCATTTACAATAGATAAAAAGATCCTATCAATATTTTCATTGACATATACTGTACGAAACTCTCCATTATCTTTTGGTATCAATGCCTGGTGCGGCGGAGCGATTTCATAATTATCTTCCAGAATTGCCATTGCCAATCTTACTCTTGTCTCTGGACCACAAAGCTGACGCAGCTCTCCTTTATCAATTCCCTTGAAAAACCCTTTATTAATTGCTTCTTCCCATCTTTCTGCTTCAAACACTTTCTCTAAGAGAATATCCTTCATCTCATCACCTCATATCTCTTGAATGCATTTTCCATCTTTAATAACCAATACATCAATGCCGTCATCACAATCAATGTATAACTTTGATTTATTCTCTAAATATGGAGAAATTTCTTCAAACATTTCAAGCATCACCGATTCCCACCCATATGAAGCATTGAATCCGGAAATATATTTAGTAAATCCTTTCTTTGTTTTTACAATTGTAAAGTCATTTTGATGTTCTGCAAGAAACACTCTAATCAAATCATCAAATATATTTAAATCATAATTTTTATTTTTCAAACAGCGATTAAATCCATAGTTGATATGTTCTTTTTCTCCCCTAGATATTTTATCTTGTAATGCCTTTATCGCTCTTTCTTCATCTTTAAGCTTTACTTTTAATTTAACATAATAACAAGATCCCATAATTTAACTCCTTTCAACAAAAGCTCCATTTAGCAACTTCAACAACATAATCTGAACCAGCATCATCCTCAAGTTCAAGTTCCAACGTCCCTTCATTAAGAATATCCTGAAATCCATCATCGCTTGAGAGATAAGCGGTATTATCAAATAATAAAATATCGTTAATCATATGTAGATAACACATATCCCAAGTCATTGATAAATACCCGGTTACTGTATCAATAGTGTATTCAGTACAATCCCTGTCAATCGTATACACATCTCCAGATGGTAATGTTACTTTCGCTGTATTTACCATTACGTCATCTCTATTTGTTTTACCTTCAATAATCAGTCTCATCTATGTTATCTTCCTCTCCAAAAACTACTATCGCAGTATTATAACTATCCATAAAACCTCCATACTTACTGGTATCAAAGCACCAATCGTAATCACATCCGTTTTCAATGGCTCTTCTAATATCTCTAGCAATTTCATCTACAATGTCGTCATTATCCGTAGCCTTTTTATATTCAGGTTTGTCATTTTCCTTACTTAATTTCAACAGTGTTTGTTTTACTTCTTCTTTGTAAATATCCAACTGCTCTTCTCTCAATTCTGCATCCCAGGCAGCCCAAGCTGCCTTAATTTCATCCACTGTGAGCTGAATCTGCTTTCCATCTCTGGTAATATACACGTTTTGCATAATTATTCATCCTCACTTTCTTCAACTAATTCAATAGAATATGGAATATCAAGTTCTGGAAATGCTTTTGCTAATCTACAACCAATAATATCAAGCATTACACTATAAGCTTCGTCAGCAGAATTTTCGGTCACACGCATTTTCCCAAGACACGGACCATCTATTCCGTCTGGTCCCATAAACACTTTGAATTCATATTCTTTTGCGTCATCCGACAGTTCCTTCACATCTTCTGGGGTAAATCTAAGATATGTTCTTGGATGAACATATGTAATTTCATCGGAACACTTTTTATACTTATATTTATAAACAGTAAGGCTGTCACCCATTCTCAAATTGATTGCTGGAAAATCTCTAAGTAATCGAATCTTACATTTTCCATTAAATTTCATTCTTCTACCTCTCCAAACAACGCTTCATATTCATCACATTCCAGATGATCCATAGCCCAGTTCTTTGCCCCTTCTTCAGTCAAAGGAATAATTCGAGATCCACCAGTGCTTCCGCCACATACACTTCTTGCATATTCAGTTAAAGCACCACCTTCTCCGTACAGGAAATATTCTCCTGTTTTCTTAAGATATAAGGTTTCCTCGCAATGATTGAAGTCAGAACATGGATATCCATTGCTCCAATAACCAATTTCTTTTGCTGTTTCCGTATCGTATTTTCTTCCGTTAATGATTTTTTTCATGTTTTAGTCCTCCTTTTTAACAAAAAATCTCTTGTATCGCAGTCCAATTTGAAATCTGCAAGTAAAGCAATCAGAGTGCAAGGTCTTCCTTGTACCAGTATTTGTCGCCGCAAGAAACGTTCTCCAAGTACCAGTCTTCCACCACCGCTTCTCCAAAATCAGCATCACCGAACTGCATTTTTTCAAGCCCTTTTTTGTATGCTTCTTCCGGGGTTTCAGCAGAAATTGTGAAATACATTCTTGCATCCCTTAAAGAATAGCAGTTGTAACTTCTCAGTGTTCCATTGCATTCCAAATCTCCAATACTGGAGTCCTTTTCCGGAATATCAGCATACACTACAAAAGCAACTTCGTATTTTTTAGGCATCATCTACAATCCCCTCCTCTACTGCCTCAATGTATGCATCATCCATCAGGCGCGTCACCTGGCAGCATGAGCATTCATCGTTTTCGCAATATTCACAAAGTGCTTTTCCTGCTATACTAAGTTTTTCGTAGAGTTCTTTTGTCATCTTTGCCATATTTTTTACTCCTTTCTTGGGTTAGAATCATACAATTTTTCAACATAAAAAATCCCTTTCTTGATCTTAAAATCATCATTTCATGCCAATTCTAACCAATATGAGTTTTTTAATCCTCTTGCTGTTTTTATCGTCCCATTACAGATTTTAAATTTTACACCTAATAACATTGCTGTATTTCCATTTATCTCATATCCTTTACTCTTTAAGTGATGTAAAAATTTATTCATCTTTATTCTCCTTATATTTTCTTAAAATAGTTTCAATTTTATCCGCAAATTTAGATGTTGTAAGTGTCGGTGTACCATTTAATGCGTTCATAACTATCTGAATTTCTTTTTCTGTTAACATGATTACCTCAATTTTCAGCATAAAACTCTTGTTTCATTTGCATTATATTGCTTCTAAAAATTCATCTTAAATTAATCATCACTCAACCACCTCATATCCTTTCAATTCCAACAACCCTATCAATCCTTTCAATTTTACAAACGCCGGAGTGTATTCTTTTGTCCGATCACAATAACCAAACCATTTACCATTTGTATCTTGCTGAATACGGTAAATATTTCCATTAGTTTTATTTACTGCTTCCATTGCATTACTCCCTTCCGTGATACCGAGGTATTACACCTCAGCATCACAAATTGCGTAAGCCTTATCGATAAGTTCATCTCCGTCTACTACTTTCATGAACATGTTTTCCTGATAGTATTCGCTTCCTCTGGACGGTTTTCTATGTGTAGAAAAGTCAGAAACAGCATTCACAAATCTGTAAGCAGATGGCTCCAGCACCTGCAGATCCGGAGCATTAAGATATCTCATCATAAGTTCATTTCTCATTTCCTGAATGTTTGTTACCTTACGATCTCCATCTTTCTCACTAATAGGAAGCAACATTTTTACAAATTTATGTACCTTATCAACATCAAGCTTTTTCATCTTCATCTTTCCGAATTCTGTTTCTAAAGCTTCAAGATATTTCTCTGCGTTCATGAGCGTGTATTTTGCTTCCACAAGCTTCTCATCAATGCGTCCGGTATGTTTGCATACCCACTGTCTTTCAGCTTCTTTAAGGGCCAGATTGAGCGTATTCTGGCACCATACACGTACCGGTGTGATAGCTACTCTGACTGATCCTTTTCCATCATGGCTGTTAGTAAACACAAGGAATGGATCAATCTTTTCATCGGTAATCATTCTGCCTTCCAATCGTGCAAGCATCCACACTTTTTTGCCGCTCTGAAGAGCACCTGCAGTTTCATATCGTACACCTTCTCCTAGAAGCGCATCTGTAAATGCAAATGCTTCTTCATTTTGCACAATCTTATAACGTTCAGTGACAATACCTAATGTTTTATTGTCAAGATCTCTTACATTTGCCTTATAACCAGGGATCTTTAATCCTGTAGCTTCAGAAATAATATCTGTTGGAACTACATTCCAATCCAGACCTGCTAATCTGATTGCATCTCTTGATGTAACTGCCCCGGCAATTCCCTTTCCAAGTCCGTCCCATGGAGTTTTTCTTGCGTCGAACATTGTTTCAACATGTGTAAGATTATTTGTTCTTCTCTCGATTGTATTGTTCATCATAATATACATCTCCTTTTGTTTAATTAAATTTTTATTCTGTTTTATTTATTTACTTTACTCACCGGCTACTCTTTTAGTGATATCAAAATCTCTTCCGTCCTTCTTACCGGCTTCATAATCTGATTTTGATACTTTTGCAGCTTGCTTAGATCGGAATGTAGTTGTCTTTAATCCAAGCTCAGACATTCTTTGCTTTACTTCTGGAGGAGTAGATAACACTAAGCCCCAATTTGCCTCTGACTGTGCAGCTGCTCTTTTTTGTTCTTCAAACACTTCATCAAGTCCTTTAATGAAACCATAAGCATATCCATTGCACATGGATATAACCAGTTCGTTTGTATAATTAAATAGCTTACCTTTTTGTTTTCTCTTTTTAATTTCTGATTGAATACAATCAGTTGCATATTTGAATGCAATCATACAAATTTCAACGTCTTCATTTAACCCACAAAAATATAATTTATACGTTTGTTTACCTTGTTCTCTATAAGAAAAACTTTCACAGCAGTAATTCTTACTGATAACCTGAGATAATCTTAAAATCCAAGGATCCCTTTTAGCAGAGTAAGTAACTTCAGCCAAATGTTCATGTGCTTTTCTTTGTTCTTTATCTTCGACTTCTGCCATAGAGATTTTATGTTCTGCCATAAGCTGCTGTGCCTTTGCAAGAGCTGACTGTGCTTCATGTTCATTCGGACTCTTACTTAATGCTAAAAGTTTCTTGATTTTCTCTTTGTAATCTACCATTTTACATTTCTCCTCTCTCGTTCAGATACAGGATCTGCTGTAACTCTTCATGCGTAATTCCATACTGTTGTTCCAAAAGCTCTTTCCAGTCTTCAAAAGTATCAACTCGTGGATCCTTGCAGTATTTATATCCGACGTTGATTACATCTTCTGCGATTTTCTTGAGACGTTTCGGTTCAATTCCCTCAGTCCAAAGTGGGCACTCAAGTTTTATATATGTAAGCAGCTCAATTGGTTCTGCAATATGAATAATCATTAAAGCTGCATTTGCAATTTTCTTTTTTACATTCTCTTCCGGTTCAGTGTTGTACCTATTGCATAAGGAGATAATATCTCTTTTATTGCTCCAACCAATCTGCATTAAGAATGTTACGGCACTGTTAAACTCCAAATCCCCTGTAATCATTCTCACTTCATCAAGTCTCTGTTTTATTTTTTTATAATTGTTTAATTTTGGCATTTATTTATTCCTCACTTCTTTATTTTCTTCTTGCTTCACATATTCTCAAAGCATCTTCATATGTTTTGATGTCATAATTACCACCATTTAATGACTGTGTAGACTCATTCCAAGTAGTCCATACAGCCCATGGTCCACCACCTATAGATGCCTTGAGTTCTGGATAATTTTTGTGTCTTGCAATGACCATATATAAATATGAATCTAACGGACTTTTGTAACGGATCACGTCCTGCAGGTCGTATTTATCATTCAGATGTTCTTTGAAATATTTCTGTACATTATTCCATACGGACATAGGCACTGTTGCGCTCATATTATTTCACCTCCATTTAATTTTCTTCTTCCTCAAACTGTGCTATTTTTTCTCTGTTAAATCTCATTGCCGGATAAACACAATATCCACTTCTTTTTGTTTTCCCTGTCTTCTCTGCCAAACCATTTTCCTCAAGGAAAGCTACCGCCCAAGGGCAATTATTTGTGTCCACATATGCCATATCTTCCGGTAATGTAGGATCACATAAGCAAGTCGTCAGTCTTGCAATTTCTCCATCCTGTCTGTTGTAAATCTCAACAGCTAGACTTCCATCTGTCATATATCTTCCTAAACGTAGCATACAATTCTTGTATGTTGAATAATTTGTTTTAACATTTAAAAAACCCATACTTATCTCTCCTTATTTTCATGTGATATTATCTTCATTTAATTTCGCTTTGTATCATAATGATTCATCAAGAACTCAGCATATCTTGTGACCGGATTCTTGTCACCACAATAGAATCCGGTAATAAACTTCTCGATAAGCTTGTCTCTAATATCCTCATGAGTCTCCAAATCATCCAGATAATCACGATAATCGCGATCCATAACCTCTAACATAGATTTATCATCTATTTTCGCTTCGAATTTTATATTTTTAATATCTTCCGGCAGATCATCCGGCAAGCGTAAGCGCGCAGCGTCAGCGGAGTTAGGAGCGGAAGCGACAATATTTGGAGCGTCAGCGACCTCTACGAGCGAGCCGGTTACCAGACCATCCAAGCGGTCACGCTGGTGGTCACGGTACCGGTCGGTACTATTATTATTATTATTATAATTATTATTAATATTATAATTAGTACCAGTACCGGAACCAGATGGCCATATTACCTGACCAGTGGGGTCATATTCAATCTTATTTATGGTCAAGTTAAAGTCAACCAAATCTGCGTATTCGCCATCCCTGTACTTTGTAAGCACTTTATTAACTTTGCCTTTGCTTGTTTTCAGCTCCTGCGCGAGCTGATTCTGTGAGTACTCCGGATGGTCACGCTTCAGTTCTAGTATAGATAAAGTGACGGTCATGTTCTCACCGAATGCTCGTGACCGCTTCTCTTGGGATGAATCAATCGTCTCAAGCAAGGTATCTCCTATATATAATAGAAGTTCTTTGTCTATTGGTTTGGCGTATAAACCGTAGTCTATGACCGCCTCATAATATTCCAGAGCTTTCTCCGACCCAAGAATTTCTTTTATTCTTTCGCCCTGTTTCCTATACGAAGCAAAGAATGTAAAACACTTACCGCGGTCAAATTCTTTTTCACTCATGATTTTTCCTCCGATTTGCTTTCATTAGTTATCCCTTCTGTTGTCTTTATTCTGGATGTGTGTATCTAGTGCTGTACATAACTCTGGTGTTGCTTCAAATATATAAACATCCAGATTTGGACGTCTTCTATTTGGCGTAATGCCAAGAATTCTAAATCCCTCTTTCCTCAACAGCCATGCGATTCTCTGGCTGCGGACTGCCTTTGTCTTCATTGTATTTTTCTCCTTATATATAGTTAATTTAACTTGTTTTAATCAATATATCATTCTTCTCTCTCATTGTAAAGTTAATTATTGCAGTTATTTATTCTTGACAATGCTGCTTTAAACAAATTTTTCCCATTTAGAATGTATTCAAGCAAATCCCAACCAGTGTTACCCAGCTGGTTCCATGTCTGGTCAAGACCGTGACCGCGAGTATCGTTCATTGGACACAAGACTGTTGCAATTATGTTTAGCATTTCATTTGCTTTGGACCAATCGGTAATATGATAAAAGTAATCATACCATTTATTACCGTTCTCATCCGGCAAGACATCATCATCTGAATAATCTAAATATTCTTCTCCTATATACGGAAGAATACCTGAATCTGCTGCATCTTCGAAAAACCAGTCTTTATTATTATCTTCTGAAAGACCTTTTAATGATTCTGATTCCCAGTATTTACGTAATGGACACATATATAAACGGAAACAAATTGTCTTCTGATCCGATCCAAACGCCTGCATATCCATTGCTTTGATAAGGTAGCGATATTCAAAGGCTGGCATATCCTCATCCGCTTCTGTATGATATGTTTCCTTTGACAGTAATGTTAACTGGCCTCCGTCGCTATATTCTTCATCAAATTTCTCTTTCCACGGGATGATTTGATCCGGATTGCCTGGTCTCCATCCTGCAAATGATAATGTTTCATTCATATTCGTTTCCCTCCGAATGTTCTTCGACAATTGTGATTGGATAACCAAGGATTTCTTCTATTTCTTTCAGTGTCATCTTTTTAGAAGGTTTTGGTTCTACCCAATCAGGTTTGGCATATAATGGAGCACAATGGTCATTAAAAAATGTTGATACGAGACTGAATTGTGTTTGAGCATTAGCTTTCCATATTTTGATAATATCTGAACAATGTTCTTTTTTACAAATATTATTTGTATAATTATCAAGATGCCAAATACAAGAAACTCTTAATATGTTTGGATAATATGTAAAAACAGAAAGTCCTTTTAATGTTGCTTTATCGTTCATTAATACAATCCCATATCTTCCATCTCTCAGCTGCACAATATCTGTTGGTGCCAGCTCCGGCATTTTATTACTTGTTATCATGCGATTTCCCTCTTTTCTCTTCTTCCTGTGAACAGATTGATTAATTTAATTTTTTCTCTACGTCGTTCACGCTTACGTTCTTCTTCCTGGCGCTTACAGTCTGCCATGATTTTATCGAATTTTGTTTCTTCGTATGAGGCAGAAACTACAATGTCAACCAGCACTCCATTGTGGGCAACGATTGTTTCCATATGAAATTTTGCATATTCTTTTGTTTTTACTGCATTTTTAATTTTTTCCATTACAGTTCACCTCTCTCTTTCATCTGTATTTTAAGCTGTTCCACATAATCTCTAGCTTCTACCAGTGTGCATTTCTGAGACTCTGTGTTGTGCATGTGATAGTATAATTTAATTGCCTTTACTTTCTCCTCATGCTTCAGAAAGTTTTTGACTGTTATTTCTGTTGGGGACATTTCTCTTACGATATTCCCAAAGAATGTACGAATATAGAACTCAAGATCCGGATCCCATTCATTAATTTTTTCATCTCCTGTCATGAGATAGATTGCATTAATCATGTCGGTTACTGGGATGATACTTCCATTCTTATGAAGAAAATATCTTCCCTTCATTGGAATTGTTACTACTGCTTTTGCTTCTGCTTTATTCATTTGCTTTCTCTCCTATTCTTATGCTCAATAGCATAATTCAGCTACGATTTAGAAGGAGAGCGGCTCTAAATTTCACGCCGCATATGCCGAAGCTGAATTATGGTATCGAACAATATGATACTCTGCACCATTTTCCCTATGAGAAAAAACGTACCTTCGACTTGAGGTTGTACCGCTATTTTGGATTATGGTACAGAGTATATTTTGATTTTGTTTAATTAAATTATTTTGAGTGCCTTACTACTCCTACTTTTTTATATTTATACGGGCTATTATAAAGCCATTTATCAAAATCGAAACTTCTTTCTTCTACAATAATCTTAGTAAATGGGAACGGATTACGAAGGCCACGGATAGATAATTCTCTACAATTGATATCACCTTTCTCTTTACTTACAATTGCTGAAGTCATTGTAACATAAAGTTGACACGGCATCATTTTACCGGTATTTTTGTCTGGATACACGATATTTTCACTCTGATAAATATAAGTAATTGCAGTAAACATAATTTTTCCTCCATTTCAGAACATCTGTTTGTCTTTGAACAGAGTATAGCACTTACGGTGCTAAAATGCAAGTGCTATATTCTGTATAATTTAATTTGTTTTTAATTTTCTGTTCCAGTTGCTCCATAGTATCTCTGACTATTGATTACAGAAGTAATCTTTCTTAAATCCCCGCCAGTATACATAGGTTGAATCCCTAATTTATTCGCAACTTCTTTTTCCAGATGCATCGTGAGATATTCTGCTGGTCTTCTTCCATGATATTTAGAAAGTGCATCAGCGAAAAATGTAGTTGGATTCAACGGCTCAAATATTTCTATAATTGCCTTAACAACCTGCGGATCATTATCATGCATGTTCAAAACGCTTTTTACTGGACGAATTACATTGGCGGCATATCCATTTGGTGCCGTATGCCATCCAGATTTTTCAATGATATCGAAGATATTGTTAAGAGTCTCTTCGCCATTAACAAGAGCTGCTGCGTCTCTTGCTGCTGCATATCCTGTGAGAACTTTGTAATCAGCTGCCTTTAACGCATCTCGTTTCTCTTTCGGAAGATTCTTCATTTCGTGTACACTTAGAAGTAATTTTCTTCCTTTAAGACATTTGTCAAGAACGCAATATTTTTTGACGCCCATAGTGACATTTGCTCTGTGTTTCTGAGCAAGCGATAATTTATCAACATCATCTCCCTGTTCGGAAAATAATGCGGCTTCTTTCATTTTCCTTTCCATAGGATCCACAGGTAATCCTTCTGTAAGCACCGCAATAACATATTTCTCTTCCCGAATGCCTGCTGCCAGCATTCTATGAGATCCATCAATTACTGCAAATGTTGCTGTTTCTGGATGTGGGGATACCAGAACTGGCTCACATTTGTTGAAGTCCCATTTGCGTACCAAAGAATATACTTTTTCCATGTTGATGCAGTATACTCTCTGGTAATCTTCATCAATTTCCAGAAGCTCCAATGGAATACAGCAAAATCTTTTGCCTCCGATTCTCTGGCAGTTATTCATCACCGTGTTGTATGCTGTCTGGTCTTTGAAAAGTTTAGTAATTACTTTGCTTTCTGTTGCTCCGTTTGTAAGTGCTCTTTCAATTTCGTTGTAGTTCATCATTGTTTTATACCTCTTTCTTTTGTTTAATTTAATTTTTATTTAGTTTTTTTTAACCGATCAATGTCCAGAATTTTCTCCATGCATGATCGTACTTCATGTCTGCATTTTCATGTGGACATTCGATTTCTGTTGTCCGAATAACAGATTCTATTATATCTTTTGGAAAACTAAAATCTCTCATCAAGGTTCTAATTTCCATCTTCCAATTAATTCGAGATTTGTATGTTGTATTAATTTTTCTACATGGGTTTACACATCCATATAAAGGAAGATTTCCCATAGTTGTAATGGAACCAATACTTCCGTTTCCTTTTGTCATTGTATACACCTCATTCCTGTTTAATTAAATTGCATAGAGTTTTCTCCCATTGATATTTGCACAACACTCAATGAGATTTGCTTCTTTCATGCCAATAAGTCCAGGCAGGCTGCAGATTGCAATGATCTTATCTTCATAGATAGCGTCTGCCTTGGAGTAATAAAGCTTAATCTTCTGGTAATTTGCCTCTGCCGGATTTTTAGCCATCGCTTTTTCATTGCTCCACATCTGCTCTGCTGTCTCATAGTCATTTGCTTCAATAGCAGATTTTCTTCTTGCTTTGAAGTCTTTGATTGCCTGCACCATACCTCTGATATCGGCATTAAGTGCTACTAATTTCTTTTGCTTTGTTGGTGTCATGATCATTCTCCCTTTTTATGCGGCTGACATGTTGAACATTCTCAGCCATTCTCCATTATTTACTTTTTCCCATGCTGTGGGATTCAGAGCGTATTCCCTTGGCTTGAACAATTCTCTGTATCTCTGCTGCATGGATTCTTTGGTTGAAAAGAACTCTTCTCTTTTTAAGTTTCCCTTCTGGAAGCCGGACTTGTAGTAAATTCGGAGTTTGTATTTACATTCCATGTGATTCACCTCATTTCTAAAGAATTGATTGCTTTTTAGCGGAAAAGTAGCTGATATCTCCGCATATAATAAAATCCATTAAGGGAAGTGATAACAATTCTCCTACGGATTTAATTCTTTCCATAGCGTTCATGTCTACTTGAGACGGGGAAACATCACCACTAGGATGGTTATGGACCATAACTATATTGGCAGCACCACATAATAGAGCTTTCATATATATTTCCCTTGGGGATAATACTGCCGAATTCACAGTCCCATGGCTAATTTCAAATAAGCCTAATGGGTGTGATTTTGTGTCAAAACATATTAGGTATACATATTCCTCAGTCCGTTTCCCTAGCCGAAGATATTTATTTAAGAAATTAAATATTAGTTCTGGATTATTGAGTGTTACTTTCTCTTCGCATATTTTTGTTTTCTCAATAACCGGAAGTCTATCATCATCAAGATAAGTTTCCATTGAATACATATAATCACCTCACTTATTTACTTACAACAGACAGGATGTTTCCCTGTTTGTCAAGTTTTACTGTTACTTCGGATCCGCTCTGGAATCCGGATACATCATATGCTTTTCCATTCTCATCAAGGATATAGTTTCCTGATGCGGAAACAGTTCCATTGACAGAATGGATCCCGGCATATACGTCAGAATCAATATGTCCGACAATACTTGCGAACATTAAAAAAGCAGCTATTCCTAAGCTGCCTTTAATAAGGGTTGATCGTTTTTTGCGTGTAATCACACGCTGATTATATTCTTCTCTTGTCATTTATTTTCTCCTTTATGTGTTTAATTTAATTTTTATATTGTTCGAAGTGTTTTAATCCACCGGCATAATGTGCCAATAACACTTCGTCATCAGTTACATATTTAGTTCCCTTGGAATCCATAAGACAGGACACAAGGTCATTAATTTCATAATCTCCGGCATCTGCATACCATGAGAAAATGTTTCCGTTTGCACAGGTGATTGTGATCAGATCCACTTCCGGTTCTACGTCGTATTCGACTTCTGTAACAATTCCGGTAAGAGGGTAAAGATTATCAAGGGTGCTGATTCCCTCAATATCCTCTGTATAATATCCGGTTCCGTCACTGAAACCATAAAGAGTTCCGGTTTCTGTACGATTAACGGAAGTGATTTCTCTTGCTGATACCGGAGTACAGCTTGAGAATAATGTTGTTGTTACTACGATTGCAGTAACGATAGTTTTTGTTGTTTTAGTCATGGCTATTTCCCTCCCTTACGCGAAAGTTGTGAACTTGTCACAACGCATTCTCTTGTCATCTGGTGCCACTCTTTCGTAACCTGGGACTGGAGTGAGTCCAAATACTTCTCCCGGATATGCCTGAGCAGCAATAATGCTACCAATGATTACTAAAGTCTCCCCAGCCACAGCGTTCTGGTTGAAAGACTCTTTGATGGAAGAAATGATTTCCCTTCCTTCATCAGTGCCTACAAACTCTGTTTTTACAAACAGAGGTGATACCTGTTTTTCAATTGCCTTTGCGTTAATCAACACACTTGTAGGCACTGAAATCAGACTTCCATTTACATCCTGTATTGTTACCGGATGCGGAGTAGTGTTCACTACTGTTACGTTATTTGAGAATGTTACGAAGTTGAAATTATTAGTTGTTGTTGTCATGGCTATTCTCCATTCTCCCCGTATGCCGATAGGACAGCTGATTTATTTTTATTTCCCTGTACATGGGGGTATCCCGTCCAGAAAAATCGATTCTAAAAAGTTTTCCGTTTTTTAAATCCGCCAGTCAAGGAAAATTATATAGACCGGTAGATAATTTAATTAGTTTTTATTAGCTGCAATGATTAGCTTAAATTCATGCAGACTGATTACGCCCTTGAGATACAGGTCAAGTGCATCATTTGCAAGAACTGCAAGGCGCTCATATTCATGAGTAGCTATGCAATACTCGATATAATCACGAGCATCAAGAGCACGAATCTCGAAATTTGGATCACCAATGATAATGCAAGCTACATGACGAGCAATATCAATATCTTCAGGTGTATCCTGGTCAATGAATGTATGCCAGATGTTGACATACACCCACTGTGATACTATTTCTGCCGGATATGAATGGCAGAGTTCCTGGTACAGCGTGTGAGCACTGTATCCGAAAAAGTTATGAGATACGAATGTATCGAATTTTTTGATTGTATTTGATTTCATGTGATTTCCTCCGGTGCTTTTAAGGATAAAGCATAACCGTATATTATTTTAAAAAAGCGTCACAAAGGATTGGGAGTAGGATCATGAGTATTGGTCCTAATCCCATGGCTAAATCGAACATTATGTCGAAAATTTCATCGACTTTTTCTTCTGTAAAAAATTTCTTTGATTTTTTCATGTTATCTTACCTCCTCCTCATCATCTAAAGTAACTCCACCTACCCAGATATCTGTCCACTCACCGGACATGAAGTTAATCTCATGCCGAGGAGCTAAATCTTCGTAGTTGTCAGTATCCTGTATGAAGGACACTTCAAAATTGAACTTACCCCAGTTCTTTTCGAACTGTTTGTAGATTGGGATAAGTTCTTTGTTACTTGTAAACAGTACCGGAATAAGTGCATTTTTGTGTGTGTCGAATTCACACTGAGATAATACTGCTGCCAATGCAATTCTGGTACGAATTGAAAGGGAACCATGTCTGTTAAGAACAAGGTTACGGAGCTTGCGCACTGTGTACTGTGGACGATAGCAGATTGCTTCTGTAAATGTCATCTGAACATTAAAGCGTCCGGAGAGTTCATTACCTTCCATGCGGTCATAAAAGACCATATCGGATTCCATAAGCGCGTTGATGATGTTCTTTGCTTCGTTGATTGCTGAATTAATTTTTGTTGTCATGATAATTCTCCTTCTTGCCTTTTGGATTAGGCATAACCTGAATTTATTTCTCTTGGTGAAATCTATACTCTTCATAGGCATTATAGAAGGGCATAGAGAAATCCCTTATCAAGGTTCGACCTTGCAATTTCCGTTGGGAAATAGCCTGTTCCTCACAGGAATAAGGGATAGCAAGTTTAATGGTTGATTAGTTACTTATTACTTATGTGCTGTTATGTTATGCACACATGTAATCCTTGATGTTACCGCGTTCGTCTGTCTCGCGGTAATGGCAGTCGTATTCAGACTGGATGAACGCGTCTGGATACGGCAGATTTTGTAATACTGCTGTCGCCTGCTCATGCGTGTAGTTATTCGCATGATTACGACTAAAATACGTCGCACCTGTACGTGGTGATGTATATAGGTGACGTAAGATTGTACTGGATCTGCCCGACTGTGTGATCAGGCAGATTTGGTACTTTGGGAATGTGTGATGTTTGATGATGTCTGATAACATGATGTCTATTCCTCCGAAATTTTTGCAATAAAAAAGAGAGTATATGGATACTCTCTTTGATGCAGTGTATTATTTTGTTGTAAGAGCGCACTATTACTAGAAACGCTCTTTTTTGATAGTGAATACATCACTATCTGAAGCGGTTGTTAAATAGAACGCAAACAACGCATTGATAAAAGCTGTATCGTCTGCCGCAATCTTTAACACCTCTTCATCAGACTTGTTGCCAATACCATGATTTTCCCAGAAAAAATAGTCTGGTCCATCAATATTGACAATCTTCCTAATGTACTGATCCATATGGTCTAACGCTCTTGCGCGCCTGTTTACAGACCAGTCTTTAAATTCAAAATTATTATTCATATTAATTCACCTCCAATGCATCACCTCCTTATCATATCACCGGATGAATTAACAATCAATGGTTATACCATTAATTTTAATCACAATTTTTTTGGTATTCTTTTCTTTCTCTGGACGGATTTTAGTCTGATTAACTTTCATACCGTCTCTTCTCATGGCTTGTTCGGTATCAGTTACACCCTCAAAAGATGTAAAACTAGCAGCTTTTTTGCCGTTTGGATATTGCACAGGCAAACCATTGTATCCCTCTTCTGGCATTGTCTGAATCTCAGCTTCCCAGTCAATAGAATAACCTTTACCGTCAACCATTGACTGTTTATAGCACCGAGCCTGTGGCTCTTGTGCTTTACGTACTTTACACGCGGAATGTGCTACTTGGCTATACATTTCAGCGATTTTTTGTTCTTCTTTACGTGGGTCTGTAAAGGTTGTTACTTTAGGATAACCACCTATTTCAGCGCATTTTTCGCGTACCGCGATATAAATAGGATGATTTACACCCACTTTTACGTCGTGCCATGTGATACGTTTTACGGCACATGTAGCGTTGTTATTCCATTCACGTTTCATAACATGAACATATAACATTCCTGTTTTCAATGTTTTAGGCGCGTCACAAACGAAAAATAAATAATCGTTTGTGCATCCTAAAATGTCGATATACGGAACTAAAGCGCGTCCATAAATCGCGCCCTTTTTGACAGGATATCCCTCAAATAAAGTATTATATCGAGTTGCTACTTTTGTATAGATTTTGATACCTTTTTTACCCATAATATAAACCCTCTTTTCTAATTTTATTTTTGCGCAATAAAAA
>OGOA01000013.1_pt1 | contig 173507 bp, 192 predicted proteins | sample 1573621 | NCBI WGS metagenome assembly OGOA01 (sample SAMEA2581917, study PRJEB24529) | metagenome | biome: Human gut stool | place: China | collected 2011
GATTTAGATATAGCTGGAGGAATTGCATCCACCCAACTTGGGTATAAACTGCCGTGCAGCGATGGTGTGTTACTAAAAAAAAATGCCGAAAGCGTTTGCGATGAACCTATCAGAAAACATTAAAAATGAGTTGAGTTTTTAGGTGTAAACCAAAGTTTACACCTATTTTCCATATATTTTTCTTAGTTTAAGGGAATATACTCTTAGCATATAAGAATTAGTTTTCTGATATTATTTGATATGCAATGATTTTTTCTGATTAAATATATATATTATTTCTAATTTCAAACATAAAGAGCATATATACTTATTATTTTGCCGTTCGAAGTGAGTATAAACTTTGGCTTACTCTCGAAATCTAATAAAAATCCCACTGGTAAATAAAGACATTAATCATATACAAGAATAAAATTGCTGTCTTAATATAGTTGTAAATATAACAAAAAAACAGGAGATTAATATCACATGGAAAAACAGGAATTTATTAATGGTGTAGTTAATGAAATGACCTCCATCTTAGAGCAGGAATCATTGAACAAGCTGAAAATGGTGCTGGCAATCAAATTATCTGATTTTGAGCTAACCAGTGCAGAAAAACTGCCATCAACAGATGTAAGGGGAAACGAATGGATTCTGGAAAAATACTGGATAGATAATATAGCGACCAGCAATAAAAAAAGCACGGCAAAAAAATATCTTGGAACATTAAAAAGGTTTTTCTTATTTAACAACAAAACATATAACATCGTAACAGGAGATGATATCAGCCATTATCTTGCGTATATGAATTTAAGAAAAAATGCATCTCCAAATTATATGGCAAGTATTTATAAGGATCTTACGGCATTTTTCAAATGGGCGTATTGGAAACATTTCATAGATAATGACATATCAAGGGAGGTAGAGCCTGTGCGCCCGGTACAAAAGAAAAAGGAAAGGCTTACGGACGAGGAAATAGAAAAGTGCAGGATTGTTGCATCAAAGGATTTAAGAGAGAGTGCACTGTTTGAATTAATGATGTCAACGGGCATGCGTGTAGGAGAGATCAGCATATTGCGAGTGGAAGATATTGATTTCAATGAAAACGAAGTAAAGATCTGGGGCGAAAAAACCAGTCAGGAAAGGATAGGCTTTTTAACCCCTTCGGCTAAGATTGTGCTGCAACGGTATCTGAATGGACGGACGAGTGGGTATGTGCTGACAAATATAAGAAATGACAACAAAATATCCATAACGAAACTGGACATGATGGCAAAGAAAATAGCAAGGGAAGCAGGATGTGCTGTAACTGCAACAGTACATATCTATAGGAAAACATTTGCATCTGTTCAGTATAGGAAAACAGGAAATATTCTTTTAGTGAGTAAGCTGTTAGGACATGCAGATACGAGGACGACGATTAAATTCTATTTAATTGATGAGATAAAAGATATGAAATATCAGTTCTGGAAATACAATTAACGGAAAAAATGCAAGCAGCAACCATAATATGTGTTTGAAAGTGCTTTGCGGAGTTTCAAAAGGCGTAAGTGCGTGGTCAGGTTTGAACAAAAATATGCGTTTTATTGCGAAAATGTTAATAAACGATATAATAAACGTAAATTAATAAAACCAACGCTATTATAGGAGGACAAAAAATGGCAAAAAAACCAATGGATAACATGCCTAACACGGATGAAACAATTGATAATGTTCAAACTCCGGAAACCGAATTTGAGGAAAATTCAACAAGACAAAACGAACAGGTTGAAAGGGACAATGCAAAAACCGAGTTAGAAAAAGTCGGAGAAGCAATGGGAATCAATCCAGATGATATGACGCAGGAAGAAAAAGATATTCTGGCACATATCTTTGAAAAGAGACGTCTGCACCCGGCCACAAAAGAGCAGAAAGAAAAGCTTTATAAAAATGAAGAAAAGATCGTATCAAGTGGCGAAAAGGTTAAAACAGTAAAAGATAAGAGAAAAGACGAATACAATCTGCTTGTGCTTGCATCCAGATCTATGCCACAGAAAAAGATCCTTTACGGTACTATAGACGGAATGTGTGAAGATGATAAAGTCGGCTACTGCATGACAGCTTCTCTGGATGATACAGACGGACAATTTATCATTAAAATTCCGGCAAATGAGTTTTTTGAGTTAAAACCTGAAGATTACGAGATTTCAGCGGAAGGCGTAAAACACTTCCGTTCGGAACTTTCGTCAAGAATCGGATCCCATGTCGGTTTTACGGTATATTCTCCGGATGAAAATGCAGGATATACATATGCATCAAGAATCGATGCGATGGAAATGATTGCAAAGAGAAATTATATCGATAAGCAAAAAGATGGTACGCCAGAGATTGTAAATGGTTGTCTTGTTAAAGCAGTAGTCGTTGCTTCAGCAAGGGACAGAGTAAAAGTGGATGTCATGGGAGCAGAAGCAACAATTCTTTCAAAAGAATTATCGCATACGGCACTTGGTCCGATCAATACGGAACCTGATTATGCAGTTGGACAGTCGTTCATTGTTAAGGTTTCAGATATCAAAAAAGTGACTTACGAAGCAAATAATAAGACGCATACGCTCATTCACCTGAATGCAAGCAAACGTCAGGCAGAACCAGATCCTTCTACAATGTATTATGATCAGTTCCAGATTGGAGACAGATGCTTTGGAGTGATCAAAAATATTACTCCAACGGGTGTGTTTGTTAATCTAAAAAACAAAATGGACTGTGTATGCAAAATTCCTCCAACGGGGACTCCGGCAATCGGGAAAACATGTATTGTCGATATCTACAACAAGAAGGATGAAGAAAGATGGCTGTATGGGAACATCATACATATTAATTAAGGAAACAAAAGCGGAGGCAGTATGAAAAGAAAAAAAAGAAACAGGATGCTCATTATGATCGTAGTCATTGTTTTATTGGCACTGATCATCTGTTCATTTTTCGAGTATTCAAAAATTCAGGATTTAAAAGCAGCTAATACAATGTATCAGACAGAATTGTCAAATAACCAGCAGACAGTATATGTCGCGACAGATCTTATCAATGCAGGAGATATTGTGACAGATACCGGAGAAAATGCCAATGTTGAAAAACAGACGGTATATACCGGCTTGGAATCTTACAATTACATTACGGAGAGTGAGATGAACACCAGGGCAAAAGTAGATATCGCAGCAGGTGTTCCGGTCATGTATAACATGGTAACGGATGTGGTTGTAGATAATGACACAAGGGATTACGAAATTTCTGTTGCAAACCTCACAACGGATCAGAAAGAAAATGATGTTGTTGATATTCGTGTGATCTTCCCAAATGGCGAAGATTATGTAATCCTTTCAAAAAAACAGATCACAAACTTAAACCTTGAAAACTGCGTGTTTACATCACAGTTAAATGAAGAAGAAATTCTTCGATTTGCTTCAGCTATCGTAGATGCTTACATGACAACGGGAGCAAGAATTTACACCACAAGATATGTTGAAGAAAACATTCAGGAGACGTCAACACCTAACTACCCTGTACGTGAAACCACAATAGCATTAATTAACAGTGATCCAAACGTGGTAACAAAAGCAACAGAGACTTTGAACCTTGAAGCCAGATTGTCACTAGAACAGAGACTTGGAACTCTTACAGAAGATGAACTGGATGCAGTATCAGAAGGATTCGGACTTACCGATACTGCTAAGTCGTCCGTTCTTGGTTCTGCAAGCACAGCTACATCAAATGAAGAAACGGCAGACACAGAAAGTGCAGATGTTTCCAGCGAAACAGATAGTGCCTCTGACAGTGAAACAACAGATTCTGAAAGTACAAATCAATAAGTAAATTTCAGCTAATAGCCCGGAGGAATCCCCTCCGGGAATTAAATAGAAAGGAGAACGGCAGTGACCTCGAAAGTGCGAGACGTTCTGCCTGAATAATATGATCATTTCATATATAGGTAAAGAAAGATGTGATATCATCTACAATTTGGTAAAGATTGGTGTCAATGCAGGAAAAAGGATTCTCGTTATTGATAACAGCATGACACATGACATGTTTTCTCTTTTTGAAAAAAATGACGGCGGGGACATGCAGGTACTTGGAAATCTTACAATCTGTAAAGATTATAAATTAGGAAATAAGGCACAGGAATTTGACTGTGTATATTTATATGAAGGAATTGCTCCGAGATATGAAGGTAAGAGAGACATTCAGATTCTTGCACCGGGATGTGAAAATACAGAAATCAAGCAGATCCGTACACGTCTGGATGAATTAAAAGAAAACGGGGTAGTGTTACCGGAAGATGCATATGTCATTGAACGAGACAAAGTAAACAGAAAGATTACGGCAAAAACACTTTCTGCCTTATTAAATGTCAATACTTCAAACTGTTTGGAAATGGAATTTGATATCAAAGATTACAGCGCATATGTGTGTCTGACACATAATATGAGGGCATCGGCGGCAGTAAGCACTCAGATGTATGAGGTAATCGAGACACTTGCAACAGTTATTTATAGCACGAATGCAAAAATGCTGAAAAAATTAATGAGATAGGAGATTGGAGAATGATTGTAACATTTCAAGGATACAACGGCAAAAAAAATGGTGCGGTATCAACCGTAACTGCTGTTGCAGCTATGACCGCAATGACCAGAAGTGCAAAAACGCTTGTTGTACAGCTAATTGATAAGGATATAGATACGGTTGAAGCAATGATGGTCAATCTGAACAGCCGTACTACATTTAAAACAGATGAACTGGAATTTTCTGATGATGGTATTGATGCACTGTTAAGAACAGTGGATGCTTCCAAACTCATGAAAGCGGATTTTGACAGCATGTGTACACCGGTATTGAGAATGGAGAACATGCTTGATATTGCAACTGTAACAAAGAGCAATAACTTTTCATCCATGATCGAGATGAAAACAGAACAGATCAGTAACCTGATAAACAATGCAAAGGATGTTTATGAAAACATCTTTATCTTATGCCCATCCAACAATTCAGAGGCAGTAAAAGTTGTCAATGAACTTCCAAGCATCAATAAGAGTGTTTACTGTCTGACACAGGGGCATACAAACAAAGCACCTGTTTATGGAAAAGATATTCTTTATGTTGTGACAGATTTTGAAACATCTTCTTATTTTTCACTGAAATCTGTCAAGAACATGTTTGAAAAAGGAAATAAAAAACAGCGTGTTATGAAGATTTCCCATAACACAGAGTTCAGGGATGCCACAAACGCCGGACGTGTATTGAGTTTCGTGCTGAAAAACAGAGACCTTCCACCAGAAGATGTAAACTTCATGTGGTCGGAGGATGTGAAAAATATCGTAGCTTATCTTATGGACTTTAATTATAGGGATTATGAAGTATCCAGCGACTGGGAGAAGTCAGAAACAACAGAGCCAGCTTATTTAAAATCCATGGATGCACCGGAAGAAGATGATCAAATGAGCTTTGAGCTTTCTGATTTAATGGAAGATACGCAGGATTCCTTTGAAGATCATCCAGACGAACCTACAGAAAGACTTGATATTGAAGATACATTTCAGCCCGGTAATAATGACTTGATCCAGCAGCCTGTGACGATCACAATCGAACAGCCAAAGGTCAATGATGTAAAAAAAGAAATGAAACAGGAGAAGAAGTCGCTCTTTGGATTTGGCAAAAAGAAGAAATCTGCAAAACCTGAATCTGATGATTTAGAAGATACCGATTTGGAAGATAATCAGGAAGCAGACCAAAAGACAGAAACTGCGGATATGCAGGTAGCCGCATCAGAAATGAAATCCATGTTTGAGGAGCAAAAGGACGGGGAAGTTGAAAAAGAGACAGCTCTGGAAATTGAAGAAGAAAAAGCTGAACCGGAAAAGAAAGATGCTGGTACGAAAAAAATCTGGATCTGCAAATCATGTGGCACTGAAAATTCAGGTAAGTTCTGTATGGAATGTGGCGAAAAGAAGCCAAGATCCGAATACTGGCAGTGTCCGGTATGTGGGACAGAATCAAAAGGTAAGTTCTGCCCTGAATGCGGAACAAAGCGTAACGACTAACGGAGGAAATGATTAATGGCATTAAATTATCTGTTAATTGTTCTGATAATTATTGCGATTGTCTATGTCGCTTACAGAGTATGGCACAACATTGATACAGAGGACGAGATTATTGAGGAAATAGATTCCGGTGAGATTGATCTTAAATTTCTGATCAGAGAGACAGCGCAGGCATTTTCAAGAACATTAAAGAAAAATATCAATGATGATAACATGACGCAGGCGGAGATGATCCGAAAGGAGCGCAGACGTACATCATTGAGACAGGCTATGACAAATGCTGGATACGGGGATGAAACGGCAAAGCGTACTGTAAAGAACAACATAAAAGAGCTGCTTATGAATGAAAAATATGAAATTGATAACAAAAGCATTAATGCGATCATTCCATTTGAATCTCCGGAGAAATTAAAAGGCAACGATCTGTTTGAGATAGTCCTGTACTGCTACAATAAGAAATACGGCTCAAAAGGCTTTACTGTGATGATGGAAGAGTGGGATCTTACAAAGCCGGTCGTGGAAAGTGGAGAAAGCAAATACAAAGTAACAAATGACATCATGCGTTACATATATAAAGCACTTCTCTTTGAAACAGATCCGGAGAAAATGTCTGAAAAGCTCGGACATGTGGAACTAGATTTCAATGATAAAATTGAGATTCTTGCACAGAAGATCTTTGAGAAGTATGTAGGACTTGGACCGGTGGATATGCTCAATGAAACATCCGTGGATAACATAGAAGGTGGTGCATCCGGTGCTCCGGGTGGAAGCTTTAAAGCAAAGACAGAGCAGAAAAACATCCCATTCTCTTATGAATCCGTATGGATCACTTACCGTGGTATCAAGATGCAGTTAGATTGCTGCTCATTTGAGACACAGGAAGAATTAGAGCGTGTAGTCAACAATATTTACCGTTATCAGTCACAGCACGTATTAAGCAGAAACAATCCGAAGATCATCGGAACAATGATAAACGGTGCACGTATTACCGTATCACGACCACCATTTTCAGATTCCTACTATTTTTCAATCCGTAAGTTTGATTCTGCGGAATCTGTAAAACCGGCAGCACTGATCCGTGATGAAAACAACGTGATCCCTATCACATATATCAAATGGATCATCAAAGGACAGAGAAACACTCTTATCACTGGTGCACAGGGTACTGGTAAAACAACATTCCTTAGATCGAGCATCCGTTTCATACCACATGAGTTCTCACTGCGTATTCAGGAGATTCAGTCGGAGTTGAACCTCAGATATACCTATCCGGATAGAAATATTGTAGCTTTTCAGGAAACCGGAACAATATCAGCACAGGAAGGTCTGAACTTCCAGAAGAAATCAAATGGTGATGTAAATATCATCGGAGAGATCGCAGAGGCAATGCAGACCTCTCACTTTATCCAGACTTCAACGGTTGCCTCCTTATTCTCTTTAGGTACGCACCATGCGAAGACAGCAAAAGCGTTAGTACATGCTCTTGCAAACAACCTTCTGGAACTTGGAATGTATAAAGACAAAAAAGATGCGATTGAAATGGTCGCAGACGTAGTTAACATTGACTGTCACTTGGTCAATGTAAAAGGTAACAGACATATTGAACGTATTACAGAGATCATCCCTATCAAGGATAGAGAATATCCGTCATCTTTTTTCATGGAAGATACGCATTATAAGAACAGAAAAGAAGAAGCAGAGTTCAAAACTCTCATGGATGCACCGGAATACATGAGAAGGGTTACAGATCCGGAACTTTTCGAAGTAAAGGATATCCTTCGTTGGGTGCCTGTGACAGATGCAGATGGAAAACAGCTCTATAACGAGTGGGGATTTGAAGTAGGAAAATTTGTTCTCGTAAACGGATTTAGTGAAAACATGAAAAATGAGATCATGTCCAAGCTTACAAAAGCAGAGGAAGAAGAATTTTTACATGATCTTGATATGTGTGAGCATGTATCTGACGGAACAATAACACCGGAGGTGAGCGAATGGATGGAAACAGTATTATCTTACTAGCAGGCATTGTGATTATCTTTGTCGTCTGCATGGCGATCTTTGTCAGCCAGTTAGTAAAAATAATAAAGCATAGAAAAGATGATACTGTCACAAAACGGAAAGTCAGCAAAAAGACGAATAACCTTATGTGGATCTATAACCTTTATAAAAATACGCCTTTCTTAAAGAGATATTTTGTCAAGGTCAGATCCAAGGTGTCTCTGTTATACCCGGCAGATGGTTATTCCATTAACCTTATGACTTCACGTATCCTTGCAAAAGGAACCTTTGGAGGACTCATAGCAGTAGCATTGACACTGATCCTCAGTCAAGGAAATGTATTCTACTTATGCGCCGGACTGCTCATATCCTATGTTGTTATTACAGAGATCGTGACAAATTCCGTCAACAATCTGGAATTTACGATCATGGAGCAGCTGCAGGATGCGATACAGAAGGTCAGACACCACTACCATGAATGTAAGAATGTAGATCTGGCTATCCTGCTGTGTATAGATGAAGTACCTTATGAAATTGGACTTCACTTACAGAACATTTACGATATCATCACATCCCCGAACATGAAATATGAGACAGACAAGTATATTGATACCTGTCCGGATAAGATGATGCTGACATTTCTTGCAATCTGTTCTTCTGTCAAGGAAGCAGGAGACGGACTGGTGGACGGAAAAAGTAAATTCCTTACCGGTCTTGAACAGTTACATGCGGATGTGGCAGACGATATTTTAATGAGAAAGAAAAGCAAATATGCATTTATGGGCTTGTCATGGATCTCGCTTTTTCCTGTGATCGCAGTTAAACCTGCGGAGGCATGGGTAGTGACTAACATGGAAGAAGTGAAAAGCTTTTATTCTGGAATTTACGGAATCGTATCAATGATCGCAATATTTGTTCTTTCCTTTATCGCACATGCACTCATTGTCTCATTACGAGACAAAGAGAGAGAAATTGAAAAAGACAACGATCTCTTTGCAAAAATAGCAGATGTCCCGGTCATTTCGGATTTTTTGAGCAAAGTAATCCGGAAAAATTTCTCCAGATACAATTATTACAACAACGAGATGAAAGGTATGGGAGACCATACCGGTCCAAAAGCGTTCCTTTTAAAGAGGGTAACTTTTGCAGTGGTAACTTTTGTGGCAACCATATTGATCTTGTTCTTCTCCGGTATCTCTCAGAAGATTAACGATCTGAATGATTTTTCAGAAGCGTTTGCCACATCTACGGTACCGAATGACGAATATCGTGAAAACATGAGATCCATTGCAAAAGAATACACGGCAATGTCCAAAAAAGATGATATCAAGCCGGAAGATCTTACATTAAAGATCATGAAAGAAACCGGACTGAAACAGACATATGCAGAACAGGTTGCAGAACTTGTAGATTCAAGGCTGTCTGATTATTACAATACCTATTTCAAATGGTTCTATATCCTGATCGCACTTGCACTTGCAGCTGTCGGCTACATGGTGCCGGTATGGATGCTTAAATTCAAACATCCTGTGATCAACATGAGGAAGCAGGAAGAGGTGCTGCAGTTCCAGTCGCTTATCCTTATCCTTATGTATATGGATGGAATCGATCTTGAGGAAATCTTGGAATGGCTGGAAAGATTTTCCTACTGTTTCAAGGAAGAGATCGCTACCTGCCGCATGAACTTAAACAGCGGACAGGAAAGAGCATTGTCAGATATGCAGGCGCTGGTACAGTATCAGCCATTTTCAAACTTTGTAGATAACCTGAAAGCTATCGACAAAGTAGGTGTTATAGATGCATTTGACGAGGTCAAGCAGGAAAGAGAGTACAGCAGAAAGCAGAAAGAGATTGAAATGACTGAAAGTTTGAAAGAAAAAGCTTCCAAAGCACGTATCGCTTCTTATGTACCGGTATTTGCAACTCTTATTCTTTACATGCTCGTTCCTATGTCATTATATGCAGTACAGATGTATGCGGAGTTTCAGAGTATCACGTAATTACAGATTAAACATAAAAATGAAAGTGAGGATAACACAATGGGAGATAATGCAAGATCAATCGTATCACTGATCGCAATTTTAGTAGTAGCTCTGCTTGTTGCAGGACTTGGATTCGCATTTTACAGAAATGCAAAATCAACATCAGATTCGGCACAGAATGAACTTTCAAATTTCAACACCACATTGACAGAGAGCAAATATACAGATTATGAAGGACGTACAATCCTTGGAAATGAAGTTTTATCATTCCTTAATGCAAATGCAAACACAGAGATCGCCATTCAGGTAATCACAGCTTCAGGTTCCAACAAAATCTACAACTATGCTTCTATTGATATGGCTGGAGATCCTACAGATTCCCAGACGAACAATACAGCGATCGCAGCTACAAAGAAAAAAGGAGATGTTACATACATCAATCCGAATGGTAAATTTGAATGTACCTTAAACCGTGATGCAAACAGCACGATCACAGGAATCATTTTCACACAGCAGTAAAAATAACCTGTCCGGGCGTGGAAACATACCCGGACTATAACAGGAGATTAAGATGGACGAAGAAAGTAATATTACTGGATTAATATATCTTATTTTTGATGTACTTTTGTTCCTTTTTTCTGTTACGGCGATTGTAGCAATAGCAAAAAACGGTGTCGTAAGCAACAACATTGTCATGAATGAGGTCTTGGAAAAGAACAATATCAGGCAGACGTTATTGGAAGAATCCTACGACGGCTATCTGGATAATGGGAAATTAAAGTATGACGGTGTGATCAGTGGAAGCCAGCTTGTGGCAGACCTGCAGGAGATAAACGGGGATGTTCCAGTCATACTGATCCCTTATGGTGGAAACCAGATCAATCTGAGTGCGCTGACGATAGATGGAAAATACTTTATGGACTACATAAAGGAAGTGGATGCTTCCATAGCCACAAGAAATTATATTGATGTAGATTCCGAATACATCAGAAATTATAATTTCGCCCCAGATGGAACGATAAAAGAGATCATTTTCAAACAAAATTAAAGGAACGCGGAGGATTTATGGGAAGCTCATTTGGAAAAATTTTAAGTTATATCGTATCAATCTTTGTATTGTTCATAATCATACCGTATCTGTTCCTTTCACAATTAGAAAGCACAAAGGAAACATACATATATTCCATGACCACGGATTTCGCTGACAAATGCATGAGTACCGGACAGATAACGCCGGAAAAGCTTGAAATGTATTCGCAGAAAGTATATGGCATGGGGCATTATGAGATCAAAATGGAACATGCTTCCAAAATGGCGTTCAGCAGGGACAGTGGCGAAGTAGAATTTGATTATCTGTCTACAGGAACAGAGCAGATTTTAAACAGTATGTATCTGGATGCAAATGATTCTGTACCGTATAAGATGAAGACCGGAGACAGAATCTATGTAACAGTTACAAAAACAGGACAGAGCACTAGTGAGAAGATCATGAATTTTATTGGTGTTAATGTAACAAAACAGCTTATCGTTAATTATGGCGGAACTGTAGGAACGACAACGAATTAGAACAGGAGGCAGAAAAAGTGAAGATAGAGAACTGGATATTGATAGCCTTTATAGTGGCGGCTGCCTTCTTTCTTCCGTTTCGATACAAAGTTGAGTTAACGGAGATTACACAGCAGGAGAATGTAGTATCAAGGACAAATGTATTATCGTCCTGTAATTCAGCAATGGCTGCTGTTGACCAGAAAGCATCCGAAGTATTTGGAACAGAAGAAATCCGGACAACAGCAATAGAGGAATTTTTTAAAACCTTTGATGATTGTTATAATTTCCATTCAGAAGCTGCAATGGAATCCGCAAAGTTCTATGTGCCATGCCTGTTTCTGGTTGACTGGGACGGGTATTATGTATCGTATACACAGTGGTATAAAAATCGTGATAACGCCACGATGTATAAAGAAATATTAACATCTAAAAACACATGGAACAAAAACTATGGAAATTATATGGTGCGGTACCGGTTAGACCATTACGTTACCGTAACGTCTAAAACAGACAGTACAAAGCTCAAAGGACGTTTTGATGAAATATATGAAAAGATGGGGCAGCCATCGGATCTTTCGTTCATGGCGGACCAGGATACCTTTGAAATTGAAAGAACAGAAACTATCATTTCGCAGATCAATGATCAGGTTTCTTATTATATAAATGCACAGAATGATTTCTTTAACAAAGAATCAATGCAGTATACGATCGTGCTTCCGGAAAGCGATAATGACCATACGCAGGAACTTATGGATAAACCAAATGTAATAGCATTTATGCAAGGCAAACAAAAAGATGCGCAGGGCGTATATGCGAACATTTATTCATTTATTGCATCTGATGTGGCCGATGAAAAAAAATATTATGTAGAGCAGGATGAAACAGACGGAAAGCTGTATTATCATGAGCAGGACTGCCCGGATGTCACGGACAAGAGATTTCTCGGAACTATGTTTGAGTGTGCAGAAAGAAAAGCAAACCCGGCGGATTGCGTAAAATAATAGAAAGAGGGAAGAATAGTATGGGGGAAACGGTATTTAAACAGATCACGAAGAGTCCTGAAGTGCTGGCAAAATTCTTGAAACCGTATATAGATGAAACAATACTATATGATATGTATTGTGAGAAGATATGTACAAAAAGCGAAGAATGTGCAAAACGAGGCTGTATCATTGATGATACGGATACAGAATATATGCTGAAAAATCTTTTCCTGTCAGATCATGAAACATTTATGAGTGACGGAAAAAATAAAAAAATAAATACGATCTTAGACGGATACAAGCCAGAGGAAAGTTCCAAGCAGATTACCGAGAAGATATGCAGTGAATCTGCGGACAGCAAGAGAGAAAGAGATACATACCGGATACGCACAGGGGATGTGCTGATGTCTGAAGTAAAAAGGAACTGGTCAAGGGATGCCAAAACGGTATTTTTTAACATATTCTCGGTCAATGGAATGTGTACAGATGAAATAAGCAAGGGTATCTTTTTTGAAAATGAAACATCAAAAAAGATATTTCTGCAGTCATTAGCCACGAACAGCCTGCGGATCACAGATTTTACGGATTGTTTTGAAAGCAGTGCTGTGGCAGATATAAAACTTGCTGGGGCAAAAGAAGAAATCATGACAGCATTGGAACCATATTATATCATTTTTAAGCAGTTCCAATATATGTATGCGCAGGAAAATATAAGGAACGGTGTATTGGAATGTAATGCATAAAGTAGCAGCTAAAAAATTTACTGACATAAAAATAGGAACAAATTATGACAACAAGTTTTTGGGTGGTGGATATAGTCCGAGAGTGCCGCTATATACCAGAAGTAAGAGAGATATTAAAGATAGAGAAAGAATTATCATACGTTACCTATATGCACAGCATTTCAACTGCTATATACAGTACCATGATTGCAGATTCCTACACACAGGATTTGGATATACTTAAAAAGATAACAACAGGGGCATTGGTACATGATGTTGGAAAAGCTGCCATTGCAAAGAATGTGCTTGAGAAAAAAGGTAAGCTGACAGATACGGAAATGATATCAATACGCAAACATTGCATTATCGGGGCTGAAATGATAGCAGATATGTTTGATAAAGAAGTACAGCAGATCGTGTTGATGCATCACGAAAAGCTTGACGGTTCCGGATATCCATTAGGAACCACTGAGATTCCGTCATATGTGCAGCTGGTGACTGTTGCAGATATTTATGATGCGCTGGTAAGCAATCGCTGTTATAAAAAAGCTTACAGTCATGAAAAGGCAATTGAAATACTGCGAAAAGAAGCAGCCCAGAACAAAATCAATGAAAAATATGTTGAACGGATAAATGCTTTGCGGCAGCCAAACTAATACATTTTATGGAAACATTATTTTTTTGCATTATATGTTGAACAATGCTATAATATACACAACAAAAGAAAAGGTAGCATGATAGATGGATAATTTAAAAGATAATAAAAATAAAGAAGAAATCTTATATGAATATGGATCTTATAAAGTATCCAGAGATGGAAGCATTTATGATATCCTAATGAATAAGCGCCCTGTCTTAAAGGGAGGCATCGTTACGCTTTTTCGAAATGGCAAGAGATACAACAAAAAAGCTGCAAGGGTAGTGTATGAGGCTGTAAGCGGACAGAAGCTGACAAAATGCGATGTTATAAAAAATAAAGACGGAGACGAGACAAATATTGCATTTGATAATCTTTACATAGAAAAAAGAAAGAATGTCATGTTGAAACATTTTACTCCAGAACAGGTTGAGCAAATCCGCAAGGAATATAACAAAGAGGAAAGGGAAAAACACGGATACCGTGGCATTTATGCAAAACCCTCCTATAATGAAATGTGCGACAAGTATAACTGCTCCATGAGTACGATGTATAAGATCATCAACGGACAGTACCTTTAGCCTGTCCGCATTTTCTCTCAAAATTCAGAAGCATTATAAGAAGAGGTTGATTTATTTATGAAAAATAAAAAACAAAGAAGATCATTAATGGCAGGGATTTTGATAGGCTCTGCCATTCTTTTGTCTGGATGCGGTACAGACAAGATATTTGTTAATGAGGAAGATGCGTATAAAATTGTCAATTTAAGTGACCGTGAACTTGAAAATGATAAATATTATGTCAAGACAGGAGCCGATTTTAACGTGGTCTATCGCCCGAATGGAACGGCAACAGCGAAAACCCAGATGCAGAGTGACAGCAGATTATTCTGGACAATGGAAGATGACAGCCTGATCCCGACTTTGTATAAAAATGAAGTAATTGCATATCAGTCTGAAAATACACAGCTTACAGATATAACGCTGGAACGGTTTAAGGATATTGGATATTCGATCGGACTGTATGGCGGTGTTATGAGTTCGGACGGATATATTGATTATAACATCCAGTCACAGATCGTTGAAAACTGTTCGGCATATGATATATTATACAACGCACCATCCAAGCAGATAAGATTGGCAACAATCAATGATGAACCTGTTACCGATGATATGCTTGATTCGTCTGGAACAATTAAAGGATTAGACCAGAACGGAACTTATGATATAGGCTTTTACTCCGGTACAAAGTATATGACGGCGACCATGAGTGCAGATGTGCATTTTTATCAGTCTTATGAGATTTCACAGATTGAGAAAGCCGGAACGACAAAAAATGGATATCTTGCAATTCCAATGCCGGAGGATGCAAAATCAGGGTATTATATGATGAATGGCAGCGGACTGTATAGGTATTATGCGTTTGAAAAAAATACCGAAAATGTTGAAACGGTGGATATGAACGAGCCTTTTTATGAAACAGAGGAAGAAAAGATAGCAGCTTATTCACAACAGTATATGGTATCAGTGCAGACAAAGACTACCAATGTAGCTTTTAATATGGAATACGACACAGAAGAATATGAAGATGATGAAATCAAATGCATTCTTGTGTCTCCGGATGGAACAACTTATAATCTTGTTCCACAGAATGGAACTGCAAGCATAGAGTTAGCAGAAGTTATGGCAGGAAGATGGACGATCAATGTACTGCCAAAGGATCTTATAGTAAAAGACATCAAAGCGGAATCAACCGCTGCAACTGCAGATTCTTCCACGGAAACAAAAAGTTTTTATATCGGAGAAGATGATGAAAATATCCAGTTTTATGCACAGTATGAAGGAGAAGGAGATGTATGGGGAATCGTTGAGAATGAGAGCGGAGAATCGCAGGAGCTTGATGTTGATACCCAAAATCATGAACTGACGACAACCTACAGTTATCTTGCTGCGGGAACATATACTATGACTATCTATCATTATAAGGATACAAAGATAGGAGAAATGGGCTATCAGGTTGATACTGATAATGAGGAACATGAAATCATCACGATAGGGGATTGACATTTACAATATCTAAAGCCTCAGAGTTACAGCTCTGGGGCTTTAGTTTGTGTTCACTTTGGTTATGCAAACACCACTTTACTGATATGTTTAAAAGTGATATAATAAACATAATATGATCATAGGTGGAAGGAATTAAAAAATATGGCTGGACTTCATAAATGTTATATCACACAGATAAATTATCTTTCGGAAAATGGACTGCTTGGAATGGAATATCTGGATGAATCAGAAAAAGTATATATCTTTTATAAACGTGAAGATAATATACCGGTTACGCTCCACATAGGGATTCAGAAAAATGTAAACGCACAGATTGAATATATAGAGGCAGAAAATGATGCAGAAAAATATCTCATGCTTGGACTTATTGTAGGAAGAAATGACAAAAATGTGGAATATGTGACCGTAGATCCACAGTTGGAACTTCCGGAGGTATTTCTTCAAATGGCAGGAGACGTGAAAAAGAAAGACAGATTTTCGGATGTTCCTAAACAGAAAAAACTGCAAGATGTATCTGTGAAAAAGGAAAATGCTCTGAGAGAAAAAATGCCGGAAAAGCATCAGAAAATGAAAGATGCTGATAAAATATCAGAAAAGAAAGATGTTATTTCTGAACAGCAGGAAGGACAGGAAAATACCGCAAGTGATCCCACGGATTTCAAAAAAGACCAATCCGTAATAAACAGAGAATATGATGAAATGATAAAAAATAAAACGCTTGAAGAAGATTACATGGATGTCTTGGAATATCTTGGTCTGAAAAAGGAGATGTTAACAGGAGAGTTCCCAGAGAGGATCATAGCACAGAATATCGTAAATATCTATTCTGATAATACAGACAGTGAGAAAATAAGAAAAGCGCTTGAAAATGTATTCGGACAAAAAGATACTGCAGTTATCATGGGTAAAGTGGCAACGAAAAAGGCAAATCTGGTGATACGGGCAAAAGAGATTACCAGAAAACTTAACCACAATGAATATTGATGGTTTATTGCAATAATTTTTTTTAGATGATAAAATAAACGCATTAATAAAATTATATTGATAAAAAACAAATTAACCTCAGACAAGCATGTCTGGGGTTTTGTTTATTTTAGAAAGGGGTGGCAATATGATAATAATAAAGAAGAATCCTGAAGCAGAGAAAAAAGCAGGTGCAAAATATGTGATAAAAAGAAATGGATCAGAAGATCTGTTTGATGAAAACAAGATCGTAATTGCTTTATTTAAGGCAAATGATTCCACGATAAGAAATAAAATCACAAAAAAACAGATTGGAGCAATTGCGGATCATATCAAAAGCAAAGTGGACGAAACGCCACATGCACTGAATATTGAAGATATTCAGGATATGGTTGAAAATGAACTGATGCAGATCAGGGCATTTGATGTAGCCAGAAGCTATATTACATACCGCTATAAAAGAGCACTAGCGAGACAGCATAATACAACCGATGATAAGATTCTTTCCCTTATCGAACATAATAATGAGGAAGTAAAGCAGGAAAATTCCAACAAGAATCCTATCGTCAATAGTGTACAGCGTGATTATATGGCAGGAGAGGTAAGCAAAGACTTATGTAAAAGAGTATTCCTTCCGGGCGATATCTGGGAAGCTCATGAAGATGGTCTTATCCATTTCCATGATGCAGATTACTTTGCACAGCACATGCATAACTGCTGTCTGGTAAATCTGGAAGATATGCTCCAGAACGGCACCGTTATAAGCGGAACGATGATAGACAAGCCAAAGAGCTTCGCTACAGCATGCAATATTGCAACACAGGCGATTGCTCAGATTGCTTCACAGCAATACGGTGGACAGACAATGTCTATTGCACATCTGGCTCCATTTGTGGAAATATCCAGACAAAAGTATATGAAAAAACAGAGAGAATCCATGGAAAAAGCCGGGGTAAAAGCAACAGAAGCCCAGCTTGCATCTATCGTTGAAGATATGGTAGACGAAGAGATCAAACGTGGCGTGCAGATGATACAGTATCAGCTTATCACGCTCATGACCACTAACGGACAGGCACCGTTTGTTACAATATACATGTACCTGAATGAGTGCAGGGATGAAAAGACCAAAGCAGATATGGTAAAGATCATCCGTGAAATGTTCAGACAGCGGATCCAGGGCGTAAAGAATGAGCAGGGCGTCTGGGTTACACCGGCGTTTCCAAAGCTTATCTATGTTCTGGAAGAAGATAATATCCATGAAGGAAGCCGTTACTGGGATCTTACGCAGCTTGCAGCCAAATGTACTGCAAAGAGAATGGTCCCTGATTATATCTCTGAAAAGATCATGAAACAGTTAAAAAATGGCGATGTTTATAGCTGCATGGGATGCCGGTCATTCCTTACGGTAGACAGAACCAATGGAAACATTGCAAATGCAACTAATTACAAAGAGGGAGAACATAAATATTATGGACGCTTCAATCAGGGAGTTGTCACGTTAAATCTTGTGGATGTTGCATGTACATCTGCAGGAGATGAAGATTATTTCTGGGAGATCCTTGATAAGCGGCTGGAACTTTGTCATAAGGCACTGCGGATCAGGCACGAGAGACTTCTTGGAACACCTTCTGATGTGGCACCGATCCTGTGGCAGCATGGCGCACTTGCAAGGCTGAAAAAAGGCGAAACCATTGACAAGCTGTTATATGGCGGATATTCCACCATTTCACTCGGCTATGCCGGACTTTGTGAGTGTACCAGATATATGAAAGGCGTTTCCCATACAGATCCGGACGGTACAGAGTTTGCAATGAAAGTCATGCAGAGGTTAAATGATGCATGTGCAAAATGGAAAGAAGCGGAAAATATTGACTATTCAGTTTATGGGACTCCGCTGGAATCCACAACATACAAGTTTGCAAAATGTCTGCAGAAAAGATTCGGCATCATTCCGGGTGTCACAGATAAGAACTATATCACAAACAGCTATCATGTGCATGTAACGGAAAAGATCAATGCATTTGACAAGCTGAAATTCGAGGCTCCGTTCCAGAGACTTTCTCCGGGTGGAGCAATCAGCTATGTGGAGGTTCCGAATCTTCAGAACAATATTGAGGCAGTACTTTCCATCATGCAGTATATCTATGATAATATCATGTATGCAGAGCTTAATACCAAGAGTGATTATTGTGAGGCATGCGGGTATGACGGAGAAATCAAGATTGTAGAGGACGAGCATGGAAAACTTGTCTGGGAATGCCCGAACTGTGGAAACCGAGACCAGAGCAGAATGTCTGTTGCAAGGCGTACCTGCGGATATATTGGCACACAGTTTTGGAATCAGGGCAGGACGCAGGAGATAAAGGAGCGTTTTGTTCATCTGTAAATCTTTATTAATTAATATAAATCTTAAAGGATCATACTCAATATGAGTGTGGTCCTTTTCTTTGCCTGTAATGACGCTCCATAGGATTTTACTTGACAAAAAATAAGTAGTATGTTATGATTACATCATAAATAAAATTAAATGAATAAAAATTATAATTAAACTCTTCTACGTGTGATGAAGAGGCTTTTTTATATTAACAGGGCACAAATATGATGTGCTCTTTTTTTTATGAAAATTATGATTTTATTCAGATAAAGCCAGTCTAGGAGGTAAGATTTGGCTAAAAAACAAAAAAATAAAACAAACAAAAAAGAGTAGGTAAAAGTGCCAGCTCTTTTTTTGTTGCCTTAAAAGGCAGAAAGAGAGGAAAAAATATGGGAACAGAACAGTACACTGTAGGAGTGGTTACAAAGGGAAGGACGGAGTCAACAATTCGTTTTATTACCTACTACGCAAACAATGTTGCTTTGTGGGAAGCAGGAAAAGAGGCGAAACTCGTATCAAAAATCTGCGCAGAAGACATAGCAAAAGATTTATGCATGAGCGGCACGCTCGCCGTACCGATTCTGGTAAAGGACTATGTGAGGTTAAAAAACCCAGATGTAGCAGGAGAAGGAGCAAAAATATCAAACTAACAAAACCGGTGTTGTTGAAAATTATATTTAAAAAAGGAGAAAAGAGTAGGTAAAAGAGCCTGCTCTTTTTTTATTGTCCGGACTTTTTCTATTACGTTTTTTGACTTTAATAAAAAGATGTGATAATATAAAAATATAAATAAAATTCATTATAAAAAAAGTAAAATAAAACCACGGAGTGACAACGAGTCCGTGGTATTTTTTGTCAACGGAACGCACATGCGTTCTTTTTTTTATGCCTTAAAATAAGGCTTAAGTATAAATTATTTATCTATATAACAGCTTTTGTGATAAAGCTGATCCAATAAAAACAAAAGAAAGGAAAAGGCAGTAGCCGGAATATTCAGGCTTGCTGTCTGGAATCCGTCTGTCTGCCAGTATAAAAAATGACAGAAAAAAAGAAAAAAATAGTAACAAAAATGTTAGCGTTTGTTGGAATGTTATTATTCATTCCTCTTCGCATTTATGCAGGAGGAGATGCTGATATGGCATCCTGCGCAACTGCATTTTTTATTTTGTGCGCCATCATCTTCGGCGTACCTTTTGAAAAAATCTTCAATGAAGATGATGAGCCAAGAAAAACAAATAAAAGGAAGGGGGCAGCTTATCATGACAGGGATTACAGTGGAACAGTTAGAGGAAAAAAGAGAAGTGCTTGAACACCTCTGTGCTGTTTACCAAAAAAACAGAGCAGCTGTTCCTTTAGAAGAACTTCGAACAAGGTATAGGAACAGCTATGAAAAGCTGCTCCATAACTTAAGCTCCGAACTCATGTTTTACAGTTGTATGAGTATCCGTCTGGGAACGTACATAGACGAGACTACGGAGGATGGGCTTGATATGATAAGAGCAGCCAATAACTATGTAATAGACAATTGGCAGTCACTTGTAAAACTGGCAAAGAAAAATAATCTAGAAGATATGGATAATCTGCTGGATCAGTATAGGCAGGATTTCTTTGAGACCAGATATTTTAACTATATGGAAAGGAAGAGGGAATATGCTTAATTTGGAACAAACAAAAGAACTGTATGATTTTCTCAGAGGAGAATCAGAAGTCAACATAAAATCAAATAAAGGGGTAGAATTTGAAATCAATAAATCAAAATTCTACACAAAAAAATCACATCTTCCAAGGATGACAGATGAGCAGGCTTTTCTTGTAATCTACCTTTTGCAGGAAGCATACAACTTTGAGGACTTTATCCCAGATCATTACGAGATATGTTCGCAGTGTGGCGAGTTGTATGATTCTGAATTAGAAGGTGGAACCACAGGAGACGAAATGTACTGTGGCGACTGTTATACAGAGGAGGAAAATGAAGATTAAATTAATGGGTGTATTACCGGGGCATAAGCTCCGGTAATATTTTAGGAAAGGAAAAAATTATGACCAGAGCAGAGATCCGAAAAAAGTTAGGAATCGTAGTATTGGAAGATCCTAAGATCGCAAATAAGGAATTAACGCAGGAAGAAGCCGAAAAATATGAAGATTTCATGAAATCTCTAATCAGTTTGAACAGAGAAATCGATCAGAATATAAAAGATTTCTGCACAAGATGCAGATACTACCGGACTGACTTGCAAGAAAAATGCGATTCCGTAAGAGAAGGCTGCTCTTATGGAGTGACATGCAAATATATTTATAAAGCCAAGTCGCAAGGAAAAGTGCAGTGTAATGAGGACGGAAGTATCTGGCAGCATACAGCACAAGATATCAGATGTGACTGTGGCTGCAATATATTTTATGAACGATATATTGAAAAAGATAATAGCATCTATGACATTTGTTACAAATGCAGAAAAAAGATAGGTGCTGTTAAAAAGGAATATGTGCCGGAAGAATTAAATAAGGGTACATGGGAATGGGAGGTATATGTACATGAAAATCCCAATACCGTGTGAATTTGGAAACATGGCAGACGGGAAAATATTTTTTCAGACAATATAGTCACGAAGATAAACCGAAACGTATTTCTGAACAGGAATATATGTCGGCTTATGAAGAATATCGAAATTATTAACGTGTTAAAGGATCAGCAAGATGCTGATCCTTTTTTATGAAAAAATGTTGGATTTATTGCAAAAATAAAGAGCGAAAAGTATAATACATATGTTTTTATGAATAAAAACAATACATTTACTTATCTGTTTAAATATGCTATAATAAACAAGACAAAAGGAGACGCATGTTTGATTCAAGACCAACAAGATGTAACTGCGGTGGGACAGTAGTATATGGTAAAATGGAAAAATTCGGACTTCGCCCATACCAGAGCGGTTATTGTTATATATGTCAGAAATGTGGAGCATATGTAGGAACACACCAGAACAGACCAAAAGATGCATTAGGAATATTAGCGACAGGAGACACCAGAAGACTGCGGGTGTTATGTCATGAAGAATTTGATAAGCACTGGATGAGTACGGCAGGAAAATCAAGAGTGTATTATCGTCTGTCAAAAGAAATGGGAATAAAAAAAGAAGACTGCCATTTTGGATACATGCAGAAAGACCAGCTTGTTGAAGCATTATCGATCATGCAGTCTTGGGAAAATTACAACGCAAGATAGAAGGAGGAGTATCTGTGAAAAAGAAAATGGTATCAGTGTTATTGATCTTTACATCAGTAATTATGCTGACTGGGTGTGGATCACTATATTCGTCACATAAAAGCGGATACACAGAGATAACCGCTGTATCCGGCGTAACGTTTGAAATGCCAGATAATTTTCTTTCAGATGCAACTGCTGTAACGAGCATCTCACAGGATTCTGATTATGAAGCGGCAGAGACTTATCTGTATAAGAACGGCGACAGTTGTTATATGCTTTTCAACATGAAATCTGTTATAGTCGCTGTTTCTACAGATACTTCATATAATCTTAGCGAATCAGATGATGTAGACGGTTCCATAACAAACAGTACCTTAAACGGCATCTGCTTTACCCCGGAAGATGGGAGCAGCTATTCCTATGAAGAATCAAATAAAAAAGATTCTTACAAAATAATTGCCGATGCAGTAGGGGATGTGACGCTCACGACCGAACTTTATGGGAAATATGATGGAAAGTTTGTCTATGTGGAAAGTTCCGGCATGGAGTGTACAATGTTCGTAGGCGCTAATATGGAAAAATACCGAAAGTTATCCGGAAGTCAGGAAAAATTGATCGAACATATTGCAAAATCACTGACGATTACAGTAGATGAAGCGACAGGTTCAGATGATCAGCTAAGCGAAGATGTTTCCATTATGAATAGTGAAGATTCACAGAAAGAAACAAATATCTCTGATCCAGTTACTGCTGAAGAAGAGGCAACAGAAACAAAAACTGAAACAGAAAGCGCAAAACGAGAAAATAGCGGAAATGAACAGTCCGAGCAGACATTCTTGCATGCAGAATCAAATCAGCATGAGGCAACCGGAACGGCTTCAGATTTCTATCATCAGTTAAAGATAGGAGATGTTGGACGTTTAGAGGCATTAGATGGTTCGGGGAAAGAACTTAAGAGTACATTTGTGATTGTAAATGATCTGTATGTTAAAGATGATGCAGATAAAATCATCAGGGAATACTGCAAAACTGATGAATGCCCTTATGAATACTCTACAGCTCCAGAGGGTTACAGTTGGCATGCAATAGAATATACCTTAAGCATATCACCGGAAGATCTATATGTAGATATAAAATTAGTGGGACTGGATGGGGAAAAATTAAAATATCGTGGGGTAGCAGCTTCGTCCATGACTCATGATATTTTCTACTATATGGAAAAGACGGAAGACGGCTATTCAAAATTATATTGTTACTACGCAGTTCCAAACGGATGCAAAGAATACACATTGGAGTTTGGAACAAGAGTTGAAGGAGAAAATAGTACGGCATGTTATGAGATCGGTGAATTTTAGAAAAAGGAAGGTTTTAATTAAAATAGTATAAGAAATTTTATGATTTTACAAATAATAAAATTGTTTTAATGTGCCGTGATAAGTATCAATAAAAGGTATGTGAGACCATTTGTTAATAATTGTTATAAGGAAGCAATAAATGCCTGCTGATGCAGGCAACCAGATATCATTTACGAAGACGAATTAGGTTATAAGGAAGCAATAAATGCCTGCTGATGCAGGCGCCTGAGAGGTTGATCCACCTAGTATTTTGATCATAATGAAGCAATCAATGTCTGCTGGTGCAGGTCATAGTCATAACCATTAATGAAAATATATCCAAAATATCTATTGTTGTAGGTTTATCTTGAAATAATAGCATTTGGACCGTTAGCTCAGTTGGTCAGAGCGGTCGGCTCATAACCGAAAGGTCTAGGGTTCGAATCCCTGACGGTCTATTACAGTATTGTTGCTGTGCCTGCCATTAGCATGTTTTCTGATGGCAGATTCCTCAATACTATCAGAAAAGGAGAAAAAATATGGATGAGAAGAAATATCATTATCCATCATCGGGTAATGAAAGAGCTATTGCAGATAAAAACAGGGAGGCAAGAGCCTGTGGATTATCATATGGTGCTTATATCGCAGGGGTAAGCAATGTCAGGAATGAACAATCGACAAAAAAGGTTCATTTCTGGTGGAATGAATAAATCAAAAAAGCAGGCGTTAAACGCCTGCTTTTTTCGAAATCTTTGGTTCTAGAAAGGGATTTGTATGAAGTCGATTTTTGTAACTGAAAAAAGTTCAGTGGCAGAGGAATACGCAAGGATACTTGGTGTCACGGAACGGAAGGATGGATACCTTGAAAGTGACAGGTATATCATCACATGGTGTGTAGGACACCTTGTAACAATGTCTTATCCGGAAAAGTATGATGAAAAACTGAAAAAATGGTCGCTTGATACACTGCCATTCCTTCCGGAAGATTATCTTTATGAAGTCATCCCAAAGGTGGCAAAACAGTTCAACGTGATCAAAAAGCTGTATCACAGGGATGATGTAACAAGAATCTATTACGCAGGAGATTCTGGAAGAGAAGGAGCATATATCCAGGCACTTGTAAGACAGGAAGCAGGTGTACGTTCCGGGATAGAGGAAAGGGTTGTCTGGATCGATTCACAGACAGATGAGGAGATCAAGCGGGGAATCCGTGAAGCAAAACCATATGCATATTATGAAAATATCATCGCATCCGGCTATGAACGTGCAATCGAGGACTATTCTACCGGAATCAACTATTCAAGGATATTATCCTTAAAGTATGCAAAACTTATCTGCAGTGCTGCAGGATTGAGCAGTTATACGCCGGTCGCAGTCGGACGCGTCATGACCTGTGTGCTTGGCATGGTCGTGCGCAGGGAAATGGAGATTAAGAACTTTAAAAAGACTGAATATTACAGGATTTTGAACAAGATCAATAAGTATGACTGTGCGATCAGCGCAGAATGGAAGGTAACGCCAGAGAGCAGCATGGCAGGTTCGCAGGCATTGTATGATAACAAGGGATTTCTAAAAAAAGAGGATGCGTATGCTTTTATAAACAGGCTGCCGGATAAGATCCGTATTGAAAGCGTTGAAAAGGAAAAAGAGAAAAAGAACGCACCGACACTTTTTAACCTTGCGGAGCTTCAGGCAGAATGTACGAAAAAGTTCAAGATCAGCCCAGATGAAACGCTCGCAGTGGCACAAAAACTGTATGAGTACAAAATGACCACATATCCAAGAACAGATGCAAGGGTACTTTCATCTGCGATCGCAAAGGTAGTGGCAGACAATGTCAAAGGGTTAAAATCGTTTAGTGAAGAGACAGCCGTTATTTGTGATACCATACTGGATAATGGCTATATAGATAGCATACAGAAAAGGACGAGATATGTAGACGATACCAAGATAACAGACCATTATGCGATCATCCCGACAGGGCATGCGATTGAAAATTATGCAGACCTGAATGATCAGGAAAAGAAAGTGTATGAATTGATCGTGCGCAGGTTTTTAAGTATCTTTTATCCTCCGGCAGTTTATTATAAAGTCACATTAAATGAGAAAGCAAAAGATGAACTGTTTGTAAGGACGGTCAAAGTATTGCAGGATCCGGGGTATATGAAAGTTGCCGGTCTGCCACAAGAAGATCAGGATGCAAGGAGACTTGCAGAGGCAGTCAGCAATCTGACAGAAGGAATGGAAATCCCATGCAGTTATTCGACTGCACAGGCACAGACATCCCCACCAGCACGTTATACATCTGGTTCCATGGTGCTGGCAATGGAAAATGCAGGAAATCTCATAGAGGAAGAAGAATTAAGGGCGCAGATCAAATCGAACGGTATCGGAACATCTTCAACCAGAGCCGAAACGATCAAAAAGCTGGTACGTCTTGGGTATCTGTTGCTAAATAAGAAAACGCAGATATTGACTCCGGCACCGCTTGGGTACATGGTTTACGAAGTGGTGGATCAGACCGTTCCGAGCCTTTTAAACCCACGCATGACGGCAAGTTGGGAGAAAGGTCTGCAGAAAGTAGCAGACGGGGAGCTGGAAGCAGCTAATTACCGGAAGACGTTGATCGAGAACATAGAACGAGAATGCGGCAATATGATACGCAATGATTACGTTGTAGAGATCAAGAAAAAGATCGCTGCTTATGTCCAGAATGAAAGTTACGAGGATGACCTGAAGCCGTTTCAGGAAGAAGTCCTTGAACTTATTTGTCCGGTGTGCGGAAAACATATTAAAACAGCCCCGTTTGGATACTGCTGTGAGGGATATAAAAAAGACGGCGGCTGTACTTTTGCGATAGGAAAGATTGCAGGCGTAAAATTGACAAAAGACCAGATGAAGATGCTCATTACAGAAGGACAAACAGAAGTTATTGAAGGATTTGTCTCAAAGTCGAGAAAAAAATTTGCGGCTGCTCTTAATTTGCAGATGGATGCAGAAGGAAAGCCAAAATTAAGCTTTGATTTTAGTGCAGTTGCGCCAAAGACACTTTCTGCCCGATGCCCGAAATGTGGAGGGGCAGTCCGTATCGTAAAATTCGGATACTGCTGTGAAAATTATGTAAAAGATGATCCAAATTCCTGCCATTTTGGGATTGGAACAATCGCAGGGAAAAAACTGTCAGAAACACAGGCAACGACACTTATTAAAGAGAAAAAGACAAACATCATAAAGGGATTCAAGTCAAAAAGTGGAAAATCTTTTGACGCAGCATTAAAGATGGATGCAGAAGGAAAGATAAGTTTTGATTTCCCGGAGCGGACAGATCCATCCGAATCAGATATCCCCTGCCCGAAATGCGGAAAACTGCTCATTAAGGATATGTATTCCTATAACTGTACATGCGGTTACAAGATCTATCACAGGATTGCAGGAAAGGCAATGACAGATATGCAGATGAAGACTCTGATCACAACCGGAAAGCTTGGACGCACGTCTGGATTTAAGAGCAAGAAGGGGAAATCATTCACTGCCGGGCTGGTATGTGACGAAAATGGAACAATTACATTTAAAATTTGACACTCCCAATGCTTAAAGGAATGGGCTTTACGGCAAGTTTTCGTAACGGCAATGCGGATAGGAGAACAGGATATGAGATTTGTCACAACAGAAGAAGAGTTAAGAAAAAATGCAGGAAATCCCAAGGAAAAGATTTCTCTGGTTCAGACAGAGATAAAAAAGTGGGACTGTCCATTTTCGGGCAAGATGATCACACGTCAACTATATAAAAATATAGAACATGATAAAATGCCATCTGAAAAGATGCTTGAGGATCTGCAGAAAATAGGTATAACGGCTGACAGAATTGTAAAAATATCAAATCTAAAAAAATAAGATAATGATAACAGTACGACATAAACATGTACAAGTATATGTTTACTTATATGTTTAAATATGATATAATATACAAGACAGAAAGGAAACATATACATATGAGTTCATGCCGATTATTTATCTGCAGGGAAAATTGTGATGGGATATGCCGTAACAGCGAGGAAGCCTGTATAAAGGAGCAGTGCAGCCATATCAATGGAAACTGTCGAATGTGCGTACAGAAAAACTGCATGTTCAAAATGATAGAAGCAAAAGCTGCTGAGCAGAGAAAGAATGATATAGAAAATAACAAAAACACGGTCGTTTCAACATTACAGACAAAGACAGATATTCCGCAGAATAATGAAAAAGAACAAAAATTAAAGACAGAAAGAAATGAAAAGCCGGGGAAAACACGTATGCCGTGTGCTTATGTGGACGGATCCTACAATCAGTATAAAAAAATCTATGGCTATGGAGGGATCTTTTTTGACGGAGAGCAGACACATACAATGCAGGGACATGGGAATGAACCGGATATGGTATCCATGAGAAATGTTGCAGGCGAAATCGAAGGAGCCATGGCAGCGATCCGATATGCCAAGGAACATGACATAAAAGAGTTCATCATGTACTACGATTATAGTGGTATAGAACAGTGGGCAGCCGGCAGATGGAGTGCAAATAAGACTGGAACACAAAAATACCAGAAATATGTGCAGGAGTGTGGTATAAAGATCCACTTCAAAAAAATAAAAGGACATTCCGGAAATACGGGAAATGAGATTGCGGACAACCTTGCAAAGCAGGCGGCAGGGATCACAGACAGGGGGTACAGATGATGCAGATGGAATGGGTAACAGACCAAAAACCGAAAGAAAATGGCACTTATATCGTGACGCAGGAAATCCATAGTTTATCAACGGGAGAGTTCATGAAAACAGAGGTCACGACAGCCCAGTTTGACGCAGCACAGGGAAGATGGTTAAGGGCAAAGCATTTAAAGGTGGCCGCATTGATGAAATTTCCGGAAGCGTATAAGGAAACAGAGACATAGATATTCAAGATAATAAAGAAACGCAGATCAATATAACAATTTATGGAGGATAGATATGGATTTCACAAAATTTCAGAAATTAAATTCAATCATCAAAACGTGTTCGTTTGAGATGATCCCAATAGGAAAGACCAGAGAGACAATGGAAAAGCATAACGTCATTGAGGAAGATGCAGAGAGAAAGAGCAATGCAGAACTTACAAAGGAAGTAAGTGATTCTTTCATCAGGGAGTTTATTGCAGACTATAAAGAAGATATGGACTGGAAAGATCTGTATGATGCATATGGAGAAGACCGTGCAAGATTCACGGATATCATGAACCAGAAAGCAGAAAAGCTTGCAAAACGTTTTTCTGATTCCTTTAACGAGTATATCAATACTTTCTTAAAAGCAAATGGTATCAACGACAAGAAATCAAAATGGAGTGATTCCGGATATGTGGACGTGGTGCTTCCGTTATATGTATCCATTCATCCGGACTTCAGTAATGATAAGTATGAAAGGGCAGTAGCTTCATTATTGCACTGTTCCAATTCCCTGTTCAAAAAATACACGACAAGTTATGCAAGGATCATTGCAGGAACAAAGAAAGGTTCTTTTGCAGACCGTTCCATGGAGAACTTCCAGACTGCCTGTGCGAACAGCGTCATGTTTGATCTGATAAGCAGAAATTTAAGCAGTGTGGGAAGTCATGATGCATTTAAGGAAGTATTTGCGGACGCACCTTTGAACATGAATGAATACCTTTCACAGAAGGGTATCAGCCGTTACAATGAATTTGTCGGAGACAGTTTTGATGAAAGCGGTCAGGTCATACGCTATGGAGTGAATCACTATATTAATGAATGGAACCAGACGCATCCGGATGAACGTATGCCAAAGATGCATAAATTAAAGAAACAGATTTTATCCATTGTAGAACCTTCATTCCGCATCCGAACAATTAATGATGAAACAGAACTTTTTGGGACATTTGATAATATCAGGACAGCTGAACAACGTTATGTTGGAATGTTAGAGTCGATCTTGGAAAACATGAATACCGCAGACATTTATGATAAAAGCGGTATCCTTGTCACGTCTGCAGAAAGGGACAGCCTTGCAAATGCGATCACCGGGGAATGGAGTTATTTCCGTAGGCAGATCAAGGAAGAAGAAGAAAACCGTATCCGGGAAGAATATCTGCAGAAAAAGAACCGGGTAAAAACTAAATTAACGCAGAAAGACAATAAACAGATCGAAGATGCATTAAATAAAAGCATTTACTCGGTTGCAGACCTCAACAAAATGCTTGGGTCTGATTTTGGAACGATCGAAGAAAAACTTCTGGATGAATATATCAGAAATAAATCAAAGAAAGAAAGTGCATATGCGCAGCTCGTGAAAACGGATTTTTATGATAAGAAAACGATCCCGGCCGGAGATGATGTACAGCGGATACAGCAGTACCTTGATAAGGTTCTCGGTCTGACGCATATCGTGCGTGGATTGTGTGCAGACAGTCAGGATCCAAGAACCGATTTTGTGTTTTCTGATGATGTATCGTCTTTAGAGGACGACAGGGTACAGATCATATCCTGCTATAACCTGATCCGTAATTTCGTCACAAAGAAACGTGAAAAGACAGCGAAAGAAAAACAGATCCAGTTATGTTTCGGACGTCCGGCTCATTTTGAACAGGTATGGAACAACAAGCAGGAAGGCAAGTTCGGAAATGTGGATGCAGCACTTTTAGAATACGCAGGCAAGTATTATTACATGGTTCCGGCAGCCAAAAATGAAGCAAAACTCAACTTCCCGGTCACAGACGAACCACAGAGGGGAGAGTGCTACAACTACCTTGCAACAAAGAAAGCGATCGGATTTGCCAAAGCCTTTGCAAAATTCTATATCAAGGCTCCGGAAGCAATGGAAGGATTTGAAAAGACAGAGGAACCATTTGAGATATCCGTTGGAAACGACACAATGATCATTTCCAGAAAAGTATATGAAGATTACGAAGCGAAGACCTTCCGTGAATCTGAAGAAGCAAAGAACAAGCTGATCGACTGTGCAAAGGAATTTTTATCCAAAAATCTGTCCTACTGTATCTATGACTGGTCTGTACTTAAAGAAGCAAATGACTATGTAAATTATGGAGAGTTCTGCAACGAAGTGGATTCCATAGCGTTCCGTGTGATCAATAGATATGTTTCAAAAAAACTGGTGGATGATGCAGTGGAAAGAGGAAATTTATATATGTTCGAAATTAGCTCACTGGATATGTATAAAGATAGCTCTCGCATGAAAAATATCATGGCGCTCCGGTTCAATCAGATAATGAACGGTATGTTTACCGGCGATAAATCCATTATCATCAACAATGCCCCACAGATCAGATACCGTCCTGTTGTCATTGAGAAAAAAGATGTGCATCCGGTTGGAAGCCGCCTTGTAAATAAAAATACAACCGATGGCAGAACCATCCCGGGCGATGTTTACTTGGAGTTATGTGCATATTATAATGGCAAAAAAGACAGTTTATCTCCGGAAGCATCCTTATACAATGAGAAAGTGTCTGTAAAGGATTCTGACAGAGCGCATATAAAGGACAAACATTATACAGAGGAAAAATTCCTTATTACATTTTCCTACACGGCAAACAAAAATGTCGCCTCAGCTACGTCTGGTTACCAACTTAATGAAATGGTAAGAAAAGAGATCCGTGAAAACGGATGCAATATTATGGCTGTGATCAGGGGAATTGATAATCTTCTGTATTATGCAGTTGTGGATGAGAATGGTAACAGGATTGAAGCCGGAGACCTTAATGTTGTCGGAGATACCGATTTTTATGAAAAGCTTACTATTCTAGGCAAACAGAGATATACAGATCAAAAAAACTGGAAACATGAAAATAAAGTTGCTGATCTGAAAGACACTTATCTTGGACAGGTATGCCGTAAGATTGCATCTATCGCAGTAAAAAATAATGCTGTTATCGTTATTGACAAGATCAATGAGAGCACAAAAAGGAAAAACGCTGCTTTCGATAATAATATGTATCGGAAATTTGAAAATGCCTTGGTAAATAGTCTGACAGACTATTATGACATAGGAATCAGGGGAGATGAGCCGGGTAGCGTAAAAAACCCACTGCAGCTTACAGTAAAAGAAGATAATGGATTTCAAAACGGCATTATCTTTTATCAATTTGATACTTTCACAAAAAATATCTGTATGAGAACTGGGTTTGTCAATCTGCTCAATACGTTTGAAATTAAAACAGTTGCAAGCAAGGTAGCATTTTTAAAGAAACTTTCTGGCATTTATTATGATAACGATATTAATGAGTTCGTATTTGAATTTACATGGCGAAATATTGGATGTATATTAAAAGACGAGGAACTGCCTTTGTATGATGGAATGGATAAGATCTGGAAGGTACGTACCCACTTTACAAGATACATGCGTAATGCAGAAAAGAATAAATATGTAGAGATTGACGGAACGGAAGTATTAAAAGAACTTATCAGAAAGAACCATCCAGATATGATCGGTGGAAAGATTGATGTTGACAGGCTCACGTCTGAAGAAGTTAAAAAAGTATTTGAAATCTTTACATTATACACAAATGGATATATTCCTAGAATGGATGATGCTGAGAGCGGATACATGTCCCCTGCGTGTGACTGGAACAATTTTGGAACAATCCGGTATGATGAAATGACGGCATTACAGCTTGCAAAAAAATCATCCCTTATGATTGGAAAAGTGAAATCTGGAAAGGATTGGAAAGACATGAATGTAAGCCGTGTAGAATGGCTAAATCATGTACTGAAAGCAGACTGGTAAAGAAAGAACAGATAGGATTTCTCAACTTGAGTATGGAGAGATCCTATAAAAAAGATAAACAATACCTGATGAAAATTGAAAAAATATTATTTAAAAAAAATCAAAAATGTTCAAAAGTAATATGATACGGGTGAATAAATATAGTAAAAGCTTTTTCTGCAAACCCAGTTAAGAGGATCAAATAAATACCTGCTGTTGCAGGTATCTCATACGCTCCTGTAGGTGCGTTATAGGTTAAAAGGATCAAATAAATGCCTGCTGTTGCAGGTGTATTATCACTCTCTATTTCCTTATATTTGTTATAAGGAACAAAAAAATGCCTGCTGTTGCAGGCAATTGTGAGTGGTTTATTTACCACATACATGTTATAAGGAATAAATAAATGCCTGCTGTTGCAGGCTATTCAAGATGAGAATAATGTTCTGATAATGTTATAAGGAACAAATAAATGCCTGCTGTTGCAGGCATGGACTAGTAAAAATGGAAAATATTTTGGTTATAAGGAACAAAAAAATGCCTGCTGTTGCAGGTGTACATAGGGAGATGGGGCAATATGGAAATTATAAGGAACAAATAAATGCCTGCTGTTGCAGGCCAATGTATTGACATTTTTCTATACACTATGTTATAAGGAACAAATGAATGCCTGCTGTTGCAGGCGGTAGGTATATGCATAATGTTTTGTTTAGAGTTATAAAGAACAAATAAATGCCTGCTGTTGCAGGCTAATAAGTTCTCTTCATTATTGTCTTTAACGTTATAAGGAAAATATAAATGCCTGCTGTTGCAGGCGTGGTGTATTTGCGGCGAGTAATATATTTTGTTATAAGGAAAATATAAATGCCTGCTGTTGCAGGCCTCAATGAAGCAAGAATGTTTTCACTATCGGTTATAAGGATCAAATAAATATCTGCTGTTGCAGGCTGAAACAGGTTTTGTAGCTTGGCATTGTTTGTTATAAGGAACAAATGAATGCCTGCTGTTGCAGGTCCTATACTATTTCTATTTTATTTTCGATATATTATAAGGATAAAATAAATGCCTGCTGTTGCAGACCAGCATGAACAGCTTGTATAGGAACCTTGGGTTATAAGGATCAAATAAATACCGGCTGTTGCAGGCTAGTGTATTGACATTTTTCTATACACTATGTTATAAGGAACAGATAAATGCCTACTGTTGCAGGCTGTTATAGAGATTTTGAATATTCAAATTGAGTTATAAGGAACAAATAAATGCCTGCTGCAGGCTTGTATAAAAATGATAAAGTTACAATAACTGTTATAAATTTGTGGCGAAAACCCACTCACAAGCGTGTGGGAGCAGTCAGAAAGTCGGATTTATTGCAAAAAAGTTTATTGCTGATATAATATGTTTCAATAGAAAAAACACAAGAGGAAGGAACAAATAAAATATGAACAAGATGGAATTAATCGACGTAATGGCTGATAAAGCTGGAATTACAAAAAAAGATGCAGAAAAAGCATTGAATGCATTTATAGCAATAACAGAAGAAACATTAAAAAGTGGAAACAAGGTTCAATTAATTGGATTTGGCACTTTTGAGACGGTAAAAAGAGCGGCCCGAAACGGAATCAATCCACAGACAAAGGAGGCGCTGCATGTGCCAGAAAAAAATGTCCCGAAATTCACGGCCGGGGCATCGCTAAAGAAGATTGTAAAGTAACTTTTTTTTGACACGCGTCAACATGAAATCCACCGGCTTCCATAAGCTGGAGCAGATCACTTTTTTCATAATTTTCCATAAAAAGCAGGATGTTAAAACATCCTGCTTTTTGTTTACTCATGCGTTTAAATGTGTTATAATATGCACATAATTTGTGTTGATATATGCTATAATATACGTGACAAGGAGGAGAATTAAGTAAATAAAAATATAATTAAATGTGAATCAATGTACTCAAAGACACTCAAAACCCAGAGTGTTAGTTGGTGACTTAACACCACTGAAATCATAGGAAAAATAGCCAGTACAAGTTGCATAATGATTGAGTAATGGTATAAGTCCACGAAAACCAAGTGGCAAAAAGAAAAATATTAAGAAAGGAAAAGCTCTATTTAGATGAAACCTATATCTAATCAATTTAAAGAATTTATAGGCATGTACCGATAGCTAAGTCGGGAATTTACGACTGTGGAGTGTACAAGAACTTGTGAGTAGCGTATTGTTTACAATCGCCAAAGCATACACAATGAAACAGTAACTACAAATCGTGAGATTGTAGCGAATCATCTAGCATATACACCTTGTATATGTTTTTAGTAGCAGGTTTGGAAATATGAGCTTTGTTCATCTGCATACTCATACAGAATATTCGATCTTGGATGGGGCGAATAAAATCAAAGATTACATCCGGAGAGTAAAAGAACTCGGAATGAATGCTGCTGCGATCACGGATCACGGAGTCATGTATGGCGTGATTGATTTCTATAAGGAAGCAAAAACGGAAGGTATCAATCCTATCATTGGATGCGAAGTATATGTCGCCCCCGGAAGCAGACACGATAAGGGAGGCACAGGCGAAGAAAAATATAACCATCTTATCCTTTTGGCTGAAACGACAGATGGATATTACAATCTCCAGAAGATATGCAGTCAGGGTTTCATTGACGGCTTTTATTATAAACCAAGGGTGGATGAAGAAATATTGAGACAGTACAGCAAAGGGATCATCTGTCTTTCTGCATGTCTCGCCGGAGCATTGCCAAGGCTGATACTTGCCGGCCGCCATGAGGATGCAGTGGGTTTTATTGAACGCTATAAGGATATTTTCGGAGAAGATAACTTCTTTTTAGAGATACAGGATCATGGGATCCCGGAGGAACGTACTGTGATCACGGAAATGCTGTCTTTAAGCCGGGAGACAGATACAAGGATCGTTGCGACAAATGACTGCCATTACACAAGAGCAGAGGATGCAGAGCCACATGATGTGCTGCTGTGCATACAGACTGGAAAGACGATAGATGATCCGGACAGAATGCGGTATGAAGGTGGTCAGTATTACGTGAAATCCGAAGCAGAAATGAGAGAACTTTTTTCATATGCGCAGGAGGCGGTAGATAATACACAGATGATCGCTGACAGATGTCATGTAGAAATCGAATTTCATGTTACAAAAATGCCGTCCTATGATGTGCCGGAAGGATATACGGCATCCACATATTTGAGGAAACTGTGCCAAGACGGGCTGAAAAGAAGATATCCGGATAACTGGGAATCTCTTTCAGACCAGCTCGAATATGAACTTGGTGTCATTGAAAAAATGGGATATGTTGAGTATTTCCTTATCGTGTGGGATTTCATTAACTATGCAAGAGAGCATGGCATCCCGGTAGGACCGGGACGAGGAAGTGCGGCAGGCTCGCTGGTGTCTTATACAACAGGGATCACAAACATTGATCCGACAAAGTATAAGCTGTTGTTTGAACGATTCTTAAATCCGGAGCGCGTTTCCATGCCGGATATTGATGTGGATTTTTGTTACGTCCGCCGTCCTGAAGTGATCGAATATGTGAAGAAGAAATACGGAAAGGACTGTGTAGTTCAGATCGTCACATTTGGAACCCTTGCAGCGAAACAGGCGATAAAAGATGTTGGCAAGGCAATGAAGCTGCCGTATGCTTACTGTAACAGTCTGGCTGCCATGATCCCGAAAGATGTAGGCATCACGATCAGTAAAGCACTTAATATCAATCCGGAATTAAAAGACCTGTATGATTCGGATGATACCGTAAAAAGACTAATAGACACGTCCATGAAATTAGAAGGACTTCCAAGACAGACCGGAACCCATGCAGCCGGAGTAGTGATCTGCAGGAACGCAGCAAGTGAGTATGTTCCGCTGGCACGTTCGGCTGACGGGGATGGACTTGTCTCGCAGTATAATATGACACTGGTTGAGGAATTAGGACTTTTGAAAATGGATTTCCTTGGGCTGCGTACACTTACAGTTATCGATGATGCGGTAATGCATATTGAGAGAACAAAAGGGATAAAGATCAATATTGACGAGATCGATTATAACGATCCAAAAACACTGGAACATATCTCGACCGGGAATACAAACGGGATATTCCAGCTTGAGAGCGCAGGAATGCAGAACTTTATGAAACAGCTCCGTCCCAAGAGCCTTGAAGATGTGATCGCAGGGATTTCTTTGTACCGCCCAGGTCCGATGGAATTTATCCCGAAGTACATCAAGGGAAAGAATGAGCCGGAAAGCATCTCTTACGCCTGCAGTGAGCTGGAATCCATATTGGAACCGACATATGGGTGTATCGTCTATCAGGAACAGGTAATGCAGATCGTACAGAAACTTGCCGGATACACAATGGGACAGGCAGATAATATACGCCGTGCCATGAGCAAGAAAAAGCAGTATGTCATTGACGAAGAAAGAGAGTACTTTGTGTACGGCAATAAAGAGCGTAACATAAAGGGATGCGTTGCGAACGGGATCGATGAAGCAGTAGCAAACGGCATTTATGATTCCATGGTAGATTTTGCAAAATACGCATTTAACAAATCCCATGCTGCCGCATATGCGGTCGTGGCGTTCCAGACAGCGTGGCTCATGCATTACTATCCGGTTGAGTACTGGGCAGCAATCCTCACATCCGTGATAGGGAACGCACCAAAACTCACATCTTATATGCTTGCAGCAAAGGCAGACGGCATCAATGTAATGAACCCGGATATTAATAAAAGCGGAGCAGACTTTGTGCCATACGAGGGAAATGTCCTGTTTGCATTAAGTGGAATCAATGGAGTCGGGAAAAATGCTGCCATTGCGATAGAAGGATATCGTGAAAATAATGGCAGATTCGAAGATTTTAAAAACACGCTGGCTGTTTTGCTGACACTTGGCATCAATAAAAAAGCAGTAGCAAATCTCATAAAAGCAGGAGCGTTTGATAGTCTTGGTGGAACGAGAAAACAGTATCTTATCGTATATGAATCGCTGATCGACGATATTACAAACGACAAGAAGAAAAATGTGTCCGGACAGATGAGCTTATTTGATATCGGGGATAATGATAACCCGATCGGGCAGGCACTTGTGCTGCCGCCGGTAGGGGAATTTGACAAAAAAGAATACCTTGCTTATGAAAAGGAAGTAACCGGCATCTATCTGTCCGGGCATCCTTTAAATGAATATTCAGATATGATAAGGAATCTCACAGATACGACGTGTGGAGAGTTCATGCGTGATGATAATGATGAAATCACCTTAATGGCAGACAGTGAAGCGACAATAGCAGGAATCATCACAAGAGTGTCACAGACTTATACGAAAAAAGACAGTAAGCCTATGGCGTTCATTACGGTGGAAGATCTCACAGGAAGTATCAATGTTGTGGTATTCCCAAAAAATTATGCTTCGTGCAGGCAGATCCTTGCGGAAGATGAAAAAATTGTTGTCAAGGGAAAAGTAAGTGTTGAAGATGGAAAAGATGCAGGACTTATGGCTGAAAAGATCACGTCATTTAACGATATCCCACAAAATGTATGGATCCGGTTTGCAGATATGGAAGAATATGAAAAGCTTCATGCACAAATCGAAGCCACACTGGATGAAATGCCGGGAAAGGACAGTGTGATCTTTTACATCACAAGCGAGAAGAAAAAAGCAGTGAAACTGAACCGTGTTTCATGCAATGCGGATAATCTGGAGCGATTATACCGCATGATGGGAAAAGATAATATAGCAGTTACATATTAAAGAATGTTAAAGGAGGGACAATCGCATGGAAGCAGAAAATAGATTTCATCAGGAGACAGCAGAGGTGATCCGCAGATTCATTGATAACAGTGGACATTTTGACGGAAAAGAGGAAGCGGAATACGGGGAGCCATTCTATGGACATGAAATGAGAAACCATATTTTAGACCATTTTACCTTGTATGATGAGGTAGCTGTGAACTATATTGATTCACGCAAAGAAGAAAAAACAGAGGGAATCATCCTTCGGATATTTTTCTCTGGGATCGTAGTAGGAACGGCAGTAAGGAAAGGAATCATCTGGAAAGGAAAAAATATTTTTATTCATTACGAGGAAATACTTTCCATAAACCTCAAAAAAATGGAGAACAAAATGGCATATGCTAATCTTATGCTGTGTAAAAAGAGTTTGGAGCAGGCACTTCCAAAGCAGCTTTCTGGCAATCAGGGACGAATAGAAACGTATTTGAAGCGTGATATATTTAAGAGAAATGATATTGACCGGGAAGGAACACGAGATAACCTGAAAAAATATTTTGAAAAGGTATTTCCGCAGACTTCTTTTGAGCAGTCCATTGTGATCACTGGAACATATGCGCTTTACTGGCCGTTTCAGCAGGAAGACGTATCTTGTAAAGCGTATCTTTCCACGGATAAAGAACGCGAAGATAAGCCGGTTAAACTTAAAACAGAAGTGATAAAAGAAGGAGATTTTTTCTGTGTCAAGAATATCGGGCATGAAGGACAGTTTAAAAATAAGATGGTCATGCACCTGACAAATCAGGATTATTCAGATATAACCATATCATTTCTGTGGACGGTCGAATGCAGGGATGATAATGGGAAGCCAGTAAAAATGCAGATGGTAAACGTTGTGCGTGCTGACAGGGTTTCTAAAACAGAACCGGGAAGAAATGTATATGATTTTACTGCTGTGACAGCACCTTACATCGGAATATTTAAAAGCGAACTGGAACGGAAAAATCCGAAGGTACTGGAATATCTTATGACACAGGACTGTTATATGATCCTGCTTCCTGAATCGGCAAATGGTTATGTTGTAAAATATCCTGACGGGGATTCCAGCGCAAGGCTGCGAGAGAACAGCAGACTGTGCAGATACATGGACACGGCAACCATGACGTATCTGGAATTTGATAAAAATTCAGCTAAAAGACATGACAGAAAGGGAGTAAGTCCAGTTGTGGAAACAGAGTGCGAGAGGTATTTTGTTCCAGAAAGCACGGATGGAAACGGCGACTTTTTTGACTTTGGTGCAGACACATGGTAAAATGGATTGTATAGAAAAAAATAATTGAATAAAAAATCAGAATCCGCAGGTATTATTTATCTGCGGATATTTTATGAACAGGAACGTTACAGACGTTCTTTTTTTATGCCCTAAAAGGGATTTATATAAATTTTTAATCTAAATCACAGTGCGAAACTGATCCAATAAAAACAGAAGAAAGGAAAGAAAACCATGAAAAACATCGACCATAATAAACTAAGTAGGACAGCGAGAGTTGTCATAACAAAAAATAGCGAAGGAGTAACGGTAAGGCTGCATTACACATATTCTGCATCCACAGGATATGGGGAAGCTGTTGTCTGCTTTGAAAAAGAAGCTATTAACGGCAAAATCAAAAAGAACGACTGGCAGGAAGCCTGCCGGATTGCAAATGAAATGGTATTCCGATACAGAATCCCATTGGATATAAACAGAGAGGAGAAAGAAGAAGGCAATGTTAAATGAAAAACAGATGGAAGCGGTGAATACATTAAAGGGGCAGGTGCTTGTTGTCTCCTGTCCGGGCAGCGGAAAGACCACTGTTATCGTAAACCGCACAAAAAAGATCATTGACAGTGGTGTACCTTCTGAAAAGATTCTTGTAATCACGTTCACGAAGGAAGCTGCTACGCAGATGAAAGCCCGTTATGAGAAATTATATGGTAAGTCGAATGTAATGTTCGGAACGATACATTCCATATGTTTTCAGGTAATAAAGATGGCATATGGGTATGAAAAAAATGATATCCTGCTTGCAACAGAGCAGTGGGAGTTTTTCGGGAAATTTCTCAGGGGAAAATCCGACACCGATAATGTGGAGGAATTTGTGAAAACCTACATGACTGCAATAAGTGCATATAAAAACAGCGGTAAGACAATCGAAACATTCGATTATGGAGAATGCGAGAAAGGGCTGTTCATTGAAACCCTCCGAGAATATGAAGCGTTTAAAAACAGGATGGGAAAGATTGATTTTGATGATATGCTTCTAAAATGCAGGGATGCATTAAAGGATGAGAGGATGCTTTCCTATTGGAAAAACCGGTTCGGCTATATCATGATCGACGAATTTCAGGACACCAATGAAATTCAGGCGGAGATATTTTATAAGCTTGCAGGGACAGATGGAAATATCTGTGTTGTCGGTGATGATGACCAGAGCATTTACCGCTTCCGTGCAGCAGATTCATCGATCATGATGGGATTTCCACAAAAATATCCGAACTGTAAAACGATCTATATGTCAACGAATTACAGATCAGACAAGGAGATCATAAAACGTGCCGGAATGCTGATCAGCAATAATACCAAGAGATTTAAAAAGGATTTTCTTGGAAGCCGTGAGGATGCAGGCAGATTTGCAGTTACATGTGCAGATACGCAGGAAGCCCAGACGATAGGAGTCATAAAGAAGATAAATGAATATGCTATGAAAGAATCTCCGTTAACAGAGACGGCAGTATTATACCGTACCAATGCGGAAAATCAGATGCTCATAACAAAACTCGTGAAATATAAAATCCCTTTTTATACCACTGAAAATGTAAAGGACTATCATCAGGACTTCATTTTCAGAGATATCATGACATACTGGAGACTTGCCACTGGACAGGAAGAAAAAGGGGATCTGCAGAGGGTGCTTAATCATCCGACCAGATACCTTAAATCAGAAGCTTTTAAAAACTGCAGGTTTGATATTGAGAGCATGAAAAAGTGCTGTCTTAACATGCAGAATGCAGAACGAGCAACGCTTGAAGTGATGAAAATGTACCGGGAGGTCAAGGCAATGGAAAAATTAAAGCCGTTAGAGCTTGTAACCTACCTGATTCGGAACATGGGATACCGTTCATTCATCACGAGTTATTGTAATTTTATAAAGCGTGATGTTGAATCTGCCATGTCCATACTTGATACACTCATTGAGGAGTGCAGGGGATTTGAGACAATGGATGAATGGGAGGACTACGCAAAAGAATTTGCAGTAAAGCTGCAGATGCAGAGGAGAGATCCTAACAAGAATGGAGTATGTCTTTCGACATTTCATTCATCCAAAGGACTGGAGTGGGATCATGTGATCCTGATCAATTCAAATGACGGTAAAAGCCCTTTTATCAAGGCGACTACTGAGGCTGATTTTGAGGAAGAAAGAAGGCTTTACTATGTGGCAGTAACAAGGGCGAGAAAGAGCGTGGATATTTTTTACCTGTCAAAAAAAGATGGAAAGGATGTACTGCCATCTCCGTATCTGACGGAAATGGGACTGATTCCGGGAAAGATCAACACCCAGAAGAAGATTATACCGATCATCCGGTAAAATTAAAGTTGATTCTGCAAAAACTCCGGCTTATAATAGTATTAAGGCACAGAGCCTTTTGCAGAATCGCAATCATAAATACAAAAGGAGCGATGCCGAATGAACACAGAAATAACAAATGCTGTGGTGGCTGCTGGCGATAAAGCACAGTATGATACCTATGCAAAACGATTATTGGCAGAAAAAATAATATTGGCTCACATCTTGGTTGAAACGGTCGAAGAATTTAAAGGGATGAAGCCGGAAGATGTCGTGCCATACATTGAGGGTGAACCAAAAGTTGGACTTGTACCGGTTGAGCCGGGATTGACCAATAATAGCACAAATAAATCAAATACTTGTGAGAAAATTGTTGGACTTAATACAGAAAATCCGGAGATCAATGAGGGATTAATAAGGTTTGATATTATTTTTTATGTCCGCATGAAAAATGGGCTTTCTCAGATTATTGTGAATGTAGAAGCTCAAAAAAATGAACCAACTGAATATCAGATAATAAATAGGGCAATCTTTTATGTAAGCAGACTTGTATCGTCACAAAAAGAAAGAGATTTTGTTAAAACGGATTACGACAGTATAAAACCTGTTTCAAGCATCTGGATATGCATGAATAAAGAATCCGACAGTCTGAGTCATCTGCATCTCGCAAAAGATGAATTACTGGGATCTTGTGAATGGGAAGGCAATATGAATCTGATAAATATTGTGTTAATAGGACTATCGAATAAGATCCCGGAACAAAAAGAAGGTTATGAATTACATCGTTTGCTTGGAACACTATTATCAAGTGAATTAAGCGAAAACAAAAAATTAGATATTCTGGAAAGTGAATATAATATTCCAGTCAACCATGAATTTAGAGAGGAAGTGCGTAGTATGTGTAACCTGGGTGTAGGAATCGAGGAAAAAGGAATTAAAATAGGTATTGGAGAGGGAGAAGATAAACTTGGAAAGCTTATTAATCTCTTAATGCAAAGTAATCGATCAGAAGATGTTACAAAAGCGGCTACAGACAAAGAAGCCAGAAAAAAATTATACAAAGAATTTGGAATGATTGATTAGATTGATTTCAGAGCCATCCGCAAGGGCAAGGGTGGCTCTTTTTTTGCCCTGCGGTGTTGGTGGAGACGGAAACAAGTAACCGAGAATTTCCGTCTATTATTCTTAAAATAACGGATCTGGAATGCCGGAATTTTTCAGATATTCTAAGTCATTTAATCTGGATATATCCAGTGATTGATAATAGTTGCTTTCCAACATTTTTCGCTTTTTTCTGTAATACGTTGCTTCGGATATACCGATCTATTTGTAGATGTCATAATCGTGCATTTTCTGTCTCATATATACGATATCGGAGTAATGGATCAGAACAGGTTCATCCTCAGTATTTTTACAGCCCGGATGAATGATAGCGTTTGCTTTTCTTCCTGCGCCACGTTTGGTGATCTTTTCATACTGTGACTGGCCGACACCGGAAGAAGCGGGGGAAACCTTTAAAACAAGTGTTCCTTCTATGATATCAAAATAGATGCCTACTTTATTTAGTAATTCCTTCATTTTTGAAAAGTTTTCTCTGTTTTCTTTTGCAGACATTTTCTCATCCACTACCGTGTAACGTAATACTGTCTGACCGCCATCAAATGGATATTCCATATATCATCCCCCAAACAATCATAATTAAATATGACCGAATAATAGCATGAAAAAGGAATTTTTGTCAATTTGTTGTCAAGAAGCATGAACTGGATGCTTTGACATTCCCCACAGCTAAAGCAGTGGGTACGACACATTGGAAAAAAATATTGAAAAGTCTCAATACTTGTGATAATGTATAGTATATCATAATTAAACAAATAAAAAATGCAAAGAAAAACAAAGAGTTGGCTGAAAAACCAACTCTTTTTTTGCGAATTTGTCATGTTGATTTATATGTTTATAAATGCTATAATATACAAATATAACATGGTAAGACGAATTAAAACAGAAAATCTGGTAGAAAGGATGATGTGAATGATACTGTCAGAGATGAACATTCCGGTAAAGACTGTGAACGCACTTGGAAAGAAGAAAATAAATACAGTAAACGATCTGGTCATGTATTTCCCACGTAAATATCTTGATTATAGAAAAATCGTGCCACTCATGGAAGCGGTTGATCGAGACTGTGCTATTTCAGGGTATCTCGAATCATATGAGAAACAGACAGACAAAAACATGACGATCATCAAAGCTCATCTCATTGAAGAATCCTGCGGACAGAAAGTGACCATAACATGGATAGGACAGTCCTACCAGTACAATGCGATCAAAAACTTTGCACGGAAAGAGATCGTTGTATGCGGTAAGGTAAAACATCACATTGTCTACGGCTATACGGTGACAAATCCGTATGCTTATTATCTGAAAGAATATTATACAGGGAAGATCGTACCGGTTTATACAAAGATCAAGGGCGTAACGGATGAAATGTTAAAAAAACAGATCAGCCGATGCCTGTTTGAGATAACAGATCCGCTTGATCCAAAGGTAGTGGAAATGACAAAACTTCCAGATTACCTGTCAGCTCTATATGCGATCCATTCCCCGAAAGATACTGAATCCATAAAGAAAGCAGAAAAGCGCATGATCTTTAATGACATGCTCTATTATACGACAAAGCTTAAATTAAATGCAGCACTGCTCCCAACAGAAACGGATGTGAAGACAGAAAAGCATGATATGACAGAGCAGATGATAAAAGACCTGCCTTATGAGCTGACAGATGACCAGCGAAAAGCGTATCTGTCGATCCGTGAGCGTATGGAGACAGGGAAACGTGTCAATCTCTTGGTGCAGGGGGATGTATCCTGTGGAAAAACCACCGTGGCATTTGCTGCAATGGTACTCATGGCAGATAACGGCTACCAGAGTGCGCTGATGGCTCCTACAACAGTGCTTGCCAAACAGCACTATGAAGGACTTAAGGAGATCGCCGATAAATTTGGCATTCGGATCGCATGTGTCACTTCAGAACTGAAAGGAAAGGCAAAAACAGCCATATTGAAAGAGATCGAAACCGGAGAGATCACATTTGTGGTAGGGACACAATCCTTATTTTCTGAAAAGCTGAACTACAGCAGGCTTGGGCTTGTGATAACGGATGAGGAACACCGTTTCGGGGTAAAGCAGAGGGAAGCATTAGAGAAAAAGGCCCTGAGCGGAGTGCATGTGATCACTATGTCTGCGACACCGCTTCCAAGATCTGTTGCTGATGCGGTTTATGGAGAGAATAAGGAGATCGTCAATATCATGTCCATGCCTTCCGGAAGGAAACAGGTACAGACAGCCATCAATAATTCAGAGAATAAAATCATGGAATTTATCGAGAAACAGCTAAAAGATGGCAGACAGGCATATGTCGTGTGTCCGCTCATAAACAAGGCAGACGAAGAAAGCGTTACCGGGGACCTTGAATCGGTAGAGGAAGCGGAGATCCGGTACAAGGAATACTTTATGCCGAAAGGCTATAAGGTCGGGGTTATCACAGGACAGACATCGGCGGAAGATACGGAAATGATCTTAAATGATTTCCGTGAGAACAGATACCAGATCCTGGTCTCCACCACGGTCATTGAGGTAGGGGTAAATGTGCCGAACGCAAATGTAATGGTGATAAATAATGCGGAACGGTTCGGGCTAGCACAGCTGCATCAGTTACGGGGACGAGTGTGCAGAGGACAGTGGTATCCGTACTGTATTTTAAAATCAAGAGAAAAGGAAAACCCAAGACTTCAGACCATGGTACAGACTACTAATGGATTTGAGATTGCAAAGGCTGACATTGAGCAGAGGGGCATGGGAGATCTATTAGGGGTTGCGCAATCAGGGAGCAGCCATTACATGGACCAGATCCTTGCCATGCCGAACCTTTATGGCAGCGTCAAAAAATATGCACAGCTTCTGATCGACAATCATATGGAGGATCCATTGATCGAATTATACGAAAAGTAAGGATAATAGGGATTGAGATGAAAAAAAGACCGGGATACAGCATAAGGGCAGCGCTCATCATTGGGGTGTTCGCATATGCCTATTACAGAACAGACAACCTGTATGCCTCTGGGGCGGCGGCAGGACTGATACTTGCATTAAAGCCGTTTGCAAAGGGGATCAGGAGAATAAGAAAGAAACAGAAATATAAAAACAGCAGTCTTGCTGTTATAGACAAAATGGAAGGTCACGAATTTGAGGAATATCTTGAAACACAGTTTAAGAGCCTCGGCTACAAGGTGAAAAATGTGGGCAGCGGAGGCAGGGACTATGGAGTTGACCTTATCATTTCAAAAAAAGGCGAAAAGACTGCGGTACAGGCAAAACGGTATAACAGCAGTGTCGGAATAAAAGCGGTGCAGGAGATCATCTCCGGGAGAGAATTTTACAAGACGGATAATGCGATCGTAGTGACGAACAGTTATTTTACAAATCCGGCCAGACAGATGGCAAAGGAATGTCATGTGGAACTTTGGGATCGGGAAGACTGTAAAAAGAATTTCCGCAAATGAGGATAAGACAATGGGAAACGACTATATAGACGAAATCATAGATGATATGATGCTGGATGGTTCAGAAACAGCAGATGAGATAAAAAAAGCAAATGAAAAGGTTACAAATAGGTATCAGGAAATGGAAATGAAAAACAAGGCAAACCAGAATGTCGTGCCGTTCCCTGATTATCTTGTCGGCTGGAATCTGCAGACGCTGCTTTTTATTGAAGGGAAAAAATGGCGTCTGATCATGATAAAGACGATACGTGCGATGTCAAAAAGGTTTGGACTAAAGCAGGGCGATATAAGGGAAAAATGCATAGGACTGATGCGTGATATGCTGCCGGAGGCAAGGCGTAACACAATCAGGCGAGAAGAAAGGGAGCCAAAAGATGATCTTGATGCTATTGCGTCAAGTGATTCAACAAGGTGGAGGTTCATGGAAATCCTCGGAGGACTTAATAATTTCCTAGAGGCAAATTATGCGCCGAAAGCTCCGATAGTTGCAGTGTCGATCAGATCCGTTTGTCCGGATACTCAAAGATGGGATATCGTATCGCAGTATTACCGAGTGGTTGACAAACAGATCAGGAGTCTTGAAAAAGAGAAGATTGCTGACCTGAGACAGTCGGAACCAATGATCAGAAAGCGCAAGCAGGATATGAAGGATGCGGCAGAACGTTTAAGACCAGTCCTGATACACAATAAAGACAAAAGAAAACTCTGGGCGATCATCTGTAAGAGGATGCCGGGATTTACTGAATTTTTATCACAGCTTGGAGAATCGAGCCGATGGAAAACGTGTTTTGCCAGTGCAAGCCGTTGTGCAATGATTGCGGCGGTCGATTGCTTTTACCACGAATTTGAGGTTGCGGTCAGATGCATTGCTTATGAATATGGATTGGAGGAAGAAGATTTAACGATGGAACTACATAAAAATCAAGATAAGAAAAACTGTTTTGTAGGAACAGGGGACGAGGTAGTCATTAGCCTTAAAAATAAAAAGAAGGTTGAAGGTGCGGTCATTAGCATTGACATGAAAGTGGAAACAAATGCCAAGCACCCTGAAATGAGCGTGTATATGGTGATCAAAGAAGATCAGGGGAGCGAGGGAGAAAAGACATGCGGCATATGGACCGATGACATAGAATCCATGAATGTGACACGTTTTAAAGGAGAGTCTGAATCATTTAAAGGGGAGTCTGCATCAGGATGGAAACGATGGGAACCGGTACAAGAGATTGCAGCCAAATAGAAACAGCTATTTATCTGGAAGGGGGTAGCATAGCATGAAAAAAACAAAGAGATACAAAATCGGGAAATGGATATTCTGCATGTTTTTGGCATTCGTAGTAGCAGGAGCTGCCGTGCCGGAAACAGCAGCATACGCGAGAATGACAACATGCAGCACCAGCACAATCGTGACCCCCTTCATAAAGAAACAGGAAGGAAAATGGTATACATACTGTCCTGCCACAGTGAGAAATGGCAATAGTACAACAACTTTTTACTGTAAAAATGGAGTAGAAGGACAGATTGTAGATTATATCTATTCAACTACAAAAGCACCTAAACAGAAAACACGAAGCAGAATTGCATTACAGCCTTCGAATGATCCTGAAAGATTCGATTCTGTGCATGTATGTGATCCTACCGTCGTGTCAGGCAAATATACCTATCAAAATAAAAGCTATAAGTATGCCATGTTTTATCTTGGCAGCCAGACGCTTGACAACCAGTGCAACCGGATTGGAGTTGCATTATCAAATAATCTTAATGGAAAATTTATAAAACCGGAAAACAAGGTTGTAATCGACTACGTTTACGACAATGAACGTCCAGATGTCTTCCAATGGGGCGCAGGACAGCCAAGCGCAATCAGCCTTGGGAACGGAAAAGTCCTCTTGTTTTATACAAAAGGAGATGCATCCGGCACTGATACATATGCATCGTTGATTGATATGGCATCAATAGAAGACATACAGATACTTTGGACGGCAAAACTTTCCTCGGAAGGAGCCGGTTCGTTTATCAGTAATGCGGATTTCGCATATGACAGCGAAGAAAGCCGTTTATACATGGTCTGCGATAAAAGACCATTTGCAGACGGAACGCTGAATATTGTTGCTGATACATCAGTACTTTATTTTGCAGATACCGAACTTGACATGGAAAGTTTGGAATCCTGTACTTGGAATTTTATGAGAAATATAGATGTATCCGTGACCGGACACAAGAGAAACCACAATTGCGGATTTATCCGCGACACAGCGGGTTTCGTTTCTGGAAAACCGCCTGTATTGTGTACTGTTGCAGATAATTCCTTATGGGAATACAGAATAAAGCTGATTGAATAAAAGAAAAGGAGAGGTAAACAGAAATGAAAAACAAACCTTGCGACAGATGGAGAAGAAGAAAATATTGGTGCGAAAAAAGCAACAATTGGCGGAAACTTCATAAGATACCGCTGTGCAGAAAAGGTGTGAAAACATGCTTTAACTGCGGTTTGCCGTTCTGCTGACATTAAAACTTAGGAGGAAAAATAAGAGGTGGGAATGGATGAAGATATGCTCGACTGTATCCGGGCGTTAGCAGAAAACAGAATACAGGATGCAAAAGATAAGGCAATCATATGTTGCATAAACGATACAACAAAAAAGAATGCCTCAAAGACATCTTATTATAAAAAATTATTGGAGAATGGCTCAACAAAAATGTTTGAACTTCCACTCAATCTCAAAGGATTGCTTAATGTACAGGATGTGTCAGACTTCAATGAAGCCAGATACTATCTTGGGAAAGAGCAGAAAAAGACATATGAGCAGATTGTGGAAGGCGTTAACTCAACACTTAAAATGCTCGAATATGGCATCCCATATAAAAACAGTACTTTGATATATGGTGAGCCGGGAACTGGAAAGACCGAATTTGCAAAATACGTTGCATTTAAACTCGGGCTTCCATATGCATACTTAAACTTTTCATATCTGATAGATTCCTACATGGGAAAAACAGCGCAGAACTTAAACAGGACATTTGATTACTGTAAAGGAAAAAAATGTGTACTGATGTTGGATGAGATAGACTGCATTGGCATAGAACGTGGTCATGATACCGGAGCAGACGGAGAACTTGGACGAACAACAATAGCACTTATGCAGTCATTAGACGGCTTGGTAGATGGTCAGATTGTCATTGGTGCAACTAACCGATGTGACCGACTGGACAAAGCATTGTTAAGACGATTCCAACGTCAAGTAGAGTTCAAACCGTTTGATAAAGAAGAACGTCAGGCTATGATTGAAGCCTACATGAACAGTGTGGATTCTTCATTTCTCACGGATGACATTGTCCAATATGCAGATGAATCTCACACACAGGCTGAAATCGTAAAGTTCCTTATTGAGCAAATCGTAAATAAAATAAATGAATGAATGAACGGAGGAAATCATGCAGTTATTGGATAAATATTACAATTCCATAAAAATAGGAGATACTGTATCTCTTTTTGGTGAGATTGGTCAAGTCAACGAAGAAATGGGGGCGTTAGGTATTTACTTTAAAAAGGGAGTTAACTGGGAACTGGTAAAAGATAAACTTAAAAAAAAGGAAAATTGCAAAAAGACATTATATTTCTGCTATAATGAAACATTTATTTCGTTCTGGGAAATAATGAATAACCTTACGGGAAGTATAGAAGATGTCTGTGAAGTTGTTGTGAAACTTTAAGGAGAGAAAACAATGGTTATAAAAAGTCCTTTGGAAATTTTAAATGAAGAGTCAGCTAAAAATAATGGGTATAAAGTGGTGTATTTGAACTTGCCTGAATCACAAAAAGAAAATATAAGATATTCGATTCTGTCAGAAATGAGCGGAGAATTAGAAAACAAATTATCAGAATTTGGCTGGAATGCCACGGCTGATAAAGATGAAATGAAAAATAAGTTAAAAACCTTTGGCTTTGAAGATGTTCTGATCTACAGGGTAGACAAACTGCATAGAATAGACTGTATTACAAGACTCTGTAAGATATATGCTCCGAAAACCGAAGGAGATTGGAAATTGGAATTTGAAAGCGACATTTCTTTGCAAGAATTACAATGCATTATTGATGTTTTAAAAAAAATAGAAAAAATATGAATTTTTTCTAAAGCAATATAACCGCTCGAAAGGAAACATATATTATGTTAGAAAAATATCTTATTGTAGAAGATAAAAAAGGAAATTTGTCTATTGTCTCAAACCAAGAATATCGCAAAGAAAATGATAAACGCTTGAAATGGGACGCTATTTCCGGCTCAGATGAAATGGAAGAAGCTGAAAAAAAATGGCACATATCAAAGAAGTTGGCGGTGTGCAGAATTATTTACTTGAACTAATGGATAAATTGGATTTTCATACAGTCAAGACACCGGAAAGAACCGTTGTTTCGCTTGTAGAAAAGTTGCCGGACGGATTTGTTCGGGTTCAACAGCTTAATAACAGCCTCTATAAAATCATGGAGGAAGGAACTGCCGAGCAGGAAGACGCTATTATGGTGACTCTTGGGCGCAATGTCAGGCTAAGGAAATGCAAGAACACAGATGGGGATGTCAGTAAATGAAAAAAACAATTACATTAGCATAAAGGATGGTGTTTTTTATGACAATTCGATTTGACAAAGAAGACGATTTGTTTGTTATCCCGACAATCGTAATCAGTAAAAAAGAAGGTAACTATGAAAGAATACATTGAAGTAATGATAAAAATATATCAAGCGTTATTTGAATGTCTATACGAAGCGGCAAAAACATTTTTCATGGCAATTGGTATCTCATATGGGTTATGGATATATGTTCAGTCAAAAAATATAGATGTGGATTATGATATTATACAAGTGGCATTAACCATTTACATTATCTATATCAGCGTAATGGTTTTGTTAAAACTAACAAAAAAAACAATAGCTATGGAGAAAGAATGTTCCCCGGTGGAGACCTCTTTTGAAGAAAATAACAGGGATGAAATTGAAAATGTGTGTGCACACGAAGCAGGACATGCCCTGATGTATTATTTGATAAACAGAAAAGATATAAGTGTGTATATAAATGTGCCAGTTCCTTATACGAAAGTTTCTTTTCAAAAATCGTGTGTATCGAGTGTACAATACCTGCAGGAAAATGTCATGGCGTGTTATGCATCCATAGCTGCGCAGCGTATTCTTGACAAGGAATCAAATGGATTCTATGGGGAAGAGTCGTCAAGAGCGGATATGACAATGGCAAATCATTATTTACATGATTTATTGTTTATTACAAATCACAACCTAAGTTTAACGGGTGACGATGATGAGACGAGGCAGGAAATGAGCAGGCTGTCAAAGGAATTATATGCCAAAACGGAACATGTGTTGCAAGAGCATATAGACGAATTGAAAGAAATAACAGTATTTCTTTTGAAGCATAGAACAGCAGACAAAAATGACATTAGAAAAATTTGTGAGAAAGGGAACAAATGATGAAGATTTCAAAGATAAAAATAGTATTATTTGATTTTGATAATACACTGTGTATCCACACATTTCAAGGGAAAAGGGATGAACATGAGGATGGTGTAAAAATCATTTCCGGGGACTTATCCGTATGGGAAACATGTGAAATCAATGAACAGCTAAAGCGATTCATGCATATTTGTGAAAAAGAAAATATAAGAATGGGGTTAATTTCGACTACGGTATCTTACCGGCATATGGAGATGAAACAGAAATTTGTAAAAGAACGATATGGTGTTGAGTTGGAAAATTTCTGTGTCAGTTCACAGGATGGAAAACTTGATATGCTTAATACAATTGCAGATGCATTTCATTACAAAAAAAGTGAAATAGCAATTGTAGATGATTATTGGTATCAATTAGATAGAGCCGCAGATGGTGGATTTCAAGCGTATTTTCCGATTCAGATTATAAATTATATGAATCAATCAATGTAACGATTGGATTATTCCATAAAACAGAAAAAGGAGAAAAAACTATATGGACGAAAAGTTTAAGAATCTTATTGGCAGACTAAAAAAAGCAACAACAAAAGAGGAAATCATCAAGTGTAAGACAGAGGTAATGGATTTGTTTGATTCATATGCTACAAATACAGCCGGAAAACTTCCGTTTAGAACATGTTTTGATGATATAAAAATGCTTTATGATGTGGAACTGGCAATGACAGCATATTATGCATTGCCTTATCAGCAAGCAGGGTTTCCGTTTCTGGAAAAGCACAATCCAAAAACTATTGAAATTATCCAGATAACTGTATTGTTTTATACAATGCAGATTATCACACTTTTAGAAAATGGATATTTTGATAAAATGTCTTTATGCGAATATAATGATATCAATGCAGACACTCTTGATTTTTGCGGTGATATAGATTTTTGTGTTAAATATTCAAAAACTCTGTTTCAGGATTTATTCTACTATTTGGATGCCGTACAATTTGATAGTGAGAGAGCAGGAAATTATAATGAAAGAGTTGTATATCTTGCTCATGAGAATGAATGTGATATGCTCTATATTGATGATGAAAAGTATGAAATGATGTTGGACACCATATATAGTAATCTCTCAGAAAGTAAATACAAAAACATCATTGATGGAATCTTAGGTATTTACAAGATGCGTTTTACCAAGATGCAGTATTTGCTGGAATATCAACCGATGTTTATAAGAGCGGCACATAAATACATATATTATGTCAGGTCATAGGATGGAAGCAAGGGAAAATTACATTTTATGGAAACGCATAAAGATGACCTTGATATTACAGATAATAGAAACGCACAATGTCCGGCATACGGATGGTTGGACGAATAAGAGGAATTATCATGATAATAAGATAGTAGGAGAGTGATAAAAATGATGCTTACGGTAACTTGCTATGACTGCGGAGAGATGTATTCACTTAGAGGTTGGATTGATAAGGAAGACCTTCGCAGTACTCAGTTTGAAGGAAAAATAGATACAATTACTGATGCTGAATTGAGAACATTAGAAGAAAAAGGACTTATCCATGATGAAGTGGACGTCTTTGAGAAGAACCCATGTTGCAGATATTGCGGTTCAAAAAATGTTACTTGGCTGTGAACGCCACAGAAGAAAATGAACAGGAGGAAATTTTGCATGATCTTGGCATGTGTGACCTTGTATCACAAGGGGAAATTAGCCCAGAAGTGAATACGTGGATGGAAGCAGTATTATCTTATTAGAGGAATAAAATGGAATACAATAATGAGAAATTAACAAAACTTGTTGGAGATAAAAGCGTTGAGAAGATAGTGTTCAACACTTGGAAAGAATGTCGAATAATCAGAAAAGATAAGTCAGTCAAATACATGTCTGGAATATTTGCGTCCGAGGACGAGTACAAGGAGTTTGCTCAAAGGCTGATAAAACAGGTAAAAAAGAAATCTAAAATTTCGCAAGCCATATATTCGTTGTGGGATGAAGAAAGAAATGTGAAAATATTAATCCTACATCCTCTGGTGTCAATGGGATTCACATATGAAATCCTGTTTACCTCGGACAACGGAGTAAAGCAGAACGAACATGAGACGGTTTAGAATCGGAGAAATAGTTCTCTGCAAATGCCCGGATGGATTCCTTGAACCAGGGGAAATCGTAGAAACTGTCACGAAAAATGGACGCACAGAGATTGTAATCCGGTTTCCAGACGATGAAAAAATATGGAAGTACGAAACAATTCTGCCGGAAGATATTGTTATTGTATCTTCCGAACCAAAACCATGTCTGGAAAATCGGGCATCATGGGAACAACAGCATATGGAAGATATAAACGCTGTCTTTGGAAAAGACATGAGCGGATACGTGTTGGCGATTTATGACACATTGGAAGAAATAGAAGATGATTTTGAAGACTACGCACACGACACTGATTGTTGCCGGAAGGTACTCGATAAGTGGGTGTTTGTCATGGCGTGAAAAAAGGAGAAAATATGGAAATTACAGCAATTGCAAATTTACATGATAAAGGGAAAATTAGATACAAATGCCCCCCCCTCCCTACTAAAAATCTCTTGTCAGAATCCACAAAAGCCTTATGAATAGAGGGGTTCAAGACTTTTATGTAGAAAAATATGTGTAAAAACTTTACAAAAAATGTAGTTTTTTAAAGATAAAAATAAGCAATTAGGAAAATTGCACAAAAAAGTATTGCATTTTTCTCAAACCAATGGTATATTCTAGGTGTGTAGCAAGTGATTACCATTCGGTAATTGCTTCTTCTTTAAAAAAATGGTTTATTTATAAATCAAAAGATGCCGACACAATCACAGAAAGAGGCTGCATTATAAGAAAAAAGAAAAAGCACACATGTACAAAAGGAGATGATAGTATGGCAACAAAATCTATACTCAAGACGGTTGACATCAATCAGAAATATCTCGGAAGAAATTTGGTAGAGGCACTTGATAAATCAAAAAAGAAGAAAAAATATAAAAGAACGCCTGTGAATTGTGAAGAAATGACCAAAGAAAAATTAAAGGATATGTTTGGATAATGGCATCGAAATTCTTGAGAACTAATTTAAAAGACATGATAGAAACATTGGGCGAGGATAGAGTAAAGTCTATCCTCGCTAATTTTTCGTGTGAAGTAAATAAAGACGTAGAATATTTTTTGAGACAAAAGGCTGTCGAGTTTGCAAAGCAGGGACTATCCGAGACACAATTGGTCTACTACAAGGACGATAGCGGAGAGAACGAAACCCTTAAACTTGTTGGATATTATACCCTTGCGCAGAAAACAATAACAATCAGCAAAAATGCGTTGAGCAATTCTTTACGAAAAAGGATTCATAAGTTTGCCACCTTTGACTTTGAAGCAAAAAAATATACACTTCCGGTCATATTGATCGGACAGTTAGGAAAAAACTATGCAGACGGGAATAACCAGTACATAACCGGGGATGAACTGATTGAACTGGCGTTCAATAGCGTGGAAACTGTCCAGCGCATTATCGGTGGGAAAGCTATCTACTTAGAATCAGAAGAAAAAGAGTATCTGCTTGATTTTTATCAATCAAAATCATTTGTTCAGTTTGGAAAACGACAACTGGACGGGGATGAGACGAATCTGGACGGAAAATATCTTATCCAGTGGATAAAATACATGGGACGATGATTGACACTCCCATGTCCAAAGAAAGTGGCTTTACGGCAAGTTTTTGTAAAATATAAGAAAAGAGACGCTATGATTTACCGATTGATGATCAAACGAATATCCAATGTAAGCAGCTATGATATTCCGGATGGAAAAACACAGCGGCTTGTGCACCGCCTGCTTTTAAAACTCAAAGAACATGAATTTGATATAGGCGGAGGCAAGGATGCCATTGCCGTATATTTCAAGGAAGAATCAAACCATACTTATCTGACCTTGCATAATAGCCAGAAGTGGGTAGCAGAGCATATTGTTGATGTTCCTTTGGATGTATTGGAAAGGATTGACAAAGAGCCGGATGTCGTTGCTGAAAAGCTGGAAGAAATATTGTCTTTGTATGCAACTGAAAATTGCACCTGCGAGATGATCCATGAATGGATCAGGGAAACACTTGAGAAACAGGAGAAAATGGAATGTGTGCTGCAGGAGAAGAAATACTATGGAAGAAAAGCCATACTTAGCATACGATATCTGGATACCAAAGAGTATCTGCCTATTATAAGGGTATATGACACGGATAACAGTCTTGTGCTGGAAGATATGCTTCCATGTGTAAAATATCTTTCGGTTTTGGACGTCATGGAGTTCACGAGTGGCAGAGTTACCGTCCGCTCAAAGAAAAGGGCATTGCATCAGCAGTCGATCACGGTAGACTGCAAAAGTCTGTTCAAGAGGAAGAAGTAAAGTTTGACAAATGTCATGCAGCGTGCTAATATTAACATACAAAGAGGTGCTACCGATAGACGGTCAGCCCAAAGTCAATATGTTATAAAAAATAACCGCAACCTTGGGCGTGAGGTTATTTTTTTTTGTGAAATCTTGTAAACAAGACTTACAATTGCAACGATCAATAATCCAAACTGGATAAGTCCTTCATAGATTAAATCCTTTCGTTTGCCATAAGCGGAAACCCACTACCTTTAGGAGGTAGGAGGAGCCTTATGAATCTTTAGTCATTAACCTTGACTCTCAATATACTTTTGTATAGTCGCTGACGATACTTTTCCAACACTGCAAACAAAGTATCCGTCTGACCAAAATATCATTTTTTTCCAATATTGTTTAGACAGAAACGAACCATACTTTTCGAAGATGATTTTGAAAACTATGCACATAACACTGATTATTGCCGGAAGGCGGAACTGTTACCATGCAGATTTTATAGTTTGGACCGGCTGGTCACATTATTGCCATGTACTCACTAAAGCTGCGTCCGTACTATATCCTTTGCCGATACAATACAATTCTCGGCATTTGCGGGATATAATGTAGTCTCCTTCTTTATTTTCAAAATCCCATGTTTTGTCTCGTACCTGTAAAGATCATAAGCTTCTTTTGTTGAATGGATGTTTGCGATCCAGTTTCCTTTTTCATTGCAGATGGAAAAAGGAAAACCGTTTATACCTTTCCGTATCCGGATTATCTTTTTGGTATTGTTAGCCATGCAGCTTCTCCTTTCCTGAATGAATACATCAAGTGATCATCATTATTATACATCTGATCCAAATAGGAGTCATGTGATTTATGTGATTTTCAACCTAAAAATCACATAAATCCATTTCACGAAAAAGACTGGGATAACAGAAGACAATGTAACGGTCTTAGAAACAAGAATCCCATTGCTTTTAGCTGTGGGAGTGTCAAACCAGTAAACATATGTTCTTTCAACAGATTAAGTGCTAGCTCACGGCGAGTTAAAAATCTTCATAATCATCTATAAAACGGAGCAATTCGTTTTTTGAAATAAAAGTATTTTTGAAAGAAATCTTCTGTATTTGAGATATAAGTTTTGCAGATTCAAAAAATCCATATTTATATAATCGGTTCTCCAAAGTACCATGAGATGCAGGAAGAAACCAGCCAGTCCAAAAAATACTTTCGTCATCTGGAATCATGGAAACTAATAATCTGATGGAGCTTTTGTTATTTAGAGAGTATACTTTTTCGGTAAGCAAACAAGATGTTTCGTATTCATCTAAAGATCCACCAATGTGTTTATATGGAAGATGCTGTATTTCTTGAAACTTTGGATCTGCACTATTGAAACATAATTTTGTGAGTTGATCCCCATACATAAAACATCGAGTAATGGTTCGTTCTGTGACAAAAGAGAGCCCCTTATCAGGGTCTTGTGCATTTACAAATTCTCCTTCTTTATCATAGCATGCATATACATTTGCTTCGTGGCTCATGCCTTGGGATGATTGGGTAAACTTCCAATAGGTATGATTCAACTTCGCTAACTCTCCGAGACAATTTGAATGTGCGATTTTATCATTTACATTGACTTTTTTATTGATTCCAAACATTGTGTTTATAATATTCGAATTAAACTTACTAAAAAATATTCTGCGATTAGACATTATTATATTCTTCTACTATTTTATTATCATGAATGGCGTTATCAATTTCATTACAGAATGGTATCTTTTTATTTAGGTGCAAGAAGCTATTACAAATGTTATCTGCAATCGATGTAACCATTCGCACATATTCTGTGTATTCTATGGTTAGTATATCATCGAAATTCTCCAATATTACATAATGACGTACCTTATTGGCAGGAGATATCATACTGGAGAGAGATTCTTCTGTATATTTATATATATTCCCTTTTTTTTCAATATTAATGTACTCGGTTTCGTCTGATCTCGTGTATTTTTTATCATTAATTTCTACGACTTCCGTAAAATGAAACCCATATGATGCTAGCAATCTCTGCATTAGTTTAAGACGGCTATTGATTAAATTCACGTCTATATCATCATCGCCCATGATACCTCTGTTTTCTCCATTTAATATATATTCTGGTGATGTAAAAAATAAATCAGCTATACGTTGCGCCAGCACTGGGGACACATTATATTTACCATTAATGATTCTGCTAGCAGTTTCTGGAGTTACCGATAATTTTTCGGCAAAGTCTTTTACACGCATGCCGGACCGTCTCACCAATTTCTGTATGCGCATTCCTACTTCCTGATTCATGTTAATCTCCTTAATTATATAATATTTAACATTATATCATAAAAAATGATAATTTACTATGAATAATAAAATATCATATTTTATGATGCTTTATCATAAAACATATTGACGAATCATTAATAATGATATAATATCATATTAAATGATAAAAGGAGGATGAAAAATAAAAATGGCAGAAAAAATAAAGCATTTGGAAACTAATTACATAAAGCAGTCAGAACTTAATTTCATCATAATTTTAAATAATGATGATGAAGTAAAAAAATTCAATGAACTGACGAAAGAGAAGTTAACACGTCCCTGTATCATTACAATTAATAACGGATGTGTATGTACGTCGAATCTAGCTGAATTGTCTTTTTATCAAGATCTCGGTTTTATTCCGTTGGAGATGAAAAAAGAGCAGGACGGTAATTGAAGAAGGTGAAAGTACCAGAACACTACAAGAGAAATTAATTGGTTTGACAAATACAATGTAGCGTGCTAATATTAACATACAAAGAGGTGCTACCGATAGACGGTCAGCCCGGTTTACGCATTATAAAAATAACCGCAACCTTGGGCGAGGGCGGTTATTTTTTTCTGCCATGGTTATCTTTCCCGATAAGGTAAAATAATCCGGCAACGCTTATCAATAAACTTGTGAACTGAATCAGTTCCGTCAGTGTTATCATCAGCATCCCCTCCGTCAACAAATTTCCTCTTTCGAAGATTTCTATGTAATCAGAGGGTCCAGTCCCTCTGTTGAGGGCTAACCGCCTACCGTTATGGTAGCACCTGATTACATTATATCAAAAAATATGTGCTTTTTCAACATGACAAGTGCTATGATACAAGGAAAACGAGAATGTTACAATTGAAAATGCAATTTGTCGTAAAGCCTCTTTTCTGTAAATATAGGGAGCATCAAGAATAGCCAAGTTTGTCAGAGGTGTTTTTATATTGGATGTCAGATAACTAAGATCACAGATTAAAGGTAGAAATTTTCTCTATAGTGAATTATAATATACCTGTGTTTTGACACATGGCGTAACACAATATTTTTGTCTTGTTGAATTGATGCATTTTGAAAGTAGCTGCAATAATCGTAAGAGTGCCTAAAAATCAAGACAAATGAGTAAAAAATGATAATAATATATGTTTACTTATTTGTTTAAATATGCTATAATATACATATATTCAACAAGTAAAACTTTTTCAGAAAGACGAGGTAAGATATATGAAAAATAAAATAAAAAAATATGCAGCAATCGGGACGATAGCTATTATGGGATTGCTTTTAGCAAATACGGCAGTAGAAAAAACGGTAACGCTGATCAGTGACACAGATACTTCATGTGTTACTGTATATTCTGGTGGAGAAAAGACAGTAGGAAGATGCGATAATGAATATAAGCTTGCAGAAAAATATGAAACTGATGCTGAAATTTATGAAGACATTCAAGATAATCAGTTTTCAACACCAATTATTGAAACCATGATCAATGACGGATATCTGCTCGGATATGTAGACCAGCTCAAAGCAGAAGGCTGGATTCCACAGGATTTCACGCCGGCTGGAAGTAAACCTTCAAGTACAGCACAGACCGAAACAAAAGCAGAGCCACCAGCAGATAACCAGGCATCCTCTTCTGAAACAAAAGAACAGCCAAAAACGGAAACCAAAACAGAGACTAAGACCGAAACAAAGACAGAACCTACACAGGAAGAAATCGACGCTGCTTGGGAAGAAACAGAGCGGACAGAAGCAACCTGCACCGAGGATGGAAAGATCGTATATACAAACTCCATTACCGGAGACACCAAGGAAGAACCCCTTCCGGCAACAGGACATGATTATGAAGTCACGGAGACTGCAGATGCCACCTGTACTGAGGATGGAGCCAATACATACACCTGCAATGTTTGCGGAGATACCTATGAGGAAGCAATCCCTGCAACTGGGCATACCGAAGGTGAATGGACGGTCACAAAAGAAGCCGGATTATTTTCAGCCGGAGAAAAAACACTTGCGTGTGAAAAATGTGGGGAAGTGTTAAAGACAGAGTCAATTCAACAAAAGTGTCCATTGTCACTTACTGCCGTGATCGGTATTGCTGTCTGTATCATCCTTGTTGTGGCGATCGTGATTATGGCTGTTGCAAAAAGGCATAAAAGACAGTAAATACAGGCATTTCAGCAAACAACCAACAAATAAATATACAGAAATTTAAACAGACCACTGCCACTAAAAAGGCAGTGGTCGTTTTTTTGCAATAATTGTTGAACATTGCTATAATATACAAAACCACTAGAAAGGAAATTGAAAATGGGAAAATTAAAGAAAGGGATCTGCTGCCTGCTCTCGGCTTTGATGATGGTGTCAGTATGCCTGATGACCAGACCACAGGACATCAGGGCAGATATCAGTGCGAGCGTGTGGCAGAATTATAACGGCGAGATCGTCTTTTACGATGAACCGAGTGAATGTTTCATCTACCAGACCATGGATGTCAAGAAAACATCAAGTGTCTTTTACAGGACGATCGGGATCGAGTTTTCAAGGATCAAAAAAGATGTTGATCCGACAGACGGACTGCACGGCGGTTCGCATTTTTATGTAGGGGAATCGGACGGACATGTATATGTGGATGCATCGACAGTGTCCATCAATCAGAAATGGTCTTATGATGGAAAACAGAGAGAGTATGTTATTGTTCCTCTTTCACAATTAGATTCTACAAAAAAAGAATATGACACAAAAGATGCAAAGGGAAATAATGTCCGAATCACTACTTACATGATCTCCAAAGAAACTTTACTTTCGGATATTCGGAGAGAAAGTACTGACTGGGCGGATGAACTTGAAGAAAAACTGGCAAATAATGAGAGAGCCTATATTGGAATTGACTGCATCATCACCATGTACCGCCATGGAGAAAGCGGAGAACCTGAAGGACGAATGCGTGCAAACGGTCAATTCATTGGCGAAATCTACGACTGGTCCAACTGGAACAAACTCATCACCGCAGCTCCATGGGCGAAAGAGGAAACCAAGACCATCTCCATACCGTCGCATTTCAACCGTTTTCTTGTAATGGGTGCCAATACCAAGACGGAGAAAGAGACAGAGGGCGTGGAAGATCTCACCGGAATGACAGACGGAAGCTGTGTGCTTGTCAAAAACATGGATTCCGAAGCGTCAAATGTTGAGGCAGGAAATGACACGAACCAGTCCGGGGATAATTACGCAGCACCGGATCTGAGGACATATAACGATGATGATACCTTTGACATCGGAGTAAAGATCCCGACGACCGAAGATTATACCAATGCGATCAATCTGGATTCGTGGTACGGACACGTCAACGTATCTTCCCGAAGTGTTGTAAAGACCTATAAGGTGCCGTATGACATTACGGTAACTAAACAGGTGCAGGTAACACATACCGGATCACAGATCACAAGCTCTGATATGTCCGGACAGGTCTCCGGAGGAAAGACCTATGGAGACTGGTATATAAGGATCGAAGACGCGTCAAGCCCAAGTGGCTATCAGTACGTCATACCCTATACATATGAGACGACTTCTACACAGACGTACCATTTCAGCGGAAGTATCTCATATGAGATGGATCCGGTGCAGTATTACTATATCAGCGGCATGAACCTGTTGGAGTACAACAATGCGCTTGTTACAAATGACTTTTCTTCCGTACCGTACAGCAACCGGGCAGATATCCAGTATGATATTGCAATAAACGGAGAAAAACACAGCAGCACCGACCATTCGACATTTGCAGGGACAACCTATACCCCGGATGATGATTATCATATCATCTGGCCGGATATCACGGGATACTACGTGGATGGGACATTTGACAGTTCAGAACTTGATCCTTCGGACAGTTCAGTCCAGCATTATGTGAAACAGCAGTTTGCTACTTATATCGGCGCAAAAGAGATCATCGTAAAAAATGACGAGCTGACACTGGACGGTTCCAATTATATAAGCCAGAATGGGATCAATTTCACATTTGTGAAAAATGCAAAAGTGGAAATGAATGAGAACCCGACAAATGATAAAGTGACAGGAAGCACAGTCGTGACGATCCCGGAAGAAACGAACAACGGATATTATTACACAACGCTGCAGGCAGTTTACAACCGGTTTGCCGCAGGAAGCAGCAGCGAGACAAGAACAATGAAATTTGTAGACAACGAGCTTAGCATTTCGGCGATCATGGCAGGATATGAGCATAATGAGCCGATCGTGGTACACAGTCCGGTTGTTGCGCCGATCTCCATGATGGGAGAGGGAAAGACACAGCTTATCAACCAGACCGGGGCAACACAACTTATCCTTGATAACACTTATAATGTAGACTTTGACTGGAACACCTACTTCCAGCAGAAAGGTTACACGAATGTGTCAGGTTTCACGAAATACGTGAAAAATAAACAGGTGCGGTTCCCATTTTCCGCAAAAGTGAATGATACATATTATGATGTAGAATCTGCAACAGGATATACCGAATGGATCGACCTTGGAAATGTGGAATCGTTTGAGTTCTACCTTCCGTCATGGGCAGCCGAGGGCGTGTATGGCGTGGCAGATTACACAGGCTATGATGTAAATACAAACCCGGTTCAGGTGCGTGTATTTGCAAATAACTCGTCAGCCGTCAACAACATGGAGGAATATACCTATAACAGCGACCTCGGAAACTATGTCGCAACCTATAACTATCCGGTGCAGGTGTCCGGAGTCATTTATGATTTCAAAGTGACAGGTATCAATGACGAGCAGATCTTTGGAGGATATGACAGATCAGAAGGTATCGGCGTATACCAGTTCACAAAGCATAAGCAGGAGAAGCGTGTCGGCACAACGAACCGCTTTGGAGAGACAAACGTAAGATATGTGCTTGACGGAACACTGACCAATGCATGGGATCTGATCAACACGATCCCGTTCACGAATGGAAAGTCCAATATCTATAGCGGAGGCACTTTCGGAGGCATGGGATTCTTACAGGCAGGACACGAATTTGGATTTACCTTTAAGACGATATCAAGGCTGTATAATAATGACGATACCATAAAGATCACGCCTGCCTACCGGTATATCGCACCGGACGGCACTGTGACGGATGATGTGAACATTTATTATGATCTGGATGGGAAATCCTTTATCAAGGCAGGATCACCACAGGACAGTAATAAGATCCAGACCGTGAGCATCGGGGATGCCTATTTTGCTTACAGTTATTACGATTATGGAGATTATGATCCGGTTTCCTATACGGCAAAGAAATTTGACAAATCAAATAATGAGATCTTATATCATGAGACACCAAGCTATACGGTAGGCAGTATCACGCTGCAGTCCACGCAGAAATTGCTTACAGGCGACGAGGAAGAATTGTTTGCCAATAAGGATAACAGCTCTGCAGACAGCCTGCGGTATAGAAAGACAGACGGATTAGGCGACATCAACAGGACTGTATATGACAAATTTGAAAAGTCCATGCAGACTTGGTATGGCGAATATAAGATCCCGTCAAAAATCCATGTCGTCAAAAAGAACCCGGCTGGCAGCCAGTATGAGGATGATTTCCAGAAAGCACTGGCAGAAAATGGACAGGCTTCAGAAGATGATGATTACTGGCTGGATGACGGTTACCTGATACTTGGATTTAAGATCGACACGTATGTGCACGGCACAAATGAACATCTCACTTATTATGGCGGTGCAAACGGAACCGGGCTTGATATGTGGGAGAGGGAACGTAAAAATGATCCAGATACCACAAAAGTCCGTGATGTATATGAACTGGATGATGTAGAGATCCGTGACGGGGATGTGGCGATCATTACACTTGACACAAAATTAAGTGACCAGTACACAACAGGAATCTTATATCTGAATTAATTTCATATCCATAGCATAGATTTGGACTCCGGGGCATATGCCCCGGAGTAACTTATAAGTTAGCTGGCAAAACTCCAAAGCTTTAGCTTCGGGAAGTGTCAAAAAGGAAAGGATTTGTATGAGAAAAGATTACGAAATGGACGAAGAAAACCTTCAGGAAGCTGAAGACGAGTTTTATAATTATTATCATGGCGAAAAGAAAAAGACGAATACGGTACCAGTCGTCATTGCTCTGGCTGCAGTCATGCTCTTGGCCGGGTTTGTCATAGGAAAAGGCTCAAATCTGCTCACACGCTCGCAGAATGAGGCAGAAAGGGATGTTGAACGGGCAAAGGATGTGGCAGAACAGACAAAGACAGACCATGGAGGAACTGTGCAGGGAACCTCACAGGCGAAGCAGGTATACATATCAGGCTACAACGAGGAACTTACGGAAAAAGTAAGAGAAGTAGTGGGCGAGATCTATCCGGGAGCAGCGGTGTCCGGATATGCAGACGAACTCACCGAAGCGTGCATGGAAGGAATTGTGGATGCCGCAGCACAGCAGATCATGGAAGACAGTGGAAATCCGGAAGGATATTTTTACATGAGCTGCGATATGGGCGGAGACTTTGACAGGGATGCGCTTTTGAATGGTCTGAACAACGAAAGGGTTAAACAGGAATCCGTATCTGCGTACTGGGTAGGTGCGGTGGCAGAAAATAGCGGTTACAAAGTATATTTGTTTTTCGAACGTTGAGTTTACAATATGAGTCCGCTTCCGGATATGTATGAGTTAAATGCCATGATGACTGGTGTTGCCAATATGGCAGAACAGATGCAGAATCAGGCACAGGAATTAAACAAAATTATAAGCTTACCCCAAAATTTACCGTAACCCCCTTTTCTTTAGATATGGGAAGTGCCAAAGATTATACAAATAATAAGATCTAAGCCGAGGTTGGATTAGCCTCGGCTTTTCTATTGTTTTATATATTTTTATATGTTTACTTATTTGTTTAAATATGCTATAATAAACAAGACAAAAGAGATAAGATATAAATGAGCGGAGGGAAGACGCTCTTTTGATGATAATAGAAGCTCTAACAAGAGGAACATAACAAGAAGAAATTGGTAAAGAAATATCAGAAAAAGCTAGGGAGGTTTTGATTATTATGCAGATAAAGATTAACTAAACTTAGAATCAAGCGAGGTAATTTATGAGCAAAATACAAGGTTTTATATTGTACCGCATCTGGTACGGAGATGTATTAGTTTATCTCGGCAGAACGAAGCAGCCACTGCAATCGAGAATCCACGGTCATCTTTTCAAAAAACCAATGCAGAGAAGCATTTCTATCAATTTGGTGACAAAAATAGAGTATGCAGAATTTCAAACAGAAGCGGATATGAATCTTTACGAAATTTATTTTATCAATCTCTGGAAACCACCGCTTAATATTGATGATAAGTGCAAGGATGAATTGACAGTACATTTACCGGATGTGGAATGGCAGATTTTTACTACACCACTATGGGATAAGTGGAAAAGAGAAATTGCTGCAGTAGATAAAGAATATCAGATGAGAAGGCAGGAAAAAGCGGCAAAATTGGAAATGGATAGAATCATGCGAAGAAAATGGCACTCCAGGGAGATTACAGAAGAAGAATACTATAAGTATCTTGACTGCGGCGAAGGTGAAAATACAGCAAATATTGATGATATATAGTAACTAAATTAGAAAGTACTGAGCATGGTGAGAAGTTAGGACAGAACAGAGGAGTGGTGAAGATGGCTACTATAAAGCAAGCATTTAAGAAAAGGATCTGGGAATGCGCAGAAAAATATAAGCCAACATACCAGATAAGCTACATGGAAAATAAAGACATAATGGAAACAGAATTTACAGTTAACTCTGCATCTACAGCACAGAGTGAATTGCAAGATTTCTGGACTGATTTCTGCAAGGAAAATGGACTGAAAAAGAATTCTGTAGTTGTCGTTGTATGCGTTGGTTAAATTAGAATTTAATGGAGGAAATATGAAAAATATTCCATATGATAAAGATTATCCTTTACAGAGAGTAGAAGAAGGAGATGCAGTAGAAATTTCAGTCATGCACTTTCCAAATAAACTCGTAAGAGATAAAGACATGAAGAAATATGGTCATATACCAGATGGTGTATATCATGCAGTGGCTGTGGCTCCATATAAATTAAAATGTGAACAACACCCTGAATTAAGTGGATATTACAATTATTGGTATGGCGATAAAAGAGGATGTTCGGATGGCATTTATGCTACTGAATGTGGTAAAGAAAGAAGACGTTTTCCGAATTAAACTGAACTTAGTGGAGGTAATTAATATGAAAAATAAATCGTATTTAGCGAAGGTATGCGAAGGGTGTGATTATAGTCCTGCATTCTGCGACGGGGATGTAGGTGTTTGTGAAAGCGCATCTTTACATGGAGCAAACAGTGAAATTGGAAGAAGAAACGGAGCTTTTGAAAAGAAAGAATTTGAAAGAGAGTTAGAACCATTTTTTGGAAGATAAACTGAACATGAGGTAGAAATAATGGATGCAAAGAGAAAAGCAATACCAAAAAGCATTAGAATGACGGTATATCAGAAGTGCAACAATAAAGGATAAAGACAAAAACAATTCTTTCTAGATTTCATCAAAAGACTTGAAAAGGCAGGAAAAAACTAGCAAAAAGAGCTAAAAATCCTGTGAACGGAGGCGGCAATGATTACAACAGGCAGGGATATTGAAACAATACTTTTTAAGAATGGATATAACCAAATTGGTGCAACCAGAAGGCATGCAAAGATCTATATGAGCAATATCAGGGAATTAAAAACTGTTATTGTCATTGAAGCGATACAGGCGGAAGTGAGTGGGACATGCTCTCTGAATGCTGTGATACGAGAGGCAGAAGAAAAATATAATATCCTTCTTGCCGTTGATCCATTGATCATATTAATCGGTTCTTCAAGAACACATAAACTTTACGGCAAGAATATGATGACCATAGACTGCTCTGATTCAAAAATAAAATGCCGTGGATATTCGGCACGATATGAGAAGGAATGCCTTGATTTTATTGACTTTTCCAAAAAGCAAAGAAAAATCGCAAAAGCAAATTTGGATATTTCAAAAAGGGTAAATGGCAATTACAGTACATGGATCTTATATATCATTATGATGATAAATGTTTGTTGCTTTTATAATGCGGTAAAGACCGGAGGACTTGGCTTTGCCGGTTATACATCAAATAACGGGCTGGAAGTGTATGCAATATCAGCAAAAGCAATCATTGTAAACAAAGAATATGTAAGGCTTATAAGCTATATGTTCGAGCATGGAAGTATCGGACATCTGTTTGGAAATGTCGTGTCTCTTTTCCTGCTGGGAAAGATGCTGCTGAAAAGGAAAGGCACCTTAAGATTCCTTGCTGTATATATGCTCGGCGGTATCTCTGCAGGTTATCTGTCCTCTGCATATCATTATTTTGTAATGAAAGATTTGCAGACTATAACCGTCGGGGCATCCGGAGCCATATTTGCATTACTTGGAGCATTGGTAATGGATGTGCTGACAGATGATAACATGATCGGAATGAAAAAGCGGTTTGCCGGATTTGCAGGTGCAATGCTGATCTTTAACAGTATTGGTTTTAACATTGACTGGATCGGGCATGTAGGAGGATTTCTTTCGGGAATGCTCCTCATGTGGTATATCAATAAGATTGACCAGATTGTGATGAACTTATCAGAAATGAAGATATACAGGCTCAAAGCAAACGGACGGATGTAAAGCAGAACAAGTATCTTTGGTTAGATATACGGAAAGGAAAAATTCATGGAAAAACGGATGCCGGTAATCGGAAAAGCGTGGCTGAAAGATGAAAATGAAATAACACAGTGGATCACATCTAAAGAAGCTGAAAAATATAGGACAGAAAACTGGTCTAAAGTCAGTGCCTCAGACTGGGAATCTGGTGAGCAGATCAATTTTAATGAGCTGAGTCGTAAAATGCCCGGTGTATACGATGCATTGAAACACGGTACTGAAGGTGGCAGCTGGTTAAAAAAGCTGCTTGAACAGGATGAATATAATAAACGCATGGAGCAGTGCTTTGACCTTATTTATCTGGATGAAAAAGAACGCTTTGTGATGATCCGGTCATCAGAAGGGGAATGGATACTGCCTGCCAGATTTGCAAAGTATGAAGTGTTCAAAAATTATGATGATGTGAGCGTTTCGAGGTTATCTTCAATAAGCAGCAGTGGTAGCAGTCTCATGATGGCTTCTGGGGATGTATCAAAAACAGATATCCAAAACCAGATTCAGAAAAAAGAGGAAGAAATAGAAACAGCGAGACAGCAGCTTGCAAATATTCAGGAAGAAACAGAGAAGAGGCTTGCCGAGTTCAGACGGCAGCTGGAAGAAGAATACCGCAGGCAGAATGAAATCATTGCAGAAAAGAAAGCAGAACTTGAAGCAAAAGTCGAGGAACTGAACAACCAGATATATATGCTCGACACACAGATCTATGCGATCCGCTGCATGACAGGAGAAGTGGTAAACTTCACAAAGCTTACAAACGGACAGTCCGCAGACATAAATGCTCCGCTTGTGATCTACCAGAAATTAAGATTTCTCGACGAGGAATTAGGAAAACTGATAGCCCTTTATGATTTTGATGGTGAGGACTGCGGTTGCTTTGAAGATTTATTAAAACACCGCAGGGATATGGGCGGTCTTTTCTGTCCGGGAGACAAATCAGTTTCATTTGTCAAAGTGAGCAGGAGCGGAACCGGCTACTGCACAAGCGACAGGTTTGAAAATATGCTGGAATCTTATGAAAAATATCATGGTCATACGATCGGGATCCTGGTACGTGATGGAGACAATCTTTATATCGGATGGACGGATGAAGATAGAATCAGGATCAGCGATGATAACATGTATTATGAACCAAAAAAAGAAACTATAACACAGGAAACAGAGTACGCAGCATCCACCACAAGGGAAGAAAAGATTGCAAGGTTTTTTATCATATCTATCCTGCAGGGACTTATCAATGAAGGAAAACTGATAAGGCTACCGGAAGAAGTAAAAGTAATGCAACCAAACCCATACGTTGTATTTTCCATGGCGGACGGATGGCTTGAGGATAATACTTATGGCACATGGGTAGATATTTTAAAGGCAACAGCCGGGGAAATGAAGAAAGGAGACATGGTACTGACTATACAGTACATTACAAGGGATGATGCATATTCCAGCGCCGGGACGCAGTTCCAGAGATATAATAACGACAGAGGGCGTGGGGACAAGAACCGGACACATGATGTCAGCATTGCTAACAGCACGGTGTATCCGATCAATCTGGTCGAAACAGACGCAACATACACTGTGAGCTATCTGTGCTATCCATATGACTGCAAGAATGAAAAGGTACCTATTACAGATACATCATGGACTGTCAATCATCATTTCATGGAACTTGCCGGACCACCTGAACTAAAAGAAGAAGAGATCACGTTGGAGGCAGGAAAATTCTATCCGGACTTTTATCCGTATGCAAAGGACAGGCTTACCGAAGAAAATGTGAAAAAATGGGTGATCTGGAAGAACAAATACTACCGTAACGATTCAATCTCTTATGAGCCAAGGGCGTTCACTGACGAATATAAATGCTATAAAAAGGTCGTACATGACGTAAAATATAAACAGTCTGATTCACATTATTACATTTCAGAGGAAAAATCAGACTGTGCAGCTACTTGGGATTCTTCCAAAAAAATGGCAAGGGCAAACATGGAAGTTTTCAAAGATGAATTTCTCAACCTAACCTATTTAGATTCTGTCAGGATCAGATATGCGATCACAAACAGAAAGCTGGGCGGCTGGAAGATAGGCAGAAGGGCAGTAGACTATGCCAAAGCCATCAAATATCTCAATGTGGCGCTTTCCTATGTGTTAAATAGGGAAGAAGAAGAAAAGAATATGCTGCTTGAACATATGGAGGTTTTACCGGAGAACTGGCAGGTAACACTTGCAGAATGGAGACACGAAAACAGCTACCATAGATTAACACCAGCGAGGGCAAAATCATTTGTGGAATTAGTAAAAAGCAAAAATAAATAGTAGATTGGAGAAAAAGATGGAACTATATTTTCATAGTAAATTAAACATAGGAGTATTCTTGATAACTGCAATAATCATAGCAGGAATATTAATATGGGCTAAACCCTTCGTGTTTGATGCTGCCCCAGAACGGGATTCGCAGACAAATGAGAAGATTTCTAAGAAAATATAATTAGGAGAGGCTGGTAAAAAAATGAACGATAAAACAACAGTTAAGGATATTATATATGACATTATCTTGGCATTATTGGTTACTTGTGTGGCTTTTGCATTCGTATACATTGCTCAATTAGGAGCTACAAAGTTGAAAGAATATTGGTCATCTAAACATCCAATCACATATATGCAGGCAGAAGTCATTAACACAGAATATAATGGAGCGGATTATTATGCAATATGTATTGAAGAAGGGGTTGAAAATATACCTGAAAATAGAATTGTTGTTTGGATAGATAAACCGATTTTAGAAGTCGGAGATAAGATTTCTGTTAAAAAATATAGTAATGGGGATTATTATTTGAATGACCAAGATGATTCAAATTAAGATTTAAGGGAAACAATGACAGAAGAAGACTTCAGGAAAAGGCTTCAGACTACCATGATGAATAATCTTAGGAAAAATTTTGGATATCGACTGGCGGTAAAATACGGACTGGTAGAGGAAAAAACAAAGAATATTGTTTTCTATTTTGAAACTTTATCGCATGAGTAGAGTGTCTTTGTAAAGATGCTATAATATCTGCAAGGAGGAAATATAGGGCATATGGGAAAAGAAGAATTTGTTTCAATCCTTTCACGAAAAGGATATATATCAAAAATTGAAAACGGGGTTGTAATCGTATATGCTCACAACATTTCAAATGATAAAGAAATGAAAGCATTTTTGACAGAAGTAAAAAATCTGGTCAAGGAAACTGGATATGGAGGAAGTTACGGTGTAAAATGCAAAAATACAGAAGCGCCTACCATGGAAGCTCCAGCGGCAGAAAAAACACGCGAAGATCTGGAAGAAGATGAAATGGAGGCAACAGCCGAAGACGAATTTGGTCAGTTGAGCTTTATCTAAGGAAGGGATGATACGGAAATGGGATACATATTGTTGGGAATCATGTATATCTGCCTTGGTATATATATGGTTGTGCTTATGATGAATGTAGTAAGAAAATGTAGAAAAACGCATAGCGAATATTACAAAAGGGAGATTCCCTCAAAGATAGCATGTCTTTTATTACTTGTGGTTGATATCTTAGATATTGTGTCTTTAAACCACAGAGCTATCCATATGACGATTATGGCAACCAGCACATGGTTTTGCGTGATTTTGAACACATATTCTGTACGCATGTCCGATCAAGCTTACAAAAAACATTAGTTGTAGTTTCAAGATATGAAATTTAGCAGAGGAATATAGGAGAAATTAAAACTGTGTCTCATAAATATCCAAGATGTTTTAAATTTAGATATGTATATAGTTGGAAGCAGAGTGAGAAAAAGAAGAAATGAGCTAGGTCTTTCACAAGCAGAAATATATATATAAAAAGCAATATTTCTCCGGCTACATTAAGCCGGATCGAAAAAACAAGATAACGAGAAAAATTTAGAATCTACATAAAAAAATATAAAAAGTCATGGCACAGTATGTGTTGTGGCTTTTTTTACAATTGATTATTGCGTTGTGTTTACATATATGTTTAAATGTGCTATAATATACAAGACAAAAGGAGAAAGATGTTTTTATGAAAAAAATAATATATTTAAGTATTTTAATATTATGTATATCAAACATTGCAGGATGTTCGAATGAAAATATTGAAGAAACGGGCATGCAGACAGAATCTCTTGAAAATGAAAGAGGAACCGGCTATGTGCTAAGCACAGAGCAACGAGCAGAAAGAGAAGATACAAAGCAGTATTACAAATACTCTGAACTGGAGCGTACACTGGAAAAGATCAAAGAAAAGACAGATCCGTAATTTTTTGCGATTCAACATGTTGATATACGCTATATTATACAAGCAAAGAAGGGAGAGCAGATGCAGAATAACAGTTTACCGATCTCTTTTGATCTCCGATCAGTAAGGCGCAAATATGGGCTTACGGTATTATGTTTGCACGACAAGATGCAGATCAGTAAGCCTACGCTAATAAAAATAGAAAAAACCGGACAGATACCGTTTGACAGTTATGCGAATTATGCGAAAAGGTGTCCAACACTTTTCCCGGAGAAAGAGAAGATCATGAGAAAAAGATGGATAGAACTTAGAAAAGGCGGAGATTTTGATGCCATTGCACAGCAGTATCATATAAGCCCGGCGGTTGCCAGGATCATGCGCAACCGGGGGATTTATAAAACAGGTCAGATCAACAAATATCTAAATGGCGGTTATAAGGATTTATATGATCCATGGATGATGCAAGATATGAAAAAGGCAGTTGATATTACAAAAGATCTGATTCGAAAAGGCGTAAAGATCCGCATCATTGGAGATTACGACATAGATGGAGTGTGCAGCACTTATATGTTAAACCGTGGTCTGAAAAGATGCGGAGCAGATGTTGATTTTGCAATCCCAAATCGTATCGAGGATGGGTATGGCATTAATATCAACCTGATCAATGCCGCATATGAAGCAGGCGCAAGAGCAATCATCACATGTGACAACGGAATCGCTGCGATTGATGCCGTTGCACATGCAAAAGAAAAAGGAATGACTGTAATCGTAACAGATCACCATGATATCCCATATGAGGAGATTGACGGGAAACGCCAGTATAAACAGAGTGCGGCAGATGCGATCATTAATCCAAAGCAGGTCGAATGCGGATATCCGTACAAAGGACTTTGTGGAGCAGGCGTTGTCTATAAGTTTATACAGGCTTTATACCAGTCATGCGGAATCCCTGAATCTGAAGTAAAACCATTCATAGAATTTGCAGGATTCGCAACCATTGGGGATGTGATGGATCTTACGGATGAAAACCGCATCCTTGTGAAGATCGGATTGGATATGCTTGCTCATACGCAGAATTATGGAATGAGGGCACTGCTTCGTGCAAACAACCTTGAATATAAGAAATTGAGTACATATCATGTCGGATTTGTCTTGGGACCATGTATCAATGCAAGCGGAAGACTTGACACAGCACAGCATGCTATGCGTCTGTTATTAGCATCAACAGAGGAAGAAGCCGAAGCAAGTGCAAGTCTTCTGATGAAGTTTAACAACGAGAGAAAGGCAATGACGCAGGAAAACGTAGACAAGGCAATTGCAATCGTCGAAAAAGAAATGTCTGATGATAAGGTATTGGTCGTTTATCTCCCAGAATGTCATGAGAGTATTGCAGGGATTGTTGCAGGAAAAGTAAGAGAAAAGTTTTACAGACCTGCATTTGTTCTTACAGATGGTAAGGAAGAAGTAAAAGGATCGGGAAGATCTATAGAGGAATATTCCATGTATGATGAAATGGTCAAGTGTAGCCGGTATCTGAATAAATTTGGCGGACATCCGATGGCGGCAGGACTATCTCTGCAAAAAGAGAACATTGAGTCGTTTAGAAAAGCCATGAATGAAAACTGCCAGCTGGAAGATAATGATCTGATCGAAAAAGTAAGGATTGATATTGTCATGCCGGTAGATTACGCCACAAAAGAAATTGTGCATGACATTGAAAAACTGGAACCGTGCGGAAAAGGCAATGAAAAGCCCGTATTTGCAGCACGTAGCACACGTATCACTGGGATAAGAGTAATTGGAAAAACCAGATGTGGGGTAAAACTTACTTTACTGCAGGATGACGGACTTGTAATGGATGGAATATTCTTTACTGATCCGGATGTGTTCATTGAAGATATGGAACGGAGATTTGGCACGATTGAAAAAGACTGCCTGCTTGCCGGAAATGCTGAACATACAAGATTAAATTTATTGTATGAACCGCGCATCAACGAATGGCAGGGCAGGGAGACACTACAGATAAACATTCGTGATTACTGTTAAAAAGTACTAAGAAGGAGCAGAAATATATGCAAAGAGGATGGGATGAATTAAGTAGTGCATTATTTGATGAACTCAAGAGGTTGGGGGATGAATCCTTGACTGCCGACGAATTAAAATCAGAAATTGAACGGGCAAAGGCAGTATCAAATGTATCACAGCAGATCCTTCAAGGCGTTTCACTGTCGCTTGAGGCGGAAAAGATTATCGGAGAGTATGATTCAGCAAGAAATGTTAAAGTACCGGATTTCTTTCTGGAACAGAAGGGTATTTGATTATGACAGGAACATTCAAACGATTTACTCCGGATGAAAAGGATTTCATAAAAGAATATGCTCCCGGACACAGCAGGGCAGAAATCACAGAAGCTTTGAACAAAAGATTTGATGCAAACCGATCTATAACATCTGTGGATAATTACATTCAAAGAAATAAGATAAGAACAGGATATATTAAAGGACACGAATATACCTCAGAAGAACTTGATTTTTTAAGAAATTATGTGCCGGGAAGATTTCTGTCGGATATCACCGTAGCATTTAACAGAAGGTTTGATTTAAACGTGAATGAAACTTCTCTGGCAGCATGTTTAACGAGAAATAACATAAAATCTGGCGTGGCAAGATTTACAACTGATCAAATATCAAAACGTGCAAAGCCAATAGGTACAGAAAGAAAACAGAACAATTACATATATATAAAGACAGAAGATGGATGGCATTCCAAACAACAAGTATTATACGAAGAAGTATATGGCAAAGTTCAAGAACACAGCATGGTGATTTTTTTGGATGGGAACAGCGATAATTTTGATATAGATAATCTTATGGCTATAGACAAGAGGATAAATGTGATAATGAATATTTATAAATTACCAAGAAACTCAAAGGAACAGACAATTGCATCTATACAAACAGCAGCTCTCATTGCCGGTATTATTGATGCAAAAGAAAGGGTAAAGGAGAAAAATCATGATACATGAACTATATCAAATGATCACTTCAAAAAAAAAGAACTGCTTTATGCGCGTCATTTATGATAGTTGTAATACATCAATAATTAATAAAATATACTAGGAGGAAATACGATGAATAAAAAGGACATTATGGAGCTGAAACGCAGATTTAAAAAGGAAGCATGCACATTTACGAGAATGTGTGGCTGCTATGTCAGCGTTGAAAAAGAAAAGATCACAAAAATTGCGGAAACATTTCTGAATCTGGAAGATGAAGAATTTTACAAGTACCTTGAAATTGCCAAAAAGACGTTATCTGGCAATATTGGAAATAACCTTGTAGAATTAGCTTTCCCAAGAGAACAGGAAGCAGCAGGTGGGAAGCAGCAGTTTTTAATGGGGCTTCGTGAAAGCAAATTAAAAAATGACGATCTGCTTGATACTTTCTATGATATGATCATCGACAACTATGACAGGGTAGGAAACTATCTGATCCTTATCTTTCATGACGCTTATGATGTCATGACGAAAACCTCTGATAACGATAAATTAGACGAATCAGAAGAAGTTTACGAATATTTGCTTTGTGCGATATGCCCGGTGGAACTCACGAAGCCGGCATTAGGATATCGTGAAGCAGAAAACCGTATTGGCGCACGTATCCGTGACTGGGTAGTTGGCATGCCGGAAACAGGATTTGTATTTCCTGCTTTTACAGAGCGGAGTACAGATATTCATTCAGTCATGTTTTATACGAAAAATACCGTAAATCCGCATGTGGAATTTGAAGACGGTGTCTTGGGATGTATGGAACATATGACCTCAGACCAGAAGAAGGTTGAATTTGCACAGATTGTCAAAGATGTTGTCGGCGACGATGATGATGAAGAAACTATCCAGATTTATAATGAGGTACAGGATACGTTGAATGAAGTTTTGCAGAACGAACAGGAAAAAGCAGAAGAAAGCAGCACAAATGAGCCGGACGAGCCACCAAAAGTAGTGCTTACGGAGCAGATCATCAATGAAGTGCTTGAAAAAGTCAATTTATTTGAAGACCAGAAAGAAGCAATCAAAAAGAGCTGTGCTGATGTTATTCCAGAAGATACAGAGGTAGCAGAGATTATTGATGAAAAAGCAATCAAGGCGGCTGAACAGACAAGATATCTAAACAAACTGAAAGAACTTTTACTTGCGGCAGCCGAAGTTTTGGAAAAAACAGGCGAAACAGAACTTGTAAAGGAAATCAGGGATGCCGTTTAATCGAAAGAGGATGGAAATATGAAATATATTGTGTGGAGACTTATTGGTTTTTACGGCTTTGTTTTCCTTTTTGGACATATATTGTTGTACGGAAATAATCGTTTTGCTGAAAAAAGGATACAAGAAATCGAAGCTCAAAACTATTCCTACGAAACATATGTAACCGTAACGGATAAAAGCACAACTTTACATAATATTATTGTGAATACAGTTCCGATAAGCCAGAGATCTTATTTATTAACAGTCTCAATGGATGATACGTCTGGAGAAACTAAGGAATTAAACGTATCTTCAAGCGTATATGATTCGATCAATATAGGAGATTCAATTTTGGTGACTGTGTATGCTGGTAATGATGATGATTCCGTCACAAGTGTATATATTGGAGAACAAAGGAAATAAAGGAATGTTTTGTGCACCTTTATCAATATAAGAAAAAAAATAAAATAAAAGGAGAATGAGACACTATGAACAACAATTTTGAGCAGGTAACAGAGAATGAATTTGATGGTATGACGATGGAAGAAAAAAAGAAATATTTGATCGATCTTGTTTCAAATATGTCCGGGAATGAGGTTGAAACTGTTTTTTACGGCTTAAAAGAAGATGCCAGAAAACAGGTGGTTCCAGAAATCAAAGAAGCAAATTCTGCCGATGCAATAGCAGATGAAAAAATTGATTCGATTGCAAGCTGGCTTGATGTAGCAGCAATGGGGGAAAGCACATCTAAAATTGATGTGTTTAAATCAATCTGCGCAGATGAAAATATTCATCTGAACGAAACGTTCATGAAAAAAATGTACGAAAGACTCTCTTAAAATATATTAAGAACCAGAAGAATTAAAAAAATGGAGAAAGGACAAAACTCTAAGGATAAATATAGGAAGAACAAAGAAGCCTCTATTAAATTACAAATAGAAATCACTGAAAAGGAAGCTAAACGAATAGCGCTAACGTATGCGACGATTTCTCTTGGGGCTTTTGGAATAGGTGGATTTCTTACATATTTAGGATGCGTAGGGGTGTATGCAGGTATCTCTACAATAAAGGAATTTGGTATCCTTTACTTAGTTTGTGCTATGTTTATATGGTTAATAATATACTTAGTAACAAACTGCGCTTTTCATGATGAAGAATCATATGTTTATTGGTTCAAACAAAAAAAATCAAATGAGCAATAAGCAAAAGAGAAATGTAGAAAAGGTCACAAATATTAAACTGAAGTGAGGAAAATAAAATGTTTATAATAATGCAAAATATACAGCAATTAAAAAGTTCTTATGAGCCATATGCCTTTTCACATAAGAATTTTCTGCACGATTATGAAGCAAATAATTGGTTGAAAGCGCATAGTATACCTATGCGCAGAAGGCCTTTTAAAAGAAAATTTGTAGCCGTAGCATTAGATGAATTTGACACTAAAAATGATGTATGCTATACTTCGGTCATAAATAAAATTAACTGAATAAAAATTAATCAAAGTCCGCAGTATCTTCTGTGGACTTTTTATTATCGAGCGCAATCGGGCGCTCTTTTTTTTATGCCTTTTAAGGCTTTACATATAAATCTATCAATCTAAGCAACACGCAGATGTTTTGCGTGATCTTATATAAAAATACGCGTATAAAGGATGAAAATTATGAGAACAAAAAATCTTACAAAGTTCTTTATGTTCTTCTTTTTAAATAAAGAGGAATCAAAGAACGTTGAAAACAAAAGACATGAAAAAAATGTTGTAACAAAAGTTGTAAGCACTTTAAAGAAAATCTTTCCCCATAACTTCCGTTACGAAATTGGAGAAGTGAATGAAGGTGGAAACAAAACTAGATTCTACTGGAATATTGAGGCAATCAAAGCCTTAAAAGACTTGGAATCCGAGAAACGCCTTGCGACCGAATCCGAGCAGAAGGTAATGTCAAAATATGCCGGATGGGATGGAATCCCACAGGCATTTGACAAAAATGTAAAAGGCTGGGAAAAGGAATACGCCGAGCTGCAGGAAATGCTTACAGACGAGGAATACGCCAATGCAAGAGCAAGCGTAAATAATGCTTTTTATACGAACCCGGAAATTGCAAGGGCAGTAAACGAAACACTCACACGTTTCGGTCTGAAAAAAGGAAACATACTGGAGCCATCCATGGGAACCGGTATCTTTTTCGGTACAATGACCGAAGGTGAACAGAAAGAGCGAAAACTCTACGGCGTAGAGATCGATCCAATCTCTGGTAGAATTGCAAAGCAGCTTTACCAGACTTCAAAAATCAATATCTGTGGATTTGAAAACACTACATTTTCAGACAACTTCTTTGATGCTGTCATTGGAAATGTGCCGTTTGGAGACTTTAAAGTTTATGACTTACGGTATGCCAAATATAATTTCAAAATCCACGATTATTTTGTGGCAAAATCGATTGATCTTGTCCGGCCGGGCGGTGTGGTCGCAGTGATCACGTCCAAATTTACAATGGACAAGGGAAATACTGCATTCCGTAAATATATTGCGGAACGTGCAGAACTTATCGGAGCTGTAAGACTTCCTGATTCTGCTTTCAGAGGGGTGGCAGGAACCGAGATCACATCGGATATCCTCTTTTTTCAGAAAAAAGAGAAAAAGTCCTTATGTGAGGATGCTGAATGGCTTGATATCGGACAGACGGCAGATGGAGTAGAATGCAATATGTATTTTGTCAATCATCCGGAAATGATGCTTGGCAAAATGGTGTATGACACCAGCCGTTTCGGAGAAAAGAGCAGATACACAGCATGCAGGATAGAAGAAGGCACGGACCTTATTCCTGCATTAAAAAAAGCTCTTTTGAATCTGGACTGTCAGATTGCGGAAGCCGGAGAAATGGAAGATGAAAAAGCTGCAGGAAGTATCCCAGCAGATGAATCCGTAAAGAATTTCACTTACACATTTGTGGATGGGAAACTTTATTACAGAGAAAATTCTGTAATGCTACCGGTAGAAATAAAAAATAAAAAAAATGTAGAAAGGATCAATGCACTTGATGGTCTCAGAAACTGCGTCCATGAATATATTCAGGCACAGTTAAGAGGAGAATCTGATTTATCAGAGTATCAGAAAGACCTTAACAGGCGCTATGATGCTCTTGTAAAAAAATACGGATATCTGACCGGAAGAAGCAACAAACTTGCCTTTCAGGATGATGCAGATTATCCCTTATTATGTTCACTTGAAAACGTGGACGAAGAAGGGAATGTGTCAAAAGCTGACATGTTCTATAAACAGACCGTGGCAGCAAAGCCGGTTATCCGGAAAAGTAAGGATGCCTTGGAAGTATTGAGCATCAGCGTTAATGAGAGAGGATGCGTGGATCTTCCATATATGATGGATCTGTTCATCTGTGATGCCGATAATGAGGCAATAAAAAAAGAACTGCTGTTCCGTGAGCTTTCCGGTGTGATCTTTATTGATCCGGAAACAGAAAAATGGGTGACGGCAGATGAATACCTGTCAGGAGATGTTAAAAGAAAGCTCCGTATGGCAAAAATATATGCGGAAGACAATGCCTTATACAAAAGCAATGTTGAAGCATTGACACAGGTTCAGCCGGAACATATTCCTGCGGAGGATATTGATGTCCGTCTTGGCACGACATGGATCGAGCCGGAAGACTACGAACAGTTTATCTATGAACTGTTGGAAGTACCGGAAAGACTACGTCGCAAAAAAGACTGGAATATCAACAGCCGATATGCTCCTTCATGGATCACGATTAAATACTCACAGGCAACAAAAGAGTATTTTATTGAAAATAAATTCCTGAACTGGTCTTCAGTCAAGGCAACATCCGTGTATGGAACTCCACGCATGGACGCTTTCTGTTTGATCGAAGCATCTTTAAATCTCCGCTCTGCTACTGTACGTGACAGGGTGGATAATATGGATGGCACCTATAAATATGTCGTCAATAAGGAAGCTACAATGGCAGCAAGAGACAAACAGGAGCAGATCAAAGAAGCATTCAGGAACTGGATCTTCGAGGATATTGACCGCAGGGAAAAATATGTGAAGTATTATAACGATACATTCAATAATATCCGCCTGCGTGAATATGATGGCTCGAAACGTCAGTTTCCGGGCATGAATCCTGCGATCGTATTAAAGCCACACCAGAGAAATGCAATCGAGCGTATCCTGATGGGCAAAAATACACTGCTTGCACACTGCGTTGGTGCAGGAAAGACCTTTGAAATGGTTGCCGCCTGCATGGAGCAGAAACGTCTTGGACTTGCAAACAAAACGATCATTGCCGTTCCAAAATCACTGGTAAGGCAGTGGGCTTCTGAATTTCTAAGACTTTATCCTTCAGCAAACATACTTGTATCAAGCGAGAGGGATTTTGAAAAGAAAAGAAGAAGGATTTTCATCTCGAAGATTGCAACTGGCGATTATGATGCGATCATCATGTCACACAGCCAGTTCGAAAAAATCCAGATCTCGCCGGAAAGACAGGAGTTCATGCTGAATAAGCAGATCGATACTCTTTCCAATGCTATAAGCGAGATCAAGGCAGAACGTAACGAACAATGGACGATCAAGCAGATGGAAAGCCAGAAAAAGAAGTTACTAGAGCAGTTGAAGAAGCTGACAGATGCTTCTAATAAAGATGATGTGCTTTCTTTTGAGGAATTAGGTGTGGATTCCATCATGGTGGATGAAGCACACAATTACAAAAACCTGACCATTTTCTCCAAGATCAACAACGTTGCAGGAATCAATTCAAACGGTTCCAAGAAAGCAACGGATATGCTGTTAAAATGCCAGTATATCAATGAAATCAACAATGGACGTGGAATTGTTTTTGCAACCGGCACTCCGGTAAGCAATACCATGTGTGAGATGTTTGTCATGCAGAAATTCCTCCAGAATGACAGATTAAAGGAAATGGGGCTTGACTACTTTGATGCATGGGCATCGACGTTCGGGGAAGTAACGACAGCATTAGAGCTTACCGTCGAGGGAAGTGGTTTCCGTTTCAAGAGCAGATTCAATAAATTTGTCAATCTGCCGGAACTTATGACCACATTCCGGGAAGTTGCGGATGTCTGCACTTCGGATCTTCTTGATCTGGATGTTCCGGAATTAAAAACCGGAAAACCGATCATTGTAGAATCTGAACCAGACAGCTGCCAGAAAGAAATCATGGCAGAATTTGTCCAGAGAGCCGAAGCCATCCGCAATGGTGGTGTTGACTCATCGGAAGATAATTTCTTGAAGATCACGCACGAAGCCAGACTTCTGGGAACGGATGCGAGATTATTATATCCGGATGCACCGGAAAACCCGGCTGGAAAACTTCTGAAAGTGGCTGAAAATGTATACAAAGAATACATGGATGCAAAAAATGCCGGAAAGATCGGATGCCAGCTCGTGTTTTCCGATATCGGAACACCGGGCGCAAACAAAGAGTTTACGGTATATGATTTCATTAAGGAACGCCTGATCGAGAAAGGCATCCCAGAAAATGAGATCAGGTTCATCCATGATGCAAAAACGGACGTTCAGAGAGATAATCTCTTTAAGGATGTCCGGACAGGCAAAGTACGTGTTCTGATCGGCAGCACTGATAAGTGTGGTACCGGTGTAAACGTGCAGAATCATTTGGTAGCCCTGCACCACGTAGACTGCCCTTGGAAGCCTTCGGCCATTGAACAGCGTAATGGACGAGGTATCAGACAGGGCAATGAAAATGACGTGATCGCAGAATACCGTTACGTAACAAAACAGACATTTGACGCCTATAACTGGGGAATCATTGAAAATAAACAAAGGTTCATCAGTCAGGTAATGACTTCACGAATCACCGGACGTAAGTGTGATGATATCGACGAGGCAACATTATCCTATGCAGAGATCAAAGCAGTTGCAACGGGTAATCCGCTGATCCGTGAAAAGATGGAAGTAGACAACGAAGTGCAGCGTCTGAAAGCACTGAAAGCTTCCTATGACAGTACCAGATACGGTCTGCAGTACAAATTCATGATCTCGCTCCCACGGGAGATCAAGGAAAAGGAAAACGTTCTTGAAAATGTCCTCAAAGACTTGGAAGTTTATGAGGCACATAAAGATGAAGACTTTTCCATTGAGATCATCGGTAAGAAATTTACCGAAAGACCAGAAGCAGGAGAGATGCTGTTAGATGTTTTCCAAGGCATCAAGGAGCTGGGAGAGATCGTCACAGTTGGTTCTTATAAGGGATTTACATTGGGAATCAAAAAAAGCTTTATGCAGGAATCTCTGATCGTGCTTTCCTGCAATGCAAGATACAGCACTGAACTGTCCAGCAATGCCCTTGGATCAATCACACGTATCGAAAACCGGTACAAGCGTATTGAAAACGCAAAGGCAATGCTTGAGCAAAAACTTGAACAACTTAATAAGGACAGAAACTCTGCAGAAGCGGAGTACAACAAGCCTTTCCAGCATGCAGCACTTCTGGAAGAAAAGCTCTGCCGCCAGAGAGAACTCGAACATGAACTCAATCTGGATGAAAAGGTAGAAGAAATAACAGATGCTGCATAAATTTATTTTTAGAGCCATGGGATTTTTCCTGTGGCTCTTTTTTTCTTGCAAAATAAATGTTAATATATATGTGACGATTTGCAAACTCTACAATAGTAAAGGAGCGATAATGGCAACGATAATCAAAATCCGCCGTGGGATCAATGGCTTTAAATATGCTGCATGTGACATGGATGGAAACTTTATCTGGAATCTGAACCGTCTTTCAGAAGCAAGCCAATACTGGAAAAAGGAAATAAAGACCGGAAACGTCCGCCTTGTCAGGGAACTTTCCCTTTATCCGGAGACTGATCATAAAAAACGTGACTGATGAAGATGCTAAGGCAGTGTTTTCTAATACTCGATTTTTTGACAGATGAAAAAAAACATGATATAGTGCCCTTATAAATAAAACTAATAGAATAAAAATCAAATTTAAGACCGCAGAGATTCTTTGTGGTCTATTTTTTGTTAACGGAACGCTTTTGGCGTTCTTTTTTTTATGCCTTCAACAAGGCTTTATATAAATCTTTTATCTAAATAACGCACTGCAAAGCGACGGTGCGATCAAATAAAAAAAATATATAGAAATATGGAGAAAAAATATGGAAACAAAAAAATATGAAAATTACGAAGATATGTTGAAAGCAGCAAGAGAGGAATATCTTGCAAAAGTTCCAGAGGGAATGAAGGAGGTAGCAGCAGGGCAGATTGACATGGTCTTGGACGGCATCCGTGAGATGGCAGAAAAGAATCCTGCATTTGCAGAGAAACTGCTCCTTCCATGGAAGTCATTTGAAAAATGTTACAAGTACATGGAAAAGAAAGCGTATGAAATGTCAACGAACAAGAAAACTTGTGTCGTTGTGTCAACACTGCTGTTTGACTGGATCAATGAGTATTATATGCTTGATGACAAAGCCGAATGGGAAGAAAAGCAGAAAGAGCAACAGAAAAAGAAAGAAGAATCCGAAAAGAAATCTATCAGAGAATCCGTAGAAGCAGATAGGGAAGTCTATAAACAGCTTTACGGAGATGCAGATGATTCTGTATCCTCAAATTCTCCTGCACCTGCCAAACCAGTCGTAACAAAGATCGCAAAAACAAAATACGACTGTGACGGTCAGCTTGATTTGTTCGGGCTGGCTATGGCGTAGGAGGTGGTTCCTATGCTGACAAAAGAGCTGAGACAGGAAGCCTTGAAAAAAGGCTTCCATTACCCAAAAGTGGAAAAATCTGTTGAATTTTATAGAACCAAAAATCTTATGATTTATGATTTTGTATGTGAAGAATCTGCCGTTGTGCGTGTTTGTATCTCTAAGCAACATGCAGGAATCTATGACGTTTTAAACAACATCTGGAAAGACTGCACATTAGAAAATTATTTAGAAGATCCAAACCAGTTTACAAATTATATGATATCAGAACGCGCAAAAAAATTATTAAAAACAGACAGCCTGTTTTTTGATTCTAAGGCTTCCTTTGCAATTGATGCCCAGATCAGAAAAGCAAAAAACTGGAAGAAGATCAATCAAAAAGAAAACCGAGAAAAGGAGATCAAAAAGATCATGGCAGGAACAAATAAACCCGTTCCTTCTGGTTTTAAGATCTTCAGTGAGAGGCTTCTTTGTTCCGCAAAAAGAATCATATACAGTGCAAAAGAAAAAAGCCTGTACTGTCCAGAATGTGGAAATACATTTCAACTTCCAGATGTTCCAAAGAAAGGATCGTTACATACCTGTCCTGCCTGCGGATACAGTACAAAAGTATCCAGTGCACAATATCTGAACGATATCCACTGGAGCTGTATCGTACAGGCTGCCGGGAAACGAAGTATTATCCGCTATTTCTGTAATGAATTATTTATAGAATACGGAAAATGTTCAACGATTCTCTATGAAAAGTACCGCACGATCGTAGAAGAAGACGGCAGCATGGTACCACTTATGCAGACATCAGAAGGATGGAAAGATTACAAAGGTAAAAATTATAGCTATTTTTATACTGTTCCAAAAAGAGAAGTGCCTAATGATATGTACTTATACGGTACTGTCGAGGCGCTTATGAAAATGCCTGCATTAAAAAATTCTATGCTCGATGTGTGGGTAAAACAGCATATCGGAGCAGATAAAAAGCTCTGTTCTGAGTATCTTGTTGAAAATTATATCAAAGTATATGCCCAAACCACTATTTATGAAAAGCTTCTTAAGCATGGGCTTAACAAGATTGCTCATGAGGCTGCTTTTTATTATGACAGTTCTTTTCATAAGAACGAAGAAAAGGTAGACAAATTCTTAAACTTAACAAAAGGAAACTTGGATAGGCTCCGTGAATTTATTCCAGATCCGTCAGGTTCAAATGTAAGCGCAATGAGATATTTGGAAAAATATAATGTTTATCTGAAAGATGATGAACTGAAAACTTTCCTTAGATTGGAAGTTTCAGATAACATGAAAGAACAAATTGTTAAATTCTGCAAATGTAAAAAAGTAACTTTATATAAGATAAATAAATACGTTACTGAAAATGCAAATGCAGACTGGTCATCCTATTTTGATTATATCGGATGGACAGAGGAATTGGATTATAAAAAATCTGATTCTGTGTACTATCCGAAAAATTTTTTTAAAACCCATGATAGGGTATTTAAAGAACTGGAAGAAAAAAAGGATGCAATTCAGCGAAAAAAAGATAAAGAAATATCTAAAAAGATTGCTGATCTGTGGGAACAACGCATGCAGATCCCGCAATACCATTATGAAAACAATGACCTTTTCGTAATGATGCCACATGGCACAAGCGATCTGAAAAAAGAAGGTCGATCTTTGAATCATTGCGTGGCTGGTTATAAAGAATTTGTTGCGGAAGAAAAAACGCAGATATTCTTTATAAGAAAAAAAGCTGCTCCTCAAAAATCGTTCTACACACTGGAAATCAAGAACCATGAAATAGAACAGTGTCACGGGCGAAATAATGTGGATATGACTGAAGAAATCCGTTCGTTTGCATATGGATATTTAAAACAGCTGAATACAATAAATGAAAAAGCTGCTGTAAAAGCAGTAGCGTAAAAAAAGGAGAAAATTATGATGAAAATTAAAATTGCGAAAAAAATGTTAGCAAACGCAGTAAGCAATGTTTTAAAAGCAGTACCAGGGAAAACAACAATGGATATATTAAACAATATTCTCATTTCTGCTGTAGGAAATGAGATTGTCCTTATCGGAAATGACCTTGAACTCGGAATTTCAACTTCGGTTGAAGGCGAGATTATTGAGCAAGGAAAGACAACGCTGGATGCAAAATTATTCAGTGAAATTGTAAGAAAAATGCCGGATGGGGATGTCTCAATCGTCATAGACGAAAAAGGGACTGCTACCGTAAAATGCGGAAAATCACGTTTTTCACTTGCAACAAAGGATGCCGATGCATTTCCGCTTCCTCCATTTGTCGAGGAAACGGCGCAGATCACATTGTCGGAATATTCCCTCCGTGATGCAATCAATAAAACATTGTTCTGCATCAATCTTGAGGAAGTAACTAACAAGATGATGGCAGCCCTGTTCTTTCAGGTCAATGGTTCACACCTGAGAATCACAGGGCTTGATGGACATAGGATAGGCATCCGCAACATTGAACTTGCGGAGGAAAATCCTGATATCAAGGCAATCCTGCCGGGTAAAACCTTGGCAGAACTTGTCAAGATCCTTTCAGGAGGAATCGATGACAAAGTAAAAATACAGTTTGGAAAAAAACATGTCGTATTCCGCTTTGGCAATACGGTAGTAACTTCCAGATTGATCGAAGGAAATTACTTTATGATCGACAAAATGATAAACGGAGACACTCCTATTCATATGTCGGTCAACAGATTAGAGCTTACTGCTTCAATCGACAGAGCGCTGACACTTACAGGCAGTGAAAAACTTCCTGTCATATTCGACATTAAGGGGAAGACGCTCTCCTTGTCAACGAAATCCGCAAGAGGGGAGTTGTCAGAGGAGCTGGATACTGAAACGTCCGGTCCAGAACTTAGAATTGCTTTCAATCCAAAGTTTATGATCGAAACGTTAAAGGCAGTGAACGAGGAAAAGGTAGACTTTTACCTTAATAATCCACAGCATCCAGCATTTGTAAAAAATGAGAAGGGTGAATATTTGTATGTGATCCTTCCAGTAAATATCAGAGCTTAAGATACAAAGCAGGGCATTTGCCCTGCTTTCACTAAAAAAAAGGAGAAAAAAATGAAACAGATAATTGTTTCAAAATTTAGAAAGGAGTAGTAAACGAATCCCGGTAAACCGGGTTGACCGCCAAAGCGTGTAAAGTGGCGAGAACAAAAGGACTGACAGTTGCGTGAAGGAGATATGAGTGGGAACTGTCTTGTGAAAACCATATCAAAGTAGCATGGGAAGCGTGATGTCCTATCCACGAACGGAATTTGTTTGTGGTGTTTATGAAAAAAAATCTAAAAGTGTGCTGGGTATCAGCGGGAGTGAGCAGCTTTATGGCAGGCTATTTGGCAGGAAACGTAGATAAATGGATCTATATTGATGTCGCTGACCAGCATCCAGACAGTATCCGGTTCATCAAGGACTGTGAAAAAGCCCTTGGTATTGATATCGAGATACTTAGATCAACTGAATATGGTTGCGTGGAGGACTGCATCCGTGTATTTGGTGGCTTTAGGGACGCCCATAGCGGATTCGCTCCATGCACAAACTGGCTCAAAAAGAGGATCAGAAAATCATGGGAAGCCGCACATCCGGATTACGATCTTACATATGTATGGGGGTATGATCTCAATGAGATCCCCCGTGCAGAAAATATGATCGAAGCAAATCCGCAGGCTAAACATGAATTTCCTCTTATTGAAAAAAATTTATATAAAGAAGATGTTCACGGACTGTTTGAAAGAACTTTTGATTTTAAACGGCCGCTCATGTATGAACTTGGATATCCTAACAACAACTGCGTAGGGTGTATCAAGGGAGGAATGGGTTACTGGAATAAGATACGGAAGGATTTTCCGGAAGTTTTTGAAAGCAGGGCACGACTGGAAAGACTTGTCGGATATTCCATTTTAAAGGATAAAAATGGTCCGGTTTTTCTGGACAAACTTGATCCGGAAAGAGGAAATATGGATACTGAAATCTTTCCAGAATGTGGACTCATGTGCTATTTTGCACAAAATAATTACTAAGATCATAGACACGCCTCAACCGGCGTGTCTTTTTTTTCTTTTTTCGAATGTATATTCGATATTAGTGTTTATTTATATGTTAAAATATGCTATAATATACATATAAATCAACAAGAAGGAGAATTATACATGAAACAAAAATTGACGTTGAGTATGCTTATTATCATACTTTCGATATGTGGATGCGGAAATTCGCAAGAAACAAAAACAGTGGGAAATAATGTGATTTCAACAAATAAAACTGTCGAGCAGACAAGCTATGTTGCAGAGACAAATTATTCTGGTGCAGATGTTCCCGCTGAACTATATGAAATCCCCTTTCAAAAGACAGATGATTATATCAGAAATCTGGATCTGTCAAAACAGCTTTCCAGTAATGAAATGAGGGAATATATCATATCCGCTACTGATTATCTGAAAACCATCTATGGCAACAGTTACATTTCAATAGCAGCCGATCAGGATTCTTTTTTAAATGCAGTCAATGGACGCAGCAACGAAGATGGCTATGTGGCAGAAATGAACGATCAGGAGAATATTTCTGATTACGGAAGCGAACTGATACAGATGTATGTAGATAATAAAGTGGATGCTTCTGTCGAATACAAGACAGATAAAAGCCTTTTATACGGTGATTTGTGCCGGTACTATCTGCGTGGAGCCATGACAATTGAAGTTAATGGAGAAAACGCATGTAACGCTTATTCTGATATGCTAGGAATAACCGTATCTGACAAGGAGCCGGTAACGGTAGCCGTTGAAGTATCATTCATGAGAAATTACCCGGACGTTATTCTCTCATGTGAAATTTTAAAATATATCAAAGACTGATTTATACGGAGGTTTGCCATGAAAATTATATTAATGATCATATTATCATTCTCGCTGCTTTCAGTGCCAATCAACACATTTGCAGCACAAAATAACACGACAGAGGAAACAACTGCAACTGAAATATCCGATTACTATCTGAGTGAAGATGCCTATTTTTATTCAGATATGTCTGCTTCTTCCTTTACCGGAAAAATCCTCAAAGGGGCAAAGCTCCACGTATCTGCAGTAAATAACGGAATGGCATATGTAGAATATGACGGACAGACCGGATATATAAAAGAAGATCTCCTTGCAACCAGTCTGGATGATACGGCTGATTCATCAGAAACCATGACAAGCATGGATTCCTCAGATATAGAGACACTTTATCCGGCAAGCCACTATTTTGATACATATGATTACACAGCAATCAATGCACTTGCACAGTTCACTTCGGACGGACGTGATGATAACTATGTGATCGTCTGCAGTTCCAAGCCTATCGTGGTAAATGGCGGGGAGCTTGTGATTGCTGCCGAAAACGGCGTGGAAGATGTAACAATTCAATATTCAAAAGATAAACAGAACACGGATGTATATTTAAAGATTCCGACTTCTGACAGTACCAAAGACACCAATATGGATCTGTCCTTTGAATTTGGGAATAATTCTATCATATTTAAAAATGACAGATTTAACAGAAATATCCTGATAGGACTGCCAGCAGATCGGTATGAAAATGTGAAAATGGGAGACAAGACCTATACTGCATCAGAGGATAACATTGTCTGGATAGAAACTGCTTCTCCTTCAGACATTACTTTTACTGTCATTCCGCAAAACGTGATCTCCGGTACGGATTCTGACAATGAATCCACAGAAAGTACGGAAATATCAGATTTAGGGAAAACATCAGAAAAACATGATTATAAATGGATGTACGTTGCAATAGGAATCAGCGCAGTTCTCCTAATCTGTATAAAATCCATTATTAGCAAGGTTAGAAAGAACAGAATGAAGAAAAAATAAGAAAGTTTATGAGAAAGGGAGTATGGTGTATGCTTTATTACGCTGTCAAGTCTGTAGACAACAAACCGGTAAATAAAATATATGATGACTGGGATCAGTGTAAAATTGTCGTATGGGGCAAAAAAGCGGTCTATAAAAGTTTTACAGATCGAAACTATGCTGAAAAGTTTATTGTAAATGCTCCAGTACGAAAAGAGGAATTTGGTCACGGTTATGTTCCGCAGAACGCAGACAGCAACATCATATTTGGCAAATATCTCTTTGACCGTTTCCCGACGCAGGCGGACGGATATGGCGTAAAAGTATACGAAACTGGAAAAAATGAACGTATCACATGCAGGGGCTACTTCCTTCCGGACAATAAGCGCCTGGTCTATTCCTTTACTGGGCAGTTTATCAATGACAAAACATACGGATACGAGTTTGAAGTTGAAAACTATACCGAACATGTTACAAATGACAAGGATAGTATCATTACTTATCTTTCAAGCGGTGTGATCAAGGGAATCGGAGCGAAAAAAGCAGAGGATATCTACAAGATGTTTGGTAGCAAAACCCTAACCGTTCTGGAAACAAACCCCGAAAAACTTGTCATGGTAAAAGGGATCAGTAGAAATACCTTGGAAAAGATTGTAAAATCCTATAACGAGAATAAGGGAGCCAGAGAAATCACAAAGTACCTGCTCCCATATGGTATCTCCCCCAAAATGGCTATGGTTGTTTTCCGGCAGTTTGGATTTGATTCTGTGCGGAAAGTGAAAGAAAACCCATATGTTTTATGTATGGTGCGTGGACTGACATTTGAAGATGCTGACCGTGTGGCTGAAAAAGAAGGCATTCCGAAAGATTCTGATGAACGTTTTTTTGCCTGCGCCATGTATATTTTAAAGTGTAATGAACTCACTGGAAGTACAGGAATGGAGCTTAATGACTTTGGCACAAAAATGTATCAGACACTCAATAGTCCGCTTATTACGCCTTCCTCTATAAATAAAAAGACGATTGCTCTTATCCAGTCAAAAAAAATAAGGCTTATAAAAGATCAAGGCATTCAGTTTTTATATACGCAGGCTGCTGTGTCCAGAGAAAAAGAGATTGCAGAAAATATCATTCGCATAAGCCACTCTAAATTAAAAAAACAATATTCAAGGGAAGAAATATCATCTGTACTTAAAAATGTGCTACAGTCCTGCCATATTACACTGGATAATATCCAGAAAAATGCAGTGATAGAATCCCTATATCAGAGCATGCTTATCATCACCGGTGGTCCCGGTACCGGAAAAACAACGATCATTTATGTTATCAAGGAAGTATATAAAAGATTATATCCAGAGCAGCAATGCATCTTTCTTGCGCCCACCGGACGTGCTGCTACAAAAATATCAGAATCCACAAACGAAGATGCAAGAACTGAACATTCTTTTCTAAAACTTTACAATGATGCCCCCGAACTGGAAAACGAGGTTCTGATCGAAAATTCACTTGTTGTGGTAGATGAATTTTCCATGACAGATGTATATGTCGCACATGCCCTGTTTAATGCGATTGCAGAAAATAACCATGTAGTCATAGTAGGAGATCCGGCGCAGCTTCCAAGTGTTGGTCCTGGTCAGGTCATGGCTGATATGATAAACAGCAATGTGATTCCGATAGTGCGGCTTAAAAATATTTACAGACAGAATGAAAACTCGCAGATTTTCTTAAATGCACTGAAAATGAAAGAAGGCAGTACGGATATCATTGACGGCGCAGATTTTCATTTTGTAGAATCTTCCAGCATGGAAGATATAAAAAACGCAATGGCCGAAAGATATGTTGAATATGTAAAAAGATATGGCATACTGAAATGCATGTGTATCTGTCCGTATAAAAAGCACACTGCAGGTGTTCATGAAATGAATCACCTTCTGCAGGAAAGAGTCAATCCGGCAGCTTATGGGAAGAAACAAGTGGAAGTAAAAGGCATGATATTCAGGGAAGGGGATATCGTAATGCATTTGACCAATACTGAAACCGTATCAAATGGAGATATCGGTCTTATTAATAACATTTATTATGACGATGACGGCTACCACATTCAGGCAAAAATCGAGAAGCATGATATGGAATATACGAAAGAAAATATTGAACAGCTTACTCTGGCATATGCGGTAAGTGTGCATAAGTCACAGGGATCGCAGGCAAAAGGTGTTGTAACTTGTCTGACGTTCTTTCACAGGGAAATGCTTTTCAGAAACATACCATATGTCGCATTTACAAGAGCTAGTGATGATATGACTGCATTCGGAGAGCGAGAAGCTTTGAATTATGCTATTACTCACAAAATGAAAAGCGAGCGTTACACGCTCACGCTCAAGTATCTGGTTGCTTTTAGTGGTAATTTCATTGCTGCATGATGCATTCTGTCTAAAAGCAATATTATGGTTCATGCTAAAACAACATAGTGTTTTTTGACAGGATACAGATCGTGTGATATTATAGTTTCATAAATAAAAATAATCAATAAAATATTTTTTAAATCCCAAGTATAACACTTGGGATTTTTCTATTAACCAGAACGCTTAGGCGTTCTTTTTTTTATGCTAAGCGAGGAGGTGCATATTATGCAAAATTACGATGAAATGGAAGATATCTATAGTATCTTTGGACTTGGAGGCGATATCTCTATCGACAGAGATAACCGAGACAACGAAGACGATGAGTATTAAAAAAAAAGAAGGGAAAATTTATGAACATTATACTTAATGGGAAAGAAATTACCTTTACTACTGACCAATATAATGATTTGGTCGATCATGTAGTAAAAGAACAGAAGAGAAAAAAATGGAATCTGCATTGGTAGCCAGAGAGGACGATCCGGTATGGAAAAAGGTTGTGACAACTCTAAGAGCAGAGGATATATACGATATGTCAGAAAAATTTGACAACAGGGTATCCGATTATACTGGTGAAGATGAAGAAGAGGCTCTTTTATCTATGTATAAAGAAGTAGATAAGTGCCAAAACAAAGTGGAGGTAGAAAAGATGAGCGAATTAATTAAAAGACAGGATGCAATTAACGCAGTTATGCAAAATTACTGCTACGAATCTGACAGGATGACAGCATTACAAGAACTTCCTGTAATAACAGATGAAAAAATCAGAAACGAAGCAATTATAAACTATTCAGTTGCAGTGCTGGCAGAGGTTACGGAACGTGCTAAACAGGAAGATGCACCCATTTATGAAGGTGATAAGGAAGTTGACCAGTGGGTGCGTTTATCAGATGTAGAAGAAGCAATCAATAAGTATTTAAACTGAACATTTTGAATTTAGGTGATAACTATGATAAAAGACATGTTTATGAGAAAGGAATAACACTTATCCTCGTGAAACGAGGTTTCCCGGAATCAGAATCCGGGTTGTAAAAATTGATAAATGCCAGAATGGAATGTCATGGTTCGCCTGAGAAATAGCAGCTATTAACACGCTGCTTAGGTATCGCCCCAGAAAAGGCTAACGGCCAGCGGTAATAACTCCCAAAGACTATAAGGCAGATTGTAAATTTACCACACGGATAAATGTAGTGTGGTGTGTTGGAAGATTTTATTAAGAGATCAATAGATCGTGTGAGGCTGGCAAGCGAAATGTCCATATCCCATTATGGGAAACCGCTTGTTTGTGAGTATTCAGGAGGAAAAGATTCGGACGCATTACTGTGGGTGTTTGAGCAAAGCGGAATACCGTTTGAGGTTCACAACTCGCATACAACAGTGGATGCCCCGCCAACGGTCTATCACATAAGAGAAACCTTTAGGAGATTGGAATTAAAAGGTGTGAAATGCACCATTGATTACCACGAAAAAGGAAACGGACAGAGAGTGACCATGTGGAATTTGATTCCGCAAAAATTGATGCCGCCGACAAGAGTTGTCCGGTATTGCTGTTCAGAATTGAAAGAAGGTGGAAATGCAAACCGGATGATTGCCACTGGTGTTAGATGGGAAGAAAGCTCGGCGAGAAGCAGTAGGAGTGCGTTTGAAGTCCTCGGAAAGACAGCGAATAAAAGCATAGGCGTTTCTGATGAAAAAATGCTTATAACAGACAATGACGATACGAGACGTTTATTTGAAAACTGCCAGATGAAAGCTAAAACTGTAGTTAATCCAATTATTGACTGGAAAGCAGTGGATATATGGAACGTTATCAATGGCGAAAATATACCGGTTTGCGAGATGTATTCCTGGGGATATGATAGGCTTGGGTGTATAGCCTGTCCTCTGGCAAAAAAATGTCAGAGAGAACGGGAAATATATGATTTTCCAAGATATAAAACTGCGTATATAAGAGCATTTGATCGGATGCTTGAAATGAGGAGATTCCGAGGAAAGAACACAAAGTGGACGTGCGGAGAGGAAGTATATTTATGGTGGATGCAGAGCAACGACATACCCGGACAGATGAGTATGTTCGATAGGTAAACTGAACTTTAAAGGAGTAAAAATCATATATGGAAAACGGATACGTGTCGCTTGCAGAAGAAGGATTAATAAGAAAGGAGTAATACCTATCCTCGTGAAACGAGGTTTAAGGAGCGAGGTGCGGACACAGGTTATACGATAACAGAATCTGAATAATTTTTATGTGAGCCGAGGAGAAACCAAAAAGTCCTTAGTAAAAATATGAGGCATTTGCCATTGGCATGTGCAAAATCGGATTATTTAACCACACACGGATAGTGTAAGTGGTTGGTATGAAAAAATTAAAGGTATGCTGGATGTCCGCAGGGGTGTCCAGCTTTATAGCTGGTTATCTGTCAAGGGAAACAATAGATGAATTTATCTATATTGACATTAAAGACCAGCATCCAGATTCCATAAGGTTTATCAAGGACTGCGAAAAAGTTCTTGGTAAACCCATAAAAATCCTGTACCCGGAATATGGAGATGTTGATACTGCCTGCCGGGTTGGTGGCTTTATAAACCGACCAAAGGTCGGCGCATATTGCACAAAGTTTCTTAAAAAGAGAGTCCGCAAACAGTGGGAATTAGAGCATAGTGATTATGACATAACCTATGTTTGGGGATTTGATCGTAAAGAAAAAAACCGGGCGCAGCGAATTACGGATTCTTATCCGGAATTTAAACATGAATTTCCGCTTATCGAGCGAGAACTTTCCAAAAATGAATGTCATGCATTAGTTATGGATCTTGGTATCAGGCGTCCTATAATGTATGACATGGGATATCCTAATAATAACTGTATCGGCTGCGTGAAAGGCGGCATGGGGTATTGGAATAAGATTCGTGTGGACTTTCCAGAAGTATTTGAAAAACGTGCAAAGCTGGAGCGTGAGCTTGGCAGTAGTTGTATCAATGGTATCTATCTGGATGAACTTGAGCCGGATAGAGGATGGATGGATATGGAAATCTTTCCAGAATGCGGAATCATGTGTTATTTAATGGATACCATGTAGAATCGTAATCAGATGATATTATTACGGTGAATGAAGATGAGACCGCTTATGTGAAAACAATCTTAGAAGAAAATGAAATTGGATTTTCAGGGTAGAGATGCAAAGAAAGGAAAAAAAATTATGAAAACAATCATTCTTGACGGAGAAACTTTCGAGTTTACTTCGGAACAACATAAAAAATTGCTGAAATATGCAGAAAAAGAAATACTCAGGAAGAAGCTGGAACTTGCACTTGATGCAAGGGAAAATGATCCAAAATGGAAGAAAAAGATCCAGACGATCAGAAGCAAAGATATAAATAAAGTATCAGTTGTATTTGATCAGCTGGTATCCGGATATACCGGAGAAGATGAAGAAAATGCAATTGATACGATATATAAAAATATTCAAAGATAGGAGAAATAGTCAATGACAGGCCAAGAACTGATAAAAAAAATTGAAGAAGAAAATTTACAGGACAGGCATTTATTTATTGATGTTGAAGGATATATTTCTCCAGTCTGTGAAGTATTGGAGACAGAATCAGGCGATATCATTCTTACACAGGAAGGCAGAGGTATTGATGATCTGTACGATAAGAACAATCTGGAAAGATATTTTTCAGAATGGTTCAAGATCATTCCAAGGGAAGAAGCAGAACGTAAGTGGTTCCTGCGTGAACTTGATTTCTATGTTCTCAGACGTGACGGAAGCGACTGCTCTGCGTATTGCTACGATACGTTTGGAGAGATCCCAGAAGATGCACTTTTCGGTATTGAAAAGAGTAAGACCGGGGGTGCGAGATAATGAACCCACTGCTTACGAACAGTGAATTTCAAGAGGCGTTTTCGTCTCTTGGGATTCATCATGCCCCGGAAAGTTACTGGGATGAAATAACAAAAAGAAGAAAACATGATAAAAATGTTGGCAGAAAAGCATATATCAATGGCAAACTGCTCACTTGCAAACAAGCTGATCTCGAAATGGCAATTTTTGATGATCCTGTTCGTATGAGCGACGGAAGTATAAACCATGGAGACATTATCATTACTGGCAACGATTTTTATAAAATAAATTGGAAAACAGACAATAATAAAGGAGAAAAATCATGAATGAATATACAATAAAATTTTTAGATGAACTTGGAAAACAGACTGCAACATATGCAAAAGTGAGCGGAAAGAAACTGACACCGGATATACTCCATAATGTAATCGCTGCTGTCAAAACTTATAAGGATAACAGCGATGGCGATTGGAATACCGAAGGGTGTCTTGATGTCATACAGGAACTTCTTGAAGCGGAAGGATATGCAGTTAACTGGATCAGCGCAGATGCGGTGATCAATTTTTAGACGATGATTTAATCAAAAGAAGGAATGGTGGATGGTTTTACCTGTCCCGTCCTGCTTGATTTTCCAAAGAGCAATACATCTACCATCAAATTATACATAGCATAAAAAGAAAGAGAGAATAAAAAATGGAAAAGAAAGAAATTTATGAAACTGCAGAAAAGATCTGTAATCATTTTACAAAACTTGATGAAAAGAAATATCCACGGGTACTAGCAAGCGACCGCATTCATGTTGATGCTTCTGCTGATACCGTTACAATTACTGTTTACAATCTTTTTAGAGAAAAGATCCGTTCGCACAGCGTGCCAAGCGGGCTATTTCTTAAGGCTGATCTGGATGCCATTACGCAAAAGAATTGCGTATCGGTATCTTATGTAATGCCAGATAAACCTGTAAAAGAACGAATCCTTGAAGATAAAATCCGTATCTTTAACGAAAAATTTGAGGAAGCAAAAGACGCAAGGGATTCTATTATGGAATATCTTACATCTGCTTACGAACTTCCATCCGATGAGTTGTTTGAAAAAACCGTAAATGAAGATGAATGGTGTTTCGGCGTAAACTTCGATAAAATCATGGATCTTGTTCACAGTAAATAAGTGGATTTTTTGACAGAAAATCCTTGTTGTGATATGATTTATATGTCAATAAAAATCATAAATAAAAATTATTTGAAAATCCCAAGTAGTCTCTGCTTGGGATTTTTTTTATTACCAAGAACGCTTTTGGCGTTCTTTTTTTGTGCCTTTTACAAGGTTTTATATAAATTTTTCATCTAAATTACGCACTACTAAGCAACGGTGCGATCAAATATAAAAAGAAATGATAGAAATATGGAGGAAAATATGGAATTTATAAAAAAGATACGAGGAAGCAGCAGGGGTATCACCTTTACGTCTGATCATGCCTGCATTGGCACTAAATACCGCTACATCATTGATAATGATAATCAGATGGTAAATATCATTGCAGATGATAATGGTAGTATTAAGGCCTCGAAAAAAAGATGCGGACAGACGGTAAAAGCACTTTTTGATCTTCGATCAAAGAAAATTACAAACCTTATAAGAAATTCTTCTTACATGGAAATCGAAGAATTTCAAGATCACATTATTGTCCGGGTATATAAGAAGAAATCCGGAAAAATTTGTCTGTTCCGAAGCAGAACAGAGCGAATTGACAATGTACTTGGTGTAAAAGCAGGGGAGATCATCATTACAAATGATATCCTGCAGGAAGCAGCAGGAGGTTTTATCCATTCGGTAAAATCTTTCGGAAAGCCAACCTTATATGACCAAGGATATTTTGATTATCTGTCTAGATGTGCCGGTTCTTATTTTAACAGCAAGAACAAACCAAACCCAGAGCAGTTAAATAAAGTATATGATGTTGTCTCCTTGTTTTCCGGGGCTGGTCTATTTGACAAAGCATGGCTGGAAGGTGGTCGGTTCCGTTTCGTCTTTGCAAATGATTTCTGCAAAGATGTAATAGAAACATACCGCCACAACATCGGGGATCATATCGTATGCAAGGATATCCGTGATGTAACACCTCAGGAAATCCCTTTTTCTGATGTTTTTGTCACAAGTCCATGTTGTCAGGCATTCTCAAATGCCAACCGCCACAATATGGATTCCGAGGAAGCAGAGAAAAAACGTCTGCTTGTGGAAGAAGTGATAAGACTCGCCAACGAAAAAAAGCCTAAAGTGGTCGTCATTGAAAACGTACCTCAGATGATCACAAAAGAAAAGGGCATTTACATCCAAAAAGTGATCGATGGGCTTCCTGATTATGAAGTCACTGTGCAGGTGGTAAATGATTCGGAAGTAGGAGGTTATTCGGAACGGAAAAGATGCATTGTAATCGCATCTCGTATTGGAGAAATCAAATTACCAGATGTGAAAGTTGTCAATGCCAAAACAGTCAGAGACGCTTTAGAAAAGGTAAATGCGAACTGGTACAACTACGATGATGTGACATTTCCATCCGAAAAAACACAGCAGAAAATGTCTTATGTGAAACCAGGTGGAAACTGGAGAGATATCCCTCCGGAAATAGGTGGATATGGACCAAATACACAAAGTAATATCATGCGGCGTTTAGATCCCGATAAGCCATCTATTTCTTTAAGCAATTTTAGAAAATCTAATATTTTACATCCATCTGAAAACCGGATTCTATCGGTTTCAGAAGCTGCTGCGATTATGGGTTTGGATAAACATTTTCGATTTATTTGCGATTCGCTTTCGGCGAAACAACAAATGGTAGCAAACGGGGTAACACAGGCAATTGGCAATTTTGTAAAAAACGCAGTCCTGAAAAAATTGGATCTTACGCTCTGATGATGGAGACGGATATGATCATCGGGAGGTACTTCCTACTAGCTAGGTAATTTTTAAAAGCAAGGAGATCAAAATGTACAGAGTATATCATTTAACAGATAAAGAAAAAGATATGAATGGTTGCAGACAACAGTTTGCAGCCGATAACAAGGAGAATGTCAAATGGATAAAAATTACTATCTTAACAAGTACAATAAAAAAATGGAAAAATGTCATAAAGTGGCATTGGAAGAGAAAGAATCTGGCTGTGATATGGATATTGAATTTCTGGCCACTCATGAATTTGAAGAGACTGCAGATGTAGAGGAAATCGTAGGATATTACCTTGCATATTACGAAGACAATGCATTAAGTGTCTGGCTGAAAAATATCATCGACTTACCTTTAACCAAAAGAGACAATGCCATAGAGCAGATTCTAAGATCACTTAAATAAAGCAACAACGGCTGTAGACAACAGTTTACAGCCAATAATAAGGAGAGAAAAATCATGAAAGAAAACAAATTGGAAGAAATGAGAACACTTATTGAGGAATTACATGCCGCATCAAGTGCATACTACAACAAACAGCCAATTATGCAAAATTTCGAATACGACTTAAAATGTAAACAGCTGATCGCATTGGAAAAAGAAACTGGCTTTACTTATCCTGATTCACCAACGCTTAAAGTTGGAGCTGCTATTGAAAAACAGAGCAGTTTAGCGCCTGTAAAGCATGAATATCCTGCCAGATCCTTAGATAAAACGCAGGATATAAAAAAATATATCGGACAATTATCCAAGGGTGTGACCGGATCTGGGAAAAATGAGATTGTACTCATGTGGAAACTTGACGGTAGCACCATTCAGGCAACATATGAAAACGGAAAGCTTATTCTTCTTGCAACACGAGGTGATGGAGAAACCGGTTACGATATTACGCCTAATGCACCTTATATAAAAGGACTTCCATCAACAATTTCATACAAAGGACGGCTTACCGTAAGAGGTGAAGGTGTTATAACGCATGAAGAATATGAAAGAATTAATCAGGAAACCGGAGGCAAGTATGCAGACGAGAGATCTCTCGCAAATTCAACTATCAATCATGTAAATGGAGATATTTTGGACCGTGAGATCTGGTTCGCCGGATTTAATCTGGTTGCCGTGCAGAATAAGCCGGACACATTTGAAGACCGACTTCTTTATATGAAGAATCTCGGATTCAATATCGTTCCTTATCAGGTAGTACCAATTGAGGAATTGGAAAATACAATGAATACGTGGACAGAGCACGTTGCCGCCTTTAAGTTTGCTGTGGATGGTCTTGTGACAGCTTTAAACGCTGCTAAATGGACAGATCCGCTTCCAGACTTGGAACATAACCCTAACATCATGAAAGGCTATGCTTTCAAATGGGAAGATGAAACGAAAGCGACAACACTTCGTGAAATTGTCTGGTCTGCAAGCAGAACCGGTCTTATCAATCCGGTCGCCGTATTTGACAGCGTGGACTTACTCAGGACAAATGTGTCAAGGGCTTCCGTACATAATGTAAGTATATTAAAAAGTCTGTACCTGCGTGTTGGTGATCGCATTTCCGTGTATAAGGCCAACATGATCATACCGCAGATTGCGGAAAATCTCGATTCCAAACGTCCTCTCACGGATCATGAGGCAATGCCATCAACATGTCCTTGCTGTGGTGGTGAGGTCATATTAGTTAAAAATGACGATGTTGAAATGGCGTATTGTCCAAATCCAGAGTGTCCGGCGAAAAAGGTTGGAAAATTTACGAACTTTGCGAGCAGAAGAAAGATGAATATTGTCGGCTTTTCAGACAAAACAATCAGTAAATTTGTAGAGCTTGGATTTATCAACGAATTTGCTGACTTCTGGCATCTGGATCGTTATAAGGAACAGATCGTTAACTTGGATGGCTACGGTCTGAAGAAATATGAAAATCTGGAAAATGCAGCCGAAAATGCCCGTCATACAGAGTTTATCCCTTTTATCAGTTCCCTTAATATTCCGGAAATTGGAAGAGGACAGGCAAAAATCTTCCAAAGACAATACAAAGAAGATGTGATGTCATTCTTCTGGGATATTTATAACCGGAAAGATTTTACGTTTCTTGATGGTATTGGAGATGTGTTATCATCTACCTTGCTCAACTGGGGCAATCATTATCTTCGGTTCCTTCCATTTATGGATGATGCTGACCTCGAAAAGAGAGACGATATTGATCTTGAAATTTATCGTCTTTTAAAAGAAGTTAAACTCCCTGACGATACAAGCAGCGATAATAGAGAAGAAGTGCTTGCTGGAATAACTTTTGTTATTACAGGAAAACTCAATCATTACGAAAATCGTGATGCGCTTGTAGAAGTCATTGAATCGCTTGGTGGCAAAGCCGCCGGTTCTGTTTCAGCAAAGACTTCTTACCTTATCAATAATGATGTTACATCTACATCCGGTAAAAATAAGAAGGCGCAGGATTTGGGTATACCTGTTATTTCAGAAGAAGACTTCATGAAAATGATCGAATAGTATTCACGCTATACCATGTTTATCATGGTATAGCGTTTTCCATTATATGCAAACGTATAGTAGCATTTAAGGAAAATATGTTTTTTGACAGCACTTGCAGAATATGATACACTTGATACATAAATAAAATTAACTCAATAAAAATCAGATTTATGCCACGAATTATTTTTTCGTGGTATTTTTATTTAACAGGAACGCTTCAAGGGTTCTTTTTTTTATGCCTGTTTTTATAGGCTTGATATAAATTTTTTAAAATCTAAATTACATCTCTACTTGATAGAGATGATCAAATAAAATAAAAGAAAAGGAATGGTAAAGATATGAGAAGAGATGAATATAAGCGACTTATTATCAAAATGTCGCCAGAAAATGCAAAGTATATAATGCGATGCAAAGAAATAACAAATGGATTTGAAAGAGCCGAAAAATATAGGTCAGAAGGAAAGCTTAAACTTGCGGATAGCGTAGAACAAAGGGCAATAGAGAGGATAAAACTATTTAACCAAACAGCTCTTACACCGGCTATGATAAAGGTTGGTGATGGCGTAACAATAAATCTTTGGAGTGACAGACATGCTGCAACCGTGATAAAGGTAACTGCCAAATCTGTGACTGTGCGCAGAGATAAAGCCACTTTAGATCCTAATTTCAAACCAGAATTTATACCGGGAGGATTTATAGCACACTGCACAAATCAGGATGAACAGACATATATATACGAACCTGATGAAAATGGAGAAGTAAAAACTTTTTTTTGGTCTGATAAATACCAGCAATATGGGCAACCCGGAAACCTGACTTTAAGTAAAGGCAGGCATGAATTTTACGATTACAATTTCTAGAATTCATAAAATAGAAAAGGAGAATATTTATGATTATTACTGCAAAATTAAAGGTGGATGAAACATTATTGAAAAAAAATGAAACTGACTTTGAAACTGAAATGCACTGGGTAGATGCATCAGGAATAAAACTTATTTCTTATTCAAGTGAAGAAAGCGCAAGCAAACCAAAAGCAAAATTCAATCAGGAAACCAGAGATTTTTTGGAAAATCTATTAAAAGATAAAACTCTGGAAGAAAGAATAGCATCATTAGAAATTAGGGAAAGGCAAAAATATCATTACTATTGTGATTGCTCGGACCAGTGGACTACGGAAGAAAATAAAAAATATCAATCACAATGGAATGAAATCATCCAGATGCTTAACGAAGCAAAAGAAGAGTTAAAAAACATCTCTTTGATACAGGAGGAAAAAGATTAATGGGAAAAATTAATGTAATGTCAGAGATTGATATTGAAATCGAAGAATATCAAGAAATGATCACACATGCAATTCAGACCAACAACAAAGCTGACCTCGCTATGTGGCGCAGGGCTTTACAGACTGCAAAAATCAGCAAAAGGAGACTTGCTAACTCATAATGTTGTTAGGAGGGCGAGTTGCGATAACTTAAATGCCGAAGCACTTGGGGGATGATAGCATCCTAATCGTAGTCATGAGGCAGACGTTGGTTAGCCAATGTCTCTTTGAGCAAAAACTGCAGTTGGTCTGGAACACAGAAAGAATTAGCAGATTTATATCTGCGAAAATTAGAGATTCGGTTTGAAACAAAAATCGAATTTGCTAATTACTATCTAAGCTACTCTGGTGGAAGGGATAGTCATTTGCTTTATTGGTTTATAAAAGAACATCTTAAGACAAATGATATCCCGATAATATCAGTAAATACACGGCTGGAGCATAAAGAAATCATGCAAAGGATGTATCGTAATGCTGACAAAGTACTGATCCCTGACATTAAACCCACAGAGATCAAAGAAAAGTACGGAATCCCTTGCTTTACAAAAAATCAGGATGAGTATATAAAAAGATACCAAAAAGGTAATCGTTCCGAACATACCATGTCACGGATTCTTGGTACTTCACCATCCAAACACAATTTAAACAAAAAAGCAAGGGAGCTGACATTATCTGGAGCCGCACATAAAATTTCTAATGAATGCTGCATACAGACAAAAGAAAACACCCTTGCAAAATATGAAAAAGAAAGTGGGAAAAGGGCGATTATTGGAGTAAGAACTGCTGAAAGCATTAACAGACAGGGCGCATATCAGACATGCCTTGCAAAAAGCGGTAAGTTCTCACCTATTTATGATTTTCCGGATATTGCCGTTGATGCCATATACAAGGTATACAATATTGACGAACCTAATTTGTATCATAAAGTACATCGGTCAGGGTGTATTGGATGTCCTTATATTAATGATGTTGCACGAATCGAACAGGATCTGGCTTTAGCTACTCCAAATCAACGTGCATATATCATTCAGTTGTTTAGGGAATCTTATGATGTGAAAGGTGTCAATTACAAGCAATTTCTAAGTGAAATCTATGTAGATAAAAATAATCAGCTTACATTTTCAATTTACTAAACACAAAAAGCGACATTACTTGGGAAATCATTTCCCTGGTAATGTCGCAAGAAAATGGAGGAAACATTATGCATGTGGAATTTCACAGAATTTATAAGTCGCTTGATTTTGAGGACTTTTTAGAAGAAACCAGTTTTATAATGGCAAAAGGCGGTATGGACTGTCTGCCATATATTCAAGACGCAAATTGCCTAAAGAAAACGGCACCAGAAAAAGCCCTTAAGCAATTTGTAAAAAGTATTCTTATGGCGGTTCACACCTACTGTCCAAATATATCGATTAAGGACGATGGCAGATATTACTCTGTCACAATCGAGAAAAAATAAAGAAAAATGAAGGGAAAACTATGAATATATTATATCATCAATATGGAACAGGAAACGATTATGGAGCGGATCATCATCTGACAAATAACTGGAATCCGGACTTTGATTATGGGAATGAATATGTCAATGTGTACTTTAATATTGACACACCTTCCTATGATGCAGATTGCAGTTTTGAGTCTAAGGAAATGCAAATTTTATGGTCCAAAGAAGCAAGTAATCTAATATCATCATTTGGCATTTTAGAAGACAGTGGATATTCGGTTGAAAATGGAAAAGATAAACGTGCTTACTTATATGCACATCCACAACAGATCAGCGGTATCATATTAAAAAATGATGTTAAGAAAATAGCTGAAGCTGTCAGCAGCATGAAATACTCTTCTTTAAGATGGGTTAATTTATATGCCACTGTATATGAAATCACGGATGAAGAATACGAAGAATTTTTAACAAGCAAAGACACAGAAATCAAACAGGCATTATTTGATGCATGTCACACTACCAGAACCACGAAATACTATAACGTATTTGATGTCTGCCGGGATATTGCCGGAAGATTCAGACTGAAAAGACTTGGTATCAATGACGGCACCAATTTTGGCTCCGGGCAAACTATTGAACATATTATGAAACTTATTGACCAAATGAGTGCAGAAGGACTGCTTATCATAAGGGAAAATAAAGATCATGAAAAATATGTTCGAAGTTTAAATAAAACGGAACAGAAAAAATCAAACGCTGATTCGAAGCAAATATCATTTGCTATTATTTAATTTATATAAAGGAGAAATAAAAATGGGACAATTTAGTTGGTTATATAGTGATACAAATAAACAAGTAGTGGATAACAAGGAAGCGGATGCTTACCTGCTGGTACCTGAACCATATCAGGAAGAATATGGAAAATACATTTTAGAAACATGCTACGACGGTTATGGTCATTTTGGGAATTATGACGTTTATGAACTTGTGGCTTTATGGAATCGAAAACATATGCCTCTCAATACCAGTGCTGTAAAAGAACCGGAATTGAGTAATTTTTGTGGTCTCGATGATTATGAAAAGGAAGAACTTCGAAAAAGAGGGGCAAATGACGATGATATAGAAAAGGCTGACAAGGAGGAAAAGATTAAATACTATGAAATAGCCAAAGAAAGATATCACAGGGAATCACAAATGCTCCGCGACTTTAAGTCAGATACACCGGATGAGGTCATGAAACAAAAATATGGAAATGATTATCTCCGTATAATCGGAATAGACATCGCATGCGATGATGAAGATAATTTTGCATTGAAATTTCCAATTAAAATTACTTCAGTAGAAATGAGTTATTCCAGTGCAATTCCATCCAAATCCGATCCATATCAGGGATGGGAAGAAAGCGAGGATGAGGAAGAATGCTGGTAAAAATGAATTATAGGAGAATAAACAAAATGAAAAATAAAAAGAATGTAACTTTGATTTTATCCATTTTAATGCTAATAGCAATAAGTTTTTCTGGATTCGCATATGTCGGTAGCGAAGTAAATGAATTAAATGGTTCCATTACCGGTAATACATACCTTGCATCCTTTTATACCAATGAAGGTGAAAAATTCATGGATATGACAGGTCAAAAAATCAATCTGTCAGCGAACATTGTCAAAGAGCCACAATACAGTTCCAATGGGGGCTGGGGGTATACAAAAACCTTATCCAGCGTTGTGACAATAACTATTGATGGAAATGAAGTAGAAAGCTGTGGAAGCACAATTATTTTTGCTGAAGATGGATTAACACCAGAAGTCGACTTTAAAAGTCCGGAAATCATTAATAGTACAACAGATGGAAGTCTGGAAGATAATACACTGATTGCCGGCATAGTCAACAAGTACAAAAATTATTATGGAAAGCCACGTGTAATTGTGGTTCAATCAGAGTGGGGAAATCCAATCTGTGCATATTCAGGAGATGAAGTATACTGGGAAGTCTGCCAAGATCTTCCCAAAACAACAAAACTTATGATTGATGGAAAAGCATTATATATCCATCGAGCTACATTTCAGATTTTCGATAAAAATATGTTGAAATGATTTCATAGGTTTTTTGACAAAAAAATATTATTATGCTATCATAACAGCATAAATAAAATTACTTAATAAAATTTGATTCAAAGACCACAGATTATATATCCGTGGTCTTTTTATTTAACCGGAACGCCTTATAGCGTTCTTTTTTTATGCCTTAAAATAAGGCTTTATATAAATTTTTAATCTAAATTACACACGTACTGTTGTTGCGTGTGATCAAATACACTAAATAAATCATTTAAAAGAATGGAGAAAAAATTATGGAAAACAATGCAATTATCGTAGAAGAAAACAAAATCAACACAAACGTAACTATGAAAATGTCTCTTGGTGTCATTAAGAGTAACTTATCAATGATTGAAAAATCCGTTGACAAAGTGGTCTCCGATCTGAAGAATACGACCTACGCAGGGACCAGAGAAGACCGCATCAAGATGATGCGAAAAGATAGAGCCGATTGCAATAAGGCAATTGCTGCTCTTGAAGCTGAAAGAAAAAAACAGAAAAAGATCTTCTCAAAACCATGGGATGATTTTGAGATTGAGGTGAAATCTCTCGTGGCTAAAATCGAGAGTGCTGCAACAGCTATCGATAACCAGGTGAAGACATTGGAAGAGGAACGTCGTTCAGAAGTAAGAAAGAATATCAGAGAATATTATGATACTATTTCCGAACCTGTCGGAGAGTTTCGAGAAGAATTATATCAGAAAGTTTATGACGCTTCATGGGAGAATGTATCGTCTTCCATGAAAGCCTACAAAGACGGCCTGAAAAAAGCTGTAGACGATTATGTTCAAGGTATCACAACTTTGAACCTAATGGAAGCTCCGGAAGATATTAAGGCAGAAGCGATCAAACGTTTCAAAGATACGCTTGATTCCATGGCCTCTGTTAAATATATAGCGGAGGAAAAGGCTCGTCAGGAGGAACTTCGCAAGCGTATCGAGGAAGAGACAAAAAGAAAACTCGAGGCGCAGAAGCAGCGTGAGATCGAGGAAGCTAAAAGAAAAGCCGCCGCAGAGGAACGTGCACGTCTGGAAGCTGAACGACGGGCAGAAGAGGAAAGGACTCGTCAGGAAGAAGCAAGGCAGCGGGAATTAGAATTAAAACGTATGGAAGATGAAAAAAAACAGCAGGCAAAGAATAAACCTGCTGACACATTACATTCGGATCTTCCGAACGGATTTACGCCTGCTCCAAGTGCTTTTGACTTTGGACTGCTCGGCGGAAATTCTGCTTTTGATGACGGCGTTCCTGCAGATGCAGATAAGCCAACTCAAACCAAAGATAAAACCAAAGTCACCATCACATTTGATGCTGATGAATGGCCGATCGTAAAAGAATACTGCGAAAAAATGCAGATCTTTTTCTTTGTCAAACAGTAAAACTATACACACCACTTTGCATCCTGCATTGTGGTGTGTCTTTGATGAAAGGAGGCTTTCATGCATGAGTATCAATTATGATGAACTATTTAAAAAAGATAGTTCAAAATATCATATTGGACAGCTTTTATATGCTCCGGAAGGCGGCATAAGAAAAGTATCAGTAAAGGAAATAAAATCGTTTCCTGCAATCCGCAATGTTGTCTATATGTGTAAAGACTGCCTGACTGGAGAATCGTGCGCATATAATGAAAAGGAGTTGTATCCACTAGGCGAAAGAGAGAAATGCCTAGAAGCATGGATAAGCATGGAATACCTGTCTTTTCATTATAAAGGAAAAGATCTGGATATTGAAAAACAGGAAAATTTCAGCATTATGTTTCCTAAAGCCATAAACGGCAGACACATCTATAAGATCAACGTGTCTATCGCAAATGACAGTCTTTTATTTAAAGACGATGGAAATAATTGTACGCTAGAAGAGGTAGCAGATCCGGTGGATTCTTTTGAAAATGCCCTACAGAAGTATAAAAACTTCGCAGAAAAGCATAATGGCATGGTAATGGAACTGCCAATAAGGAAAGATTTTCCTGATATGTTCCGTCTTGACAGCGGAATATACGTTGATTGGAAATCTTATGTTGAAAAAAACACTGGAAACAGTGTAAAATTAAGAATGGCAGCCTGCGAAAGCATAAACTGATTCTGTCCGGAGTATACAATGAATGCATTTAATGAAATTAAAAGAATAATGCCTGAACTGGATTCGCCAGAGATCAGGTTTCAAATAGATGATAAGAACCAAGTAACATCCATATGCGAAGAAGAAGGATATATCGCAAATGCGGATGAAATGATCATCCGTAGGACGACCACGGCTGAATTTTTAAAAATCCCAAACGCACTATGGAAACTTGGTAATGAAAAACAACAGAGATTCGTCACACCCTGGGATATCATCCCATCTTTTACTGGTGCCGACACCTGTTCAGATATATTTGAGGCAAAACCGTTTGTCTTAGCCCAGCCATTCAAACATTCTTCTTGGCTTAGAAATGTTGAATGCAATAAAAGGGAGGCAATCGAGTATTTTGCCGCAACCAATAATTACAGAATGAAGGCGAGTCCGAATGAAACCGGACTTACGACTTTACAATATAAAGGAAATCTGTCAACATACCGTCTGCAGACGGAAGAAGCATGGTACTATAAGGAAAGACATGCATTTTATATGTCTTACCTAAAAGAGCATCCAAAAGAGGAATTTTATCGACTTCCGGAAATTGCGCCCTTATATGACCGCTTTTTTGACAGAGAGAAAACTTTATGGTAGCATAATACCATAAATAAAAATATATTAATAAAATTGTATTTAAGACCACAAATTTTTTTGTGGTCTTTTTTATTAAAGTGAACGCTCTGACGTTCTTTTTTTATACCCAAAATGGGTTTTATCATAAATATTTAATCTAAATTACGCCTGTGCCGTTTGCGCCGGCGATCTTATAAACATAAAAATAAGGAGAGCTTACTTTATGAGTCAATACCACATTTAGCAGACAGATGCTGAATATTCCTTCAGGGGCTGGCAAGATACCAAATCGAAATTTGAAATAAACGATTACAAAAATGTGTACAGCGGAGAGCTGGTCGATATGATCAGGTTCAATGGCAAAGATACGCCATGCAATACGAATGATAATGAAGTACTGGAAGATCTGTATGTAAAATTCAATATCAACAGACCATCTGATTTTACAGGGCACTCATTATCCGTAAGCGATATTGTAGAAATCGTAAGAAAAGATGAAACGAAATATTATTACTGCGACGACTTTGGATGGACGGATATCTCATCCCAGATACCAAAAGAGCAGCAATAGCACAGAGAAAAGGAGAAAAACCATGGCAAACATTATGGAATTTAAAAACAACGTTAAAAGAGCAACCAAACCGATCCCATATCTTATCGGATTTGTAAACGATAAGAAAATGGAAGATGAAACGGAACTGAATGCAAAAGATGCAAACGATCTGGCGGAACTCTGGCAGTCACTCTGTAAAGAGCTTAGAGCAGAGGAAAACTCTGTCACTTACGTTGCTAGAGCTTGATAAATGCTAAAGGTGAAAAAATGAAAAATATAATTTTTAAAATAAAGACGGAATACAGCCTTGAAACCTACTTTTTGGTTGTAAATGAGAACAAGCTTATTGAGACTCAGATTGATGATGCGTTAGCATCAATTGGTTATTGCGATGCATATGAAATCGAAAACTACAAGGAAGTGTCCAAGAAATATGCTGCAAGAAGAAATAAATTTTTTAAAAAATATAAAAAACTTTTTCAGGAATCCGTTGATGACGCATTCCCAAGCGGTAAATTAACATCCATTGGTGCGATTAAGGCAGACATCTCATGGAGGAAATCACAAATAAAGGAGAAAAATTATGAAATACATGGAAATTAATGACTTAAATAAAGATCAAGTTGCATTGGCAGAAAGCAAAGGATGGTGCATTTATACACAAGTTGAAGATGCTTGTGGCTGTGTCTATCGAAAAGGACTGGCATGGGCAAACCGAATTGGTTATGTCATATTTTCGGAGCCTGTAGATGCAGAAGCCATTGATGATTTTGCAATCGGCGATTACGGCACATATGATTATGAGTTTGAATCAGAGGTAAAGCAGATGTTATCTCCATCAGAAGATAAGTGTTATGTTTTTCTCATAAAAAATCCGTCCAAATATCATTTTGAACAGATTTGGACCAATAAAGGCTTAGCATATGCGAAGGAAATGGCAAAATCCAGTTTTAAGGATAATGTTAAATATTATCCAAAAGATCAGTTTGACAAAATGGATAGATTGATCAAATGTCATAATAAAAAAGTGATTTTGCCGTAAATACAATTAACTAAAAGCTTTTTTAGAAGAAAAGAGGTACAAAATGAAAAATAAAGAATCTATAGAATTTGCAATAAATAAAAAACGCGAAAAAGCTATTCAGGACGGATTGAAAATAAGGCTTGTCAAACCTACCTGCGATTGCTGTAAAAAACCAGTGGATAACAGTAAAGACGAATATGGTTACACGAATTATTATTTCAAGTGTGGAAATAAACTGCTATGTGAGAAATGTATGGCAATTAATACTTTTAAAGAATATCCTCAACTTGTAATAATACTGCTTGGATATTTATTTGCCGATATTGCATTAATGCCAATCAGACCATTACTAAGACCATTACTAAAGATTTATCGCAGATTAACAATCGTCCCTCTGGATGAAAAGGTTTACCGCCTTTTATCAAAAATATGTTTCTTTTTCGGGCGTTATTTTAGTGAAATCCAGAATGCTTATTTCGATCTGAGGAATAAAAAATGGAAATTTTTTTCCAAATTAAGCGGCTATTTTTTTAAATGTAGCATGTATTGGCAAGAAAAAATATTACAGTCAATGGAAACCAATATAAACGATTATCTTTCTAAAAACTGGGTATTTGATGAAAAAAAGATAACACCGTCTCAAAAATGGTTAATATAAAACCAGAAAGAACCAAATATTGTAAATTCGAAAAATGAAATAAAAAAATACGTCCGGTCTTCTCGACTGGGCGTATTTTTTTATCCATAGGAACCTACGGAAAAAATTTCATTATATCTTTTTCTAATTTATCAAGTTCACTTTCGGCTCGTTTTTTTTCAAATTCATTCAGTTTTTCACCATTACCCAACCCTTTGTTCTGCAAGATATTTTTTGCAACTGTTCTGTCTATATCCACTGTTTTATCCATATTATGCCCTCCGTTGATGGTGTTATTATAACATATTTTGTAGATTTTGTAAATCTGTCATTATTAATTATGACAGATATTTTATTGGCTTTTTTGACAAGCAATCTGACATATGGTATACTTGCAACATAAATAAAATTCATTATAAAAAAATCTGAAAACCACGGACATATAACAAGACCGTGGTGTTTTTTTGTCAATGGAACGCATAGGCGTTCTTTTTTTATGCCTTAAAATAAGGCTTTATATAAATTTTCATCTAAATTACGCGCAGAGCAAAACATGTGCGATCAAATAAAAACGTAAAGAAGGGAAGAAAAAAAATGGAAAACAAATATGAAATTTCTTATGTAAAGAATGATGTTCCACAAGCGAACATCTACATTGCAGAAAGTGAGGAGCTGGCAGAAAGATACTTTAAAGCTACCAGACCTGATTGCCTTTATGCAGGAATCAGAAAAACGAACACTGTCAAACCCGGTCAGCCGGTTATCGAAGTTCCTCTATGGCTTTTAAAGATAAGTTATTCATGGGGAGACGAAGAAGCTGACCAGAAGTTCTGTTCTTTTGAGGATGCATGGAAAGCAGCAAAGGATATGGCAATCAATGAAGCAGAAATAACATCAATGGAAAATGACTGTGAGGTTGGTCTTTCCATTGATAAAAACGACACAAGGCAGGAGGGCGAAATCATATTGCACTATACATATGATGGAACATACTGTCACTACAAAGTTGTCAAATTTTAGGAGGTAACGGATATGCATTTAGCAGAATATTACGAGTTTAAAGCCCTTAAAGCCGGCATGGAGATCGGTTACAAAATTGATAAGGAATTAAAACTGACAACCACTACAGGAGACAGTTATTACAACTGTGATTCTGATGAAAAAGGATGGGAAGTTGAGACAAAGGACTGTGTTCTTTGTCTTGGAGACGTCTATATTCCGGAAGGTCTTTATGTTACTGGTCATACTTGTGACTTTAAATCCTTTTATCGAATGAACAAAGTACAAATGACTGAATGGGATAAAATTAATGTTCTTAACACGCTTCTTATGCAAGAAAAAACTTATCGTAGAGATAAGATTGAGCATCTCATTCAAAACACCCCAGATATTTCAATTGTGGGACTTAAACATAATGGAAATACTGTCACCGAAATTTATGGTTTTCCTCGCATCAGCGCAATGCTGTATGAGGAAAATGTTGCTGTCCACTACGAGCAGGTGACAGACAGAGGTAATTATCTCAAATTCAAGGTATACACCAGATACGGAGAAATAAAACCTCTCAATGGTTGCTGCACCGGACATTTGAATGGTCGCTGGGACTGGGATGTAGCTATTGATCATATTGAGGAAGATTCTGATACGATCACAGTCTATCTGAGAACTGAAATCAGTGATAAAAACCACACATATGAACTGCAAGATATTGTGATTGCAGTTAATAATAAAACAAAAACTTACAAAATCATCAGCCAGCCGGATGATAAAACACTTGCATCATACTGATCCGACCAGGGCAGTATGTAATCTGTTTTACACAGCTGCCAGAAAAGGAGAAAAATTATGAATGCAGTAGAAAAATTTAACAAAACGTTAGGTGCTATAGAATATAACGACAGAGAGGAAGCCTTATATTCCATTTTCAGAAATATAAAGAAAGCTGTTGCTTTTCAGAAAAAAGCACAGGCAATCGAAAGACCTCGTTATTACCAGAATGGTGATACGAGAAAATTTCTGATTGAGCATAGAAATGAGCATCTTAATGAAGTGTATATTGAGCTGAAAAAACTCAATAACATTTCTATGTTTGTCACAAAACAAAAAATTTTTGATCTGCCTGCAAACATGCTCAGACCGTATCAGGAAGACTGCACGGAGATCATGTACTGCATCAAGGCGTATATTTACCTATCAAAAGAGGTAAAAGCCATGCATCAGGCAGATGTAATTTAAACATAACTATTATAGTTACCGTTGGCAGCATGTTGACGGTAACTTGCTTTTAAGGAGGAAAAACAAATGCCTTATATTGGAGAAGCAATGAAGGATATGCTTATTCAGGAAGCATATGCCAATTTGAAGAAACGCGGGTACAAATATGTTGAAAAAATAAATATCAAATAAGAGGAGGAACTGAATTTGAGTAAAACAAGTTATAAAGAACAGGTATTGGCTATCGGAAACGGAACCATGTTAGAACCCGGATATTACGATAAAAATATGAAACGAATAGAATGCTTTAATTGCCGGCCGTTGCAAGACAGCAAGCGAAGTCTCGTATTCCATATTGTATGTCCCAATGATTTGAAATATCTGAAGGTACAATTTTTTAAAAATATGGAAAACCTGCAGGACATTGTACTTTCAGACTGTATGAAAGATATAATGGGTGACTGTTTTTTTGGATGCAGTTCCTTAAAACAGGTTCAACTTCCAGATGGGCTTATAGAAATTGGTCCTGAGTGCTTCAAATATTCAGGGATTACAAGTATCGAGATTCCATCTTCTGTAAGATGCATTTGGATGGCGGCATTTAGTGACTGCCGAGATCTCGTATCATTTTCTATGGCAGAAACTGATCAACCGCACGTATTCTCTGACCAGACATTTTATTGCTGTTGGTCTTTAAAAAACGTTACTCTTCCGAAAGGATTAAAATGGATTTCTGATCAGATGTTTTATTATTGTGAAAATTTAAAAAAAATCATTTTACCAGAGTCTGTGGAGAATATCGGTAGTAAAGCTTTCCAAATGTGTTCCAGCCTTGAGTTTATTCATATTGGAACAAATATGACAGAAATCTCCGATAATGCCTTCGGTTATCCAACGTTTATTAATGACAACGCCATTATGGAATATGGAGAAACCAGAGTACCAATCAAAGCGATAAGGCCTATGTCATTAATGGAACGGATATTTTTTCAGGCAGATATTGAGAGAAAACTGTCTGAAAGACATATGAAATAAGAAAGGACAAAATATGAAAATTAAAGTAACGATCGACCTGATATCAAAATACGGCAAGTGCCCGGTATGCGGCTCGGATAAAGTCGGTAATGGAAATATTCTGGAAGTTGAGGATGTATCTTTCAAACGTACATGCCAGTGTGGTTGGAAAGTAACTGGAACGGTTGATCCTGAAGGAAATATTTTAGAAACCTTCAACAACTGTTCAGAATTAAAAACTTCTATGAATGAATAAAGAAATACGTATTCTAATCTTTTAAAAATAGAGGAAAATATTATGGAATATAGAATGAAACAAGATTACTTAAAAAATAATTTATACGAGGATAATGCAGAATCCGAAAAATATCTTGTGGAAGATATTACGCAAGGTGCTTTTCATAAATGGAATGATAAATTGGAAATAATCACAAGAGTATGTGATTGGTATGGATATCATTTCAGATTCTATTCTGATGGCAGACTTGTAATGCAAATGTTAAATGCAAATACAAGCGAAGATGAATTTGACTGGAGAGGGAAGGATGATTGTGGTCATCTTGAATATCAGAATATTGACGAAATGTTAATTGACTGGTTGGATGAACTAAAACAAAATGAAGGCAGTTATAAATTTGATGAGGAAATTGCTTTTATAAAAAAAATGAGAAACGAAATCAGAAAGACAAAATGAAAGGAATGTAAAGCTATGAATACAATAAAAATCACAAATAACACAATGATAAGCTGGTCGGTAATGTTAGGTGTAAATCCCGGATATGACAGCACCGCCCATTTAACACCAGAGAGTGCCTTACAGAAAGCAATGCCTCTTATTAGATATCATTTATTAAAACCGGGATATACAAAGCTACGTGCTGTAGAACCTGCTATCGCTGTTTATAATCGGGCTTGGGGATGCCCCGATGGCGGAGAAGTTGGCGTTGTCATAAAAGGAGACATATATCCTTATTTGCAAAAAAAAACCGAAAACCGCATTTCGAATCTGATGGCTGATCTTGGTCAGTCTACAGTAACGGTAGAATATGCAGCACACGTATCAGATTCTGAAATCTTGTATAGTAGCACGTATATCCAAAACGAGTACGAAGAAAATGCTGCGAGGTCTGAATATACACTGACTTCTTCAACTTTTAAAAAGAACGAAAGTGGGATCTATTTTAGAATCCCATTCTCATCATTATTCTTAGGAAACATGAACAAACTTGGACAGTTGCTGCAGGATCAGATGGATACATTACAAGATGGTGAGTATACGATTACAGGTGTGCTGACAAATGATGGCAAAAATGTTTACTATGAAGGTACACAAAATTTAGTATACGCACCAAACTATCGTGCATACTTAGTTGCCTTAAATAAAGTCATCGAAGCAATGGATGAATGTATTTGCGGAGAGCCGGTGATCGATTATCGCAAGGAGCAAATTTGAGTTAGTTACCGTTGGCAGCATGCTGACGGTAACTTGCTTTTATCAAAGTAACATTTCATAGGAAAGGATGAATCTATTATGAGTTGGAGAGATGATATGTATTCTGATAGCGAAAGATCTTTACTGCAGGAAGTAAGAAGATTGAGAAAGGTAGTTATAGATCTGGAAAATGAGAATACGGATCTAAAACAAAAAATTGAAGAACTTGAACATAGAGAAACAGAGTAAATACGTGTTTCATTTGGAAAAGGAGTGATTATATGTTTCCAACGATAACAAGCGAAAAGCAAAAAGAATTTGAAGAAAATTGTATCAGAAATAACATTTCAAGTGATGAAAGTAAATGCAACGTACCTTGTATATGCGGATATTATGGTAGAGCTTGTAGGCAGATGAATGATAAGGCAGACAGGTTTCTTTGTACAGGGTGCGCATTAGCAGAATTTATCAAAAGAAACTAAGTCTCCGCAATTTAATTAACAACGAAACTAAGATTGGAGGGCGAGGTATTTATGATACTAAAAAGATATGATGAATTGAAAAAGGGAGATAAAATCTGGTTTCACGGTCATAAAGCATTTGTAAGAAACGTCAAAGAAACTGGCACAGTAACTGACAAAAATAACGTATATCACTTTGGTGAAAGGATATTTGCTTTAAACATAGGCTTTGAACCTTCGCCGGATGGTATTGAAAAAACAGCATATAACAGTAATGCTTTTAATTATGGAGGAGTTGCTAGTTGTACAGTAGCAATAAGAGAATAAACAAATGAAACTATGCATGGAGTGTATGTAGAGCTGAAAAAGCTCAACAACATTTCTATGTTTGTTGAAAAAAAAATATTATTTGATATACTTTTTTCTATGAAAGGAAACGTGTGATAATTATGAAATATAGAGTAATGTATAAGTCAACAGATTATTTGTATTTAGACGTCGAAGCAAATTCCTTGGAAGAAGCAAAAGAGATTGCGGAAAATACCGACAGTGGTGAGTTTGTGGAAGATGGTGCTGGAGATTGGGAATACGATAGAACAGAAGATAAAGATGGAAATGTTCTCGATTAAAAATCCTATAAAAACTTTTCTATACACATCAAAATGCATACATGGTTAATACAATAACTTGACAGTGTGCTACTAAAAACGTATAATTATAATATGATAGGTGAACATAATATAATAGAAAGACAGGTGATTTCATGGCAACTGTATCATTCAGAATGGACGATGCTCTAAAGAAACAGGCAGACGAATTATTTAATGACCTTGGAATGAATCTGACAACAGCATTCACAATATTTGTCAAACAGGCCGTTCGGGAGCAGGGGATTCCTTTTGAAATATCAAGAGAAGTTCCAAATTCAGAAACATTGGCAGCTATTAGAGAAGTAGAAGAAATGAAGAAAAACCCTTCTTTGGGAAAGTCTTATACCGATATTGATAAAATGATGGAGGATATGCTTTCGTGAGATATATCATAAAGCCAACCAATAAGTTCCAAAAGGATCTTAAACGCCTTCAAAAGCGTGGATACGACATGAACTTATTGAAAGCTGTTATAAAAAAATTATCTAATGGAGAATCACTTCCACCAAAGAATAAAGATCACAATTTATCTGGCAATTACGCAAATTGTAGAGAATGTCACATTACACCGGACTGGCTGTTAATATATGAAATTTATGAAGAAGAATTATATCTCTATCTGACCAGAACGGGAACTCATAGTGATCTATTCTAAAATGATTTTGTCTGGAACCGGTATCACCGGTTCCATTTTTTTGATTTCAAAAAGATATCTTAATTTATTGCAATTGTTCATAAAAAATGATAATATACTTGCATAAAATAAACAAATCTAATAAAAGCATAATTATAACCACAGATTTACGTCTGTGGCTTTTTTATTATCTGGAACGGATGCCGTTCCTTTTTTTATACCCAATTAACGGGTTTTATATAAATTCTAATCTAAATAACATTGCGTTGCAGTGCTTACATAATCAATAATAAAGGAGAAATACAAATGAATGAAAAAAATTATTTCCGGAACAGAATCGCATCCGAAGATAACATGAAATTATTTGAAACAACAACTCATATTGAATGGGATTGGAGAATTGAGACACTTGCACATATTGCAGTTCGTCTGGGCATGTGCTTTGACATTGAAACAGATGCAGTATATCTGTTTACACCGATTCCAGAACAAAAAAAGATATGGACACCATATCAAAAATGCAGCAATAAGTCACAAGCAAGACGCTATGACAATATAAACGAGTGTCTTGATTACTGGAAAAATCTATTTCCGACTTATTTTTCGCTTGGGAAAAACATTGATCTCTGGAAAAGCAGAACATATAGTCTACTGATACACCGTAATCGTAAAAAAGATGTTTATATGCTTTCCTGCTTTGAGAGTGAGAGAGTAGCAGAGAAGTATGCTAAAAAGACAAACTGTGCCTATGAAATATTAAAAAATGGCATAAAAATCAATAATTGATAAGGAGAAACATTATGACAAAAGAAACATTAAAAAAATTAAACAACAAACAAAAACATTATTTGGAAAACACATCATATTTTATTGAAAAAGCCCGATCACAATGTATTAATTCAAATAATGAGTTTCTTGTCCGATACAAAGGGATGTTAAGAGGCTACTTAGATTGTCTCGTTGAAAATGGCTTTATATCTGAACAAGAGAAACGGATCTTGTTCCTTTGGTATATTGAAAAAGACAGAACAAGTAATCATGAACCAATACTAAATGAGGCAAGACAATATGTATTGGATACAACCCCTATAAATGAGTCACCGGAAGAAACTGTCCAGTTTTCAGTTTGTGATGGCTATTTTTCTTTCAATGCAAATACTGAAACAGAAATGGAAACAGATTTTGATGAAGTCTTAGTGACAGTTCCTAAATTCTGGCTGTTACATTTAATCTCAAAATCTGAACAACTTCAGTCTTTTGTTGCTGCCGAAGACTTTCTTCAAAATGAATATACCAGTGATGATAGTATCTGCTGGTACGAAGAAGCAGTAAAGGAACATAAAATCTGTGCTATTTGCTTTGCATAAATACCATATTTAACTAAGAGGAGGAAAATCATGAAAAATTTTAAACCTGGTCAGACAGTTTTCTATGCTATTTCAGAATTTGACGGTCAAAAAATAGAAAAAGGCATTATTACAGAAGTAAATGAAGATCACATTATTATGAAAACTTCTGAAGGCATTACATATTGGCTTGAACCGGAAAATCCGATATATGACAACATAGAAGAGGCTGCCAATTATTTAAAACTAATGCAGCCTGAAAGGCAGATCGAGATTGAACACATCAAAAAAATTTTATTGAATGAATAGGAGAACAATATTATGAAGAAAGAAAAAAAGAATTTAATGCAAAAGACAAACAATTGGAACTTGGTTCTGGAATGTATTATGCCCCCGGAATATTGGCTATTAGCTCTTTCGGCGATTTTTATCTTGTTAATTTTATCAATTGCTGGAAGATCAACAGAACATCAGTTTATTATCTTCGCAATGATATTGGTAATTATTATACTTCCAAGTATCCTTGTATTGATGGCATTTTACAAATCGAGGAAATTAAGCAGACCGAATACTTTTTTATATTGTTTCCACAGTATAATACGACCTAATCATGTTTGGATCATTCAAAAGACATTTATCTTTCCAAAGCCAAAAAACAAATGTCCGAAAGATGTTTTCAAAAGAGAATTACCGATACTGTTAGAAGAAATACAAAATTCTAATGACATTACATACCTAATGAGCACTCATTCAATTATTAAAAAAGCTCTGAAAAAGAATTTTCCAGATGCACAATACGAATACACGCATAAAGGATGTTTAGGACGTATTCGCCATAAACTTTGTAATAAATATTGCAAAAAGACATGTTCTAATAGAGAAAAGTGCAATATTAATAACAAAAAACAAAAAGAAGCTTTCTGGAGTATCAAGATCAAACGATAGACTTAGTTAGGAGAATACGGATATGTCACAACCAATTTCGTGGCTGTGACATATTTTGATTGGAATAGAGTGATGTAATATGCCTAAAAAATGTCATATGGAAGAAATAGATTATATGTCTGATTTTTACTTTAAAAAAATTAAGATGTAAATAGAAACATTAAAGCAAGGATACAGCTTAGACAATGCGAAAAAACACTGTGCAAGATACAGTAATTGTGATACTATTGCAATAGCAAATGACATTCTGGCAAAATACTAAAAAGATTTTTGATCGGAGGAATTTATACATGAAAAAATGGTGCTTTACAAAAAAAGAACATAATTTTGTTTTAACAATAGAAGACAATGGAAAAGTCTTGTTACAGATAGATAATGAAAAGCCATTTAAGGCAAAATTAATTGAAAATAGCGCTGTCGTTTTCTACGGAAAACATCCATTAAGTACTGATGGAGAAACAAAATATATTGATGGCATCACCTTAGATCACTTATGCAATTATAATGAAATCAAAGAATATTATGACCGCATCATCGAAAAAATAGTGGCAGATGAAAAAGCGGCACATGATAGAGAATTTAATGCGATTCTGAGCGGAGATAAACCGCTGGACATCGTATTTAATGATGGCGAGTATTTTTCCGGGCACATTGTTTACGGTGTGAGTGCGGATGTTGTAAGATTTCTGCACTGCGGTCATCAGATGTGTGATGGTTATGTCCTTGACAAGGAATTTGAAGATGGAAACATCGAGAAAATGAAAGCTCACTATGAGGATTGGAAAACTCAGCGTGAAAAGGAAGAAGCAAGGAAAAGAATTGAAGAGGAAAAGTACAAGAGAGAAAAAGAAAAATTCTTAGACGGAATTGACTGGAAAACACAAGAGTATAAAACAGAGGACGAGGGCGGCAAGACAGTAAAATACAGACATACTTTATCGTTAAATGGAAAAACATATGTATTTTCCGAGCGCAATGTTTTTGATTTTGGAAGAGTGATAAATCCAGAATATGAGATTGCTAAAGGAAGCAAAGGCGGATTAGCAAATTGCGAAAACGGCAAATGGTTCTGGATGGATTTTGTGTCCGGTAAAGGATACGTGAAGACAAGAGACATGGACAGAGACGAAGAACACGCATACTTGGCGGTTCAAAAATATGGAAAATTTGCAGGATCCAACATTAGAATGTAAGTTGAAATACCTTGTAAACGTATTGTAAGTGATTATCAGAGGAATAGAAATGAATGAGAAAGAACACGAAATTTTATCTGAACGATTAATGAAAATTATTGAAAAGTACGCATACGACAAAGATGTAAGAGAGGAACTGCATACATATCTCGTATGTGCAGCGGACGATAATCTTACAAGAGCATGTTCAGAGGAAATGTGCTATTTAAGAGACTTTATTTATTTTAGAAAAATGGAATATGAAAATGCTAATATCCACATTTACGTGATGTTACACAACATATATAAAGACAACTTATTTGATCTTGAGTACAGTGATACACCGTTGGAACGCTGTATATTTGATTTGCTTTGCCAGGCAGAGAAAAATGTAATATATGATTACATAAGCAAATTCGCATCATGTGAGAAAAATGATGATGGATATTATATCTGGAAAATGAGCGAAAATAAATAAATTAAAATTTTATTTTTATTTGGGAAAAATATGAAAATATAATTATTTAGCAAAGAGTCTCTGGAATCATCAGAGGCTCTTTTTTTCTATCCCTATATATCTTTAAGTAGTCGCATAATATATGTTATGCGACTACTTGTTGCCAAAAGTCCATTTTTTCTGTATAATATACGTAGAAACCATTTATTTACATATTTACATTTTGGAGAGGAATTACATGTATAAATGCCATTTTTGTGGATTCAGTTCAGATTCACTGGATGATTTTGATGAAGATTTTAAAAACCACAAGGGCTTTTGGTGTCCGGATTGTGACGGGTTTAACCAGTTTGACAATAAAAGGGCTTTTAAACCCGGATACAGGCTTTTCCTTGAAACGCCTTTTGCCATAAACAATTCGCTGCATTGTATTTCAGCACCATTTAAGACAAATGTTTCCCTGCTTCGGTATCCCGGCGGAAAATCCAGACTGACAGGTCTTATCTATGAAAATTGCCGATCGGATCATATGGAGAATTTTATTGAGCCATTTGCCGGAGGTGCATCCGTAGGCATATCCTTGTTACTTGCAGATAAAGTGCATGAACTGTGGCTCAATGATGTCGATTTTGGGATATATTCCTTGTACCATATGATAAAATATATGCCTGATCTGCTAAAATCCAAAATTCGGACGTTTACGCCGTCACAAAAGGCATTTGACAAAGCAAAGACAAATCTTTTGCATGATTATACCACTTCCGATATGTATGAAGCTGCATGGAATGCACTGATTGTTAACCGAATGGCTTTTTCAGGGATCCCTTATGCAAATTCCATGTCCATTCCATCTGCAAGGTGGAATCCTAAAACATTGTGCAAACGGATTGATGAGATACACGCAAAATCAGATCATATCCACGTATTCGGAATGGATGCATGTGATTTCATTCAGGAATATTACTGGCTCCCGGATGCAACGTTATTCATCGATCCTCCGTATTATGAAAAAGGAAGTGCTCTATATCATTGTTATTATACAGAGGATCAGCTTGTAGAACTTGCATTTTTACTGGATGAATTATACAAGTCATTTCCATACAACGATATGATCATCACGTATGACAACTCTCCTGCCATTCAGGATATTTACCAATATCCTGAAAAATATTATGTCACCAGAAAATACAGTATTGCAAATTAAGAAAGCAGAGGAACAAAATGTCAGTTGATTACAAAAATGAAACTTATCGCATATATAAGCAAAAAACAGATGAACTGTTGACTACTCTCCCCCCCTTCTGTACAAAGGCAAGAAATGAGCGGTCATTAAGGCTTACCGAGAAGACGCAATATGATTATGCCTATAAAATGAGTATTTTTCTGAATTATCTGCATGAAAACAATTCCTATTTTAAAAATAAGGATATCAAAGATATAACTATTGAAAATCTGGGATTGCTTACGAAAGATGATGCCGTCGAATTTATCTCGTGGGTTCTCAAACGCCACTGTAACGAGAAAAACGGCAAACTGAACAAAAAAACGACTGCAAATGTCTACATAGCAACTATTTCATCTTATTATAAACTGTTCATCAGTGATAATCTACTTTCCTATAACCCTTTTTCCGGCATTGACAGGGAAAAGAGACATGAAAAGGACATTATCTATATGAAAGAATCTCAGATAGATGATTTTTTAAATGCTGTGTGTGCTGGCGAAGGACTGACCGCTAAGGAAAAAGTCTTTCACGAAAAAAATTCTATCCGTGATATATGTATGTGCTGTCTGCTCCTTGATACCGGGATACGTGTATCAGAGCTTGTCGGTCTGGATTTGGACGACATTGATTTCAAAGAATGCTGCATCTACATCCAGCGAAAAGGTAACAAGCCGGATACCGTTTTCTTCTCGGATAAGATGAAGAATATCCTTGAAGAATATCTGGAATTTCGAAAAACAATGTACCCAACTGACGATAACCGTGCCGTGTTCGTTGTGACGATCGGCAGGTATCAGGGCGACCGGATCGGTGTACGCAGTGTCGAAAGAACCGTGAAAAAATACGCAAAGGCTTCCAATATTCCACAGTTTTCGAAGATAACGCCTCATAAGCTAAGAAGCACCTATGCCATGTCAATGCTTGATGAAACTGGCAATATTGCGCTTTTAAAAGAGCAGTTAGGACATGAATCCATAACCACTTCCAGCCTGTATGCAAGGGCAAAGGATTCTGACAAGAAAGCAAAGCGTAATGCACTTGATATTTTATAAACCGTGATAATGAAAAAATGCAGAAAACAAATAATAAGTAAAAAAAATTTATTTCCGTAAAATGTCGTTTTATTGCAAAAATCAGCCATTCTCTATAATATAAAAACATAAAACAAATGACAGAGAGGGGCTTTTTATATGAACAATGTTTATATTGCATATCTTGATGAAATAACGCAGGACGATCTTGTCACAGCCAAGAAAATTGAAGCTGACGATAAGCTGATACTCCTTACCGGAGACGAACCTTACATGCCATGTAGCTATTTTTATTTTCTTCGTGATCTGAATGTAGAACCGGAATTTGTAACAATTGAGAACAACATCCTTATCACAGGATTCATGCTTGGGCTGCAGTGCGCCAACCAGACAGGAAACATCCATATCATATCATCCAATGAAGCTTACGGAGATATTAACGACTGCTCATTTACGACTGCAAAAGGAAAGATCTCGGTGAACGTTTATTCTTCTTTTGCTGATGTCTTTGTAACCGGCTCAAAGAAAACATCCTCAAAATCATCCAGCAGCAAAAAAAATGTAGTGGAGGATGATGATACCCAGTACCCTCCTGCATCTGAGGAATTTAAGAACAAACTGGTAGAGATCGACACGAAACCATATAATCTATCAGCTCATGCCGATGTGATTGCATACTGCATTAAAGAAAGTACAGATGAGACACCGGGCAGTCTTGAGCTTCAATTATGCATGAGGTTTGGAGAAAAAACCGGGAAAACGATTGCTCCTACATTGAATGCACATTTCAGTGAATTAGCCGAGCTTGTTTAAAATATAATATTCGTTTTTTGACAAAGGTTTTTCTGTATGCAATAATCGAGTCAAGGATGGTTAAAGTAATATGCTGATTCATCTGATATTCATCATATCAGCTTCGATCCCTTAAAAAATTACCCCATTATACAGGATTCGCAACTCCTTTGCATCATTACTCTCCTATCCCCAAAAAGGAATCTCTGCTATTAACTGGCATTGATTCCTTTTTTTATTGCTATCCGGCGTTCTATTTTATAAAAATCCTATCCCTGTCTGTTGATCAGATCTAATACTGCTTCTATCTGCCCCACATAAACCTCCGTATGAGTATTTCTGTCATTATCTGCCCTGCAGGTATGGTAAAGATCCATACATGCAGGTGAATCATCTGGTATGAAGATATGCTTCAATACTGCATCTATGAATGTTTTTGTATGCAGGTTATCGTGATCGATCATCTTTGCGTTTGGTGGATAATAATGCACAAATGCCACCAGTACCTTCGTTTTATAAATGCTTACCCTATTTTCACATAAATAATCTTCTACTGCTCTCCTGTATCCGGAATAAAGGATATCTTTGTTATATGAATATCTGTTCTTTCCAGCAGACACGTCATATGTAATCTTATGCGGTATCATTCCATTTAAGGTGAAATGGTATACTTCTCCTATCCTTTCAATTGTCATTGCAGGCTCACATCCGCTCATTTTTACATATTCTTCTGGATCATAGCCACACATCATGATGATATGATTAATCTTCTGGTACATGTCTTGTATGTTTTTAAATACCATTACTGACGTCTGTTTAACATCCTGCAAACTAAGAACTTCTGTTTTTAATTTACTTTCAACAAAGCTGCTTATATCTGCTCCGTCAAAAGCTATCTTTCTCATATCATTTTTTACTTTTTCTCTTATATCCATTATGTTCACACTCCTTATCTCAATGATATGTTAATCTGATCATTTTATCCATTATTCGGTTTATGGATAAAATGAAAACAAGGTGTTATTATCATCATAATCAGTCTACAATTTAAGGAGGATCTCATGAATATTAACGAATTTATAGGGAACAACACCGATAAATGCGAACAAACAAGCAAGTATTTTCTTATCCTGCAGCGATGGAGCAAACAGGAACCTTACTGGTGTCTGTTTATTGGAGAAAATGCAGAACATCTCACTTCTGAAGAATGTAACAAAAACATTATCTTAGGACACTACTGTATTGAAAAAGAAGCAAATCTGCATGATGTACTGACAACACTTGCCGAAACAGGTATTTCTGTGAAAGTAGACCGTGATTATTTTGTATAATGGAAGTTTCAGGGAGGCATGAGAATTGTATCAGCAGATAGTCCGCAAAAACTTTTTATGCAGGGAAAAATCAACACATGATCCACACGCTGTCAAGGAAGGGATCCAGACTCCAACGGGAGATGTTTTTGTTGGCTATGATGTATGGAGGCTTCTTGATTATATGGACTACCCTTCCTATGGATATGAAATATATTCTGCATTTGACTTTTCAAAAAAATTTGATATTATCGAGGATCATATTGCGATCAGGGAACATCCGAGACCAGTAAAAAATAAAGCTCGCCAAAGACCTGTGCAAAAACACGTTAACTGGCATGCGTATCTCTGACTGCTCCCACAGGTCTGCCTATGTTTTTCGCCACAAATTTATAACATGAGTTTAACTGACGTTTTTTTGACATCTGTTTTTTTCCGTGTTATACTCGTAACATAAATAAAAAAATTTAATAAAAAATAATTTGAACCACGGATAATTTCTATGTCCGTGGTTTTTTTATTATCTGAACGCAATCTGGCGTTCTTTTTTATGCCTAAAAAAAGGCTTTATATAAATTTTTATCATTATAACGCCCTTATGACAAGGGGCGATCAAATATCAGGAGGAAAAAAATATGGAAGGTGCACTATGTATCTTTCAGTCTGCAATCCTGCAGACTGAAATCCAGTTTAAAAAGGCAAAAAATGATGCAAAAACAGCCATTTTTGTCATAAGAAAAGGAGATGATCATTACAGATGCATTCTCTTTGATGATGGAACTGAAACCGGTCCATATCAGAGAATGTACAAAATGAGGGAAAAACTTAAAAAGGGAAAGGTCATAACCGTAGAAGCGGAAATGACGCTTTACGAAAGACCGATGATCCCGGATAATGTCTGGAGCAAGATCGTTGAAAATAACGATAATTCAAAATATCCAGAGGGAATCAATCCTACAAAAGCAAAATTTCCTCAATTTAAGGTACGAGATTGGGATTATTCCATTCCGATCGAGTACTATGAAAAAGATAAGGAAAAAAAGAAGAAAGAAACGAACAAAACTTCCTCTGCTTCTGAAATTCCTTACAATTTAACCAATTTTCAAAACGGAGGTGCGATCTGATGGGCGTATTTTTATTATTACTTATTATTGTTGCACTTTCTATCAGTCTTGTATCTATGCAGACCACAAAAAAAACAGAGATCGTCCGCGATACTGTATCCGCTTCTATGCGGACAGATACAAGAACAGAAATCCAAGAAAAATACTTCCGCATGAGGATGGATCTTTACTTAAAGAAAAGATACAAAAAACTCATCGGATGGGAATTTCTCGATGATAAGGAAGTTCATTTCTTATCTTCCTGCAACCGTATCATGCTGCATCTTCGTGAAGATGATGTGGCGGAAACCGTACCAAGTTTAGCAGTATGGGAGGATGGATACAGAAGATCAGAAGACGAGATTCCTGTCAATCCAGAGGATAACAATAATTCCACACAGGAAGATAATGAAGTTATCAAGTGGATCACCGATAATATCGGAACCATCGAAAAAGAAATTCAAAAATTCAAAGAAATGAATATGGTGTATATTGAGTATCCGATTGAAGGAGAAGCAGCTTTTATAGAAGATGTCATAAAGCACTTAAAAGAAACAACACCATATGATATTCGAAAAAGAAAAAAAGGGCTTGTTATCAATTTTCAAGCTCTATGCGACTAACACGATATGCGTTTTATTGATAAAATAAAGCCCTCATGCTACTCTTAGCATAGGAATATCGGTAAACCGCTAAAGACAGATGCAAATAAAAGAAGGAGGAAAGCCTGTTAAAAAATATGCAGGCATAAAAAATCATGAACAAAGTTATTCTTATGGGACGATTAACCAGAGATCCGGAGGTTCGCTATTCACAGGGGGAAAATGCAACTGCAATCGCAAGATATACAATTGCAGTTGACCGCCGTTACAAACGTGACGGTGAACCAACCGCAGACTTTATCGGATGTATCGCATTTGGTAAGCTTGGTGAATTTGCAGAAAAGTATCTCCGTAAAGGAACAAAGGTCGTAGTAACCGGACGTATCCAGACAGGAAGCTATACGAATAAAGACGGTCAGAAAGTATATACAACAGATGTTGTTGTAGAAGAAAACGAATTTGCAGAGAGCAAGAGATCTGACGACAATGCGCCTGCATCTTCTGCTCCTGCATCCATGCCGGAAGGTAATGGATTCATGAACATTCCAGATGGAATTGATGAAGAGTTACCATTCAACTAATGTCAACATCAATCGTTGACGAAACAGACTATACAAAGAGTCTCCAATTTATTTGGAGGCTCTTTTCCATTATTTAGGAGGAAAAAACAATGAAAATCCCTAGAACATTAAAAGAAAATGAGATTCACATAAAGGCTATTCCGCAGTCTTTAAAAAAGGTAGAACTCATGCTGTATACAGATCGTATCACGATCATGAACATCATGGATGAAACCTATGGTGTGGGGAAATGGCAATCCACACACAAAACCAGAACCAAAGGAGACGGATCAACAGAAATGTTCTGTGAAGTCAAAGTGTTCAATGAAGAAATCGAACAATGGTTAAGCCGTGATGATGCTGGACTTGGCATGAACGATAAAATCCAGTCAACGGATGCTTTTAAAAGAGCATGCGTTTTGTGGGGAGTTGGAACGGAACTCTACTCTCTGCCTGAAGAAAAAATCGTCATTGATGCTTATCGTCCGGCAGTGGATTCCTACGGGAAGCCCATTGAGTTAAACGGCATCCAGCAAAACGAAACGATTGTAAACGTTGAGCAGGATGAGAATGGCAACTACTTCTGCCCTGACGTTTTCAAAATAACCCAGTACCATTTAGATGATAAATACATGATAGATGGTCTGGCGATTAAAAATCTGTCAACCGGGAAAATGGTTTACACATTTATTCCGGAAGGCTTTGAAAAACCAAAGAAAAAGGCTGTAGATATCACTAGATACGAATGTATCATTCCGGACATTGGAAAATATGCCCGGTCTAAAACACCTTTAAAGAACCTCTCTTGCGAGGAACTGCTTTGGTTATTCGATCACACAAAACAGATTCAAGTTAAAAATGGAATTGTTGTTCTCGTTCACAACAATCCTGTTGCCAAAGAACTGTTTATCAGTTCCGGCATAAATGTGGACGAGGCATATAAAAATATCAATATATAAAGGCAGCTCCGGCTGCCTATAAGGAGAAAAGTTATGGCAATAACAAAGAAAAATAGACATGAGTTCATTGAGGATATGTTTTTTAAGTTGGAAAACATCCCCGTAGAACAGATCGTAGGCAGCCGAATCTCATTGAAACAGCAAGGTTCACATTTTTACGGACTGTGTCCGTTTCATGTGGATCATCACGTTGGGAGTTTTGTAGTAACTCCCAGAAAAGGGATCTGGAAATGTTTCACCTGCGGCGACAATTTTGGTGGGAACGGGATAAAATTTATCTCGCTTTATGATGGGATAGATTATCTTCAAGCAGCCTTTAAGGTCGCCTATGAGAACAATATCATTACATATGAGGAATATGTAATGTATGCTGAAAAAAATTATGATGAAGCATACGTGAACAGACTGGAGCAGAAACAGCTTGGCAGTAAAAAAGCTTCCGTTACCGCAAAGCCGAAAGCTCCTGATGCTGTCATTCATAATGTTTACAGCGTAATGAAAGAGAATTGCAGCCTTTCGGAAGAAGATTATAAGACGCTCAAAAGCGAGCGTCATTTATCAGACACCAGAATTGCACGGGATTATTTCACTGCTCCAACTAACTGGAAGCAGAAAGAAAATATCTTAAATGCAATCAGAGAGGCATATCCCGAATACACTGATGAGATCTTAATGACGGTGCCGGGATTTTATATGGAAACGGAAAAAGGAAAATACAGACTGAAATTTTCCTTTGCAAAAGGTATTGCCTTCTGCATCCGGACGGATACAAAGATCAAAGCGATCCAGATACGCCGGTACACGGTCAAAGAAGGACAAAAAAGGTACACATGGTTTTCATCCACATTTACAGATGCAGATCCGGATCCGGATAAATATCTTGGCGGCGCTGGATGCGGCTCTCCTCATGATATTCTTTATCCGGATAATACGGACAGGGGTATCATTGCAATAACAGAGGGGCGTTTCAAGTCCGAGGTTTTAAGGGATGCTGGGAACGTTGCAGTTTCCCTGCAGGGTGTCAGCACATGGAAAGGCATTCAGGATGAAATCCTTCACATCATGGATTCAAGACCTGTTAGAAAGATTTATTTATTTTATGATTCAGACATGCTGGGAAATACCGCAGTATATGATCAGTCGATTGCCTTATTAAAAGCAATCGAAATAACTTTTCCCACAATCCAGACATATCACGCTGTCTGGAAAAAAGAATGGGGAAAAGGAATTGACGATATGTACTTTAATGGCCATATAAAGGAAATAAAGTATCTTTCTTCTGGTCAGCTAAAGAGCTGTCACGAAAAAGTATTAAAATTTCTTTTGGAAAAATATGGAGTAGAATCTTTGGATGAGATCGTTAGATCGAAAGACAAGGATTTGAAAGAAAGATTCTGCCGTGACCTTCAGGATAATTCAGAAAAAGCAATATTTGACGGAGAAGCTTAAGCTTCTCCGTTTTTTTGACTTTAACTGCAGATTATGATAATATCATGTTATAAATAAAATTTTATAAATAAAATAAATCTGAACCACGAAAAATATCTTTCGTGGCTTATTTTTTATCTGGAACGCACTGGCGTTCTTTTTTTATCCCCGAAATCCGGGTTGATCATAAATTTTCAATCTAAGCAACGTGTTTTTTTACACGATCCCATATAAAAAATTTGAAGAAAGGAGGCATATTAACATGCCTTTACCAACAAAAACAGACCTAAAAAATTTGATTCGCCCGTATTGCGATCCCATCCAGCACTGGAAGATCGACAATGTATTTCAGGACGAATTAAGCTCATATCCTGCTGAAATACAGGAAAATTACGTATATAACGAGGAAACCAGAACATACACGCTCATGGAGACTGAATGGCTGAAATGGCGTCGACATGGTCCATACCATGACCATCCAGAAGATGCAAGGTATATAGATGTGACTCTCGGAGGCTCTGATATTGCCGTGCTGTTTGACGGTTCAGAACTTGCAGAAAGTCTCTACCTTTATGAAGGACAACATGGAAGCAATTTTAAAGCTTCCGTAGAGCTTTTCTACGAAAAAACCGGGCGAAAATTCCGGCTTGTGGAAAAGAAAAATGCAGATGTCCTCTGGGTAGGACATAATGAGGAACCGAGCATCCGGAACCTGTTCAAAAAGAAGTTTCAGGATGAACACCCTATGGATATCGTGGAAGTCATCAACGACTGCCACATGTATCAGTGTGGTGCAAGAGATAAGGACGGAAAGTTAAAATATCCGTTCGTGCTCTGTGATCTTGACGGTATCGTAAAGATCAATGGAGTAACAGGCATCCTTGAATGTAAGACATGCAACATTGGTTCTGAGGACTACAGGATATGGAAAAGCGGAAAAGTCCCTTTGAAGTATTACCTGCAGTGCTGTTATTACATGCTCTGCATGAACCTTCCATACGCATATATATGCGTAAAATGGGGCATCTCCCCACAGGAATGCGCCTACATGTATATTGAAAGGAATTTTGAGGTGGAGGAAATGATCATTGATATGGCTGAAAAATTCATTCAATGTGTCAAGACCAATACCCCACCCGACCTTAAAGGTCAGAACATGGACCGATTGTTTGTCTTTTGGAGGAAAAAGATGGGAAACGCCTCATCAGATGTCCCACCAAAGGATCTTCCAGACAGCTACAAGGAAACGATCCTGCAGTTGTCTTATATGAATGATGAGATCAAGGCGGCCAATAAAACAGCTACCGAAATCAAGGAAAGAAGAAACAACCTTCTGGCAGAAAAGATATTTCCTGTCATGGGAAATGCCAATGAAGCACGTGTCTCTTTCAATGAAAAGAAAGATCTCGTACTTCATGTGAGAGACAAGTCTTTCACGAACATGAAAATAGACACTAAACGGCTGCAGGAGGAAGATCCCGATATATACCGGATGTACCTTATCACAAAAACAGAATTTGATCAGAAACGTTTTGTAAAGGAGAATCCTGATCTTGTGGATGAATACATGATCGAGGACGACACTCTTACTGACGGAAAAATGAATTTCTGCGATGTGAACCTGCAAAACAAATTAAAAGGAGCTGTCTAAAAAATGTATACTAAGCAGACAAAAAATGCGGAACAGATTGTGACCGCTGCTCTTGCTGCTACCGGATCGACATGGATAAAAAAAGATGATCTGCTCTCCTACATGGCAGCCAGAAATATCTCGAAAGAGATCATCAATGCTGCCATTGTGATCAATAAGATCGTGCATTACATTGACGAAAACGGGGAAAGTTTCCTTACAACGTCATATTTCAATGCAATGGAGGATCAGATAGCTAAAAATGTGATGCGGCTTTTATATGGTTCGCCATGCCAAAAAGTGGATGAATCGCTTATCCGTTCACTTGTTTCCGAGTTTGAAGAAACAGTGAATGAGGGAAGAAAACTCCACGAACATCAGGTTGATGGCGTGATCATGGTCGTAAACAATAATTTTTCCGTGTTGACTGGAGGCCCCGGCACTGGAAAAACAACCGTATTGTCTGCGATCACATATGTATTGAGGAAGCTCAATGATAAAGTAAAAATCGTATTCACTGCCCCAACCGGAAAAGCTGCCAGAAGGATCAGCGAATCCACCGGGGAAAATGCGTCGACATTGCATAAAAAGCTAGGGATAGGCTATCAGGAGACAGAAGGCGAGCCTTTTTATGAAGATGTTTTATTCATCGACGAAAGTTCCATGAATGACACTTCACTAACGGCTACTCTTTCCAAAGCCATGATGAATGGCAGGAAGATCGTTTTTATAGGCGATGTAAACCAGCTTCCAAGCGTAGGCAACGGTTCCGTGCTAAGAGATCTGATTGCTTCCAACGTAGTTCCTGTAACAATGCTGACGCATACGTTCAGACAAGATAATTCTTCCTGTCTGTATGCGAACATCTGCAATGTAAGGGAAGGAAAACCGGTTTTTAAAGATGGCAAGGATTTTCATCCTATGCTCCTTGATGAAAACTGCACCGAGCAGGAAGCAATGAAAACACTGCAGAACATCTATGCAAAAGAAATTGAAAAGTATGGAAAGGAAAACGTTGTCGTTTTACTTCCGTACCGAAAAAAAGGAATCTGCAGTAATGCACTTAATAACCGCTTGCAGCGGATTGCAAACAGTGAAAGATCAGGTTACAGACACTACTGCAAAGCAGATGATAATACCTTATTTTTCATGAAGCATGACCTTGTAATGCAACTTTCTAACCGTGATGAATGTGCAAATGGAGACGTTGGAGAAGTGCTTGACGTATCTCCCTGTGGTGTTTTGGTCAATTTTAATGACAAAGAGGTTCTTTACAGCCTCGATGATCTTGACCAACTGTGTCTTGCGTATGCAATGACAGTACACAAATCACAGGGTAGTGAATATAAGAGCGTGATAGTGTGCATGATGAACTGTCACACAGCAATGCTGACCAGAAACCTGCTGTACACAGGTATAACAAGAGCAAAAAAAGAATGTACGGTAGTCTATCAGCAGAAAGCATTTACTACTGCTGTCGCTACGATTGCCGAAGCATCCAGAATAACAATGTTAAAAGAAAAGCTGCGGACGTGTTATATGCAATATAAAGCCGTCTGCGGATGATAAGGAGGATTTTATATGTCAAAAGAGAATAAGACCACAGCTCGCCAGAATATGGCGTCAGAAGGGGTATTAAATGAGCAGTATACTCTAAATTCTTGGTTCGTAAAAGTTAAAATAGCATTCGGCATTGACCGAGTGGTATTTTCTTTTGTTGAAAAAGGAAAAAAAGGGAAAGGATTTGATGTTTACATGAATATCGATGCTTTCTACAACTGGATGGAAGATGTAAAAAACTTTCAGTTTAAAAAAATCATTGCCGAAGAAAAAGCTTCCGGTTCGAAATACCCGAAGCATTATAAATTCATTACAGGATTGAACGGAGAAAAGTCTGTAGGATTTGCTCCGTCGACATCCGAAAATGCCTTTGCAGTGATCAATGGAACTTATAACTCAAAAGAAAGCGGTAAACAGTATGCTAATATTCCGGTCGATTACGACTGGCTGCGTACAACTGCCAGATGGTTTTTTTTAACTTCAAAAGGCTATTATGAAGAAATGGCAGAAACTACTGTCAAATCATCAACAGCCTATCGCAATAATCTTGGTGAAGATGATGAAGCTGCTCCGGCTACTGAAACATCTGGAACAAAAGAAAAACAAAATCCAGGGCAGGAACAGACAACCAAGCCAAGCCAAACTCAGCAGCCTCAGAAAAAAAAGCCTGTTGATAGTACAAAACCGGGTGACAGATCAGATGCAAAGGCAGCTGCAAATCCTGCCGGAGAAAATCCGCTTAAAGCAAAGGCGGAAACAAAGACGATGAATGCTGACAGCAATTCCTATGTCATTAAAGCAGATGAAAGAGGTAATTATAGAATGGAGATCCTTGATGAACAGGGTAAACCGTTTTCCCTGATACTTCCTTTTTCTGTAATTAAAAATGATGTAGGTAACGAACTTTTCTCTAAGTTTATGTCAGCATGCGAAGCCTCAAAAAAAGCAAAGAATCATTCCCACTTTATCATGAAGTATTCGGAAGGTTCTTATAATAACAAGTCTGTGCTTGTTTTCCGAGGATTCGTACAATAAAAAAATTATACCCAGCCAATCAAGGCTGGGTATTTTTTAGTTACCAAAATATGTCCTAAACATAAGGAGTGTCAAAAAGATGTATTTTCTTATTTTGAAAAGAAAACATGGATTGGGATGGAAAACATATATTTGCTTATAATATCACTGCACTGCACATATGGTTCTTCCCAATATCTGGAATCATAGGAAACTTCTCTGTTATCACCTAATACAAACACTGTTCCTTCTGGAACTGTAAATGTTCTGATGCAGTTAGTTTCCACGTCTTTTTCGATATATTCTTCTACGCTCTTTTCTCCATTGATATATACATAGCCATCAACAAATCTGATTTCATCTCCGGCAACACCGATCACTCTTTTACCATAAACTTCTGTCTTTCCTTCGTCATTGACATGTTTAAATGAGATCATATCTCCTCTTTCTGGCTTATGTGCCACATAAGCCAGGCGATTACTAATGGTGATATCATGAACCAATAACGTTGGCTCCATGCTGTCAGATGAAATATATCCTACATGCAGTATAAAAGTGAATACTGCTACAGCAGCGCAAAAACAGAAAATATAAAATATTAAATTTCCATTCAGAACATTCTTTGTCGTTCTTCCTTTTTCCTTTCTCTGTCTTTTCATGATTTCACCAAACCCATTCTTTTTTTCTATTTTAGGCAATTTTCTTTTTTTCTGCTCAACTGTATTAAGTTCCAATGTGTCAGGTGTGAACGAATCCGTTTTGTTTTCTGATTTCGTCTGTTTTTTGTGAGCCAATGGCAGGACTTTTTTTACAAATAAGAGAATTGCTCCTGCAATCAGCGCTACGATAGTTGCAATAACAACTGGATCAACAGATTTCACTCTTTTACTTTGTGTGATTGCAATGGAATATTCTGTCTGGTTTCCTGCATCATCTGATGCGACTACTTTGATCTCATTACTTCCGTCATGCAATTTGCACTCAAATTCAAAATATCCATCTGTAGCAGGTTCTACAGGTTCTCCATTGACTGCAAGCATGTCATAATTTGAAACGGTTCCTTTGATAATGATACTGTCTTGATCTGTTGTCAATCCATCATAAGCTTCCTGCAATTTTAATGTTGGAGGTACTGTGTCTTTAATAACAGTATATGGAAAAGACCGCATATTACCTTTATCATCTACAATATAAACAGCAATATCGTTTGTGCCGTCCTGTGATACCGGTATGTCGATCTGATATGTTCCTGCTCCATACTGCTCTCCTATCCCTGTATCTGTTCCATTTACTGTAACATATGTGCTATATGGTTGATTTAACTTTACTTCTGCCGTGATAACATCTTGATTTGTTTTAGCCGCACTCGGAAATGTCACTTCTGCATCCGGATGGTTATCAACTGTATATGTATATGTCAGCACTGCGCCATCGATGTTGGCGCTTGTTGACGGAACAACCGATACGGAGATATTTTTTACGCCTGAAGGAACATCACATGTATATTTCTTTCCTGAAACGGTTTCACTTCCTATTGTTTCCGAAGTATCAAGATTGACAACTTTCAAATTGACTGAACCGCAGTTTTCATCCGTCCATTCAGCAGTAAATGTATCATCCACAAAATACATTTTTAATCCGGCTATATCCTTGCCAACCGATATGTTATTGTCTACAATATCTGTTTCTTTTGTGCTTGCTGTTGACATATGGATAACAGCTTTAACGTCATCTACGGTATCACTTTCGATGTGTACTGTCCACTCTCCTGCTTTTGCATTTTTAACTGTACAAGTCATCTGTGTATCATCAATTGCACTGCATTGTGTCTCATTTCCATTCGGATCTTTTACTGTTGCTGTATATTCTCCCGGAGTATCAACGTCAATCTCAAATTTACATGCCTCGTAATTTTTATCAATCTCAAAAGGATAATCTTTCTGTCCTGCTTCCGTTTTCAGTGGCGAACACATGAAAATAACTGCAAATGTTGTATATGTCATTGATTTTAACAAAAATGTCTGCTTTTTATTTCTCTTTGTTTTTATCATACGACCTGTTTCTCCTTTTCGTTCAAATGAAATAATTTTATCATCTGTTTCAATGTGATTAGTTCAAAATTTAATGATATTACACTTGATGCTGTTCCCTGCAAAGTTCTGTTTGGGATGATGTAATAACCCATATCTGTTTTGTAAATCATTGCGTAGAATGTATCTTCTGTGTTTATTTGAGGATAGTGCATTTCTATATCATTTTTCTTCATTAAAAGCTTAAATCTTTTCCATTGGCTATCATTTTCTATGAGCACTGCTTTTCTCTGTAAGTCCTGCATTAGTTTTTCTCCTTTCTGTTGTTATGTATATTATAGCACATTTAAACATGTAAATCAACGTGATAAATATTTAAATCAATACGTTTTTAGCCAAATTTATCACGTTGTAACCATATTAATGATAAAATCATACATAATTAGCTTGATTTACTTCTAAAAGCGAATAAAATACTCTAGCTAATGATGTAAATTATCCGTGACTTGTAATTTTTGCTTTAAAATGTTAATATTTGTGTATATTGTCAAGGAGGAACAGTTATGAGACGATCAAATAAATATCCCGGCATGTATCCAAAACCGGGTATTCTTTCATATTTACGAGAGCAGAACCATGTAACACAGGCAGAACTTGCTGCTTACCTTTCCAAAGCGATAGATGAAAAGTACGACTACAAAGTCCGGTCACAATTGATATCCTTATGGGAAACCGGCAAACGTCCCGTGCCTGAGCGATATTACGAACCGCTGATGGACTATTACGGAGTTTCGCTCGAATATCTCTGTGGAAAGACAGATAACCCTCTTGGCAATGAATCTGATGAAAAAAATACATCATTTTCTACGTCACATGAAAATGAGCCTATAAAAATAAATGACCTTCACAATTACAATGGACTTCCTGTATTTGTTGTTTTCAAGGATTATGAGCATAAGGCACAATGGGGTATTTTGGACGAGACAAATATGCGTATTGTATTTGCCAGTTTTACTTTATCACTTGTCAGGCTTTCAACTCCAAAAGTTAAGATATATCCTGCAAAACCAGCGTTTATTGGCACGTCTGCTCCAAAGTCCAAATCTCTGGCGTTGGCTAATGCTCGCCAGCATGAACAGGTTTATATCAAAATGACAACTTCTGATCCAGAGGTTCATGCCTTGTATGACGGCTGGTATAAAAAAAATGAAACCGACACCGGATTTATCAATTCTTCCGGTCTGGTTCTTCCATATAGCGGATATGGGCTATCTTATGTAGCTTATTCTTAATTAATGTACGATTGAGGGCTTGCAATGCAAGCCCTGTTTTATTGCAATAATAAAAGCAGGATGTTAACATGTGTATTATTACAGAAATCTACATATGGAGGTAGTATACATGAAATGTCCTCACTGTAAACAGGAATACGACATTAAATTTCTATATGAAAAAAAGAAATGCAAAAACTGTGGAACCCCTGCTAATCTGACCGTTGGGCAGAACAACGATGTTGCCCGTTTATATTCTGCTATTACTGATAATGCAAGTGTTCCCCAGAAAAAAAATGCATATACAAGGACCGACAGAAATTCTTATGCCCGGCAACAGATGATGAAATCGATGCAAAGCACTCAACAGTCTCCTCCTCCGGCTCCTTCTTCTGCTCAGCCTTCTTTGAGAACTCCTGTCTCGAACAATAAAGGAATTGATGATGATATATCTTATAGTGATTCTGATATTTCAAGTAATCGTAAAAACGCTAATGCAGATCTTTATCAGAATAACGTGGTGTTTGCTTCTGATTCATCTGCTCCTGCAACGGCTTCCGCAGGTTTTGAAGATAATGAAGATAAAACTGTGTCTTCTGATCCATTTGAGATTGATATTGATGATGATAAACTGTTCTCTGAAAGTTATGATCCAAACGAACCAGATGAAGATGAGGAAGAAGAATCCTATTACATTGATGAGGAAGAAGATGAATCTGATTATGCTGAATCAGATTCAGATATAATTGATACCAATACTCCCCCTATCAATTCTGATTCCACTCATAAAGAATCACTCTCTGCTTCTACAAAAGAACCCAAAACAAAGAAAAACTGTTCCGAATGGCTTCATGAGGCAATAGAAAAAAGAAATGCTGAGCAGCATGAACAGTTAGAGTATCCCGATCTGAATTTAAATTACAATAAAGACGGCTTTTATGACGACACCCCTGTTGTTGATACCCTGCATGTTGATCGATTCGATTACAGGCTTATCTTAAAATTTCTGCTCATAATTGTTGCAATGATACTTATTGTCCTGTTCTTTATATGGTATGCAGATTGATTGGAGGATGAATAGTATATGCTGAAAAAAATTAATGAAATAGATTATGTTCTTTTAAGCTCGTTCAAGAAAACAATTGTATATGCTGTAACATTTGAGATACTTGGCATTATTGTTGCAATTGTATCGCATAACATTTATGCTGCCGTCATTGTTTCCTTGTTTGCTATTGCCTTACTGCTGACTGTCGTTTATCGTGTCTGCAGATGTCTGGACGGAAAAATCAATAAATATATTGGAAAATGCGTATATATTTACACTCCTGCTGTCATAAAAAAAGTATCTGGATTTGAACGCCCTTATATTATCCTGCAAAATGACCAAGGGCAGAATATTAAATTTTTTTATAATAAATCGCTTTCTGCAGAACTCGGCAATACTGTCACTATATTTGCCCCTTATAGCTCTGTATTTCAAGAATCCGAAAATGTATTTGTTATCTGCTCTTATTTCTATTCCTATATATCCGATTATTCCAATTTAAATAGCAATTAGTCAAAGGGTTCCTGTTTCTGGAACCCTTTTTTTATTGGATTTTATTTCTGGATTTTAAGAAATATTCGATTTATTGATATTTTCAACAAAACATATTATACATATTATTATCAATTAGAAACATAATACATGTTTTTAATAACATGTTTATGTTTCTAAATATGTTGATTCGTGTTATAATATACAAGACAACCTTAAGGAGGAACAATCATGAGTAAAATCAACATTGGACTTGATGTAGGTAATTTTGATACCAAAACTTCTGAAAGAACGAAAACAGCGAGCGGATTCTCATCATATTTAAAAAAGCCATTTGCCATAGACGAATGTTTAAAAGTAAATGACATATTTTATGTTCCAGAATCTGATCGATTTCCTTATACAAAGGATAAGACCGAAAATGAAAACCTATTCATTCTTTCACTTTTAGGTATTTCAAAAGAAATACTTTCACGCGCCACGTCAGTCGATCAAAAAAAACGTGCGGCCGCAAAAACAAACCCGGAATTAGCAAAAGAAATTATAGGGATTCAAGGTGAAATATCTAAATTTGACCAAGTAAGGCTTGGCGTAGGACTGCCTCCTACACACTGTGCTACTCTTTCCGATAAAACAAAACAATACTACTATGATCACATGGCGAATGGAGTGGACTTTGAATACGGCAAGTATCATTTTTCATATAGACTTACAAAATGTGAATGCTACCCTCAAGATTATGCTACTATCATTACTTATAATCCAAGAGATTCTAAATCAATCATAAATAATTATGAGAGTTTTTACGCTCTCGATATCGGAGGAATGACCTGCGATATAATATCTATCATGGATGGCAGACCTTCTCTCCAGAAATCAGATTCTGTTCCAAACGGCGTGCTTGCGATGTATAGCACTATCGTACAACAGATCGAAATTGAAGAAGGACACCGTTTGAGCAAACAGCAGATAGAAAGCATATTACTTAATAAACCAACTATTGTTGATCAAAAAATTGTTAATGCTGTTATAGAAAAAGCCAGAGAATGGTATCATCAAATTATTGCTTCATTTGTACAATTTGGTTGCAATTTTCAAGATTATCCAGTGATTTTCATGGGTGGAGGATCTCTGCTTTTTAAACAATTTATCGAAGAAAGATATATCATCAATGTTTACGAAATTATTGATGATCCTTTTTCAAATGCAATTGCATATAAACGTTTAATTTCAAAGGAAAAATAAGGAGTACGATCTATGTCTGAAATTGGAAACAGGCACATGCACTTCAATCTGGATGATCCGCATCAGAAAACATGCTTTGATTTTTTGAAATTACTGAAGAAATCTTCTTCCCCATTTGTATCCGATCTGGTATGTGCCTATCTTAAAATGCAAAATATAACAAATATTGCTTCCTTATCATCCAAGGAAGCAAAGGATATTGCTGAAGGAGTGACTTATAAATTCATGTCTCCGGAGCAGTATATGTCGCAAACAAACAATCTCGCATTGCAGACTATGATGGCACTGGTTAATTCTGGTTTTGCTCAACAACCTGCAAATCTGCAAACTGTCGTGCCAGTCCTTCAGAGCATTCCTGCCACAGATAATTCTATCGCACATACCTCTCCTACCCTGGATTCAGAATCAGATATTCCTGAAAAGCATGATTCTGTTGACAGTACAGATAAAAATGTGCTTAAATCTTCTTCCGATATTGATGATAATGAGCTAAAGCCAATGTTCGCTGACAATGTCGAAACACCTGATAATTCTAATTCAATGGAAGAATCCGTTTACGATGATGATTCTGAGTCTTTACCAGACGGTCAAGAAGATGATAATTATATTAATCCAAAACTCGCTGGTGGTTTAAGCTTATTTTTTAATTAACAATTGAATGCAGTAAAAAAATAGGATTATTCAACGTGATATTGAATAATCCTATTTTTTTTAATTTCCAAGTCCACAGCCACTTTCTAAAAATGATGCAATTAAATTTTGTGGTTTTCTTTCTGATTGAAAATCCTTTTGTTTAGGTTCATTTTTGTCTTTTGGCTTATTATTGCTTTCTGCTACTTCTGCAACCTGTATTCGACTTTCTCTCGAACTCTTTTCATCTACGGAAGACTGTTTTTTTATAAATAAAGGCTCGATATTTCCGCTTATCGCAGGTTTTATATATACTCCTTTATTTACACTTCGTAATATTTTTTCAACTGTCTCTATTGCCTCGTCTTCATTAATCAGATAATTCGTGTTCAAATCAGGCTCGATAAGCACGCCCATGTTCAATATTCTCTTTATTTTTGTTGAAACGCGCTTATCTATTTTTTCCCATTCTTCCAATATTTCTCTTGCTTTCCCTTGTTTTGGGATATATATAATTTTACGACTATCAGGCAGGTTGGCATCTACAGTTGAAAGCCTTCCAATGTTCATATATTCGCCTGTTAATTCATAATATATTACAGCAGATAAGACAATTCTGCTTATATTACTATCTTTTTGTTGATCAAACCAAGTCTTTAATTTGCTATCCTTGCCGGATAAGTTTACCAGGATATGTCCTTTCATATTATACTTCTCCAGTGGGAATTAATTTATTTTTCCTCTTTGCTTGCTTCTTTTTTTTGCACTTCAATCTGGTTCTTTAAAACCTTATAAAGTCCTACAGAAATCGCCTGTACTGGAGAAATCATTTTTCCCATAAATTTGTACTGTGCCAAAATGACATGATCCGCAAGATTGCTGCGGTGTCCTTTGATATATTTTGAGATTCCTTCGTAATAAGCTGCTCCGGTGCCGCCTGCAACAACAATCTGTTTGATATCTAAGAGATTATTGTATTTCTCTTTGATATATTCTATAAGCTGTTCACAAGTTTCGTCCGTAAACTGGTTGACGATCGGTTTAATATCCATTACTTCTGTCTGATCTGTATCTTTATTGTAAGAAACGATTTCTCCGTCGTTATTTTTTAAAATTTCGGCGATGTTATAAATTTCAATATCATTTCTTCCGCAATCATCTTTAATTGTCTGCACTACTTTTTCGTACACGTTATTCATGGCGAAAATCGTGTTCGATTCCGCCAATTCAATCTGTAATGTTGCGGTAATAACATATATTCCAACTGTTTTCTGACCTCCGTCAATAACGAGTGTTGGAAGGTGTTTGAAATATTCACTATCATAATCAATTTTACCATTATCATCAGTAACCAATCCCATGAAAGCTGCTAATGCCTGTGAAAATGTCATGATATTTTGTGATTTTATGACGAAATTAAGATCATAATCATTTTCTTCGGTTTCAATTCTGAAATTATGCTGCCCTACCACTGTTGGTTTAACAGCCTGATATGCCTTCTTATATACATCATGTGGAAATCCTAAGATAATATAAATATTGAAAAGGCTGTCCTCTGTTACTGGCTTTGAGATGTCAAATTTTGGAGTGATTCCATTTTCTTCACAATATTCAGACCATTTGATCAATGCCATTCCAACACAGGTCATTAAGTGAATTTCTGATTCCTTCATAGTAAATTTATCATACGATTCGAGCATCTGCTGTTTAGCTGCTTGGCTGCTTTTGTATTCCTTTTCTGTCAATAATGTGCGCGCCTGCTCTCCTACTAAATGAGACTGTCCTTCCAAATACTTCATACAGATAAAACCGTCTTTTCTAATGTCTCCAAAATTACTCTTTCCTGTAATTTCCACAATATCACTTGGAATTTCAAAACAAACTCCGTTAACAGTTACTTTGCTACCATTGTATCCTGCATCTACAGATATTACAATATCATAATTTTGTTGAATTTTTGCCATGTTGCTTCTCCTTTACTTTGTTGAATTTGCTTTGCTTGTTGATATTATACTATTGGTAGCATCCCATGTCAATATATTTGTTAATGGTTGCGTTATCTTTGATATATATATGAGATATTTTTGTTATATATTTGATTAATTCTTTTGCGCCGTGTTGTTATGTATTTGTATTATTTTTGATATATATTTGATATATGCTTGATATATTCTTGTGCTATTTCTGAGTTATACCATTCTGTAACCTTATTATTTTTACAATGTTATTTCCATTTACTTATGTTCATATTGTCATTTTATTGGTTTATTATTGCTTATTTTCCGGAGAGATTTAAGTACAATTCAAATGCGCATTTTGTAGTTTGATTTGTTATTTATTTCCTTGTTTACCATTTGTGTATTTGCTTTGGTTTGCTTTTTTGAAGTTTGTATTTGCAAATTCGATTTTGGTTTTTGTGTTTTTAATTTGTTTTATAAGTAAGCAAATTTAAATCAAATCCTTCTTGAATCAAAACCAAATTTGCTTTTGTGATTTAGATTTGTATTTTTAGATGTTTCTATAATGCATAGATCAACAACAAAGTCAAATAGAAAAAGCAAATTTGAAACAAAAAAACACTCACGAGATTGCAATAGGACTCATGAGTGTAAAATATAACCATGTGTTATTTCCAGAATGACCATTTCTTTTTTTGCGGTCGTTCTTCTTTTTTAAGTTTCTCTAATTCTTCCATGATCAATTCTTGATTTTCATTTGATCTCTTTTCTATTTCAGAAATTCTTTTCTTAAACTCCTCATTCTGGCGCAACAATTCATCTTTATCATCACGTAAAGATGAAATAAATTCATCTTTCTCAAGCAGTTTTTCCGAAAGTTGTTTAATAAGTTCAGTATTATGGCGTAGATTCTCGTTATATGCATCATTCTGTTGTTCAATCATTTTTTGATTTGACTGTACAAGAGAAGTAGCAGTATCTTCCATAACAGATTGAATAGTCTTCGTGATCATGGATAATGCTATATCAAGTTTTTTCTCCGGAGACAGATCCGCATAATCTAAATTATCTCCTTGCAAATACTCAATAACCTGCTCATTTGAAAATTTCTTATCTTTTTTCAATTGAAATATTAATCTTAATTTATCAATTGAATCTCTACCATAACGCCTATGACCAGATTCAGCTTTTTCAATATTAAGATAAGGTTCAAAGAACGCAGCATTATTGCGGATAGTTTGCTCGGAAACTCCAAGAATATTTGCAACTTCCTTAGTACGATACTTAACAGTATTCATTCCACCCGCATTATTTATTGTTTCTTCGTCGAATCGTTCATTTTCAATAATGACCTGTGATTCATCAATCTTTTCAACATTGTCCTTTTGAAGCTCTTTTTTTTCATCTTCCAGATTCAGATTATCTTCATATCCCGTTTCAATTCTTTTATCCTGATTAGATGATTCTTTTTCATCAGGAGTGGAAGTCCTGAAATGCTCTTTGCGATCCATTTTGTCTAAATCCATGTTATAGCTCCTTTCTTATGTAAAATTTATTGTTTTGTATTTGCTTTGTTTTATAAATTTTATTCCAAAAATTAAATAAAATCAAGTTTTAACGGCATCTTTAGCGCGAATTACACCTTAAAATTCCAAAACAATAAAAAAACAAATTATGAGATTGCTTTGCATTATAGATAAAATTATAAACTGACAAAGATTTAATTAAAATCTACCGTGTATCCCCACGTCTTGTATATTATATCACATATAAACAAAAAAAAACGTTTTATGGATAAAATCACAGCTACATCTTATGGTTACTATAAATAATTTTAAAAAAAGGAGGAATATTATGAAAAAAAATATTCTAATGACAAAGCAATATTTTGAATGTGTTAAAACAAGACAGCAAAAAATAATTGCTACATTTTTCATGTTACTTGGAACCGGTATAAGTAGTTCCAACACGTTATGTACAGATATTTTAAGTGCATCTCAAAAAGGAGTTATGCCAACGCTTGATTATTTTTGTAATTTATATCGTGTATGGTGGCCATTTATACTTATCATTTCTATTATTGTATATTGTTTATTGTCTCCAAATAGTAAAAGCAAACCTATAGCTAAGTGGATCGCTATAGGATCATGCTTCGCTTATGCAGCAACATTAGGCTACAATATTATAACTGGAACCGTTGATATTATAATATTCAAATTTGGAATAAGTGGAGTGAGTAACATTTAAAAAATATCAATTATAGAATAAAAAAAATAGGAAATCTCATAAAGATTTCCTATTTTTTTTTAGAAAGGAATAACAGAATACATGGATTCTATCTTGTCGTCAACTATAGACTGGTTATGCACAAAAACCCAATGGGGTGCAACATTCTGCATAACCTTATTCATGAATATGATAACCGATTCAAGCATTCAGACTTTAAGTATATCGTATTTTAGGGATAACTTCTTTACAAATGGTGCCTTAGATCAAATTATAAGAGGATTTACGATAGCAGGCATTTCTTTATCAATTATTTTATTCTTTTTTTCAATATACCTTGTTGGAATAAAAGATTTAATACAACAGAAGGATAGTTTTCTAGATCTATTCAGACGTTTGTTTTTATCTGTTCTTTTGACGTGTTTCATTACTTCCTTACTATCACAAATACTGACATTGGGACACAATATAATGGACGCAGCCGCAAATGAAAAAAAAATTGAAACAGGATATTCTTATTTTGAAATAGATTCCAGCCAGATTGGAAACTCAGACACAATTACGATTTTCGATGACATAATACAGACAGTAAATTTAGATCCGAGTACGTCCATGAATGACAATGAAAAGGAGGACTGGGTTATAAGTTTTTCATGGGGTCTTGGCGACTTTTTAAGTCTTTTTAACGTTGGTATAGATCCCAAGTACGCAATTATTTTGCTCTTACGTGTTGTCTTTTTTGTGATAATTGCATATAACTATGCAAAACTTATTGTTGAATATCTAAAAAGATATACAACTATGTTCATCTTATATTTTATGTCACCGCTATTCAGTTCTTTTTTTGCAACAGCTTCCACGCAGCTTATTTTCTTATCGTATTTTAAGATGTTTGGCACAACGGTTCTCATTATCTGCCTTACAAAAATCTGGATTTTTTTGTCGTCGTTGCTCATGCAGAATGTCGTATGCAACTTTGTGAACATGTGTATTATGTTATCATTCATAAACTTTGGTGTACGTTTTGAAATGTGGACAAAGGAGATTGGTATGTCAACCGCAAGCCTTGGCGGCGCCTTGCTTGATAATATTGTTCTTACAGCCGGAATTATGGGAAGGGCAGCACATGTTGCGACCGGACATATTGGAAATGGGCTAATAAACGCTGGTGGAATATCTGGAAATGCAACTCTTGCCGCTGCTGGATCAGCATTAACAGGAAGATCGTTAACCCCTGATAATGTATTTAGAACTATGAATGAAAGCGCCGGCGGAGTAAAGAGAGCAAATTATTCTCGAAATTGGGGCAATTCAAATTTTACACAGTCACAAAAAGACCTTGCAACAAAAGCCATGGCATCAAATGGACTGTTCAGGAATGCAACTTTAAGCAATATGTATCATTCCTTAAATGCTGCCGGAAAACAAGAATTAATGACCGGACTGATGAATAATACATATGGCGGACTAAACGACATCTTGAAGAATGCAGGCATGAAAGTTTCCAATCTCACATACGACAATATAGGAATAAACTTTACGGCTACTGGAAAAAATGGCATCAAGCGGAACTGCAGTATTGCAGAAGCCCCAGCAAGAGGTGCGGGTGTGACATCAATTGCCGCATTTGATGCAAATGGAAAACAGGTTTATCTAAACATGCAGAGCGGATGGGATGATCTGAAAAATGCCAAGGGCGCTCACTTTACTGATCCAACCGGAAAAATCGACGGTACTTCAGCTATTGAGCTGGAAACAGGCACAAATCTTGGCGCATTTATCCAAGACGGAGATGATAACGCTTCTCATTACATGGCAACTATGAATGATCTTGGAAATCTTGATATCAGCTACGGTACAGATGCAAAAGATTATAGTGATTTTGAAAATATCGGAACTGTAACATTTGATGGGCTTAATCTCTTTAAAGGGACAAATGAATTTGGAGATAATAAGGCTAACAGTGCCTACCTTATTTCTTACAATGGCAAACGCCAGCCAACCGGTCCATCCAATCCACTACCTTTTGAAGCTGACTTTGCGCTTCAGTTTGCAAAAAAAGGAGAAATTATCAGCATTGATTGCAATGGTGTAAATGGTAGCAAGAGACAACGGTATGAAGCTGTTCATGATGGCATTTTCTGCAATACCGGAAGAACCGATATCCATGGAGTAAAACGTATAAATGACGGAAAAACAATAAAATTCCAGTATCGTGATACAGTTCACCAAAACAAATATGATAAACCTTCGATTGGATATGTAACTGATGCATACTCACATCAAAGAGATGCTACTTCTCGCAATATATGTGGAGATAAGATCTATGGAACAAAACTGATGAAATAATTTTTTTTGAAAGGAATACATATATGGCATTATTTTCTGATGATGAAGATTATCAGGATGATCAAGGGAAAAATCAACAGCCTTTAAATATGCACGACCATATAGATTCAGGGAGGAATCTGTACAATAATATAAAAAATAAACAGGGTGGTGGTGCAGCCGAAAGCACAGGCTCGCAGGCGGCAGCCAAGGACAGTGCCACGGATCCAACGGGAAAGTCTGCTACCGTAGCACAAGAGACCGCACAGGAGGCAGGAAAAAAAGCAGGCGAAACAGCAGGCGGTACCGCCGAAAAATCCAGCCTTGCAGCCGGAGCTTCTTCAGGAAATGCTGCGACTGCCACAGTTTCCGCTGCCTCAATTCCTGTACTGATCATTATAGCTATAGTGATCGGTATTATATTATTGATATTCTTTCTGATAGGCGTTTTGGCTGACCTGACATCCTTTTCTACGTTTGATACTGCCACATCATATATTGATGAGTCAAAGAAAAAAGGAATTGATGATATAAAATCCTTTTTGGGGAAATTCACGCAGTTATTTGATAATACTGAATGGATAGAAGCAGACGAAAATGAATATGATCCTGATAATGAATTTGATGTCGGTTATATAACTACATATAATCTTATAAACACCATGCTCAACAAAGCATATTCAAAGGAAGTTGATGATCTAGTAGAACAATACTGTAATGAGAAAGGTCTAAATTCTGCTCTGACCAAGCAAAAATTAGATGAAAAATACCCCAATAAATGGAAAGATGTATATGAAAACGTCAACTATGCAGAACTGATAAACATCTTGGGGTTAGGAAAATACAGTGGCAAATATACGGACTATGAAAGCATGAAATCCTTTCTTTTTGAAGAAGATAACTGGTCCTATTTTTATAATATCAAAGCAGAAACCCAGGAGAGTGAAACTGAAGGAGCAGAAACTAAAAACTCAAATGACAGTTCAACCATGCAAAAATCCAAGTCAAAATACGCAGTGGTCACGATCGTCCCGTATTGTAAATCTGACTTATTTGAAATGCTTGGTATCAATAAAGACGATATATGTGAAGATAACATGACTTATTACGAACGGCTTGATGCAATGATGATGCAGGCAAACGCAAACTGCTCAGGACGCAACGGAGAACCACGGACGATATATTACACCTTAAATATGGACAAACCGCTTGCTGAATGGGAACAAAGTTTTTCGTCCATAAGTGCAAATGATGTCTTGGCAGATAATACGACTTCCATTACTGGCGGCGACAATCCAGAAACGGTATGGAAAATGTTAAAAGCTGCCGGGTTTACGGATGAAGGAGCTGCCGGGGTAATGGGAAACCTGCAGGCAGAAAACGGATTCCGGACGAACGTGACAGCCGGAGACCAAGGCTCGATCGGGCTGTGTCAGTGGAGATTAGGACGTGCAGATGCATTAAGATCTTATGCAGCATCACACAATCTTCCTGTCGACAGCATACAGGCACAGGGAGGATATCTGATCTATGAATTTCCAGCGCAGACGGGGAAGCATTATGACAGTATCAAAAATGCAACAGATGCAACAGCAGCCTGCGATCTGGTGGCAAAATACTTTGAAAGATGCGCTTATGCAGCAAGTTATGATGTATGGCAGCAAAAATACTCAAGATACGCATGGTCAAGGTTTAAATGGTCAAATACATGTAACGTTTATATCATTGACCTTGACAAAAGGGAGAGTTATGCATCTTTATATTACAGCAAATATGCAGGAATGGAGTAAATGAATGAAAAAAAAGATAACACTGTTCTTGGCAGTTGTGTCGTTTTTATCCCTTACCGGATGCGGCAAATCCCAAGAACAAACAAACGAAACGGAAACAGAGAAAGAACATATCACATTTGAAACAGAAACCTTAGAACAGCTTTCAGGTTTATCGTCTTGCCACAATCTTGTATCCTATGAAGATGGACCAGAAACCAAGTTCAGCACATATCCTCTGTATTATCAGCAGGATTTTCCAAACACAGCCTTTGAAAAGTCTACAGTTGCTGTCTCTGGTTCACTGATAACCTGTGTCGCAATGATAGAAAGCTTCTATAAGTCTGCTTATATCTCGCCTGATATACTTCTAAATAATTATCCAGAACTTGTTTCATGTAACAGTGAAGACATCATGGATAAGATTGCAGAAGAAAACAATCTGCTTGTAAAAGAGCAGCCTTTTGATATCTATGATCTGGCAGACTATCTTGTGACTGAAAAATGGCCTGTAATACTTGAAATCCCACATGCGTCTGCTTTTGGTAAAGGAACTTCATATATACTTTTAGTTGGAACTACAGCAGAAGGCAATCTTATCGTAAGAGATCCGAACGAAGATAACAAAGGTTTTCAAATAAGCAATAACTATGGTGAAACCATTTATACTGCAACAAGCGTTATCGTTGAAGCCGGGGAAAACTCCATAATGCATACTTTTATGTATGAAGGAAAGGAATAGTATAAAATGAAATATACAAAAAAATTTATGATATTGGTTCTTTTGATAGCAGGACTTATTTTAGGAATATCCTATATGTTTACAAGGTCAAATGAACAGCAGGAGAGTATAACTGGAACACTCACGCTTTCATCTGATGATAAAACAGAGCCAATAAATATAGGCGACAATGTGGATCTAAACTATAATTACATCACAAATCCAAACAAGCTAGATCAAAGAGACATATCCGCCGACGGACTTATCGTATTTGGAGACAAGGTAAATGAATACATGAACAAAATGGGATATACACGAACAGAACTTACGATTACCAATATAAAAAAAGAAAGTTCCATTTTAAATGCGGATATGCAGATCAATGATTCTTCTGAATATCTTCACGTTGAATATGATTATACAGCAAATGATTTTCAATTTAATATTTTCTCGATGTAACATTTTAAAAAGAGCCGAAAGGCTCTTTTTTTATGTCTTTCACACGCTATCTGCGTTTTATTGAGATAATTAAACGGTGCGTTTATAATCCTTTATATCTGTTTAATAATACACTAATCAACATATAAAGGAGGTGGAAATTCATGTATAAAGGGAGTGGCATATTTGAGCTGACAAAGAACGTTTTGCCCCGAAAAAAAGTACTTGGAATACCAAGGCGAAACTGGATTGAATGCATCATATTTACTGGTGTTGTAGAAGCAGTTATATTTTCTATACCTTTTACCAAAACTGCAAGTTTTATGTTTTCTGCAGTATTTGGCGGCGGTGTTTTCTTTATCAGCCTGCGAGGTATCTACCGGAGATCAATTACACAATTCTTTTTTTCAGCAGTCAGATTCCATATGAACAAATGCATGAGGCATCTGCGCGGACCTGAATATATGAGAAAAGGAGGAAAATACGAAAATCATGAGTACGAAGACAAATCCGAAATGCAAATCCTCATCGAAAAAATCAAATCCGGTATCAATGAGTTCATTGCAGAATACAGCGAAAACTAAAATTGCAAATGCGTTGAAATCTTTGCAGAACATGGACACAAAGACTGAAAGGTCTGGGCAGAAAGGCACCGAAAAGAATATCGGTTATTCTGGGGCATCGCAGGATTGTGTCCCATTGAAAGATATCGTGAACGGCATATATATCACCGATGACAACCGTTACCTTGCCGTAGTCGAGATACTTCCAACAAAATATGACCTCAAATCGCCTCAAAAACAAGAATATCTGCTAAAAGTATTCGGGGATCTATTCCGCAAAAAGCCTTATAAATGGCAGATGAAGACCATGAATGACATCGGAACCTGTAAAGACCTTATTAAAAACATAGAAACAAACTGTCCCAAACAGGATGATCCTAATGTCAGGGAATCCATGCATGCCTATATTAAGTTCATTAATTCCCTGATTGACCGGGGTTCTGTAGTAACTCGTTTCTTTTACATCTGGGAATATCATAATACCGATTTAGACAAGCCTACTCATGAAGAAAAAGTCCAGCAGATGATAGAAATTCGAAATGAAATCGTTGCAGGTTTTAATTCTGTCGAAGATGGAAATATAGCCTTATATCATGAAAATGAAAGCCTTTTTGTGACTGATTTCATATATAAGTTTTTTAACCGAAGGACATACGAAATTGAAACACTTCAAGAAAGATACAACAGGATGTCTGCAGACTATGAGCGTTTTAATAAAAAAACAGGTGCAAATAAAAAACTTACTTACAAAGATCTAGTTGCTTCAAAAGGAATTTATTTCATCGACAGCAACTGCATGGTAATGGATGGCATGTATTACAGTTTCATCGGCATCATGGGCGACAGTTGGCCGTGTGATGAAGCAGTTCCGGCTGGATGGCTCAATACTTTTTCCTATGGGGCAATGGTAGATATTGATGTCATAGGAAAGATACTTCCTGAAGCAGCAACAAAACTCTTACTTAGCAAGTATAACGATCTTACGGAAGAAAGGGCAAGGAGTGCGCTGAACAAAGGAAGAAAAAAAGGTCTTACTCTTGCCGACAACTTTAATAATAATAAAGCAGTTCTCAATGCAATGAAAAAAGGAGAAGACTTATATGATGTTGCAATCATCCTTACTGTCCGGGCTTCAACAAAGAAGCTTCTCAAATCGTATATGAGGCAGATAAAAAAGCATTTAACTAACCAGTGCAAGATGAACATCTATGACAATATGTTTTATGTAGAAAAATACTTCAGCATGGTAATGCCTTTTTTAAACTTCAATGATATTTTTTACGAGCTTGCGCATAATACCCTGACTACAGATATTACATCCTTGTACAATCTGAAAACGAATACCATATATGATCCGTCCGGGTATGTGCTTGGCAAAGTAAAGAATGAAATTGTATGTATCAATAATTTCAATACCCAGTATTTTGAAAATGCAAACATGCTGATTTTTGGAACTACTGGGGCAGGAAAGACATATACGATTGAAAGTATTGGACACCGGTTGTATATGCAGGGAATAAGATGTTATTTTATCATTCCCAAAAAGGGATTTCAGATGAAGAATAGCTGTACCATTGTAAATGGTCTTTTCGCTTCAATTGGTCCGGGTTCTAAGTTTCGGATCAATGTAATGGAAATCCGCAACGAAGGAAAACTGGACGAATCGAAAGTTAAAGATGATACAGTCATTAATTTCAAGAGCCTTCTTGCCAAGCAGATCAACGATATGATCATATGGCTCAATCTGAATCTTGATACAAGCATGACTCTAAAAGAATACAACCGGCTGAATGTCATTCTAACAGATATTTACAACGACTTTGGGATTACTGATGATAATGATTCCATATTTGAGGATTTAAAAACGAAGAAGTTGAAAAAGATGCCGATCTTGGGAGATTTATATGATCGCATTGTAAATATTCCAGAACTGTCAAGGATCAAAGATTCCCTTGAAATCTATATACATGGTAACTGCCAGAACATGAACGGACAGACCAATATTGACTTAGAGAATCCCTATATTATCTTTGACGTAGACGAAGATAATATTGGAGAACGACTTTTAGCCGCTTTTCTTTTTCCTGTGTACAAGTTTGTATATGGCATTATCAAGGCAATCTCTGGAATGAACAGTACATCTGCATTTTATAGCGTAAGCAGTGCTGTTTTCATGGACGAGGTTTGGAAGATAATGAAAAACCGTCAGAGCGCGGAACTAATACAGAACATGGTCAAGTTGATCCGTGGCTACGGTGGTGCAACGATCATATCAACACAGCAGGTATCCGACTTGCTTGGCGAAGAAATGAAGGAATATGGAGAAACGTTGCTGGCATGTAGTGCTATTACTTTGCTTAAAAAGATCAAACCTCGTGATATGCCTTACATCCGTGAAAACTATTCCTTGACTGATGAAGAAGCAGAAAGAGTCATGCATTTTAAACGTCAGCAGGGATTACTTATCACAAATGGCGATAACATGGAAATAACATTAAATGCTTCACCGAGAGAATATGCTGCATTTAATGACGGAACCGATAAGCGTTACGGAAAACAGCACATTGTATGATGCTGAAAATATACATATTCCATATCATAAGTAACACAACTGACACAATTATATACACAATCAATGCCATATGTATCTTTTGAAACTTTTTTAGCACAAATGATATTACTAACACATTTGCATACATATGAGTTTGAAAAAGATACATACGAGCAAAAATAAGATACATATGAGCGAAAATATGTAGAAAAGGAGAATATATGAACAGTCTAATATCCGAAACAGAAGAAAAATTTACTACCGTCATCAATCATATTGGGTGTATGTCTGAATGGCAGGCAAAACACATTTTAAAAGCATACCTTAACTGTAGTGCACAGCAGGCAAACTCCGTACTGAATAACCTTAAAACTTTAAAGTATATAGATTACAGTGCAGTAGCAAAAGCATATATTTCAGGATCAAAAAGCCGTGATGTAAGCTCAAAAGTAGATTTTAGAACAATCGAAAGTTTTGATATCTGCCTTGATTTTGTTAAAGACTTTGAGGATCTTCAGTTTATTTCCATTCCAACAGACGGCTTTGACCTTATGTTTATTGGAAACAATATCTTTTATAAAACAATCCACCTTACCGCCAATGAGCTTTATAAAGTCGGCATGCTTCAAAATAAATATTACGATGCTGTTCGGCTTCCATCCGGTAAAATCGAGGAAAGAATGGGCTATACAACAATGTTTGTGGTAAGCAATTCTGAAAATATAAATAATCTTTTAGATAAACTCATGGAATTGGAACTGACCATGCCGCACGTTATTGTCTACATTACAGGCGTAAATGATGAGGGTAAGTATAATTATAACCTCTATCAGCCTTAAAAGGTGAATTTCTAGCGAATAAAATCGCTAAAAACACACCTTATAAGAGGACTGATAAAAGGTGTGTTTTTCGATTTTAAAAAAAATATGGAAATGCACCTTTTAAAAGTGCCGTAAGCCAGAAAAATCAAAGGTTTGTAATTTCAAATCTGTGAAAGTTTAGATGTGTTGTACAGCAGAGGGCGTAAAAAGAGCCAAGGTCTCCGTGCAAGGGGGAACACCTGTGGAGCAGCACCGGAAAAGAGGAAATAAATGAGGGAACAAGAAGCGGACAGAAGCCCTGCGACAGAGACAGAACAAGAGACAGGGCGGGATAGTAGAGGACAGAGGACATCTGTAAAAAGGAATCGCCCTCCGTCCTATAATAAGGGATACCGGAATGAGATAGTGAAAGTATTACTGACGTGTGGCACATTCTCATACAAAAGTCTGGAACTGTACGGAGAAAAGAAAGAGATGTGCCGTAGAAAACTGAAAAAAATGGAAGAAGAAAATATGCTGGAGGAATTTAATGTAGAGCATAAAAAGATAGTTCGTTTTCGGAAGTTTGAGGCGAACCAGTTCAAAATAACAAAGGAATTATGGCCCGGCTACTATGGACACTATAATAACTACGGAATAGCGAATGCCGAAGCAATAGCAAGAACAGCGTCGAGATTAAGTCAGGCGGAAAAGGCGAGACGCGAAAGCGAGATTGTTGTTATGATGATAAAGGCGGGGGTAAAAACGACACCGGAGGACAAGGCGCGCATAAACAGTGAAAAGTGTATTGGAGAAAATGAAACGTGCTTTTATTCATCACTGGAAATAAAGGACACTGGCATGTTTAAACTCCGAATGGATAAGACAAATGAACAGGAAAGGGGGACGATCAACAGTCGGGTAATCGGGAGCCTGATTGGTTGTGGAGGGGTATATGCCATATACCACACAGGAAAACGTCCGATTAAATGGGCGAAGTCCGTAGAAGGGCAAATGGCATATGCGATATCGGTTATTGCAAGAGACCAATACAAAGGCAATGTTCCGGCAGGAAGCATAAAGGAATGCATCGTAATCGGATACACCAATGAAGTATTTTACAAGATTGCAACATCCGAAAACAATGCAGTGCTCGGACTTAATAACGGCTATAAGTCTTTGTATGCAATCCCGTATGATAAAAATGGGCTAACCATAATTCAACAAATGATAAAACCAGAATGGAGAGAGAAGATGAAAAAAAGAGTACTGCCTGACCATGATCATGTGACAAACAATCTAGGGATAGAGGCAGATGGAATCAGAGGGGCAGAAATAGCGTTTCTTTTCTGCATACCTGATCTCAGCAGATTATGCAGGTTTCTCGCTGCGTTGGCTTTTTCGGCAGGACAGATCACAGGCGAGATGCATTATGTCATATACTGCTTTGATTTCCAGAAGGAACTTGTAGAGCAGCTAAATGACGGACTTGCGGAGATACGGACTGTAGGCTTGGAAAAAGCCATACTACCCAGCTAGTTTTTGAATACAAAGGAGAGAATCAAAAAAATGGAAATAGCTATCAAAGTAGAAAATCAAGAGGAATTAGAATTATTCAACAAAATGTATGGACAAGAAGCTGTCAAAGCCCCTGCCTTGTATGTCTATGTAAATGGGATATACATGGAGAATAATATCGAAGACCAGAACTTTCTAGAAGCGATAGGCTATAGAATCATAGGTGTGAGGTAAACATGGATATATTAAATTTTAAAATAGCAGATGATGCAGATGAAAACTCGGTGCGTTTTGAAAGTCCGGACGGGCAGAGATACAAAGCAAAAGAAATGCTCATACTTTCGTATCTGCAGATACATACGCCGGCAGCAGTAAAATTTTATGGGGAAGAATCTCCATTGCTTCATGATATGATGCAGATTATTACGGACAGTGCCATTGCTGTCATAAATGATTCGGATAACGTGAAATGTTATAGAGAATTATGTGAAAACATACTTCAAACTGATTATCCTGACAAAAAAGCAGCCGCAGACGAGCTTCATAATATATGCCAGACACTTCTTCTTGGTTAAAACGGCAGGCGCGAGCCTGCCATATATAAGAGCTTTTTATTTGTTGTTATACGATATATTACACATGATACAGAAAGGAGAACCATGGATGAAAATAAAAATCCGTTAAAAGATTCACTTGATAAATCCGCGATTGGTCTTGCGGTAAAGCTGATCCGGGAAGTATGGGAGAAAAACCGGAAGCTAATATATATTGACCTGATCATAACGGCAGTCATAGCAATTGCTGTATCCGGTTATGTTTACGAACAGTCGCAGCTCCTTACAAGAGCAGTACGTTATTTCAGTTGGAGCGGGGCGATAGCCGGGGCGCTTACAAAATTTTTTCTATTTACGCTGATACTATTCTTATTGCAGAACTACCTTGTTTATCGGCTGACAGCAGCTTTTCATAAAGAAACTGCCAGAGACAGCGAGAGAAATTATGACGCATCCCATGAAGGATATTATGGAACTGCCCGTGAAATGACACCTGAAGAAAGAGACGAGGTATTCATAAGCGGAGATTATTTTGAACTGAAGGATATCATCATCGGGGCAGACAAGGACAATATCATGAAGATGTATTCCCTTGATACTACGGTGTATGGAATCAACCGGAACATCATTATCTTTGGGGCTCCCGGCAGCGGCAAATCAAGGTGCTACGGAATCCCAATCTTAATGCAGAAGATCCGAATGGGAGAATCCTGTATCGTGACAGATCCAAAAGGGGAACTTTACAGGGAGACAGCAGCAATGGCAATGGCGCACGGCTGTATTGTAAAGATATTGAACTTCAAGCCGGAAAACATGCTCCATTCCGACACATGCGATTACATGAGCGTAATTGGAAGTAAAACCTATGTTGCACAGTCGTTTTCAAAAACAGTTATTGATAATACGAATGACGGAAAGGTTTCCGATTTCTGGACGGATTCCGAATTTAACCTGTTGATTGGTCTGTCACTGCTGATCACGACAGGGGATGGGTTCATGGGAATGCCAAAGAACCTTGCAAGTGCATATAACATACTTAACACAAACACCGTTGATTCCTTTGAAGAAATGGCATCCTGTATTCCTGACATCCATCCGGCGAAACCTTTCCTTAACACATGGGCAAATGGGGATAAGACTGTGAAAGGAAATACATTTGCCGGATTGCAGATCCGGTTATCTTCCCTTGCAATGCCGATCGTGCAAAGATTATGTTCCACGCCGGATATTGACCTGACACTTCCGGGAAAACAGCAATGTATCTACTACATTGGCTCATCAGATACGGATAAATCAATGTCTTATCTGGTAGCACTGTTCATTACGTTATTATGTAACGCACTGGTGTCACTTGCGGATTCCACAGATGAAGGATATCTTCCTGTACGTGTCACTTTACTGCTCGATGAGCTGGCTAATATTGGGCGCATCCCGGATTATACGGAAAAACTCTCGACCTTCCGTGGCCGCCATATAGACATCATATCAATCCTTCAGGATCTCGGACAGTTGCAGAAAATGTACCCGGATAATGAATGGGATACTATTTTAAACGACTGTCACGTTAAGATCGTGTTAAGGGCAAACAATAAGACCACGTCCGATTATTTTTCTGACCTGTCCGGACCGCAGACAATTGAGGATAAAGGAAAGCGATACATAGAAAAAGCAGGGCAGCTCATAAAAGCTCATACAGAATACCAGATAACAGAATCACACAGTGAAAGACCGTTATATACGCCACATGAAATAAGGACTTTAGACAAAAAATGCGTACTTGTGTTTGTATCAGGTGAAAACTGTATCAAGATGCAGAAAATCGATTATTCCAACCACCCGATGTGCAAGGAATTAAGAAAATGGCCTGCAACAAAACATGCGCCAAAATGGATACTCGACATGCCGGAAAGCGAGCGCATTGAATTTGGTGTCTATAATGAGAAATACCGCAGGGAATATTTTGATGATATTGAACTCTGCACAGAAGAAGATTTTAAACATCCTTGGACGCCGGAAGATCAAGAGAGATTAAAGAAATATATTGAGGAATACGCAAAAGAAAGAGAATCAAAAAAGAAAAAAGCTAAAGGAAAGGAAACTCCTAAGAAAAATAATACATCTGTAACTGTTCAAAAAGAAAATACTTCCGGGCAGATCCAGACAGACAATAGACAGGCTGTACCAGATCATGGCACGGTTTCTGGAAAAGGCGGACGCATTTCTGATCTGTCAGCAGAGTTGGCATTGGACGCTGCCGCCGAGGGTACAACGACATCCATTGGAAAAGAGATCCGGCAGATAAAAAATGGTATGCAGGCAAATGTTCCGGCAGAAAGGGAAGTGAGCATGCAACAGGACATGTCAAATGTGAAACACATTTATGGTGTCACACGACATTCTTCCGCAACATCAGACACACCACAGGAAATTTCCAAAGTACAGCATAGGCCAGAGCAGTCCCAGCAGAAAAATCACGGATACCAATTAAAGACACCGGATGTTTCAAAAGATCCGGCGTCTGTCAATGCATCAGATGATGCAGAGCAGGAGAATCCAGAAATGGAATGGAATGATCTGAGCCGGGCAGGAGAAAGTCCTAAAACAGAAAAGCCTGAAACCGGGAAATGGTCAAAATGGGTAAACGAGGATGAGACGGAAATCAAAACAAAGCCAGAAGCAGCAGAAAAAGAAACAGATGATGAAACAGAAAATGTACTGCTCCCTGACATGGGAGACATTCCGGATATTGAAACACCCGATTTTTCAGGATTTGATGACCTCGGATTTTCAGATGACGACCTCATGATGGATGAAGGCATGGAAGGGGATGAATATTATTGAAAACTGACTACATGATATTAAAACAGATTCACCGCTATCAGGACACGACTCTTTATCTCGTATCAGACAGCCAGAGCAACCTGTACGTTATTGAAGTGGAATACATTGACATACAGGCATATGGGTGGATCTATGACATTACAACCTACGACCTGAAAACGCTGTGTTCCAGAAAATATATGAGGGTAAACTGGCAGGCAATGGACGGCAACCTTTTAAGATACGGCAGCGGTATCCTGCGCATCATGGATAATGGCATCCTGCATTTAGAAAGCTGTAAAAGAGGGAAATGCATTATCGAACATTTCACAGAAGGGAAAAGAATATTACTTATGAAGGCGACAGAGGATAAAACATATGCAGTCAGATGAGATAAGACAAAAAAACATCTGGGTACAGGCAATATATCATTACATAAAACTATACAAAACATTAATAGATCAAACACATTAGTGAAAGGGGAAAACTATGAGATTATTTAAAAAAGCTAAAGAAACAATGGAAACACAAGAGAACAGACCTGTCATGCAGCATGATCTGCCTAAAAATTACAACGGAGCATATAAACTGCTCGGTAAAAATGTAAAAACACCTATCGAACCAGCCGGAGGTACAAATACACTTGTGTTAGGTCCGCCAGCATCAGGCAAAACTTTTTCTTATGTTTATTCAAATTTAAAAAAAGCAAACGATCATTCCAATTTTCTGATCTACACAGTAAAAGCAGATTCCAAACAATACAAAAAAATGCTTCCATATCATACGGTAATAGAAATTGATATATCCAAACGCCAATTGGATTATATTTCTTTGATCTCTAACACTGACGAAGCTGCTCGTTTTTTTGATATCCTTTATAAAGCTTCTGTATCTGCCATCGGGGACAATTGGGGAGGAGATATGCCATATACCTTAGAGGATGAAAAGGAGCTTTTCGTCAGAGCTGTCCAGTACAGTTTCGAGACGGGTGGATGCTCTTATGAACAGATTTTAAAAGAGATTACTGATGTTGCAGAGCAGGATGACCGATTTACAGAAGCTGTTGTGACTGGATTGCAGACGCTCCTTTACCAAGTAAAACCTGCTGACCAGACTAAATGCTATATAACAGATATCATTGACTTTCTGAGAACGGCTAAAAATACAGCTATCATATTATTTGGCACTTGTTATCTGTATGCAGATTTATATGCAGCCATATTCCTTGACCAATTTGTAAACCAGTATAAAAAACAATGCTTCATTAATCCTGAAATTCCAAACATCGTCCGGCTGATCATTGATGAAGCCCCTACATGCTATTGCGATTTTCACCTACTTACAGTGGTTACTGGCAGAATCCGTATCAGCGTTGACTTCATTTATCAGGACGTCAGCCAGATAAAACGTATGTATCCGGATGTATGGGGAGAAATCGAACAGTATGGAATCACAAGATATTTTCAAAATATCATCTGTTTCGGTGTCCCGTTATATGAAACAGTTAAATTTATAAAAGATACTGCGGAACTGCCTGCAGATTTTGATTTTCATTTATTATCACGAAAACAGGAATTATTATTTGGTCCGGAAACTGATTATAAATGGGCGGTAATTGATAAACCTGAAGCATGTGGAGAATAAAAGATGAAAAGCATAAAACGAAAGCATAAAAGGATGCAATCCAAACGCTATTTTTTCTTCATGTGCAGAAAAAGCGTGGCTGTAGCTCTATGCGCAGCCACACTCTTTCTCTCTGCCATGCCATGCGCCGGCGCGCCAGCGGCACCGGAAGAAACAACTCTCACGGAGGATGTATTAAATGCTGCAACATTATTGGAGGAACTTTTAGACTTCCAATATAATTCCATGAAAGCAGAGCTTTCCAGTCAGATAACGGAAAAAGGATGGAACCGGACGTTTACCATGCAGTCGTTTGATAATGCGGGCAATCCTTTTTCCGGTTTAAACTATCAGGAGACGATTGCTGCCTTATGTGTGATAATGGCACACAAGGATATTCTGATCACAGATATAAGTTTTGCAGATATGAGCGTAGAAGAAGATACCGTGAAGACGGAAGTTCCGTATAAAGTGACAAATTACAGTGAGACACAGGAACCGGGAATATATATAAAGGACGGCATACGCTATATCACAGAATCCGGCACCTACGATACTTATACACTTGGAGAAGACGGATATTACCATGTTTCCGGTACAGAAGAAATCATGCTTGATACCGAAAATGTGGCATATGGATCTGTTACATTTTCTTCCACTGATCCTGCATCCATACTCTCATCCTGTGGAATGTCTCTAAGTGACTATACCGAAGAATATGAAGACCGGCTGCTGCGCATACAGACCGGAGACTATACAGAACAAGGTCTTGAACAGAGCGTATTTTTGAATCTTATGAAAGAACAGCTTATCGGAGAGGATGAATCAATTGCTCTGGAATCCGCGCTGTCTCAAACTGCCGGAAACAGGAACATTATCATAAATGTTGCTGCTTCACTGATAGGACAGGTTCCGTACCAGTGGGGAGGAAAAGCAGCTCGTGCCGGATATGACAGTACATGGTGGACGTTTGACGATTCCGGAGTACAGAAAGGTCTTGACTGTTCAGGATTTGTACAGTGGGTATACATGAGTGCCGGATATACTGAAGATACTTATGTTCCAATGATATCAACGTCCAGTATGTTAGCTTCTCTGGAACATATCAGTTCAGAAGAATTAATGCCGGGAGATATCGGCATCATGCATGACGGAAGTGATGAACGCATCAATCATGCCGGAATTTATCTCGGCAACGGCTACTGGATACACTGCAGCAGTTCCGCAGGTACTGTAACGATAAGCCAGTTTGACTTTAAAGTATATCTGCGCACTGCTGGCATAGATGATTCTTTAATGTCCGATCCTGTTTATGCATCGCTAGCGGATGCTATATCTACATACAGTGAACAGGACATTTATCTGCTCGCACAGACTGTATGGCATGAAGCAAGGGGAGAGGGCATGAATGGATGGATCGCAGTAGCAGAGGTCATTTTAAACCGTGTCAACAGTACAGCTTATCCAGACACCATAAGCGAAGTCATATATCAGGGATCCGACGGCGGAAAAGAACAGTTCCAGAACTCATCAGAGATCAGTTCATGTACTCCGTCAGCGGCAGCAGTTGCAGTCACCCGAATGGTTGCATGGGGCAGAACATCCATTCTGAATGATCCGGATGTTTTATATTTCCGTAATCCGGGAGACATAAACGACAACAGTGACTGGGGGAACTGTCAATTCTATACAAGGATTGGAAACCATGCATTTTATCTGGCGCAGGGAGCAGCACGTCCAACGATCGAAAAAAAGGAAGTACCTTTAACATCCGGCACGACAGAAACAGAAGTGCCGCAGCCACCAAAAGAAGATTCTTATCAGCCGGCCCTTGCAGAAAGCAGCATCATCAAATCCGAAGGCGATATCCCGGCGGAGCGGATCAGAAACATAGAGGCAAATTATGAAAAGATACCGGAAAATGTCAGAAAATGCCTGATTGATTCCGGGTGGTCTTATATCTGCACAGACAGTGATTTTGGACGGCAAAATGGGATCAATGGCTCTATCCTTGCACTAACGGTGTGGAATACAAAAACAATCTACATCGACAACCGCAAGGCGGCAGAGTCAGCCATCATCCATGAAACAGGACATGCAGTAGACAGCTTAAACCGGGGATGCTCTTTTTCTGCAGAATTTTTCAGCATTTATCAGACAGAAAGAGATGCTTTCTGCTCGATATGGAATACGCACCATAGTAACACGGACACATCCGTGGAATACTTTGCAGAATGCTTTAGTGCCTACGTCCAGAATCCGTCCTTATTATCAGAACACTGTCCGGCAACATTCGCTTACATTGACAATCTTGTCAAGATAATGTGATCATGTTAATATATATTCTGTAACTGATAATACTTGAAAAACATGTACCGTCAGTTCCAAACATTCCTTTAAACCGTCATGTTCCACCATGGCGGTTTTTTACTGCCGGTTTGTTTTATGAAATCAATCACGGCAGAAAAATACACCTTTTATGGATTTTATACTCATAATTTGGTATAATGAGCAAAGCAACCAAAAAAAAAATGAGATCATATGATACAGATACAGGCATAAGGAGAGATAATGCAGGAGACACAGCAGTACAGCCTAGAGCAGACTTCCAAAGTAATTGCTGATTATTTAGGAAATACAATAAAAGAGTACTTCCCATTATTCATAAATGAAAACAGTCTTCCGGTACATGAAATAATTGACGCATGGCTGTTTGACAATGGCATGGATAATGAGATCACGTTAGACCGTGTGATCATGTATATCCTTGACCAGTATGCAGCCATACCGGAAAAAGAAGCCTATCTTCAGGTAAAATCATTAAAGAAAAACCGGAAAGACTACTTTTACCGCACGATACGGCAGGAAACCGGGGAATTGAAACCAACCCCGAACAATCCGAAGTTCATCGAAACTGAATGGGCGAAGCTGAACGATCCATATATCCGTTCCTCTAAAAATGCAGAGATAACGCTAGGCTCAAAAGAGGAATTTTTTGAGACAAGGAAAGAACAGATCCGGACATGGTTTAAAAATCCAGAATCCTATCTCTTTGAATTTCTGTATTTTAACACACTCCCGGCAAAGCGCAGGGTGAACAGTTTTTTACAGGATCTCTCTGTCGATGTATATACACTGATCTGTAATGATTTTTACAGGAACAAATTCGGGTTCATGACTAAATCACCTGACTTAAACTTCGGTATCACGGACCTGCCGATCGTTAATTGGCAGTCCTCCACTCCGAAGCTACAGTTTGAGGCAGCCGATAACCGCATCAAGGTGTTCGAAGTCTTAAAAGAAGAAAATGATTCCACAGTGCGCATCATTGTAGATGAAGTGGCAGCAGACTGTTCGACGGAAGATAAAAAGGAAACGGCTATTTTAAAACTGGAAGAAGAATACAATGCCGGAACAAGAGTTAAAACGCTTGATACGAAAGACCTTGCTATTTATTCCGTCATATTCAATGATATGACGATCGAGTCCGCAACATCTGACGCATTGAAAGTAACGCTTCCGGATCTGGCCGGAGATCTTTATGGTCATGATGCGCAACTCACAAAGAAAATGTATTCAGATCTGCTGAACAGACTTAACAAGCTTGCGCACATGAGAATATCTTCGACCGTGCAGGATGAAAACGGCAATCTGCTTTCAGATTCTGTTATATCCTTCTTTGATATCGTGATCTCGATCAACTCAGATCCAGACAAGGCAGGAAACCGCAAGACATTAAAGACCATCAAAGTAAGTGAAAACTCATCATTAAGAGATTTTTCAAATCTCGGAATACATGAGTTTATCAATACTGATATCACGATCATGCCAAGTTTTTATACAAAGGATATGTGGAAGAATAACGTACACAACCAGATTTCCACACACCTTTACAAAAAAATAACATCATCAAGAGGCAAAATGGTATCCCAGCTTCTTCAGGAGGAGCGCATGCGCATATATCCGGACACACACACTACGATCTCCATCAAGTACTTTAAAGATAAGATACGTGTTACCAGTCGGAATAACGACCGCATCAAAAAGGAGATAGCAGCAGAAATGACAGAGCTTCTTGATGCACACATCCAGATCGCAGATTTTCATTTCAACCGGAATACCATTGATATTGATTTTCTGCCTCTTACAAAAGAGGAAAAATTATTCTATAAAGTATGATGACGATACACCTTTCTGAAATTTGGAAAGGTGTATTTTAGTTTGTGAGATTACATTTTAATCTGTAGATCATATGTTTTTGTCTTCTTTAAGCCTATTTAATCTGTAGAAATGATGTTTTTGTCTATTTTAATTCATTTTAATCTGCAAAACATACTATTTTGTCTACTTCTGGAAATTTTAATCTATAAAATGATATTTTTTGTCTACTTTTGTTGGATTCTCTGTTTAATCAGAATCCGGGAATACTTCAATCCCTTTAAATTCGGGCGTTTCAGGATTCTCATAGTGATGTTTTCTTTTTCATTTATAAAACAAGTTTTTCTGTCTACATCCTGTTGTAGCATACAGGTTTTCAAACAAACGTTCTTAAATTGCTTCCAAACACCGTATTTTAATCTCCAGAATATGATTTTCTGTCTACTTTTTATCGTTTTAATCTCCAAAACTGTATTTTCTGTCTACTTTTTAAATTTTAATCTGTAGAGACGCATATTTTGTCTACTTTTTGCAATGGAATTTCAGCTGTTTTGAATGGAAAGTGTGGAAAACATCCGTAAAATGTCCGTAAAATAAAGCATTTCTCCATTTTAATCTCCAGAACACTACTTTTTGTCTAAAAATTTTTTAAAAAAAATTTTATTTTTTTGATTTCCGCTTAAACAGGGGCTTTCGGGCTGACATGCCTGATTTAATCAATTTTAGAAATACTGTATTTATGCGGTTTCCAACGTTTTAATTTCTGAAACGCTACTTTTTGTCTATTTGCAAAAGTATTTGAAAACTGCTATATTCGGTACAGATAAAAAAAGAGCAGGAATCTGGCGGGATTTCTGCTCGACCGGATCAATCCGGAAATACCTAAAAATAAAGGACAATAATAAAAGATACAATAAAGCTGCAATAAAAGATACTTTGTTCATGGCAGGATACCAGAATGGAATCCCGGCATGTTTATTTGTGAACTTATTAAATGCCCTTTGTTCATAAGTATTATACTATACCGCACAGGAATTTTCAAGGAAAGGAGGCGAAAAGATGGCAGATAATATCGACGAAATTATGGGATGTGGCAAGATTTCTTTAGCAAATGTGACGAAACTCATAAAAAGAGACGGTGGGGCATCAAAATATGAGATCATGACCTATGTTTTTTTAAGTCAGATTGCAGACAGAACCGGAAAGGTAGAGCAGTATCGCACCAAGCAGCTTTCCGGTATCATTGGATGCGATCCTCGGACTGTGTTTGAGATTTTAAAGAACATGGAAACGAAAGGACTGATCCGATTAAACTATTACAAAGATCAGAACTGGTCCGGCATCCGTGACATAAAACTTACCGGGAATGACTTTTCTAATGTCGTTAACTTTAAAAAGCACCGTTATATCAGCACATTCTATAAATTCTTTGACATGTCCGATGAATCAAATGTGAAAAGATTAAATGGACTTACTTTATATGCCATCCGCCTTCTCCTTTTGATCTTGACTAAATACAATCCGCAAAACGGACTGCGTGTTTCCTATGACCGCCTGCGCCGTGAGCTTGGTCTCGAAAAACGCAGCCTCATTGATGGATACATGAGAGAACTGGAGACGATGCTTGGAAGCGGGTTTTATCATTCCTCGAAAAGAGAGCGGTTAAACTACGGTAATATTTACATATCTCCCCGTGTGACCATGCTTGTGCCGGAGCGTTCTCCTTCTGACAGGCAGATGAGCTATTTTAAACATCATCTGAAAAACCTTATGGAAAACGAGAATATGACGATCACAAAGGAAGGAAGCTTTATGGAATATGCGAATTACCTGTTCAGTTCCATCTATTCCTTCATGAAATCATCAAACATTAGATACCGGCAGATCGAAGAAAAAATGATACAGTCCTTCCAGACTGACGGCGGTTTTATCGGCTGGCTTTCCTGCTATCATGCAGCGAACGAAATAAAAATACTATGTAATAACGGATAGATTAATCAAAAAGGCTGTGGATAACGGTCTTTTTGCAGTGTCACAAAATGGCAGAAAATTCCTTGGAAGAAATAGAAATGAATGGAAAATCAAAGAAAAAGCAGGTATTGGTGCTTTTATTTTTTTACGAAAAATTAAAATGAAAAATGAAAGATGTTAAAATGAAAATAAAAAGATTTTAAGAAATTTGAAATGTAATATGAACAGCCTTAAATGACGAATGAAATGAAATAAAAATTTCCGGACTATCCGCTTAAAATGCCATAAACACAGGGAATTTGCCACTTTTTCTTTTTCTAACATACATTTACACCCGCTCTTATATATATAGTTATATGCAAATCCATGCAAAAATATCCATTGGCTGAAACGTAAGCAAAAATTATTGATTGTAAAAATCATTCATTTTGTTGCAAAAATAAAATTCATATGGTAAAGTGGCATCATAAATAAAATTCAATTAATAAAAAAATATTAACTGGCAAACTCGGCTCCTTTATGGAATTACGTGTTTGCTTTTTTTATTAATTACAGGGCGGACAACTGTCTCCATCCTGTTTTTTATTTACCGGAGATTATGTCCGGCATAGATAACAAAAATTTCGGTTAAGATGGGAACCGGGAAACTTTGATTTCCGAAGCTGCAGATGCACCTAGTTATTTGTTTTCTGTGCAGGACTGATCAACCGGGCACAAAATAAAACGAACATCCGTATAATGCAGATACGGCAACTCCTTTCGCACGGCAAAGCAAAAAGGAAGACATATTGCTCACCATGTTAATGGTGTCAAATCGCGAACTCCGATATGGAGAGCGTCACCGTCAGGTGCTTAAACTATCAATTGAGCGCCTTATAAGGGACGCTCCATATTTCGCCGGATAACGGCAGGAGGTAATTAAAATGACATCATTAACACATTATTTCACAAATGCAACTATTAACGTTGAAAATCCTGTAGAATTTGCAAATGAGATGGCGATCGTGAAGCTCATCCGCTCCGCTGAAAGCCGGTTCGAAGCTTTAAATGAGGCTTTGAACACAACCTCAGACGACAAGTTCTACGGGCAGAAAGGTTTCCGGTTGGTAGAGATGAGAGATGATAGTCTCATCTCAGACCGTAACCATGCAGCGTTATACGCTTGCAAAATCATTCTCGCGTTAAATAGCGAGGTAAAGATGGCAACCGGAACTCCATTCTTAAGAAGAAGATATAACCTCAATATCCGATTCAACCAGATGGACATTACGGAGATTGAACTCCTAATGGCAGACTTTGATAACTGCTTTGAAGAAGCAGTGGAGGAGCTTAGAGCCGCCATTTAAACAAAAAAATACAGCCACCAGAATATCGGTGACTGTATTTTTTTATATTTATAAGGGAAAAATTATGAAAACCTCCATTCTCCAAATGAAAGTCGTGTTTATTCGGTTACTTCTTCGACATTATAAGTACATTCAATTCCATTGTTATCTAGGCCGGCACTGACGGCTCTTTCAACATCCTCTACTGTTGAAGCATCATATACCTCGATCGTTATTGTAATTGTCTTCATATTCATCACTCCTCGTATAATTCTTTCATTAAAAATTCAAATTTCTCTTCAAATTCTAAATGTTCAGTATTCACGCTTTTCATCTTATCTGCGTCTGATGTTCTGCACCTCACGTGCATCTCTCATTTTCTGGAATTTACTGTCATTTGGAATGCTGGCGCCGTCTTTTTCAAGCAGCGTGCGGATGTCGTGTCTTGCCACAGCTTCAAAATCTGTTTTCTGGATCTGTTCGATTTTTGAAACGAGTTTAGGATCATCCGTTGAATCAAGTACACGTTTATCCATTTCCTTAAAGTCCTGCTCAATCTCTGACTGATGTGCCAAGATCTCATCAATTGTGAAGGTTTCTTTTGTATCTAAATATCCCATATGGATCACCTCTCTTCTATGTCATGTATATTATAACATAATTCAACATATAAGTAAAGCATTAAATGAAAAATAATGCGACTACATAAATTATTTGCTTTATTGAAAAGACACCTATCCGGAGACAGATTAAAAAGCATATCACGGTACATTTAAACAGAAAATGAGAGTTTATTGCAAAAATAAACCTCGTTGTTATAATTGGACGCAAAATAGGCAACTTATAGTTATTTTGAGGAAAGGAGAGGCAGATTGTATGTTTTACATACATCTGTAAGTATGAAAAATGAAAAAAAGATTCTCACCAAAGCAGTTGCTGCCTTCAAAAAAAGTCATAATGGCAATAGCTGCGGCTGCATGCGTCACGGCGTTTTCAATTGGAGGGGTGCGTTATTATAACACTAATCTGAAAGAGACAGCGACAACAGCAACGTATTACAACCAGTATCTGGCAGCAAGTGGAGCAGATGAAGTAATCACGGATCAGGTTAAGGATTATATCTCAAATTACTTCCAGACCATGAATGTGAAAGAATTTATTTCACAGGATGAAATGGCACAGATAATTGCACAGATTTCCACCGGTGTCATGAACCGACTGCCGACCGATACACTTTCATCCGGGCAGGAACTGAAAGTAAAGGAAATGATATCAAAAGCGGTCATTGAAGCAGCAAACGATAATAACAATCAGGCTACCGATAATACCGGGGCAGATGCGACAGTGATCACGGAGGAATTGCAGTCATACATTAAGACAACGATCGTTCCGAACATTACAGCGGAGATACAGATCAATCAGGGAGCCATCGACGATCTGAAAAAATCGCTTGCGGATCTTTCGGAAAAATACAAGGGAAATCAGAAAGAGTATGACGCATTGATCGACAGCATCAGTTCGAAACTTGGAAAGCTGGATAAAAATGGAGCTACGAATGATGATGTTGCAAATCTGAAAAAAGACCTTGAAAAATTATCAAAGGTTCTGGGCGATTATAAGTCCTCTTCAAGCTCAGATGTCACGGACGTCTCGAAGGAACTGGAGGCAGCTAAAAAAGATCTTCAGTCAAAAATCGATAAATACACGGAAGTATCGGACGAGCAGTTTGCGCAGATCAAGGATAATTTAAAAGAGTCTATTAATCAGCGTGATGATCTGTTAGCTGACCAGAAAACACAGATCATCAACATGATAGATTCTGCACAGTCAGACAATGTGACCAGCCTTGCAGATGCAAAGAAGGAGCTGCTAAAACAGATCAACAGCGTGGACGCTTCACAGTCCGCTGCGTTACAGGATGCAATTGATGATCTTACGACAGGAACAATCACGGATCTGATCAATACAGTTGCAAAAAATAAAAACGATCAGGATCAGATCAATGTTGAGACTGATGAAAAAATCAATGATCTGACAAAGGTAACTTCGGATCAGTTCGATTCCATGAAAACAAGCCTCATGAATCAGATCAATCAGAACAAACAGTTAAGCGATGAAGAAAAAGCTGCGCTGGAAGAAAAACTGAACGAAGCGAACAGCGATAATGTGAAAAATCTTGCAGATGCAAAGAAGGAGCTGCAGAATGCAATCAGTAGCGTGGATGCATCACAGTCTGCTGCGTTACAGGATGCCATTAAAGATCTCACAACAGGAACGATCACGGATCTCGTTAATACTGTAGCAAAAAATAAAAATGATCAGGATCAGGTAAATGTTGAAACAAATGAAAAAATAGATGAACTGACGAAAGTAACTGCAGATCAGTTCAATTCCATGAAAACAAGCCTTATGGATCAGATCAACCAGAACAAGCAGTTAAGCGATGCAGATAAGGCTGCTCTTGAAACAAAATTAAATGAAGCAAGCAGTGACAATGTAAAAAACCTTGCAGAAGCAAAGAAGGAACTTCAGAATGCGATAGCTTCAGCAAATACTTCACAGACGGACGCTTTAAATAATGCAATTGATAATCTGACAAGTGGAACAATCACAGATTTATCAAACAGTGTGAACCAGAACAAAGCAGCGCAGGATGCAGTGAATACCAGTGTACAGACATCGATTGATGTCATTAATAACCAGTTGAATGGCTGCACAATAGAATATATAGATGGACATTTCTACGTAACTCACGATAAGGGAGGTGCTGATCCAGTTTCAAAAAAATTGGATTATGCACAATAAGGTTAAATACCAATGATTGTGCATCGCCTAAGATCAGTGATATTCAATGTTCTGCCACATCTTATGGCGGCGGCCCATATGAAATAGAACTGGAAAATCAGGCAGACAGTATTTTACTTACTCCGACCAGAAACGGATGGTCATTTGTAAACTGGCAAGATGCAAATGGTGTCGAGTTGTCGGTGGATAATCTCATAGACAGTCAGACATATTACGCACAGTGGATTGACGATATCAAACCAGCACTGAGCGTACAGGTAACAGCTAATGTTGCATCAAAACAGACAGCAACAATTACTGCAACGGATGCTGGAACTGGAGTGGCTGCATACTATATCGGAAAGCAGAACCCGGCGACAACCTCTGTAAACTTCACAAACTCTGCATCAGGAACATATACCGGTAGTATCACATCCGATTCTACTTGGTATTTTGCAGTTAAAGATGCGGCCGGAAATATGCAGGTTTCAAGCAAAGATTTCTGTAAAGTCATGTTCGGACTTGCATCGGGAGAAACCATATCACCAAGTACGATCGTGATTGAAAAAGGAAAGCAGGTGACATTGCCGAATCCATCAAAAGCAGGATATTCATTTAAAGGATGGAGCAACGTGCAGAATCCGGATATTGCCAATATATCTACATTCTTTACTAAGGTAAAGGTAGACAACAGCATGACCGTTTATCCTTGCTTTGTAGATGATATAGCTCCTGTTCTAACAGTAAATGCTGCGACAGGAGGAATTGGCTCTAGTGGAACGATCTCGATTACAAATGCAACTGAACAGGGTAGTGGCATTGCAGGATATTATATCGGACAGACAAAACCGAACGCTTCAGGAAGCAATGTAACCTTTGGAACAACCACCTCGGTAACGGTAAATAATTCCGGTGCATGGTATGTGGTAGCCAAAGATAAGGCAGGAAACTTATCAGGAGTACAAAGTTTTGTATATTATCAGCTTACATTAAATGCGGATGGTGCTACAAATTACACAAGTAATTCGGCATTTATCAAATCTGGAACGACAGTAGCTTTACCTACTGGACTTACCAAGACAGGATACAAAGCAGATACTTGGACGGGTGGAATCAGCAGCATAACAGTGAGTGGAAACGGCAGTTTATACCCAAGTTGGGTGGATGCAATTCCTCCAGCTATATCTAAATC